>Ga0209058_1000670_pt1 | contig 29800 bp, 33 predicted proteins | sample GraSoiAngelo_147_FD_185904 | JGI IMG/M metagenome (GOLD analysis project Ga0209058, IMG submission 185904) | Grasslands soil microbial communities from the Angelo Coastal Reserve, California, USA - 14_1009_05_40cm (SPAdes) (version 2) | ecosystem: Environmental > Terrestrial > Soil > Grasslands ... | reverse complement strand
GCTCGCCGAAGGGCTCTCGAACGAAAAAAGTTAGATAAGCTGTATCGGCGGTCATAGACCGCCGCTACAGCGAAGACGCCAATGATTGATGTTCGGGAGAACTATCGCCGAATCCTCGACAAAATCCAGGCAGCGGCCGAACGAAGCGGTCGCACACGAGAAGCGGTTAAGCTGATTGGCGTTACCAAGACCGTTCCACCCGATAGGATCCGACAGGCCGCAGAAGCAGGTGTCGTCCACGTTGGAGAGAATCGGGTTCAAGAGGCCTTGCCCAAGCGTGAAGAACTCCGCGACCTGCCTTTAACCTGGCATTTCATCGGGCATCTACAGACAAATAAGGCCAAAAAGGTTGTTGAACACTTTGATTGGATCCAGTGCGTCGAACGGCGAGAGCTTGCGGAGAAGCTCAATCAAACAGCCGCGAAGCCCCTGCCTGTACTGATCGAAGTGAATATGGGCGGCGAGGTCACAAAATCTGGAATCGATCCAAGCCATCTACAAACATTCATCGAGGATTTCGCTGGGTACGAACGGTTACGGCTCCGCGGACTGATGACGATTCCGCCATTTTTTGACAATCCCGAGCACGTCCGGCCCTACTTTAGAAGGCTTCGCGAGGTATCGGAGCGTTTCAATCTTCCGGAATTGTCTATGGGTATGAGTCACGATTTTGAAGTTGCCGTTGAAGAGGGAGCCACAATGGTGCGGATCGGCACGTTGTTGTTTGGGGAAAGACACTGAGTGAGTGGCGCGGCGAAACTGAAGATTCGAGTCATTCCTAACGCCAGGAAAACTGAATTTTCGGGTTCCCGCGGCGATGAGATCGTTTTGCGGCTCAACGCACCTGCAATAGAAGGCCGGGCGAATGAGGCCGCCGTTGAGTTCCTATCACGGTTTTTCGGTGTATCGCGATCCGCGGTTATCATCATCCGGGGAGAAAGGAGTAGACACAAAATAGTTGAAATTGTAGGCTTGAAAAATGGTGACCTCGAAAGGAAACTCGCCCCTCTAATCCGTTAATGGAAGAAGTAAACAACGCTGAACAATCTGCTTCACCACCGGCTCCAGTAGAGTTGAAGCGCATGAACATGACCGCCACGCTCGCGATCTGCTCGAGCGGCTGGCTGGTTCCGGGGCTTGCTCACGTCTTGATCGGCCGGCGGGTCCGCGGCGCGATTTTTGCGTCCTGCGTCCTGCTGATGTTCGTCTTAGGACTGGGCATGCGCGGTAAGCTTTACGATCTCGAATTCGATGAACCGCTCCATGTTTTCGCGTTCATCGCCGATATTGGTACAGGCCTCTTTTATTGGATCGCGGAGCGTTTGAATCTGGGACTCGGCACGATGACCTGGCCCAGCTACGATTACGGCACAACGTATTTGTGGGTCGCCGGCCTGTTGAATTACCTCATCGTTCTCGATGCGTTTGATATTGCGCAAGGACGGAAACCATGATCCTCTCCCACTTCACCGCATTGCTCCTGTTCGCCCTGTTTGTCTCGACCGTCTTTGCCCTGATTACCAAAAACGAGCCGCGCGAACAATTCCGTTACGGCGTTTTTGTCTTTTTATCTTTTCTCGCCGTCGCCTTCGCTGTCGGCTGGATCATGTATCCTCTGCCGCTATAGAAAAACTGGGGACGGTGGAACCGTCCCCAAAAGCAACGCTACATACACATGTGAGTTATGGCATCACTCCAGTCGCCCGAGCCTGTCGAGCCACCCAGCGCACGTACCTGGATGGCGTAAATCGTGCCCGGCGTGAGGCCGGTGATGGTCATCGAACGAGACTTGTTGAAGACGCCCGCTGTTTGAAACGGACCGACGGTGTTGTTGGCGCCCACGGCAGCCGCTTGTACTTCGTACAACTTCGCACGTGGGACTTTCTGGGCCGCCACTACCAGTTGCTTGGTGTGGCCGTTGTCGACACTGAGGATCGTTGCTTTATCCAGAGGTGGTTGCGATCGCACCGGAGTGGTCTTGGCCTGGAAACCGCTTTTCAGCACGAACTGCACGTCATCGTTACAGTTCGCCTGAACGTATTGCGCGAGCTTACGCAGCAGACCATCCAGCACGCTACGCTTTTTGTTCTTCACCGCGGTTACCGCCGTACCACCTCCTGCCTGGGCGTGAGCGGCGATCGCTCCCGTCAAATCATCCACTGCGGTCTGCAAAGTTGCCTCGTCAAACGGTGGTGCCGCTGCAATAGCTTTATCGACAAACACGCCCTTGATGACAGCGCCCGCTGTCGCGAGCGCCTGGGAATCGGACAACTTCTTGAACCCAGTCTTTACGGTCACTTGTTCATTCATGGTGCACTCCCTTTCAAATAGTTAGTTGAATCGTTGTTGGTTGAAGGTGACCCGCCCACACCTCGTGGACGGTTTTCTCGACGCCGGATCCTTTTCACTGCCGCTAAGGATGACGTCGAAATCCACGAGGCCTTTCCGTGGAGTCGACGAATCCGGACCGGGACTGAAAGGTTTCGGCGCAAAGAAACTTGGGTCCGGCGCACAGACACATGGGTCCGGGACGGAGCAATATCGGAATGTCGTGACGCCATGTCTTTCCGGGACCAGGCGAATCGTCGAAGGCTCGAACTAAATCGTCGAAAGCTTGAAGCGAATCGTCGCCGCCTCGAATCGACATCGGAAGAACTCATTCCGATATAGGAATGGGTCATTTCCATGTGGAAACGGCTTGTTTCCACATGGAAACGCCTTCATGTCACATGGAAATGACTCAATGCCACATAGGAATGAGCCGAAGACGCCTGTCGACCGCTTGAAGCCAATTCGCTCCCGCTCGAACCGACATGCGAATGACCGAAAGCCGCATGGCGGCGCAGCAAAGCCAATAGGGTTTGTGGCGAAACTTATTGGTTTCGCGCCAGCGCCACATGGATTCGCGTCGTATCCGTCTCGATAGGTATTTGTTCGTGGTCGATCCATAAATGCGTATGCGCCTGTGGTTTTTTCTTTCTTCATTACTGCGTCTCGTTTGCGGTGCGGCCGGTCCTCGTTGAGGCAAGCGGCGCGCCAAACGCGCCCACGGGAACCGAACACGTTTTTTCAATCAGTTGATGTTTGGAATTTTCCGGGGAACGTTGGATTTCGGAATTTTTTTATTCCGCGCAGGAACAAAAAAGTTCCTTTACGGCCATTTCGCATCGAGTGCGCGGCATCGGCGGCGGAAGTATTTTGGATGAAGGTCGAGACCTCGCGTCGCCTCTGCGTGATCGCCGTGGTTAAGCTGCAGTCTTTTCTCGAAAAGCGATTTTTGGAACTTCTCGAACGCGTCGTCGTATGTGTCGTCCTCGGCCAGTTCGGATTTTTCCGGCCGCAGAGCTTTGGGCAAGTCTTCGGGGCGAATATCGGGCGTCACACCAAGTGCAATTCCTCGTTCGATCGCATTTTCGAGTTCGCGGACGTTTCCCGGCCAACAGTACGAGACCAGAAGATGAAGGGCTTCGGGGCTAATTCCCACGACAGGCGGAAACGGATGCGTACGGATTTGGCCATAATTTTTCATGAAGTGCGCCGCAAGCGGGATATCCTCGCGGTGCTCGGAAAGGCGCGGCATTTCGACGGTAAGGACATCCAGGCGGAAGAACAAATCCTGACGAAAGCGGCCGTTTTTGATGGCTTCCTGAAGATTGCGATTTGTGGCGGCAACAATGCGGATATTCACCTTGATCAAAGTGTTTCCGCCGACGCGTTTGAACTCTCCGTGTTGTGGAGCTGCCGGAAGCGCTGGCGCTAAAGTATCCCAATGCGTCACGAGAGTTGGGCTGGCAATGGATCTTCCCCGCAACACGCATTTATAAGGATCAGATCACGGGTGAGCGCCGCCGCCATCATCTGGACGAGTCTGTGCTGCCCAGCCGACTAATAAGTTAGCTGGACTGGCAGGTTGGCGCGGCCCTGAGCGAAAATGAGGTCAGTATGAAATACAAAGTGGTTCTGAAAAAATCGAAGGATGGCTATAGCGTGTCGTGTCCCGGCCTTCCCGGCTGCTGGTCTCAAGGCAAGACAGAAGATGAAGCTCTGGAAAACATACAGCATGCGATTCGCGAATACCTTGAGGCTGCCGTTAAGATTTCAAAAGGTGCGAAGGTGCGCGAGGTCGAAGTTTCAGCGTAATCGTGCCGAAGCTTGCTGGCATAAACCATCTCCGCGCTGTTCGAGCTTTGGAAAGGCCGGTTTCAAAATCGTCAATCAGGGTAAGCACATCGTGCTGAGTGACGGGAGTCGCATTCTGACGATTCCCCGACACAACCCAGTGAATGAGTACACAATGGGCGGCATCATTCGTGACGCCGGTCTTACGATCGAAAAATTCAAGAAGCTCCTGTAACAGCGGGCCAGCTAACCAGCGGCTGGAGCGGACCGCTGAGAAACGCGGCCGCTCAGCCGCAGGCCGTTTAGGTTGACATCCACGATAGAGGCCTCCGCGCTAATATGCTGCCCGGATGGATTTCGAAATCGTTGGCGAACTCAAAGGCATCGAACCGATCGCGGTTGGTCGTGGCGTACGTGACCGCTTCCGGCTAAACAAACTCTACGGAAAGGGCCGTTTGGCGGAAATTGCGCGGATTCGCTTCGGTTCGACTTCCGGATGGTACCATTCATAGAGCCGAGCTTCATTGGTACGAAGCCCATAGTATCGGCCGACGAGACATGAAACTGAAATTGCCTTTGCTTGACTAAACATGAAAAAACAATCGACACGCCAAAAAGGCTTCGCCGTTTGCATTGACAATACGGGGTATTTGGCATCACTGGAAGCAGGCAAACTCTATCCTATTGTTCCGGATCCGGAGGCAGCCAAGCATGGTCTAATCCGGGTGATCGACGAAAGTGGCGAAGATTACGGGTACGCAGCCGATCGGTTTTTCGTTCTCGAAGTACCCGGCGCCCTCGAAAAAGCACTGAAAAAGATCTCGTCAGCCGCCAGGCAACCTAACTAGGCTGGCAAATGGCCCGCCATGGACTGACGTGCGACAACCTGCTGTCGGCAGACATCGTTACCGCCGATGGGCAGCTGCTGACGGCCAATGCATCTCAGCACGACGATCTGTTCTGGGCTGTGCGCGGCGATGGCGGCAATTTCGGCATTGTGACGTCGTTTGAGTACGGCGCCACGCGCGTGCGAGCCGCGTATGGGCGGAACTACGATCGTCTGGTTTCCATCAAGAGGAAGTACGACGCGGGGAACTTGTTCAGAGTGAACAACAATATTTCTCCGTCAGTGAAACGGGCTTAACACGCGCTTGCAGACCGGCCGCGCTTCGCATGCGACGCATGTTCCAGCGCGGCGGCTGAAAGGCAGCCGGGTTAGACGATCAAGCGAATGGAATTACTCGATGAGCGCACTGAAGCGACGACTGGTCTCCGCTGGCGCCCGCTACTTGTGGAATCCTATCGTTCGGATCATCGCGGGATTGCCCGGGACCCCGGCACTTCTCGAGACCGTGGGCCGCAAGAGCGGCCGTCTTCGGCGCACTCCGGTCGGCAACGGTCTTAAGGGCGACACGTTCTGGATCATCGCCGAACATGGTCGCCACTCCGAGTGGGTGCGCAATATCGTGGCCAACCCGCGTGTGCGCGTGAAGGTAAACGGCCGCTGGCGAAAGGGAGTAGCCTACCAAATGCTCGACGACGATCCTATCGCGCGGCAACGGGAGCTCGACCCGTTCAACGCGCGGCTCGTTCGCCTCTTCGGTACGGAGCTAACCACGGTGCGCATCGATCTCGATCCCGAGAAGGAGTGATTCATGGGTGGGCTTTGCACACAGAATGCGCGAGGACAGGCTCGGCAACTGTAGCGGCGGTCTATTCCTTGAGACTACGGGCGTCACTTGAGGTTTCGCCCTGTCGCGCTCACGCTCCGCGGCCTTGCGCTTCGCGAACCGCCGCTACAGTGCCTAAGTTCGACTTTCCAAAACTCTTATGGCTTCCTGGCAGCAGCCCTCTTCTCTTCGGCCCGAGCACCCGACAGTGTGTTGGCCAAGCCGTAGTTGCCTTCGTGGCAGGCATGCTCAAAGATTGGTCCTACGGTCTTTTTGAAGTAGATCTCTGCGGTCCAGGGTTTTGTCCAGGTCGACGGATCATCGACGGTGAATTGGTAGCGAATCGTATCTTCGTCCGTGCGTGTGAGGCGCTCGATCATATGCATCTTCTCGCTGGCGCCCTGGAAAACCGTCTTGTTCGTGAAGTTCGTGCTATCAATGACCAACGTATTGCCTTCCCAGCGGCCGGAATAACTGCCGACCCATTGGCGTACGTTGGACGGCAAATGTGCACGATTGTCCAATGGGATAACTCGGACCCAATGCAGCATCTCGACAAGGATTGTGACGTAGCCAGGAGTTTGAATGAATTGATACGTATTGTTGTACGCTCCCGGCAGCATTGGCGGTCCGTCACGGTCCATATGCATGCAGCGCACAGACAGCGGCTGGTTTTGGACCATGTCGGTCGCCGCACCCATCCGCTTTCGTTCTGCGGCGCGCTCGGCCGTTCTACTCTTTCCTTCTTCGGACATAGGAGGAAGTCTTCCATCCGGCGGATCCACGATCATCGACGTGCGCATGTTCAAGGCCAACACTCCTTGGCTCCGATCCAACCCGAACTGAGTAAAGTCGTAATGCACGTCCGCTATGGTTCCGGGTGTTGTTTGCGCCGACTCATTGTCGGCCGAGTGCTTCACTCGTTCCTCAAGCTCCTCTTTTGTAAAAAATTCCTTATTGATGTTATTCGGCCGCTGAAGCGGCGTGTAAGTCGTGTTTGTCCAATAGCCCTGCAGATCGGGTTGGCCATCCGGTGTGTGTGACAGAGTCCACGCCTTCGCCGGAACCTTCGGCTTCGCTGGGGCCGTTGGAGCCTGGCCGGCAACAAACCCGGGAACCAGTAACGCCACCACAACAAAGATGCCCGCAACAGCTAGTGACGCAAAGAATCGACGGGTCATATCAAAAAACCTCCTAGTGTCCTGGATTCGCCCTGACGACATTGAACGCTGGCACGGCCCGTTAGTCAACACAATTCATCACTGTAGCGGCGGTCCGCGAAGCGCAAGCGCGACAGCGCGCAGCCTCAAAAGATGACCGCTACAGTTGTATTCAGGGAATCTGCAGTTTGCCTTCTCTGACGAGAACCTGCTCATCGACGGTCACCGTTGCGTTGTGGATGAAATTCCAGTACACGCCGCCGCCCCGATTTGCTCCGCCCATTTCCTCGTTATCTCCCAAGCTGAGACGAACGACGCCGGCTCCATACCCGTAATAGGCAATGAATGGCGCTTCGGGAAGAACCTGTAACGCTGGATTGAAACCGAGCGCGAATTCCCGAAACATCCGTGCATCCCCGCCTGCTGCGCTGAGCTCCTGATCGATCTTGTCCGCATTGACGCCCTGAACGGCGACGTGGCCTTTGATGAAATGAAGCATCAAGTTCCGTCCCTGGGTGGCGATCGGCCGCCACACCTGAAGAAAAACGGAACCATCCGCCGAGACTTCGATCGGCGCGACTCGCAGAACGCCCGCAGGCAACTCGATATCACGATCGATGCGAGTGCGAGCGGATTCCATGCGCGCTCGACTGGCATCACCGATCTGGCTGCAGAAGGGGCGGTCGCCGACCTCGAACGAAATATCGGTTCCCTCCGCCGTTGTTACTCGCACGCGGCCCGAACGCAGCAGAGCGATTGCACGTCGATGCTGGCGCTCCAGCTCATCGGGATGAACGTCGAGCGCAGCCAGATAGATTCGATCGATAAAATCTTGGGAGGGTAACTCGGATAAACCGATAGGATATGAGCCGCCCTGCCAATGAAAGTGCACGGCCCGGCCGCCACCCTCGTCAAGCCACTCGCTAATCGCACGCCGTAGGGCGGGACGGTTACCCTGGCGAATTTCGGGCAGCCAGATGAAAACATCGGCAACGGCAAAAAGCCGGCGCAAAGAATCGAGTTCCCCATCCGGCGACGCCTCTGTATCTTCGGCCAGGACGACACCGGAAATGTGCGCACCCGATGCTCGAATCAGGTTTTGAAGAGGCGGTACAAGTGGGGCGAAGACTCTCGTATCCAGCTTGAGCAAAACCCTTTCGCCGGATGCGAGCTTCAGCGCGGCAGCAATTCTCCTGGCACATTTATCGTAATCTGCAGTCGTCATTTCTTCAGATGTTCTTGGATCGCTGCGATCAGCGATGGAATTGTGGATTCAGCTGGCACAATGTCGGGCTTCAAACCCAACAGTTGCGCCGCCTCGCGAGTGACAGGACCGATCACCGCGAGAGCTGTTCGGGATGGCAGCGAACGCAGGTCATCCGGAATACTCGACGGGCTGGTGAAAACAATGCAATCTACGCGCTCCGATTCGAGAATTTCACCAATGTCGCCCGAGAGCGCTTTTACCGTTCGATAGACCGTCACGATATCCACTGTTGCGCCGCGCCGCCGCAACTCTTCCGGTAACAATTCGCGGGCGACTTCGGCGCGCGGAAACAAGATTCGAGTGCCCACCAGATTTTCTGGAAATTCCGCGAGCAATCCTTCCGCACGAAATTCCTTGGGCACGATCGCCGCTTTCAAATGCCACTGATTCAGCTTCGCAGCCGTCGCCGATCCCACAACTGCGATCGGAATAACTGCGCGGCGGCCGGCCATTCGGTCCATGAATTGTTCCACGGCATTCCCGCTGGTGAACAGCAGCCAATGGTACGACTGCAGCCGCCGAATGGCCTCATCAACAGGTTTCCAAGTTTTTGGCGGGACGATCTGTATCGTGGGACATTCGATGACCCGCGCGCCGAGTTCTTCCAGGCTCGACCGCAATTCAGCGGATTGCGAAGCTGCCCGCGTGATGAGGACGGTTTTACCGATCAGCTCCATACTGGGCGATCTCTGCAAGAATTTCTCCGGCTCCCATCGACAGCAGCTTCTCGCCAAGCTCCATTCCCAGCTCGAGAGCTTGATCCGGTGAGCCGCTCAATTCATGCGCAATGATTCGCGCTCCATCGAGGCTTCCAATCAGGCCCTTAATGGTTAAGCGGCCTGCGGCGACATGCGCCCTTCCTCCAATTGGAACCTGACAACTACCTCCAAGGGCGCGCAGAAGCCCGCGTTCGGCAGTCGCAGCGGTGCGAGTGGGAGCGTGATCCAGAACGTCAAGAATTCGCCGTGTCGAATGATCTTCGTCACGGCATACGATGCCTAAGGCACCCTGGCCCACGGCGGGAAGCATCAGATCGTCGTCGAGTATTTGAGTGATGCGGGACTGATAGCCAAGACGTTTCAACCCGGCAATCGCGAGAATAATCCCATCAAAGTCGTGCGCAGCCAGTCTTCGCAGGCGTGTGTCGACGTTGCCACGCAACGGGACGAGGTTAAAGGCCGGAAAATGATGGCGAAGTTGAACCTGGCGGCGGAGACTGCTGGTTCCGATAGTCGCGCCCCCGCTCAACGCCTCGAGCGGCGGACCATTAGAGATGAAAGCGTCACGGGGATCCTCGCGCTCCGGGATTGCGCCAAACACAATTCCCGCGGGAAGCTGGAAGGGAACATCCTTCATGCTATGGACGGCCAGATCGATTCGGCCATCCACCAGCGCCTCGTCAATTTCCTTTGTGAAGAGTCCCTTTCCGCCGATCTTCGCCAGAGGAACATCGAGGATCTTATCGCCCGTCGTTTTGATCGGCACAAGTTCCACAGCCAATTCCGGCCAGCGCTGTTCCAGTTGGCTCTTCGTCCAGTTCGCTTGCCAAAGCGCCAGGGCGCTTCCGCGGGTTCCAAGCCGGAGGGTGCGGACGTTCATTGTGGCTTAACGTTGAAGATCTTGCGAATGAGCTCGGCGAGATCAGCGCCTTGAGGATCGTGGGCCATTTGCTTCAATTGCTCGATCGGAGGATGCAAGATCTTGTTCACGATCGATTTTGTGATCTGATCCACGGCTGCCTGCTGTTCAGGCGATAGATCTTTGAGGTGGCGGCGATTGCGTTCGATCTCATCGCGCCGAACCTTCTCGAGGCTTTCCCTGAGCTGAACAATTGTCGGCACAACATCCCGTGTTTGCATCTTCAAGCAGAACGCCTCGACCTCGTCGTCGACGATTTGTTCCGCGCGCATGGCTTCTTTCAACCGTTCTTTCAGATTGGCGTCGATCACTTGCTGAAGATCGTCGATATCGTAGAGGAATGCGTTATCAATCTCGTTGACCGCCGGGTCGATATCACGCGGGACAGCGATATCAATGAAAAATATCGGTTTGTTTTTCCGCCGATGGATAACCTGCTCTGCCAGATTCTTTCCGATAATGAAGTGCGGCGCCCCGGTTGAAGTAATCACGATATCGGCGCCCGCCATGTGATCGGTGAAATGTTCGAACGGAACCGCTGCCCCCTCGAACACTTTCGCCAACTCGACGGCGCGTTCGAAAGTTCGATTCGTGACGAGCACCGAAGAAGCGCCCGCTCGTCTGAGATGTTTTGCTGCGAGTTCACCCATTTTGCTGGCGCCGATGATCATGACTGTTTTGCCCGACAGATCTCCAAAGATCTTGCGGGCTAACTCGACCGCGGCGTAGCTGACGGACACAGCGGATTGGGATATTCCCGTTTCGCTCCGAACCTTTTTCGCGACGGCGAAGGCGCGATTCATAAGCGCGCTTAGATGCATGCCCACAGTCCCTGCATCCATAGCGATCCTATACGCTTCTTTGACCTGACCGAGGATCTGCGGTTCCCCGATTACCATTGAGTCCAAGCTTGCGGTCACACGAAAAACATGCCGGATCGCGTCGACGTTGCGGTAGCTATAGAGATGGCTTGAAACCGAATCGTGGGAAATTTGGTGAAACTCGCAGATAAAGTCGCGAATCAGCCGCTCATCAGGGCTCTCGGCGACGACCTCGACGCGATTGCATGTCGAAAGAATCATCGCTTCATTCACCGCCCGGCGGTCCACAAGCGATGTCAAAGCGGATCGAAGAGCGTCATTGCTGAACGCCAGGCGCTCGCGAATCTCTACGGGCGCCGTTTTGTGACTGAGACCGACCAGTGCAAGCTGCATCACTGAAACGTGTGAAGTCCTCCAAAATAACTCGCCCCGAGGAAGGTGACCAGAACCCCGATAAAACCAACGATGGACAGGTACGCGGCCTTTCGGCCGCGCCAACCTGCGATCAGTCTGTAGAAAATCAGCAGCATGTAGACGAGCCACGTGAGAAAGGAAAACAGCACTTTCGCATCTCTCGCCCAGACGCCCCAAACAACCTGCGCCCAAAGCGCCCCTGTAACAATACCCAGTGTAATTAGCGGGAAGCCGATGGCAAGCGACCTGTACGCCAGGTCATCGCAGATTTCGAGTGAGGGCAACCAGTTATAGAAACGTATCGGATGCTTCGACTTGAGCGCTCTCTCCTGAATCAAGTACATAATCGCAGCAGCAAAGGCGATGAACAGTGCCGCATATCCAAAGAAAACAAGAGGCGTATGGATATAAATCCAATTGCTTCGCAGGACCGGCGGAATGGACGCCGACGGATCGTAAAAGAGATTCGCCACGAACGTCATCACGAAAATTAACGGAAAGGCGAATACACTCAACGGAGCGATACGATATTTCGCGTAAGCGATAAGAAAGCCCAACGTGGTCAGGGCACCAAAAAAAGAGAAGGCTTCGTACTGCTGCGTCAGCGGCAGGTACCGCACTTCAAGAGCGCGGAGGGCAATCGATGCGACATGAAGGATGAAACCCGCGAAAACTGCCGCCAAAGCCGGCTTGAAAAACGCTTGTTTTTTTTTGAGAGCAGTTAAAACTGAGTGCGCAAAACCAACGGAATACAGGCCCAGCGCGAGTCTGAGCAGGACAACGTGCATGGCGGGCATTATAGCACATGGTTCAGACCCGCCTCCGTGTGCGATAATCGGGTAATTCGGGGTCAGACGGGTGAATTCCCTATTTTCCGGTACTAGGTCCTTGCTTGGAAAATAGGGAATTCACCTGTCTGACCCCGAATTATCCCCGATCATGACAATCGAGATTTACGTCGGTATCGTCCAGTTCATCGTTCTTCTACTCTCGCTGAGCATTCACGAATCGGCACACGCGTGGACCGCGGATCGTTTCGGCGATCCCACAGCGCGATATTTGGGCCGCGTTTCATTGAATCCGATGGTTCATGCCGATCTCATGGGCACAATTGTTTTTCCTTTACTGGGAATATTTGTGCTGCGTGGCGCCATGTTCGGATGGGCGAAGCCTGTCCCTGTGAACGTATCGCGGCTGAAGCATCCGTCCCGCGACCATATGGTGGTCGCGGCTGCCGGCCCACTCAGTAATCTCCTGCTTGCCACAGTCCTGTTCACGTTCCTGATCATAGTTAAGTTCTTTTCGTCTACCGGCGCAGAGATCATCTACCGGGTCGCGGCGAACGAAATCTCTGGAGAATCGATTTTGCTGCCCCTGATTCTTGTCGCTTACCACGGGATGATGCTGAATCTGCTTCTGGCGGTTTTCAACCTGATTCCGGTTGCGCCTTTGGATGGTGCAGCCGTTATATCGGGCTTCTTGCCGCGATGGCTCGCAAACGCAGTCGAGCAAATGCAAAGTTACGGTTTTATGCTGCTTCTGGCCCTCCTGTATCTCGGGGTTCCGGGAATGCTTTTTTATCCCGTGAGAGATTTCGTCCTTTCGTATCTGATCTGAGCAATGAAAAAGCCACGAGTCTTAAGCGGTATGCGGCCGACCGGCAAGCTGCATCTTGGCCATCTGGTCGGAGCGCTCGATAACTGGGTCAGCTTGCAGGACGACTATGAATGTTTTTACTGCATCGTCGATTGGCACGCGCTGACGACTCACTATGACTCCACAGAGGGCATTCGCGAAAACATTATCGATAACGCGATGGACTGGTTAGCCGCCGGAATTGATCCCAAAAGATCAACATTGTTCATTCAGTCGCATGTCATGGAGCACGCTGAGCTTCATCTGTTGTTCTCGATGATCACACCCCTACCGTGGCTGGAGCGGGTCCCGAGTTACAAAGAACAAATGACTGAGATCAAGGATCACGATCTCCACACGTACGGCTTTCTCGGATATCCGCTGCTGCAGTCCGCAGACATCCTTATATATAAAGCGAACGCTGTACCCGTCGGCGGCGATCAGGTGGCACATATCGAACTTACGCGCGAAATCGCGCGTCGCTTCAACCATTTTTACGGTCAGGTCTTTCCAGAGCCGCAAACCTTGCTGACGGAAGTCCCGAAGTTGCCGGGGACGGACGGGCGCAAGATGAGCAAGAGTTACGGCAACACCATTGCGCTCAGTGAAGATCCCGTCGTGATGAAAGAGATCGTTCGGAATATGGTCACGGATCCGGCTCGCGTGCGGCGTACCGATCCCGGCAATCCCGACATTTGTCCGGTCGGCGATTACCACGATGTTTTTTCAGACAAAATCCGAGTGGCCGAAGTGGACCAGGGTTGTCGCACTGCCGGAATAGGCTGCGTTGAATGCAAAATGTGGCTGTTCGGTAGCCTGCAGAAACGGTTGGGTCCGCTCTACGAAAGACGTAAGCAATTAGAGGCTCATCCGGGCGAAGTGAGAGACATCCTCAGCGAAGGTTCGAAGAAGGCGAAGACTGCCGCTGGTCAAACCATGTCTGAAGTTCGAGACGCGATGAAGATTTAGACTTTTATGCTCGACGATCTCAAAATCTCGCTGCCCTTGTATGAAGGGCCTCTCGATTTGCTGTTGGACCTGATACGCGGGCAGAAGCTAGACGTCTACGACATCCCGATTGCGAAAATTACAGAACAATACCTCGAGTATCTTCATTTGATGGAAGAGCTCGACGTGGATGTGGCCTCGGAGTTCCTCGTCATCGCAGCGCAACTCATTTACATCAAATCACGAATGCTTCTCCCGCCGGACCCGAGCGCGGATGCCGCAGAGCAGGAGGATCCGCGTGCCGAACTCGTCCGGCGGCTGCTCGAATATGAAAAGTTCAAGAATGCGGCACAGATGCTGTATCAGCGAGAACTGGTCGAAAACGCCGCGTGGTCCAATCCGGGTTCGATTGCTATGGAAGACAGCGAATTGGAGCCCGAGATGGCTGTCACTCTGTACGATTTACTCCTCGTCTTTCGGGATGTTCTCAAGCGAGCCGAGCAACGGCCGCTGATTCAGGTCGATCGCGACGAATTTTCGGTCGAGCAGATGATGGCATTTCTTTTCGAGAAGATTGTTGCGGCACCAGCCGGCGTGGCACTGTCGGAGATTCTGCCTGAAATCGCATCGCGGCGCGCCTTGATTACAGCATTCCTGGCGCTCCTGGAGTTGACGCGCCTTCATGCGATCTATATCAAACAGAACAGCGCTTTTGGCGAAATCACCGCTCGAGCTAATCCAAATTATGAGTTATCGAAATCTTTCAGCCCAGCTTGAAGCCATCGTTTACCTGGCCAAGGAACCTGTCTCTCTAGACGACATTCTCGCAGCGCTGCCGGAGGTAGATGCGATCGAGATCGAGCGAACGCTGAACGAATTGATCGAACGATACCGCACCGAACACCATGGAATCGAAATACGTGAGGTTGCCGGCGGTTATCGCTTTTCCACCAAACCTGAACACCATGAGGTTTTGAAACAATTCATCAAAACCCAGATTCCTCCAACTCGTCTATCGCTGGCGGCTCTGGAAACACTTGCCGTCATCGCGTACAAACAACCTGTCACCGTTCCAGAAATCCAGGATATTCGAGGGGTTCATGCCAGCAGCGTGATCAAAACGCTCCTGGACAAAAAACTGATCACAACTGCAGGACGCAAAGAAGTTCTCGGCCGGCCGATTCTTTACAAAACCACGAAGGAATTTCTTATTCATTTCGGCCTAAAGGATCTGGCTGAGCTGCCGAGCATGGAGGAGTTCGAGGAACTGATCAAAGCTCAGGCGGGTGCTGAAGAAGAGATTATTTCCCATTCTTGAAAAAGACAGTTCAAGGTCTAGGCCACTAGTAAATACCCGATACAATTCAAATATGCGGGAGCGGCTCCAGAAGATCCTTGCGCATGCCGGTATTGCTTCACGCCGGCACGCCGAAGAAATAATTCAAGCCGGACGAGTCACTGTGAACGGTCACCGAATGACGGAACTGGGCTCGAAGGCCGATCCCGATGAGGATGTCATCAAGGTCGATGGGAAAAGAGTCCGACCGCCCGAACGCCAGATCTATATCCTGCTGAATAAGCCGAAAAATGTCATGTCCACATCGAGCGATCCTGAAGGGCGTCCGACCGTTGTGGATTACGTGAAGGGCAAGATCAAAGAACGAGTCTACCCGGTCGGCCGCCTCGACTTCGGATCGGAAGGTTTAATCATCCTCACGAACGATGGTGAACTGACGAGACTTCTGACAAAGGCCGGAAACATAAAAAAGGTCTATCAGGTCAAGGTTGCCGGCGAACCGGCCGAACGCGACCTCGACCGTCTGAGGCGAGGAGCCTACATTGACAGTGAGCGGCTGGCACCATCGTCGATTGAGCGTTTGAAAGGTGGCGACAACCCGTGGTTCGAGGTCACATTGCACCAGGGCAAGAATCAACAGATCCGGCGAATGTTTCAGTCGATCGGTCACCCGGTGGAAAAACTCCGCCGCGTGCGCATTGGCTCCCTTGAAGACGAAAAGCTTCGGCCAGGCGGCTGGCGGTTTCTGACGCAGGAAGAAGTGAATCAATTTAAACGGGAGTTTCGGAAATGAGCTCTTCCCAAATGATTTCCGAGCATATCCAGCGGATCGCTGCTTACAAATCCGAAAATCCGGCCGAGGATATAGAACGGCAACTCGGAATCCCAATCGTGCAGCTTGGGATGAACGAAAACCCATTTGGTCCTTCGCCGAAGGCAGTCCGGGCTGCGCGAGCATATTTGGAGAAGATTGCGCCGTATCCCGACGATAGTGCTTACCTCCTGCGTCAGAGACTAGCCAGCCATTACAAGATCTCGATGGACGAGATTATTGTCAGTGCCGGCTCGAGCGATGTCCTTGCCATGACCTATGATGCCCTCCACAGCCCTGAGGCCGAGGTGCTCACCGGCGAAGCCTCGTTTATTGTGTACTACCAGCTGGCGGAGATTCTGAACATGCCGCTGGTGCGAACGCCAATGAAGGGATACGCCTTCGATCTGGAGGCAATGGTCGAGGGCATCACGGCGAGAACCCGCCTGGTCGTTCTGGCGAACCCGAATAATCCGACAGGTACGATTATCCATCGTGCAGAGCTCGACAAGTTCATGAACAGGATACCGGACCACGTGTTGGTCGTTCTTGATGAAGCGTATTTCGAATATGTCAGCGATTCGAGGTATCCCAATTCTTTGGACTATGTTCGTGCTGGAAGGCCGGTTCTGGTTCTAAGGACGTTCTCCAAGGTCTTCGGATTGGCAGGTCTGAGGATCGGCTATGGGATCAGCACCGCGGAAATCGTCGCGGCATTGTATAAGGTACGGATGGCGTTCAACACGAACAGCGTCGCGCAAATTGCAGCACTCGCAGCTTGGGATGACCGCGAACACGTCCAAAAGAGCGTTGAGACGAACCGCCTCGAACTGGAGTTTCTCTACAGGGAACTGTCAGAGCGGCACGTAGGATACATTCCGTCGCAGGCCAATTTTATTCTCGTGGAATTGAGAAAGCCTGTGCGGGAGGTCACATCGGCTTTACTCAAGCAAGGTGTGATTGTGCGTCCGGCTTGGGGTTGTCCGGCATGCATGCGTGTTTCGGTTGGCACGCGTGAGCAGAATCAAGCGTTTCTTGCCGCCCTGGATAAGGCGCTATGAGCGTCAAGGAGATCCTTGAGAAATACAAAACGATTGCGGTTGTCGGATTGTCCTCTCATCCGTGGCGCGCGAGCTTTTCGGTTTCCCGATACATGCAGAGTGCCGGTTATCGGGTTATCCCTGTGAATCCCCTCGAGACCGAAGTCCTTGGTGAGAAGGCCTATCCGACTCTGGACGACATTCCCGAACCCTTTGAAATCGTCGACATCTTCCGCCGGCCCGAATACGTTCCGGACATTGTAGAGGCCGCCATCCGCTGCGGTGCCCGCGTTATTTGGATGCAATTGGGCGTCGTGAATGAAGCGGCTGCCGCTCGGGGCCGCGCCGCGGGTTTGGAGGTGGTGATGGACCGCTGTATCCTGCAAGACCACATGCAGTATTTCTGAGAAATATTCCCCTCCTCGCAGAGGAGGGGAATGTTACTTCTTCTTCCTCTTTTTCTTTTTGGCCACTTCCTCAAGTCGACTTTTGATCGCGGCTTCTTCTCCGATTTCCTGAGGATGGTAGTACTTGCGGCCCCTTAGCGAATCGGGAAGGCAATCCATATCGGCCACCTTGTCTTCGAGATCGTGCGCATATTGATAGCCTTTGCCGTAACCGAGGTTCTTCATCAGCCCGGTGGGAGCGTTTCGGATGTGCAAGGGTACCGGGTCATTCCGTGTGTTTTCCACGTCGCTCGCTGCCTCTGCATAAGCTGTGTAGACGGAGTTCGACTTCGGAGCTGCAGCTAAGTAGATCACACATTGTGCTAACGCGAGTTTTCCCTCGGGCAGACCGATGAAGTGAAACGCATCTTTAGCATCCAGCGCGATTCGTAAAGCGCGCGGGTCTGCAAGGCCGATATCTTCTGAAGCAAAGCGTACGAGCCGGCGTGCAATGTAGAGAGGATCTTCACCGGCTTCGAGCATCCGTGCGAGCCAATACAAAGCGGCGTCGGTATCGGAGTTGCGAAGAGATTTGTGCAACGCCGAAATGATGTTGTAGTGTTCTTCACCAGTCTTGTCATAAAGAAACGTTTTCTGGGAAGCCTCTTCGATTGTTGCTCTGGTAATCGGTTGACCGGAGGGTGTTCCTTGCATAGCCAGGTCGAGGATGTTCAGAGCCGTTCGTGCATCACCGTTGGCAAGCAACGCGATCGCGCCTATAGATGCTTCGGCAATATTGATTTTTTCTCTCTCTATGGCACGCCGCAGGATAGTGGCCACGTCGTCATCGGATAAAGGCTTGAGCACGAAAACACGGGTGCGTGAAAGCAAAGCCGAAATCACTTCGAACGAAGGATTCTCGGTCGTCGCTCCGATCAACGTAATGTTTCCACGCTCGACGTGAGGCAGAAAGGCATCCTGCTGCGCCTTATTAAACCGGTGGATCTCATCGACGAAGACGATCGTCCGCCGACCCAACCGGCGGGATTTTTCGGCGCCGGCCATGATGTCCTTGATTTCTTTGATACCGGACAAGACGGCGCTGAAAGGAATGAATGTGGACTTGGTCATTTTCGCGATGATCTGTGCGAGAGTCGTTTTGCCCACGCCCGGGGGTCCCCACAAGATCATCGACGGAACCTGATCCCGTTCGATCGCTATTCGCAAAGGTTTGCCGGGACCCAACAGATGCCCCTGCCCGAGTATTTCGTCCAACGATTGTGGCCGCATGCGGTCGGCGAGCGGAGCGTCGACGGGCGGACTGGCCGGCTTGTCTTCTTCAAAAAGGAATCCGCTCATTTCATTGATGGCTGCCTCCTGGGGAGAGATCTCTCCACGATTCCCAACTGATTAAAACATAGTTGATGTCATAAGACGTCGGGTACGGATAAATCGAATCTAAGCCGGAGATCAGGACGCGCGATTTGGTATTGTGTTCAACTTTGGGGAGTGAGCTCGGTTGATTCCTTCTCCGGATGAGCCTACGAGGAGGGGTCGTGGCGAGCCGAGATCGTTGTTTGTGGCCACATGAATCAACGCCGCTGGCGTCAAGCCAGCGGCGGCCTGCAGATCCACGACGCGCCTCCTTCCGCGGGTCGTGCATCCCTCGTATTCACCGGCCTACATCAGTGATGCAACAACGCACGCGCAAATTCCGAAATATCATTTGGATTGATGCCGAACACGATCATAACGACGATCGCGATAGCGAGTATGATCCAGATGCCGCTCAAGCCGACTGTGATTTTACGTTTGCCGCTGGGTTCTTCCTCCAGCCTGTATTCGAATATGTGATACTTCGACACCTAATTCACCTTGGCGCGGTTCTGGCGCTTGAAGTCAAGTCGAGGTACCTTCGCCGATTCGTCCAGAAGGTGTACGCGATAACCAGGGATGGCGCGGCCAATCCTGACAGGTGTGCCCGGCGACAGGTCCGTGCAGGTCGCAATCACCGTCGTTTCGGTGGGACCTACAGTCGGCAGTACCGTCACTCCCTGCTCCCTCAGAAATCGCCACAGGTTCGGCGCAGCGCGCGCCACTTCAGGCGGCGCAGCAATGACATGATCCTCCCGTTGAAGCTGAAAGATCGACCCCTCGACACGCACCAGGTGCCATGCGCTGCGGTGCTCGATCATCACCCACTTCGGCCGGCCCGTCGAGCCCACTGCTAAAGCGTGCGGCTGAGCATCCGCCTGCGCTGTGAAGATTGCGTGTAGAACCCGGCTGGAGAATCGCTCTGGGATGTGCGACCCTGGGCCCAGAAAACTCGTAAGGACGGGGGCGTCAGGATTAAGCATGCGACTCCCCACTTGGCAAGGGCTGGTCCAAACCCGGTACTGCCATGTAAAGACATGATTCGTCCGGAGCCAGTGGTACTTGGATACCAAGGTGGAAATTCCTCCCGCTTTGCGAAACGCAGGGAGATTCTCCGTAGGTGTTTATCCGGCTAAACCGGAGGCTTTCCCGTATCTTTTCTCGTCCTTAGCCGCAGCGCGGCACCTGCGTTTACCGCTGGCGAAGCTCAGGGCGTTTTTGAAAGCAAAGGAGTTGTAAGTCCCTAAGGGAAAGATTCCCGAGTGGCACGCCAATGGTACGTCTCAAACAACGTGCTCTTTCGCACATAAGTCCGCCTGCGTAGGGACGCAGGCCCGCCGGACCGCGACCGGCATTTGCGAGAGGAGGACCCAAATAGAGCGAGAGCGCACTGTCCGGAGTTCAGCTCGCAAATAGAACCGAAGATTCTCGGTTTCGACGCCCAAAATTCCGTCTGTTTTCGAATGTCCTGTCAGGCCCAGTATAAGTATGGTCAGAGAAATGACGGCAGAACCGCGCAGCAACTAGTCCATCCACTGCGCCAGCTCCAGTCACGAAATCGCTATCTAATCGCACCCGTCCGGAGGGGCGACAAAAGCATTGAGCCGCCGGCAGTGTGGACACTGATAAAAACCCACTCCACAGAACTGCTTCAACTGGCCTTCGTCGCGAAGCCGTGTTGCCGGTATTCCGGAACCACAGTTGGAGCAGACATTAAAGTATGGGCGATGCAAGGGAGTCAAAGAAACGCCGCCTGCCGCGAACACAAAACCCCAACCATACTGACTGATTCGGCTTCCGAATAACTTATCAATCAGACGCGTGGCTGCGTTTATAACCAAGATGCCCGTTGTGCTGGTTCCGTCCGGAATATGGAAGAGGAACCGAGCCGTTCGAGGATAGAACTGGTATTCCTCAGGGGTGGGTTTCTTGAGATAAATAAAACTGCTGAAGAGATCGACCTCCTGAATAAGTCGGAACCTCGTGAGGCGATGCACTTCTTCTACCAACTGATCCCGGCTAAAGCGGTTTACGTGTCCACCTCCGGAGAAAACAAAACGGTAAAGTGCGTCGTCGAAACCAAAACCGTTGGGAATTGCGATCCATATTACGCCGTCGTCTTTTAAGATCCGATCGACTTCTACCAGAGTCGTCCTGAAATCACCAAAATGTTCCAACGTGTGGTGGCTAACGACAGCATCCACGGAATTGCTTGCCAGTGGGATTTGCGCTGAATTTGCTTGAACAAAACTGACGTGCGCTCGAGGGACTCTATGAGAAACAGTCAGATCAATTCCGATGATTTGGCAGGCGTAGGACCCGTAATGAAAGCTACCCGCTCCGCAGCCTAAATCGACCACAGCCTGCCTTTCGGTTAATCTGGATAAAACGTTCTCCATTACGATGCGGTTCCAGTGCCATCTTCGAGCCGAAGATTGAGGCTGCGCGCATTGGTTGAGGTTTCGCGCTATCGCGCTCACGCTCCGCGCGGCTTGCATTCGCTTCTTTATGATCGTCTCTGCTTGGAAGCCTCGTACAGAATAATGGCGGCGGCGATTGCCGAATTCAAGGACTCGACGGTCTCTTTGTGTGGGATCCGCAGCACCTTATCGCACGCTGCGAATTCTTTCGGATCCAGGCCTTGTCCCTCATTTCCAATCAAGACTGCAGAAGGCTTGCGCCAATCCCATTGTTCGATTGTGTCTGCTGCATTGGGCGAAGTGCCGATGAGGCCGATTCTTCGGGAGCGTAAGAGCGAGACGGTTTCATCCAGGGTTTCAGAGCCGATATGGGGAAAACGAAATACGCTGCCTGCGCTCGCGCGTACGACTTTGCCGTTGTAAAAACCGGCCGTTCCGCGCAGAGCGATACAACCGGTCGCGCCAAAGGATTCGCCGATCCGGAGGATGGTGCCGACGTTGCCGGGGTCCTGGAGACGGCCCAAGACAATGACCAATTCCGGCGAGACTGCGAATATGTCTCCGAGCGTGTACTGGCGTGGGCGAACTGTCGCGATAATTCCTTGGGAGTGTTCCGTATCCTGGACTATCTTGAAAGCCTCCTCCGAAACGTCAAAGATCGCGTCCGGCTCTACTGCCGGCATTGGCGCGCCGGCCTTGCGAAACACGTCGACAATTTCAATTCCGCTGCGCTGTGCTTCTTCCAACAGGATCCCTCCTTCGATCGGAAGCAACCCATCGCTCGTGAGACTTCCATGCTTTATGGCCTTCCTTAGCCCCACGAGTTTTCGACTGTGTTTTCCAATCTGCATTAAGCGGACAACGTGCTCTGCTGAACTATCGTATTAGTGGGACACCGTTGGGCCGGCGGACGGGGTCTCATATTGAGAGGCATTGTACTACGAACGCTCGTAGTACAATCCGCGGGTGAAGGTGTTTCGCACCGAGACTCTGGAGGATTCAGGCTACGAAGAGATCGTCAGCTTGCTTCGTTCCGGCGGCGTTATCGCCTTCCCGACGGATACGGCTTATGGCCTCGGAGCCGACCCGTTCAGTGATGCTGCAATCAATCGAATTTTCGCAGTCAAGGGCCGTTCAGAAGATAAGCCCATTCTACTGCTCGTCGATTCCGTAACAATGGCGGAATCCGTCACCACGCCGTCCGCCGCCTTCTATAAACTTGTAGAGCAGTTCTGGCCGGGGCCGTTGACAGTCATTTTACCGGCCGCGAAATCCGTACCCTTGAAACTGACGGCCGGAACACGAACCGTTGGAGTGCGTTGGCCCATGGCTGGTTTTGCGGTGAATCTGATGAGACACTTTGGACGGCCGATCACGGCGACTAGCGCCAACCAGAGCGGCCGGCAGGCGGCTGTGACAGCTGAAGAAGTCCGTGCACAACTGGACGAACGCATTGATGTGCTGATTGACGGCGGGCCGCTGCCGTTCGGAGGCGGCTCCACTGTGATCGATCTCACGATCGATCCTCCGGTCCTTCTCCGTGAAGGCCCGATTTCTTTCGCGACTCTGCAGACGTGGTTCCATGGCAGAATGCGGAGACAGGCATGATTCCTCGACTGGTCAAATGGGGGACGCTGCTCGCCATCGCTGCCATTTTAGCGATTTCGATTTACGGCATGTACCTCTACGGCCAAATTCGCAATTACGCTATTCGAGACGAGGCACAAAAAGCGGACGCCATCGTTGTACTCGGCGCCGCTCAATATAACGGCAGGCCTTCGCCCGTCCTGAAGGCGCGGCTGGACCACGCCTATGACCTCTATGCGAAGGGATACGCGCAGGCGATTATCACGACGGGTGGCTACGGCCCCGATCCAAATTTCTCCGAAGCCCAAGTCGGTACAAACTATCTTGTCCAACGCGGCGTTGGGATTGGGAGCATTGTGACGGAGCAGGGAAGTGGCACAACATACGACAGCATCCGGGCCGCATCGAACTTGATTCACGCCAAGGGCTGGAAATCGGTCCTTGTCGTCAGCGATGGTTTTCACCTCTTCCGCGTGAAAAAAATGTTCATCGATAACGGAATTACTGCCTACACGTCCCCCGCGCCCAACAGTCCGATCGAAGGAGCAGCCTCACAGCGTTTTTGGCATAGCGTGCGGGAAGTCGTCCTGTTTTCCGTTTATCGCTGGATGGACCTATAGACCGTTTGCGATTGCGCCTTGTGCCAGCTAAGATCATGCCCATGAGACGAAACTTACTTCTCCGGACCGGCATCCTCATCATCGTGGCAGGCTTGCCGGCGTTATCGTTGGCACAGACGAGCAAACGGTTGACGGTGCCTGGAATCAACAACTTTTGGTTTGTGGACAAAACAGTGTCGACGGGCGGATCGATCACATCGCGCGAGATGGCGATGCCGGCGCTGAAGAAACGCGGTATCAAAACCGTGATCGACCTCGCAGGCGGCGCTCAAAGTGATGCCGAACGTGCAGCAACGGAAGCGGCCGGGATGAAGTATCTGGTCTTTCCGATCAATCCCACGACGCTCGATCCTATGCCCATCGAGCCATTTCTGAAGGCAGCCAGCGATCCCGCGAACTTCCCGGTTTTCATCCACTCAGGCAATGGACACCGCGCAGGAATGGCGCTGATGATCAAGAGGGTGCTCGTGGATGGGTGGACAATCGAGAAAGCGGGCATCGAGGCCGCCGCCTCGGGCCTCATTGACGACAACCCAGCGGCGCCAGTCTGGTGGAAGTTCGCGCAAGACTACATTATGAGCCACAAGAAGTAGGCTGCTCATGTTCAGCAGATCCCAAGTGGAGACTTGCAACTAATTGCTCGAAGCGATTCGGATATCGTCAAGAAAATCGAGGTCCGCTGCAGGATATAGCCTGATCCCTTCAATGCGCCTGTCGTAGACGCACACGTTATCCATATAGAAGAGACTGATGTAGGGAAGGTCTTCTGCGAGGATGTGCTGGATCTCGTGGTAAGCCGCTTTACGCTTTTCCACATCGAGTTCTCGACGCGCCAATTCGATGAGCTGATCAACTTTCGGATTGGAATAATGACCTCGATTTGCTCCATTCGGCGGCGTGGACTTGGAGTGAAACACGTAATTAAACACGTCGGGATCATTGTTCGCCCCGAGCCATCGCAGCGAATAGACCTGGAAATTACCTTCATCACATCGGCGAAAAACGTCGCGAATTCGTTGCCTTGAATCACCATCGTGACGCCGATTTTGCGCAACTGCTGCTGGAAAATCGAAGCCATTTGTCTGGCGGTGTCGTTATCATTGTTCAACCGGTATGTGAACGTCAGATGTTCGTATCCTGCCTCGCGTAACAGCGATCGCGCCCGTTGTGGGTCATACCAGTACGTTCTGACGTCCCTGTTGTATGCCCAGTTGTTCGGAGGAAGCAAGCCAACTGCAGGGCGTGCCAGTCCGCGCCAAAGATATTTGAGAATCTGTTCGCGATCGATCCCGTAGGCGAAGGCCTGCCGGACACGAAGATCTCGAAAAACAGGATCATTTAGATTGAATGCCATGTACTGATAGTTTGTCCCCGGGGCTTCGACAACTTTCAAGTTCGGATCATGTTTGAGGACTTCGACCATATCCGGCGCCAAGACCTGTAAGGCGATGTCGAGCGCACCTTTCCTCAGTTCCAACGCAACGACCACTTCTTCCGGTATGATCCGGAACCGCAATATCGGCACTTCCGCCCGTTTGCGAAAGTACGAATCGTTTCGCTCGAGCACGATTTCCTGATCCTGGATGTAGCGGACGAGCCTGAATGGTCCTGATCCGATCAAATGGCGGCTGAAATCTTTCCCCGAACCTTCCGGAATTACGCCAATCACACCCACAGCCACGTTCCACAAAAATGGCGCGTACACATCCTTCAATTTGAAGACGACCGTATAAGGATCGGGCGCCTCGACTGAATCAATCAGATTGTAGGGATGTCCTGCTTTAATTGTGGATACTGTCCCGTCGAGCAAACTCCGAAATGTGTACTGCACATCTCGGGAGGTCAGCAGCGTCCCATCGTGGAACCGCACGTCATGACGCAAATGAAACACGTACGTTCGAGGATCCGGCATTTCCCACTCCGACGCCAAGTCGGGAACAATCTGGTATTTTTCGTCCTTTCTGACCGGCGAACTGAAGATCAGCGAGGCCAGATGCTGCGACGCTGCGTTTTGTCCGATACGGGGATCCAGACTGTCGGGATTCTGATCGAGAGCAACTGTAACTGCACCGGGTTCCGCCGAGCTCGAATGCGTACAGCCCGACAGCAGGACCGCGCACAAGAAGAGGAGGGCGACCACCTGGACATTTTAATATGACGGAAAGCGGGAATGGTTACTTCGAACTGTAGCGGCGGTCCGCGAAGCGCAAGCGCGGTAGCGCGCAGCCTCGAAAATGACCGCCGGCGACCTCGCAATTGTTGATTGTCGGCGGTCTATGACCGCCGCTACAGTTGATCCCGTCGGCGAGCTCCTACGTTGTTCGTGACGAGCGTTCTGGCGGGTTCTACCGATTTGCGCAACTTGTCGATTTGTCGGTTGACACGGGCTCTCATCTGCGTGCGATATCGAGGCGGAACAAACTCCATTTGCGTTTTCAACGCTAGAATACGTTCCACGGATTCCTCGACTCGCCTCCGCAACGCGGCGCTGCTGCGCGCGGCTTTCACGATAGCGTGAAATGCCCGCTGGACCAGCGGCGTGGTCTGAGAGAAGAGGAGCAGGTCATTGCCGGCTTCAATGGCACGGAGGAAGATATCCGTTGTCAAGCCGAGACTCGTCACGGCGCCCATGGTGAGATCGTCGGTAATGGCGATGCCTTTGTAGCCAAGTTTCTTCCTCAGGAGACCCCCGATCACGCGGGATGAGAGCGAAGCGGGCGTTGGTTTATCGTCGCCGAGACTGGGATAGTGCGCGTGACAGATCATGATCATTCCGATTTGATTGAAAAGTCGCACGAACGGAATCGCATCTTCGTATTGGATCTGATGCTTGGTGCGTTCAATCCGCGGCAAAGAAAAATGAGGGTCCGATAAGGCGCCGCCGAGCCCTGGAAAATGTTTCGCACACGTTACAATGCCGCGCTTTGAGAGCTCTTCGATGAATGCCGCGGCGAGCCGGGCAACCTCCAGAGGACTGCTGGCGAGGCATCGATCCGTGATGATCGAATGCGGCAAGCGAATGTCCACGACGGGTGCGAAGTCGACATTGAAGCCTGTCGCTTCAAGTTCCGCCGCAATTATCCGGGCTCCCAGTCGCAGCGAGGCCATGCCGGCTTCAGCCAGTTCCGCCATGGAAGGAATTGGCGCGAAGAGTTGTTTCAACCGGTCCACCCGGCCACCTTCATGATCGATAGCCAGCAATCCCGGAGTGCCCGTCATGTCGCGGAGACGGCTCGTGAGATTGTAGATTTGATCGAAGTTTTCGATGTTTCGCTGAAAAAGCAGAAACCCGCCGGGCTGAATTGTTTCGATCAGTATCCGGGTTTCACGGTCCAGTTCGTATCCCTGGAAGCCAAGGACGAAGAGCTGACCTACTTTTTGTTCCAGTGTGAAGTGATCCTTCATGGATCTATGTGGCCTTCTTCTTCAGGTCCGCCAAAACGCGCAACGCCTCCAGCGGCGTGAGATTTTCCACATCCACTTCGCGCACAGCATTCCTCAACTCTTCTTCAAGAGCAGTGAAGAGCGAAAGTTGGTTGACGACGATCTTTGGCTTACGTCTGGCCCGAACGGTGAGATTATCGGATAACTGATGTTCATTTTCCTCATGTTTTTTGAGGATTTCGCGAGCTCGTTGAGTAACTCGGGCCGGAATGCCGGCTAGCTTTGCGACCTCGATGCCATAACTGCGATCCGCCGCACCGGGCTCAATGGTCCTGAGGAAAATGATCCGGTTCTGCGCCTCCTTCACCGCCACGTGGTAATTCTTGATGCCGGACAATAGATCTGCAAGCTCTGTAATCTCATGATAATGCGTCGCAAAGATCGTTTTCGCGCGCAGATGCGATTGAATGTGTTCGATGACCGCCCACGCCAGGGAGAGGCCATCAAACGTCGCGGTTCCACGCCCGATCTCATCCAGGATGACCAGGCTCTTGGGCGTAGCAGAATTCAGGATGATTGCTGTCTCCGTCATTTCCACCATGAAAGTCGACCGGCCCCGCGCGAGATTATCCGAGGCGCCGATGCGTGTGAAGATTCGATCGACGATCGGAAACCGCATCAATTGGGCCGGGACGAAAGAACCCATTTGCGCCAGGATCACGAGTAATGCATTCTGCCTGAGGAACGTCGACTTGCCGCCCATGTTTGGACCGGTCACGATCAAGATCTGATCCGTAGAGTCGTTCATGAATAGATCGTTAGGAACAAAACGGTCCGCCCGGTGTTCCTCGGCCAATGCTTCGATCACGGGATGACGGCCTTGGCGAACGATAAATTCGTCGCTGTCGGAAATCTGGGGCCGGGAATAACCAAAACGCTGGGCCGTCGCAGCAAATCCGGCGAGAACGTCGAATTCGGCAATAACTGCGGCGGTTTGGCGAATCCGTTTTGCCTGTTCGGCGATACGGCCGCGGATTTCCTGAAAAAGCGTCTTTTCGATGTCGAGAATCTTCTCTTCGGCGGTAAGGATCTTCTCTTCGTATTCTTTCAATTCCGGCGTCACAAAGCGTTCGGCCCCCACTAGCGTCTGCTTGCGATCGTAGTCATTAGGAACCAGGTGAAGATTCGCTTTGGAAACTTCGATGTAATAGCCAAAGACCTTATTGAAACGAACCTTTAATGATGCAATGCCCGTTCGCTCACGCTCCCGCGCTTCAACGGAGGCCAAATACGTCTTGCTGTTTTTTGATAACGAGCGCAGTTCATCGAGTTCGGCATGATAGCCGGATCGGATGACGCCTCCATCGGTAATGGCAAAGGGTGGATCATCACTGATAGCTTTGCTGAGAAGTTCGTTGACGTCTGAAAGAAGATCGAGATTCCGATCCAATTGGAGAAACCTGGCCGATTTCAACTTGGCAAGAGCGGCTGCAACAGCGGGCAAGCGCCCGATTGATGCGCGCAGTGCGATTAACTCCCGTGGGCTCGCTGTACCGACAGTAATCTTGCTGAGCAAACGTTCCAGGTCGAATACCCCTTCAAACGACGAACGCGTTTCCTCCAACAGGACAGGCGAACTGACAAGCTCACCAACCGCTTCCAAACGCGATGAGATTTCCTCAGCAGCAATTGACGGCCGGACCATCCAAGTGCGCAACAAGCGGGCGCCCATTCCTGTCCGTGTTCTATTAATGACGCCAAGCAGCGAATCTTTCTTATTGTCGTTAGTGGGGTCCGATGGCTCGAACAATTCGAGGTTACGGATGGTCGCTCGGTCGAGCACGAGATAATCGGCGGATTCGGAATAGCTCAGTCCCGTAATGTGCCCCAATGTCGTCTTTTGGGTTTGGCGCACATAATGAATCATTGCTCCAGAAGCTGCGATAGCAGCGGACTTACCGGCGAGACCGAACCCGTCCAGGGTTGCGGTGCTGAACTGCTCGTCGAGTATCCGCGCTGCATAATCCGCATCGAAGAGCCAATTGTCCAACGGAGTCTTCGCAATTCCAGCATCGACGCGGGCCATTTCTCCTTTTGCTCTTTCGGGAAATAAGACTTCCCGCGGCGCAAAGTGTTCAATATCCAAAAGCAGATGGTTCCAGCGCTCGTCCCCGTCAAATTGTGAAACTCGCAGTTCACCGGTTGAAATGTCCAGGAATGCGCAGCCGAGCTGGCCGTCCTGATCGGATATGGCCAGTAAGAAATTGTTTTCCCCCGGAGTCAGCACATTCGTATCCGTCACCGTTCCGGGCGTGATCACTCGCGTCACTCCGCGCTTCACGAGCTTGACGCCCTTTTGTGGTGTTTCCATCTGATCGCAGATCGCAACCTTGTAGCCTTTACGCAAGAGACGGGCGATATAGCCGTCCGCAGCATGATAGGGAACACCGCACATCGGAACAGCCCTATCGCGGTCCTTATTACGAGCCGTGAGCGTGATTTCCAGTTCGCGGGATGCCGTAACCGCGTCATCGAAAAAAAGTTCGTAAAAATCACCAAGACGGAACAGGAGGAGGGCGTCCGGCGTTTCCAGCTTGACGGCATGGTATTGCCGCATCATGGGGGTGAGATCTTGATCTTCCATGCTAACCGAAGAAGACGGCCGCATCATCAAGGACTTTGGGATCGAGCAGCTTTGGGGTTAGTGCTTCTTCAATGGGAACTGCCAAGATCTCGGTCCCGCGCAGGGAAGCCATGTAACCGAATTGTTTTTGCTGGATCAGTTCGACCGCTTTTAGGCCAAACCGCGTCGCAAGAACACGATCGTACGCCGTCGGCGTTCCACCGCGCTGGACATGTCCGAGCACCGTGACGCGCGTTTCGATCCCCGTCTTCTGCTCGATGAGGGCTCCCAGCCAATCGCCGATTCCACCCAGTTGCGCGTGACCGAATTCATCGATGTGGCCGGTTTTCGTGAGCATGTGGTGCGTTTCATCAGGGGCTGCCCCTTCGGCAACGACAACGATTGCGAATTCACGTCCTCGATCGATGCGCTTGCGGATCAAGGCACATACCTCGTCCACATTGAACTTTCGTTCTGGGACCAGAATGCAATCGGCACCGCCCGCCATCCCTGAATAAGTGGCGATCCAGCCGGTATGCCGGCCCATGACTTCGACGACCATCACACGCTTGTGGGACTCGGCCGT
>Ga0209058_1000669_pt1 | contig 29826 bp, 27 predicted proteins | sample GraSoiAngelo_147_FD_185904 | JGI IMG/M metagenome (GOLD analysis project Ga0209058, IMG submission 185904) | Grasslands soil microbial communities from the Angelo Coastal Reserve, California, USA - 14_1009_05_40cm (SPAdes) (version 2) | ecosystem: Environmental > Terrestrial > Soil > Grasslands ... | reverse complement strand
AGAACGGGATGAAGACCGTGTCGGCATGGGTCCCAGGCCTGAACGGCGGCGCGCTCATGGCGGCGTTCGGGGCCGGACTCAAGGTCGAGTTCCTCACGGCATGGATGGCCGCGAAGGACATCCTCCGGCTCGATTCCTACGTACCCTCCGGCGGCGTTCTCTTCTAGGGGATGGGTCGCGCGCGATGTTTCGCGGAACAAGAGCTAAATAACGAAGGCTGCATCGCGAGGCGATTCGGAGGGATTCGCTTGCCCGTGGCCGTCGAAGCACTCCGCAAACTGCTCACCGATTTCAACGCCCGCACGGGAGCGAAGATGTCCGCGATCGTCTCCCGCTCCGGCGTGCCCGTGGCCTGGGTCCTCCCGGACGATGCCCAAGTCGACAACTTCGCGACGATGGCGGCGACCCTCCTCGGCGCGCTCGAGGTCATGTACGGGACCATGAAGATGGAACCGCCGAATCGGCTCACGGTCGCCTCGGACAGCGGAATCCTGAGCGTCCACGGCGTCTCGGGAAAGATGTTCTTCGTCGCCATGGCGGAGAAGCAGACCGCCGCGTTCGGCAAGGCGGTGGCGGAAGCGCTCGGGAAGGCGAAAGGCCTCCTGGGCGAGACCTAGGCGGTCTTCCGCTGCGGCCAGTGCGGGATGAGCTCGACGATCCACTTGCGGATCCGCCGGTAGACGACAACGCGTCGACTCACGAGCTCGACGAGGACCGCGATCCCGATTCCGACGAATGCGCCGCCTAGGATGTCGGAAGGCCAGTGGAGGCCCATGTAGACGCGGCTCACGCCGACGAGCGTCGCGAACGCCATGGCGGCGCCTCCTGCCCGCCACCGGAATCGCAAGGCGACGAGGCCGGCGAGCGCGAACGCGCGAGACGCGTGACCGCTCGGGAACGACGGATCGGGCTCCGTGTCGCAACCGTAGCCCGGAATGATCTGGGCCCCGAACGCCTTATCGACGCAGGGCCGCGAGCGGTCCACGAGGTACTTGATCGCGGTCGTGACCACGACCGTGAGGACGAGGATTAGGATGAAATCGAACGTTGCCTCTCGCTGGCCGCGCAACCAGAGAGGGATCGCGAAGAGGGCGAGGATGTACGTGCCGCCGAGCATCGTAATGAGGATCATGACGACGTCGAGGGTGTGATCCGTGCCGGCGAGGTTGAGCGCGCGGAAGAGGAGCTCGTCCACACCGCCGATGGAGGCGAACATCGCAACCGGGTACACGCGCCCGGATAGCCGGAGGTCGCTTAAACCCGTGGCAACTCGGACAATCCTCAAACCCTGAATCGTCATCGCCGCAGCTAGATGGACCGCGCGCAGGAAGTCTACGACCGGCTCCTCGAATACTACGGACCGCAGCATTGGTGGCCCGCCGAATCCGCCTTCGAGGCGATCGTCGGGGCGCTCCTTATGCAGCAGACCTCGTGGCGAAACGTCGAGGTCGCCATCGGGAACCTGAGAAAGGCGGGCCTGCTCGAAGTCCGGTCGCTTGCCGAGGCACCGGTGTCCGTCATCCGCCGCCACGTGCGGATCGCGGGCCTCTACCGCACCAAACCGGCGCGGGTCCGCGCGTTCTGCCGCCATCTCCTCGAGCGATCCGGGGGCGATCTCGCCGGTTACTTCGGCCGTCCCACGGACGTGGTGCGCGCGGACCTCTTGGCTCAGGACGGCGTCGGGCCGGAGACCGCGGACTCCATCCTCCTGTACGCGGGCGGCCATCCGATCTTCGTCGTCGACGCATACACCGAACGCATCGGCAGCCGGATCGGACTCTTCCGGACGCGGGAGTACGCCCCAATCCAACAATACTTCGACCGGCGCGTTCCTCGGAACCTGGCGACGTATCAGGAGTACCACGCCCTCCTTGTGCGCCACGCGAAGACGCTGTGTCGCGCAGCGAACCCCGCCTGTGCGGAATGTCCGGTGCAATCCCTGTGCGACTTCGGCCGCCGACGAAAGCGATAAGGTTGACCGCGTCCTCGGGAGGACGCGATGGTGCGCGCGATCACGTTCGACGCGTTCGGGACCCTCATCGACACGGGACGGGACGTGCTGATTCGCATCGCGCGATCCGTGTGCGAGGACCAACGGCCGAGCCTCGACGCGGAGGTCCTCCTCGCGACGTGGGACCGTCACTTCTTTGCGGCGGAGACGGCGCCGTTCCTGACGTTGGCGGAAATCACGGAAGACAGCCTCGGGAAGACCTTTCGCGAGTATGGCATCGAGGCGACCCCTGCGCCGTACGTCGATCGGCTCGTCGACCTGTGGCGGCAGGCCAAAGCGTACGCCGAAGTCCCGCGGATCCTCGACGCGCTGGATGGCGTCCCGCGCGCGGTCGTCTCGAATGCGGATCACGAGTTCCTGCTGGACATCCTCCAGAGGAACGGCCTGCGGTTCGACGCCGTGATCACGTCGGAGTCGGCCCAGACGTACAAGCCTCGCCCGCGGATCTTCGAAGCCGCCCTCGAGTCCCTCCGGGTCGCACCGAAGGACGCGATCCACGTCGGGGACTCGCTCGCGGCCGACGTGGAAGGCGCCTCGCGGCTCGGGATGCGGACCGTGTGGGTCAACCGCGGCGGACTCCGTCGCGGGCCGACCGACCCGGCGCCGGACGCCGAAGCGCGGGATCTCCGCGAGCTGCCGTCGATCGTGGAGCGACTGTCCCAGGACGGTTAATTCGTGCGTCCTCCGCGGCAGCGAGGAAATCCGGAAAACGGGTCAATCCGCCCACACGGTTAAGTAACGACCCTTCGTTATCCGCCTCGGAGGGGCGGAGGGATTGCCCAGTGTGACAGTAGGAGAGCGGATTCTCGTCCACCTCTCTGGATTTCTGCGACACGCGGAATCGTACGAATGCCCGGTCGACATGACCCAGGACGGGATTGCCACCGCTCTATCGTTGAGCCGCGCCCACGTCGCCCTCGAGCTGAAACGACTCAAGTCGACGGGGAAGGTCCAGGAGCGGATGGCCCACGTCGCGAACGCCCGCTCCCGTCGCAAGGTGTACGAGCTGACGCCGGCGGGCCAAGAGATCTCCCGGCGGATGCGCGAGCACGCACGGTCCCGGACGGTCGAGCTGTCCGGACCGGAAGGTCGGCGAACCGTCGTCGGCACGGAGGCGATCGACGCGCTGCGCCGCGCCGGCCTGAGGGAAGCCGAGGCCGTCCAGCAGATCCTCACTTCGGACGTCGTCGAGCTGCCCCGACCGGAGCCGACCAAGCCGGCCGCGGTCCCGAGCCGGTCGTTCTTCGGCCGCGCGGACGAGCGGCGCGTCCTCCAGGGATGGCTCGCCTCCGACTCGAGGGCGGTCGCCGTCGTGATCGGCGTCGCGGGCATCGGGAAGTCCGCGCTCCTCGCGCGGGCGATCGCCGAGGAACGTCGACCGAAGCTCCTCCGGCGCGTGTACGCCCATGATGACGCCCATGGCCTGTTGAGTTCGTTCGCCGATTTCCTCGCGCGCCAGAACCGCCGACGGCTCAGGGCCGCCATCACCCGCCCCGCATACGACCCGACCGAGGTGATCGCGGTCCTCCGGGAGGACCTGTCCGGATGCGTCCTCGCGATCGACGACCTCCATGCGTGCCCGGCCGCGGACACGCTCCTCCGGGCCGTCGTCGAGCATCCTCCGGATGCGAAGATCCTCGTCGCGACGCGCACCCAGCCGACGTTCTTCGAGCCGCCCGATGTCGCGCGGGGCCGCGTGCTCGAACTCCGGCTCGACGGCCTCGACGAGGCATCGGCCGCGGAGCTGCTCGCCTCCCGCGGGGCCTCCCTCGATCCGGGGGACGTGCCTCGGGTCATCGCCGCCACCGGGGGCCACCCGCTCGCCCTCGAGCTCTTCGCCGCGAGCGGCCTCGACGCGGGGGCGGTCGAGACGGAGCAGTACGTGCTCGACACGGTCCTCGAGGGCCTCGACGACGCGTCGGAAGATCTCCTCCGGACGTTCGCCGTCTTGCGCCGTCCGGCGCGCTCCCCGGAGACGTTCGGCGCGACGTTGTCCCAGCTCCGCCGCCTCGTCCGCCGCGCGCTCCTCCATCATCGCGACGAAGGCTACCTGCTCCACGACCTCGTGAAGGAGTTCTTCCTCCGACGGATGGGCGACCTCCCCCGGCGGGACGCGCACGGCCGCGCGGCGACCTACTGGGCGGGACGACAAGACGCCCTCGAAGAGGTGTACCACCGGATCGAGTCCGGGGACCTCGCCACCGCGGCGGCCCGTCTCGTCGACGTCGGACCGGCGTTCGCGGAGAGCGCCCGGGCCGGGGACCTGGAGAGCGGCTTGCTCCGGGTCCCGCGGGACTCGAAGCTCGACTCGCTCCTGGTGGAGACGCAGATGTTCCTCGGGAAGTTCGCCGACGCCCGCGCGGTCCTCGAACGGATCGCGGCGTCCGGGACTCCGGCGGAACGGCTCCGAGCCCACATCCAACTCGGGCGGATCGCGAACCGACTCGCCTCGTACGCGGACGCGCGGTCGATCTTGGCGGAAGCGGTCCGGGAAGCCTCGATCCTCTCGGTCCCGGAGGTCGAGGGCGAGGCGTTGCGGGCCCTCGGCGGCGTGGAGCGAAAGCTCGGGGACCTGCCGTCGGCGCTCGGGCACCTCGAGCGCGCGGCGGAGCTCCTGGAACACGGCTCGCGCGAGAAAGTCCGGACGCTCACGGACCTGGGCGCCGTCCTGATCGCGCGGGGCGAACACGGGCGCGCGAAGACCCGCCTCCTGGAAGCCGCGTCGTCCGTTCGGAGCGGCACGCGGGAGGATGCCGCGATCCAGATCAACCTGGGGATCGTCTCGAGCCGGGAAGGGGACGCCCGGACGGCGGCGGAGACCTTTGCGCGGTCGGCCGAGATCGCCCTGGGCGCCGGGGATGTCCGGTTCGCGTCGTACGCCCTCGCGAACGCGGTCGACAACTTCCTCCGGCTCGATGCGGTCGAGGCCGCGGCGGCGAGCGCCGAGCGGGCCGTCCAGCTGGCGCAGACGATCGGCGATCCGGTCGCCCTGTCGACGGCGAAGGCGAACCTCGGGCTCGTGTTCGCGAAGCGCGGCGAGTGGACGCAGGCGGAGGCGCATCTCCTCGAGTCCGTCGAGATGATTGCGCGGCTCGAGAACCCGTACTCCCTGGCGACCCGGTACGAGGAGATCGCTCGTCTCTACGAGACCCAAGGGCGTCGGGGCGATGCGGCTCCCTGGCGGGCGCGGGCCGATGACCTGTTCGCGCGGCTCCAAGCCGGGGGGCCGACGCGAGCGGTGGGACCGTAGGCCCGGGTCTGCGGACTTGCGAGCGCTCCTCGCGGCATCGAAAATCGTCCCCGATTCACGGTCTGCGGGCGTCGGACATCCATCGGACCAAACCATTAAGTAGGTCAGACAAGATGCCGCGCCGTCCGCGGGGTTTCTCCCTACGGACACCGGGATGGGACGCCGCATGTCATCCGCCCTGCTACCGAGGGGCTGTGCGCTCGGCTTCGCGTTTGCGATCGCGTTTCTGGCCCTCGCCGCCGTCATTCCGGCTGCGAAGGCGGCGCCGAATCCGATCGACCCGGCGGCGATGACCGTCACCGTGGTCCTGGACAAGTCGTCCTACCTGAGCGGCGACACCGCGAGTGCCCGTGCGATCGTGTACCGCACGCCCGCACCCGGGAATTACACGTACGTATGGCGCGTCCGGAACCTCTTCTTCCAACTGCTGAACACCACGACGACCGCGGGGGCCGTGTTCACCTACCCCATCGCCCTCGCCTACACCGGCACGCTGCGCTTCGAGGCGACCGTGGACGACGGCCAAGGGACCGTCGTGGCGGGCCAGCAGAGCGCGACGGTCGCGCAGGCGTACATGTCCCTGACCCTGGACCGCGGCGACTACAATCCGGGCGACACGATCAGCGCGTTCTACGGCGTCCGCTCGCACGTCATCACGAGCCCGGCGTACTCGTACGCGGTTACCGACACCAATACGGTCGTCGTCCTCTCCGGGACCACGAACGCGACGTTCTTCTCGTTCGCCACGCCGAACCCGTCGAGCCGCAGCTACACGTTCCGCGTGACCGCCACGGACCGAGGGAACAGCACCCAGGCGCTGGCGACGATCAACCAGGCGACCGGCTTCGTCCTCGGGATGAGCTTCGACCGGGCGTCATACGCCGCCGGCGAGACGGTCCATGCGCGCCTCACCCTGACCGCGAAAGGCCCGGCGTCGCTCCCGAGCCAGTTCCGGTGGTCCCTGTCGATCGCGTCGGCGAGTGTCTCGGCCATCACGACGAGCGCGAGCGCGGACCTCTTCCTCACGATCCCCGGGGGGACCGGGAACGGAGGGCTCGTCGTGTTCGCGAGCGAATTGAACACCGGCGCGAGCGCGTTCCAGACGGTCCAGGTGGGCCCGACGGGGAGCGCGTTCTGGTCCACCGAGGTCGCGGGCTTCCCCGTCTTCGCGATCGTCCTCAGCGTCTTGTTCCTCGTCCTCCTGGTCGCCGTGATCGGGCTCTGGAGGCGCCTCGGGGGCGGCTTCGGGCTGCTCGGAGGCAAGGCGGTCCCACCCCCGCCGCCCGCGGAAGGCCCCGTGCCGACGTCGCCCACCTCGCCCATGTCGATCACCTGTCGGCGATGCGGGAAGCCGATCGACCTGTCGACGAGCCGCCGCCCGATCGAGGTCATGTGCCCGTCGTGCGGCGAGACGCAAGTCGTCACGTGAGCGGTCGCAACGTTGATAGGCGCGAGACCGCGTTCCCGGCCCGCTCTCAGGGAGTGGCGCGCGATGGGGGACGCGGAAGAGTTGCTGACGGCGGCGCAGAAGAACGATCTCGCGAAGGCGAGCGCGATCCTGGACCGGAACCCGTCGCTCCTTCGGATGCGCACCCCGAACGGGACGCTCGTCCTGACCGCGACCTTCTACGGCGCATCGGACGTCCTCAAGCTCCTGCTCGCGCGGACGCCGGAGGACGCGTTGAACCTGTACGAGGCCGCGACGGTCGGGAACGCACGCCGGCTCAAGACGATCCTCGGGCAGTCCCGGGTCCGGGTCAACGAGGCGAACAAGGAGGAAGGCTTCGACCCGCTCGGGCTCGCGGCGTTCTTCGGTCATTCCGAGGCGGTCAAGGTCCTCCTCGAGCACGGGGCGGACGTGAACCAGAAGCCGCCGAGTCGGTTCGCGAACACGGCGGTCGATTCGGCCGTCGCTGGCGATCACACGGACGTCGTGCGGATCCTACTCGCGGCGGGCGCGAACCCGAACGTGCGGTCCGAGGCGAACTACACGACGCTTCACAAGGCGGCCGTGCACGGGAACCTCGAGATCGTCCGCATGCTCTTGGACCGCGGGGCCGACGTCCACGCCGTCCGCGATGGAGGTCACACGCCCCTGGACGACGCGATGGAGAAAGGCCACGCGGCCATCGCAGATCTCCTTCGGGCTCGCGGCGCGAAAGGCTAGTCCTCACCGCCGCGACCGGATGAAATCACGGATGCGGCTGGAGGAACATCCACCGATGCCCTTCGATGTCTTCGGCCCGGTATAGCCTCCCGACCGGGTTGTTCTCGAGTTCGGAGAGCATGGTCGCGCCGGCGCTCTTCGCGCGAGCGAAGTGTCGGTCGACATCGTCCACGTGGACGAGCAGGCCGTCAACGACCCAGGGGACCGCGGACCACTTGCGGGCGGCCGCGCACGTCTCCCGGTGGTGCTTCGGACTCTGATAGTCCGGCGTCGGCGTCGCGACGAAGACCCGACCGTTCCCGAGTCGGACCTCCGCATGGATGGTCCGCCCGTCCCGGTCCTTGATTCGCTCGCCTTTGCGTTCCTGGAAACCGAACGCACGGTTCAACCAATCGATGGCCGTGACGGGATCTTCGTACGCGACCATCGGCACGATCGTGGGCATGTCCTTCGGCTGCTCTTGCGCCATTTCGTTTCCTCGAGGCGCGAAAGCGAACCGGGTTAAAAACCCCTTCCAGGGAGGTCGTCGAATCGCCCTCGATGGGCACCACCAGACCCCGTCAGATTCTCTGGAGCACGTCTCCAATCCGGCGGATGCACTCCACGATCGTCTCTGGAGACGCGGCATACGAGAGACGGAGGTGGCCTTCCCCGGCCTCGCCGAACGCGCTCCCCGGGGTCACCGCGACGTTCGTCTCCTTGAGGATTCGTTCCGCGAGCGATGCGCTCTCCATGCCGACGTCGACGCGAGGGAAGACGTAGAACGCGCCCCTCGGACGGTCCGTGGAAAGTCGATCGATGCCCTTGAGTTCTCGGAGCACGAGGTCCCGTCGCGCGCGGAATTCGTCGACCATCGCCTTCAGCGGGGCGGTCGGGCCTCGGAGGGCCGCGACGCCCGCCTTCTGCGCGAACGCGGTCGCGCAGGTGATCGTGTGTTCCTGCACCTTCACGATCTGTTGATACATCGGCGTCGGGGCGACGAGCCAGCCGAGCCGCCATCCCGTCATCGAGTACGTCTTCGAGAAGCCGTTCACGGTGACGGTGCGGTCGAACATGCCCTCCAGGCAGGCGGGCGAGACATGCTCGCCTTCGTACAGGATCTTCTCGTAGATCTCGTCGCTCACGACCGTGAGGTCATGGTCCGCCGCGAGGTCCGCGAGGCCGCGGATCTGGGCCCGTGTGTACACCGAACCGGCGGGATTCGACGGCGAGTTGAGGACGAGGAGCCGAGTCCGCGGGGTGATCGCTTCCGCGACGGTCTCCGTCGATGGGACGAATCCGTCTTCGTCCGCCGCCCGGATGGGGACGGCCTTCGCGCCCGCGAGGGTCACCATCGGGGCGTACGACACCCATCCGGGATCCGGGATCAGGGCCTCGTCCCCGGATTCGAGGAGAGCCATGAACGCCATGAAGAGGGTGTGCTTCGTCGGAGCGACGATCACGTTCTCCGGCTTCGCGGGAATGCCGTTCTCCTTCTGCGATTTCTCCGCGATCGCCTCGCGCAGCTCACGGATCCCGGGAGCGGCGGTGTATTTCGTGTAGCCGTCGTCGAGGGCCTTCTTCGCGGCTTCGACGATGTGCGCGGGCGTCGGGAAGTCCGGCTCGCCGATGGCCAGGGAGAGGATCTTCTTCCCCCGGCCCTGGGATTCCGCGATGAGATCGCTGATGCGGACCGTGGGAGACGGCTCGATCGAAAGGACGCGCTTCGCGAAACGGGCCATGGGAGTCGGGAAGACGGAAGGATAGAAAAGGGTTCACCGCCCGGGCTGGCCGCTTCACGCATTGATTTATGAGTAATTGCGCAGAACGTTCAGGCGCACGCGTTGAAGGAGCCGAGGAAGCATGAGTAACTTCTCATGCGGTCTAGGCGGCGGTTCTCGAGGTCGCTGAGGCGTAGATCGTCGCGCAGATGGATGCGGATATCGTCACATGCTCGATTCGATTCGCATCGAGGAACTGGCGAAGTTCCGATAGCAGTTCCGGAATGACAAACAAAACGGATTGTCCGAGATATCGCGCACCGGGTCGATACTCCCTCCCGTTCTTCGCGAGCACGTACCCGAAAGTGAAACGGTGCAAGCGACCACACACCGGCTTGTCTCGACTATCGACATCCCATGTGACGATGAACCCCGTAAGATGTGTGGGCCTCTGCTTGCGAGCTCTCCGAACGGATGCGGACCGGGCGGGCATGGTATGAGCAATTACTCATACCCGGCCCAGTAGACAAGCCTGAGAACCGGAGGTGAGCAAAAGTGAAAATCCGCCTTGACTCCCGTCCCTTTCAGGCACCTGGCCGCTGTGCTTATGGCCTCGAACGCGTGGATGCCGCTGGGAGTCAATGAGACTCGCTGTCTTCGGCGCAGGCGGAATGGGCGCGACCCATGCAAGCGCGTACGCGGCGTTCGGAAAAAAGGAACACGTGGAAATCGCGGGGATCGTGAGTCGTTCGGCACCGAAGGCTCGCGCGCTTGCGAAGCGAGTCAATGCGCCCTGGTTCACGGACCCGCAGAAAATCCTGAGAGACGAATCGATCGACGCCATCGACGTGACCACCCCGAGTGGCCTCCATCGTCCGCTGGTCGTCTCCGCCTTGGCGCTCGGGAAGCATGTCTTCTGCGAGACTCCGGTCGCGCTCACCCTGCGGGACGCGGACGCGATGATCGACGCGGCGCGTGGGAACCGCCGGATCTTGATGGTCGCGCAGGTGATGCGGTTCGTCGCCGATTACCAGCGCGCGCGCCAGGAGGCCGCGTCCGGGAAGCTCGGGAAGCCTCGGATCGTCGTGGCGCGGCGCCTCGCCCGGCCATATTGGTCCGCGAAACGACCGCGACCGTTCCGCGTCTACGGCGAACCGATCGTCGAGCTCTCGATTCACGATTTCGACGTCGCGAACTGGCTCTTGGGCCGGCCGCGCTCGGTCCTGGCGCACGGCGTGTCGGGTTCGAGCGGGGTCACGGAGCATGCGATGGTCGCGGTGGAATATCGGGACGGGAGTGCCTTCGTCGAGGGATCCGCGATGATGCCGCCGGGCTTTCCGTTCACGACCGCCCTCCGAGTTCAGTGCGACGCAGGCGTCTTCGACCATGTGACCGAGTTCCGGGGAGGGCCGATCCCCAAGACGCGGTCGGTCCGCTACACGAAACGTGGACTCGAGAGCGTTCCCGTTCGCGGGCACGATCCGTACACGGAGGAGTGCCGCCACTTTGTCCGGACCGTGCACCGAAAGGCAGACGCGAAACTGTTGAGCCCGAACGCCGAACGCGACGCCCTGCGGATTGCCCTCGCGGCCCGGGAGAGCATTCGCAAAGGCCGCGAGATCGACCTTCCTCACTAGGGCGGACGCCGCTCAACGGTGCGCGAAGTACGCGCGCACCTCGGCCTTGCTCACGTGATCGATCCGCGCGAAGCCGACTCGCTCGAACTGCACGACGTCGTCGACCTTGAGGGCTCCGACGAGCGGCTCGGAGAGGCCGCGCGACTCCAGGCCGTCCGGCAAGACGAGATGGGTCTGCACCCCGTGCGTGACCCACTGGATCTTGGGGATCTCCTTGTTCGCCATCGAGACGAACCGGGCGCGGTGGTCCAGGACGACGTTGCAGAAGTCCTTCAGCCGCACCTCCTTGCCGCGGAACTTCTCGAAGTCCTCGCGGGCCACCTGGACCTTCGGCCCCGCGGGGATCTCCCGCACGCCGCGGCCGGGGAAATCGGGGTGGAGCGGGGCCTTCACGCGCTCGATCGGCGGCAGTCCGGCGATTTCCACCGCGATTGGATCGGGGACGAAGAAGTAGCGGTTCGCGTCTTTGTCAATCAGCCTACGGTTCTCCGCGTACAGCGTCTCGGCCGGCACCTCGATGTCGTTGAGACTCAAGGCGAAGGAGAGGACGAACTCCCGGAGGGCCGCGGAACGGATCCCCCGGCGGCGCAACGACTGCAGAGACCACGTGCGCGGGTCATCGATCCCGGTGTACCGGCCCTCCGCGATCTCCTTCCGGTACCGCGACTTCGACAGCTCGAGGTCCTTGAACCGCAAGATCCCGAAGTGCACGAACCGCGGGCGGCGTTCGACCTGGAGGATGTCCCAGATCCGGGTCTCCATGAGGTCCTCCATGACGAGGTCCTTCCCCCGGAGGACATGCGTCACTCCGAGCAAGGCGTCGTCGACGGCCCACGAGAACTCGAGCATCGGCCACACCCGGTATCGCGTGCCGACGCGCGGATGCTCCCGCACCGCGATGCGGAACAGGACGCGGTCTCGGAAGGCGGGATTCGGATGCGCCATGTCCGTCTTCAGCCGGACGACGGCCTCGCCCTCGCCGTACTCGCCGGCCAGCATCGCCTTCCACATCGCGATCGTCTCGTCGACGTCCTGGATGCGGTGGACGCAGGCGCGCATCGCCTCGCGATTCTTCCGGAGGGTCTCCGCGTCGCACTCGCACACGTACGCCTCGCCGGTCGCGAGGAGCTTCTCCGCCCATTCGTAGTGCAACGGGATCCGGTCGCTCTTGTACAGGACCTCGTCGTACTCGACGCCGGCCCAGTCGAGGCCTTCCTTCACCTGGTCGAACGCCTCCGGGAGGAGCGGCTTGTCCTCCGACCCGATCGTGTCGTCGAAGACGAGGAGCAGCTTCCCGTGATAGCGCTTCGTGTACGCGTCGTTCAGCACGAACGCCCGCGCGTTCCCGATGTGCAGCGGACCGCTCGGATACGGCGCGAGGCGCAAGACGACCTTCCCGTCGACGGCGTCCGGGAGCGGAGGCAGTTCCTTCGGTCCGACGTCGGGCCGGATTTTCTCCAGCAGTTCCGGCGCGATCGCGGCGAGTTCCGCGCGTTGCGTCTCGAGGCCCAATCGGTTCACGTCCCCGACGACCCGCTCGACGTGTGCCGCCGCCTCCTGGGCGCGCGGCCGGAGGGACGCGTCCTCCGCGAGCAGCCTCCCGAGCACGGCCTTCGCGTCGGCCTTGCCGTCGTGGAGGACGGCGTTCTGCAAGGCGAATTTCCGGGCGGATTCCAGGGCCACGTCGCAGCGAACTTCCTCGGTCTATTAAGTCTTCTCGAAGAGAATGCCGGAGCCGGGCCGACCCCATCGGAACCGTTGTCCTGGGGAGAGGGACCCCGGAGGGGCGATTCGCGGTGTGGTCGCGCGAGCTCGGATTCGCCCGGAGATCTCATCGGACTCGCCGCGCTCCACGAGCGCCGAAATCGAATCTCGCCGAACGGAGACGTGTTGGCGGTATCAACATTGATACCGATTCGCCCGGAGCAATATTGGTCTGGAAACCATTTTGCACGCGTAATCACATCGCAGCTTTGTGGGCCGGGGAAGGGGGGCATTATCCCTTCGACAGCGGGCGGGTCTCGCGTCCGCGGTGTGGGCGGTCGCGTTCAGCCTCCTGGCCGTCGTGGCCGCGACACCCCAAGGGCCGACGGCCGCGTTGTCCGCCGACGACGTCACACCGATCGTCGGACAGGTCGTGCACTTCGATGCGTCGGCGAGCGTCGGGCACGACAACGGGAACGGCCGGATCGTCTCGTTCGAATTCGACTTCGGGGACGGCAACAGGACCGGCGAGCAATCGTCGCCGTTCGCGAGCCACGGGTATTCGCTCGTCGGCCCAAGACAGGCAATCGTGACCGTCGAGGACGCGCGCGGGAACGAGGGGAGCGCATCGCTCCGGATCGACGTCCAGCCGGCGCACCCGCCGACCGGCACCCCGGATCTCACGCCCCAATCCGCGCACACGATTCCGGCGCAGCCGATCGAAGGCCAGACCGCGATCCTCTCGATCGTCGTCGTGAACCACGGGAACGGCACCGCGGACGCCGCGACGATCGACGTGACGGATCAGCGTCCGGATGGCGGGCTCGTGCCGATTGGGACGACCGCGCTTCCCGCGCCGCTCGAGCCGGAGCATTCCGTCGTCGTCTACTCCCGGACCTTCGTGGCCGCGCCCTCTGGGAATCACTCGCTGCACATCGTCGTCGGCCACGTGACGCCCGCGGAGACGGACCTCGAAGACGACTCCCTGACGATCCGCATGACGGTCCTGCCATTGGTCGGGCCCCCGCCCGGGGGCGCGCCCGACCTCGCGCCGCAATCCGCGATCCTGATCCCGGCCCGACCGGTCGAAGGCGAGCGAGTGAGCCTCTCCATCACGATCGTGAACCGAGGGAATGTGACGGCCGAATCGGCCCTCATCGATGTCTGGGACATGCGGCCGAACGCGACGGTCGGTTCGATCGGGACGGCGGTGCTCTCGACCCCGTTGGCGCCGGGCGACTCCGTTGTCCTGGCGCCCCCGTCCTTCGTGGCGGCGGGGGTCGGCGATCACGAACTGCAAGTCACGATCCGCAGCGTCACGCCCGCCGAGACGGACGTGGCCGACAACACGTTGGCGATTGACATGACAGTCGTGGCGGTCGTGAAGCCACCTCCGAATGGAGGGGGCTTCTCCCTGGACGCCGCGATCTTTGCCAGCGGGCTCGCAGCGGCCGCGGTCGCCGCGGCGTTGATCGCGACCTGGCTCCTCCTGACGCCCCGCGAGCCCGAGCCCCTCGAGCCGCCGCCCCCGGAACCGCCGGACGATTCGCCGCCGCCGATCCGGCCGCCGTAGTCCCGGAGGCGGCCGAACCACTCGTCCGGCGTGCCCGCAACGACTAAGAGACGCCCCGCCTTCGGCCGCGACGGCGAGACCCATGGCGATCCGCGATTGGCTTGCGGCCTTCTCGAGCGACGTCGTCGACGTCCAGGAGCCGGTGGCCACCGACCTCGAGGCGACTCGGTTCTTACTCCAACATCCGCGGCAGCCCGTGCACTTCCGCAACCTGCAAGGCCGCGAGGCCGTGGGGAACCTCTGGTCGACGCGGGAGCGCGTCGCGGCCGCGCTTCGAGTGTCGATTGCGGATCTCCTCCCCAAGCTCATGGACGCGCAGACGCACCCGGCCGACGCGCGGGTCGTGACCCGCGCCGAATTTCTGCGGCACGAGACGCTGGACGTCGACCTGCGCGAACTCCCGGTCCCGAAGCTGTTCCCGAAGGACGCGGGCCGTTATGTCACCGCGGGCGTCTGGGTCGCCGAGTGGCAGGGCGTGCGGAACCTCTCGTTCCATCGCATCCTCCTCCTGGGCAAAGATCGAGGCGCGTGCCGCATCGTGCCCCGCCACCTGCGTCACATGTACAACGAGGCGACGAACGCCGGCGAGGAACTCAAGGTCGCGGTGTGCATCGGGCTGGACCCATGGAACCTCCTCGCCGGCGGGACGTCCGTCGAGTACGGCGTCGACGAGAGCCGGATCGCGTCCGCGCTGACGCAATCGTGCCTCGGCAAGCCCGTCGACATGGTCCGCATCAAGAACGGCCTTACGGTGCCCGCCGACGCCGAGTATGTCCTGGAGGGCCGTCTCATCAACGAAGTCCACGACGAAGGACCGTTCGTCGATGCCGTCCGGACGTACGACCGCGTTCGGAAAGAGCCCGTCCTCGTCGTCGACCGGATCTACCACCGCGACCAGCCGATCTTTCACATCATCGTCGGCGGCCTCGATGAGCATTTCATGTTCATGGGGATGCCCCGCGAACCCGTCATCTACCAGGCGGTCAGCCGCGCGGTGCCACACGTGAAGGCGGTCCGCCTCACGGAAGGCGGTTGCGCCTGGCTCCACGGCGTCGTGGCGATCCGGAAGCAGCACCAGGGAGACGGGAAGAACGCGATCATGGCGGCGTTCGGCGCGCACACCTCGATGAAGCAGGTCGTGATCGTCGACGAGGACATCGACGTCTTCGACGACCGCGACGTCGAGTGGGCGATCGCGACGCGGTTCCAGGCGGACCGTGGCCTCGTCGTCCTCCATGACGTCCGCGGCTCCTCGATCGATCCGTCCGCGAGGGACGGCTTCACGTCGAAGATGGGGATCGACGCGACGAAGCCTCTGGCCGCCGATCCCGCGATGTTCGACAAGGCCATCCTCTGACCGGGTCACGTCCGCCGCGGATCGTCCCGGATAGCCGTCGTTCGCGTCCCCGACGCAAAGGTTCTTTCGGGGCCCGCGTGGTTCGCCGGCCGTGTTCGTCACGCACGAACTCCTCCGTCGCGGGGCCGTGGAGGAACGCGCGTACCAGGTGAACATCGCCCGCGCGTGTCTCGAGCGATCGACCCTCGTCGTGCTGCCGACGGGCATGGGCAAGACGGTCATTGCCGCGATGGTCATCGCGGAGGTCTTGCGGCGCCGCGGCGGTCGGATCCTCTTCCTCGCTCCGACGAAGCCCCTCGTCGAGCAGCACGCCGCATCGATGCGGAACGTCTTGGTCGTCGACCGGGTCACGCTCTTCACCGGCGAGGCGACCGCGCCCGAGGATCGAGAACTCTTGTGGCGGGAGAACAAGATCGTCGTCTCGACGCCGCAGGTGATCCGGAACGACTTGCGGGCGGAGCGGATCTCCCTGGACGACGTCAGCTTGATCGTGTTCGACGAAGCCCACCGCGCGGTCGGCGATTACGCCTACGTCGACGTCGCCGCGGCGTACAAGGAGATCCCCGGTCGGCTGGTCCTCGGGATGACCGCGTCACCCGGTTCCTCCGCGGAGAAGATCCTCGAGGTGTGCGGGAACCTCGGCATCACCGCGGTCGAAATCCGAACCGAGTACGACCCCGATGTCGTGCCGTACCAACACGACCTGCGGATCGAGCGGATTCCGGTGGAGGCGCCGGACGTCTCCAAGGAGATCCGGAAGCTCCTCCAGACCGTCGTCGATGAACAAGTCGCCCGCTTGAAGAAGCTCGGGTTCCTCGCGGGCCGAGCGAAGGTGACGCGCAAGGACCTCCTGGCGGTCGGAAACGAGGCCCGCCAGCGTCTGGATTCCGGCGTCAAGGATGGCCGTCTGTACGGCGCGATGACGGCTCAGGCCATCGCGATGAAGGCGGACCACGCGATCGAACTCGCGGAGACGCAGGGGCTCGGCTCCCTCCGATTGTATTTCGAGAACATGGAGAAGGACGCGAAGTCGAAGGCGGACGTCCAATTCCTGAAGCACGCCAAGGCGCAAGAGGCGATCCAACTCGCCGAGGCCACGGAGGTCGAACATCCGAAGCTCGCGAAGATCGGTTGGATCGTCCGCAAGCAGCTCATGGAGAAACCGGACTCGAAGATCATCGTCTTCGCTCACTACCGCCAGACGGCGGACCGGATCACGCAGGATCTCGCCCGCATCCCGAGCGTGCGACCGATGCGGTTCGTCGGCCAGGCCTCGCGCGGGGAGGACATCGGCCTATCGCAGAAAGAGCAAGTCGACATCCTCGACAAGTTCCGCGGGGGCGAGGTGAACGTCCTCGTTGCCACCTCGATCGGCGAAGAGGGACTCGACATTCCCCAGGTCGACCTCGTCGTCTTCTACGAGCCCGTCCCGTCGGAGATTCGCACGATTCAGAGGCGGGGTCGGACCGGGCGGAGCGCCGCCGGCCGCGTCATCATGCTCGTGACGAAGGACACGCGCGACGAAGCCTACCTGTACAGCGCCCGGCGCAAGGAACGAAAGATGCATGCTGAGCTCGACCGCCTCCGGAAAGACTTGAAGCAGAAAATCTTCGTCGGTGAGCCGGGCGGGGAGACGTTCGTGTCGGCGGCTCCGGAGCGACGGATCGAGGCGTTGCGAGAGCAGTCCCGCGAGCCCCCGACGCCGGCGGAGCCCCGTCGACGCGAATCGAAGAAAGGCCAAACGACGGTCGAAGATTTCTGACGGCCCATCCGGCTTGATTTTATACCTGGGATGTCCGTATCGAGCCCGGGCCACCGGATGATTCATTGCCCCGAGTGCGGGTGGGAGATCGACCCGGACGACGAGATGTGCCCGAACTGCGGCGCGTACCTCGCGGACTACGAGAACCTCGAGCCGTCGGAGGAGTGAGGCGGTCAGCCTCGGAACATGTCGCGACCCGCGCCTTTCAGGAACTCGCCGAAGCCGCCGCTCGGAGGCGGGATGTCCCCGCGCACGACCTCCCCGGACGCCCCATCGAGCAAGATCGTGTACGACCGGGTCCGGTACTCGTAGGTCGAGAACCAGATCGGGGCGTGGAGGAACTCGGAGTCCTTCACGTCGACCTGCGTGCGCGCATCTTCGATGACGTCCACGAGATCCTTCAACAATTCCCGCTGATGGCCATCGACGTCCTCGCGCGTCATCCGCTCCGCCTCGTCCTCGTCGACCTCCGCGTTCAGGAACCGGGAGTCGCGGACCATGCCGCCGGTGTCGAAGGGCACCTTGAGCCCGAGGGGCAATTTGTATTCCCGCGTCGGGAAGTCCCCGGAGCGGCGGCCGAGGACTTTCCAGAAGTAATCGCGACGAAGGTCCCCGGTCCGCTTCTCGTTCGTGCCGGTCCGCGTGAGGACCCCGGCGTACGCGGTCGTCGCATCGACCTCGAACACGTAGAACGGAAGATAGACACATTCGAGCGAGGTGATCCGCGAGGCCTTCCGGAGGTCGTCCGGCTTCATCACCCCGCCCTCCATCCAACCCTGAATCGCCCGCAGGGCGCCATCGCGGTCCATCCGGGCCGCGAGCATCGAGTGCGTCAGGACGAACGGCTTGTCCCCGCGGATCCTCGAGGCCGTGCCGCAGTACGGACACGTCACGATGACCTCGCCCGTCGTCAGGTTCAGCGGTCCGCCGCACTTCGGGCAGTTGATCGACTCGACGAGCTCGGGCATGCCGACGTAACGCTCATGGGGAGGTCGAATATAGAGGCTTCGTGGGAAGTCTCAGCGCCCTCCGACGCGGCAGCCTATTGACCGTCTTCCTCCTGTTCGCCCTGCTGTCCCTTCTGCTGCTCGTCATCCTCGCGATCGCGGACTACGCGCTGCAGACGAACGCGTTCCCCGGTGCGCTGGCGATCGTCGTCGGCTTGGCGGTCCTGTTCATTTTCTTCCAGTGGCTGATCTCTCCCTTCATCGTCCGATGGGCGATTCGTGGCCGCCGTCCGATCACGGCCGAGTCGAATCCGTGGGTGTATCGGACCGTCGAGGAAACCGCCCGCCAGGCGGGCGTGCCGACGCCCAAGATCTGGGTGAGCGGGGATGATTCGCCGAATGCGTTCGTCTTCGGCCGCACGATCCCCTCGGCGGAGCTCGTCATCACGCAGGGCCTCTTGGAGCGCCTGAACCAGGACGAGATCCGCGCGGTCCTCGCGCACGAGATCGGGCACCTGCGGCACCGCGATGTGATCATCATGACGTTGATGTCCGCGGTTCCCTTAATCGCATACGTCATCGCGCGCCTCGGCTTCGAGGCCCTTCGCGGGAACGTGCGCGTCCGGGACAAAGGCGCCGCCAGCGCGTTCTTCATCATCATCGCGTCCGCGGTCGTATCGTACGCCGTCTATCTCGTGGCCCAACTGCTCGTCCTGTACCTCTCGAGAACCCGCGAGTATTACGCAGACGCATACAGCGGTGCAGCGACCCGAGACCCGCATCTGCTCGCGTCCGCGCTGACCAAGATCTCCTACGGACTGTCGCTCGCTCGGCCCGACGCGGAGCCTTCGGGCCTCCGGGCGTTCATGATCGGCGACCCGGTCAAGGCCGAGGAAGACTATCAAGAACTCCAGGAACGGATGAATAAGTACGACCTAGACCACGACGGCCAGATCGATGCGTACGAATTGCAGAAGGCCGTCGAGCAGGAACGCAAGAGCCACTGGCGCCGCGCGAACGAGCTCTTCGGGACTCATCCACCGACCTACAAGCGAATCCTCGTGCTCGAGGAGATGGAAGAAGAGATCAAGAAGGGCGGGCTTCCCCAGAACATCTACAAGTTCGTTTAGCAGCCTTTGGTGAGGCGGCCCTCACCGGGACCGATGAAGTAATATCAATTCGGACTCGTTTCCCCCATGTGGAGGAGCGACAGGGTCGCGTCGATGTGACCCGGAGGGAACCCCGACTGTTCCTTCCCGTAAGGGAAGTGGAACGGCTGAAACGAGTTCTTGCCGAATCCGCCAGGCTCACAAATCTGGACTGGACGCGAATCGAGACGTTCCGGGGCCCCCGTGGAGCCAAGTTACACTGGACTTCGCTCGGGGACGCCGGTTGGGAAAAATTGCTGCAGGACACTCGGCATTTGATGGGTGGAGTGCTCCTCCGGCTGGGCCTCCATTGTTATGCGCTCAAATTGGGCGAGGATCGCCTCCTCATCTGGCGGCAGATTCGAATTGCGCCGCCGGGAGACGTCGTTCGGATGAGTTTCTTCGATACGACGTCCCTACAGCCCATTGGCCGCAGTTCCAAACGGCGGTCCGGAGATCCGGTCATTTACGAATCCGGCTTACTGGCCGAGGTGGATCTCCCTACAAACCTGGAGGGACTCCAGCCCCGTGCATTCCCTCCCGTAATGGCCGGAATCCCAGACCAGCATGTGCTCGTTCATGCGATTGAAGGATGGAATCCACGACTGCCCAAGAGGGATTGGAATGCCCGACGCAAGACTATCATTTATGCCGTGAGACCCTCTCGGTCAGAAGTAGAAGCGTTCCCCCTCGAGTGGGCGAGGTCGGTCGAGGGGCGATTCCATTGGATCGCTCAAGTTGCACGCGACTCAGCGACCGGCAAGATTGTCGGGGACGGAGCGGGCGTCAGGCTCTTCATCCTCGATAATCGCGCGAACTTTCTCGGGTGGGTCTGGAAGACGAAGGCGTAGCCCGAGATCAGGTCCCTTCGATTGCAATTCGTCTCACAACGATTGCAGGTCCCGTCACGGAGTGTACTTGCGCTGGGCGCGCCGGACCGCGTCTTTCTCCGCGTCCCTCGCCATGACGAAGATCGCCCCGAGGACGATCATCACGAGGATCGACAGGAGGATCAGATACATCAGTTTCGCGAAGTCGCTCGAATTGCCTGCAAAGATCGATCCGTAGAAGCTGCCCGCGCCGACGACGAAGAAGCCGCCCGCCAGGGGCCGCGCGATCATCCGGTCGTGCGTGGCGGCGAACATCATGTAGAACCCGAGGGCGAAGATCATGGACGCCAGTCCGGTCCACCAGAGCTGCTCGTCGAGCCGGAGTCGGGCGACGAGCAGGATGTATGCGAAGATCGCCACGAGGACGATCGTCCCGATGGCACCCATCGCGAGGAGGACCGTCGTCGACAGCTTGGGCACGGTGGGCCCGCTCGCAGGCGGGGCCGGGGGTTGCTCCATCGGATCAGCCCTGCTTCACCGGCTTGCCGCACTCCGGGCAGAACTTCATGCCGCCGGGGACCTCGTGGCCGTCCGGGCACTTGAGCGTCTGAGCCGCGCCGCACTCCGGACAGAATTTCTGTCCGGGCCCGACCATCTTGCCGCACTTGATGCACGGCTTGCTGCCCGCCGCGATCGTCGTGTCGGCTCCGCAGTTCCCGCAGAACTTCGTCGTCAAGGCGTTCATCGTGCCGCATTTCGGACACGGCCGCTGCTGGGGCTGCTGCTGGGCGATCATCCCCGGCACCTGCGAGGCCATCCCGTATCCGAGGCCGATGCCGGCGCCGAGGCCGATGCCCGTGCCCGCGCCGCCGGACGGGTTCGCCGCAGCGGCCTTCATCGAGTCGGCGAGGGCGAACTGCTGGTACGCGGCCGCGTTCGTGCGGCCGAGCACCTTCGCCGACGCCATCTTCTCGAGCGCGTCCTTGATCGCGTCCGGGAGTGGGATGTTCAATCCGCTGATCTGGAGGATCTCGATCCCGAGCGTCGCAAAGTGCGGCTTCGAATTCGCGAGCGTACCCTGTTCGATGTCGTTCAGGCTCGCCGCGAAGTCGACGACCTTCAGCCCGTTGGCCTTCATCTTCCCCAGGGTCACGTTGAGCTGCTTGACGATCTCGTCCTTGATGCGGTCCTCGACCTCCGCCGAGGTGGCGGCGCCGAACGTCCCGACGAACTGGTTGATGAACGTCTCCGGGTCCTTCAGGCGGTACCGGAAGTCCCCGAACGCGCGGAGCTGCACCATGTCGAAGTCCGGGTCCTGGAACAGGAACGCGTCCTGCGTGCCGAACTTCCCGTCGAAGATCCGCTTCTGGAGGTAATACACCTCGGCCTGCTGGACGACGCCGGAGAGGGCCTGGATGAGTTTCCCCAGGACGGCGACGTTCTGGGACGTGAGGGCGTACCGGTCCGGGCGGTCCAGGTATGCGAGGACCTTCCCGTCGCGGTAGAAGACCGCGATCTCGTCCTCCCGGACGACGATGTTGTCGTTCATCCGGATGTTCCGCGGGACCTTCCACATGATATTCTGTCGCTTGAACTGGTCGTCCCAGGCGACCGTCATCGCGCCGATGAGGCCTTCCTTCCGGCCCGCCGTCTGGTCCGTCCGCTTCGCGCCGCCGAAGAAGAATGAAATCGGGATCATCGTCTTCACCTCACCTGGATGCCGGTCACGGCCATCATCCGGTTCTTCCACGCGGTCTCGAACCCCGCGATCGCCTCCCGGCACGCCTTCAGGGAGGCGTCGAAGCTCTTCGGGTCGCCGGCATCCCGGATCATCGGGACGACCGCGGCGGCCTTGTCGAGCGAGTCGAGCATCGCGTAGTCGTATTCGTACAACTTGTCGAGTTCCGTCTCCTTGATCTGGATCGTCGCGCTGATGCCGGAGTAGCCGCCTTCCGCGTGGCGCACCTTGGCCTCGAGGCCCTCGACCGTGAAGATGATGTTGCCGATGCCCTGGAGGCCTTGGATCTTTCCGTCCATCGCCAGGCCGTCCCGGATGTTCTCGAGCTCCCCGCGGACGCCCTTCAGCTGGTTCGCCAGCTGGATCCGGAGCAGGTTGTCCGCCGCGCGGATGTCCTCTCGGCGGCGGTAGCCGGAGTACCCGGGGATCATCAGCTGGATCTTCTTGAGCAGTCCTCGGTCTTGTTCGACACGGTCGCGGATATCGGGCATGTTCGGTTTCTCCGAGCGTTCGCCTTATGTTTTGCCTGGATATGTATTTACGGGTATGGATGGAAGTCCGGGGGCGTTCCGCGTTCACCACAGGGAGAACGAGGGCCGCTCGCCTTCGATCACGCTACCGGACGACCCGTCGATGACGATGAACATCGGCTTTCCCTTGTGCGCGTACTCCATGAACCACACGGGGGCATGGAGCAGCTCGCCGTCGTACGTCGTCGGGTAGACCTGAATCGATTCCAAGTTGTCCACGCGCGTCTTCGCCTGCTTCTCCGCGAACTTGTGCGAGAGCGCGGCAGCCTGGGACTTCGCCTCCGCCTCGGTGACGTCGCCGCTCTGCACGTCGACGCCGCCGGTCTGGCGCTTGTCGAAGTTCATCTTGCTCTGCAATTGGAACTGGAACCCATCGTCCGGCTGATACTTCGTGTATCCCCGCACCGCGACGATTGGGATGTTGTACTGCATCTGGATCCGGTCCCGTACGCGGACGACCTGCTGCTGCGTGTTGACCGGCTGATTCCGGTTCTGACTGCCTGCGGCGGCGGCCGCCATCGTCAACGCGAACAACGCGGCGCCCGCGGCCTTCTTCGCGCCCGTGTCACCGTGCATCATCATGCCGGTGCCGGCGCCCGCGCCGACGTTCTTCGTCCCCTGGAAGTCCGCAACGACGGACGTCGGGACGATCCAATACGGCACGTAGCGCAACGTGACTTGGCCGAGGTCCGAGCGCTCGGCGACCTTCCGTCGCAAGACGCCCTTGTTCAGCCACTTCCCGCCCGCCTCGAGGGCGGCCTCGTTCGAGAGTTTGTTTTCCAACATGTAGTGCTTCTGGATGACCTCAGCCGCACCACCGCTCCCCATCGTCGTCACGGCGCCGCAATACTCGCACACGACGAGGGCGAGTCCGGATCCGGGAGAGAGAGGCCCGCCGCATGAGCTGCACTTCATCGACTGCGGCATCGACGGAGGACGGGCTTGCTGGACGGGGGCGTTCGGGTTGTACGGCTGGCCCATCGGCGTTCCGGCGGGGACACCGGGGGCCTGACCGGGATAGCCGGGAGCCGGGGGCACACCGGGGGCCACTTGCGCCGGGGCAACGACGCCTTGCTTGGCGCCGCAAAGGTTACAGAAGACCGAGCCATCCGCGATACGTCCACCGCACTGGTTACAGAACAGGGGGAGACCTCCTATTCGAAGGACGAGGCATCCTTGCCTTACTTAAGAATTTCCATCTGAGTTTTCGGGCCGGTAAACTCCGGCGCATCGATGCGAACCGGACCGCAAACCTATTCCGCCGGAGCCCGTGTTCGCCATCGAGATCCCGAGGCCGCTCCATTGGCCGGATTCGCGACCCGCAAGCTGACGGCATTCTTCAACCTCGGGCCGGGGGACGTCCGGAATCTTTCCTTCCTGTACTTCGCGACGTTCATCATGCGGGCCGCCGCGTTCGCCGGCGTCGCGGTGATGCAGGACGTGATGCGCTCGCTCGACCCCCTGTGGCGGGGGGTCCTCTTCGCGGTCTACCCGCTCGCCGAAATCGCGACGGTCGGGTACCTCGGCGCGTTGTGCGACCGCATCGGACGCAAGCGGATCCTCGTCTTCGCGCACCTCGTGACGGCCGCCGCGGTCTTCCTGTTCATCCTGAGCATCGGCGTCGATCCGGGCGTGCAGCCGTATCTCGTCGCGGTCTTCTTCGCGATGTTCGGGATCGGCGCGGCGGCGAAGGTCGCCTCGACCCTCGCGATGATCAACGACCATTCGAACCGCGCGAACCGGGCGCAGCTCATGGCGTTCTTCGACCTCGTCACCTTCGGCGGCCTCGTCGCGGGCTTCGGGGCGGCGTTCCTGGCCCTCCACGCGTTCGGTGTCGCCGACGCGGTTGTCCTCGCGGTGGGTGGACTCGGCGTCACGGTGAGCGTCATCATGGTCCAGTTCCTCGTCCAGGAAACCCCCTTCACTCCGGACCTGCAGCGGGGGACGATCGACCTCCTGCGCACCGTGCTGCGGAACAAGGACATTCAGCGGCTTCTCCCGGTCTACATCCCGGTCGTCGCGCTCTATGGATACGTCCTCACGTTCACGGACAATTTGCTCGGGGCCGGAAACGCGGGGTCCGCGACGACCAATCAACTCCTCATCGTCGTCGCGTCGCTCGGCATTCCGCTTGGCCTCTCGCTCGCGGTGAGCGGCCGGCTGTCCGACCGCGCACGACTGCGACGGCCGTTCATGGCCCTGGGGCTCGCGTGCTTCGGCGGGCTCGCGATTCTCCTCGCGCTCGCGACGCGCCCCAGCAGTCCGGACTTGGAACAACTGGTCTCTCGATGGCCCTTGATCGTCGTCCTCGCCGCCGGCGCCGGGACGTTCCCGCCCGCCGCCCTCGCCTACCTGGGGGACATCGTCGAGCACGCTGTGACCGGCACCACGTTCGGCATCTACTCGATCATCTTCGGATCGGGGCTCATCGTCGGGCCGGTGTTGGGCGGCGCCCTCACGCAAGCGCTCGGTCCGATCGCCTTCGCCGTGATCGCCCTCGGCCTCATCGGAATCTCCGGCGCGGGGGTGCTGTTCATCCGCGAGCCGCAGCACACACCGAGGAGTTCGCTCGCTTCGGAGAGCCCGACCCCGCCGGAAACGCGCTGACGACATCCGTCGCGCGTTCCTGATTCTGACGACGCCGGATTGAAGTACCCGCGGCCTCGTCGGACGACGCGTGCCTTCGAGCACATCGAGCCTCCTGGATCTCGACCCGATCGCGTACTTTGCGATGGGCGGTTTCGCCCTCTTCTTCGGCCTCTTCTTCCTCGTCCTGCTCTACGACATCCCGCTCTTCCTGTACGTCTGCGGTCCCATCACGGTCATCCCGGGCGTCATCGCGATCGCCGTCGGCCTGCGGCAATGGCGTCGCGAGCGGTCCGTCGTCGAGTTCGCGAGCTGGCTGAGGTCGCAGCGACGAATCCCGATGGACGTCATGGCCCAGCGACTCGGGAAGACGCGCTTCGAGACGGAGAAGCTCCTCGGCAAGGCGCTCGGCGAAGGCCTCGTAAAAGGCGCGATCGACCGCACGACCGACGAGTTCGTGTCCGAGGACGCCGCAACGCAGGAGCACTTTGTCGGCACGTGCCCGAACTGCGGGGGCAACGTGGACCGGTGGTATTTCCGCGAGGAACGCGTCACGTGTCCGTATTGCGAGCGGGCGCTCGTCCTCCCGGTGGACGCGTGATTTCCGCGGGGGCGCGACCCTTAAATAGCACATGACTTTTAGAGCGCAACCTACCGGGGTCGCTCGTTGGCACGTGGTCTCTTCGCGGCGCGCAAACTGAAAGGCGAACGCCAGACCCGGCGGTGGTCGGACCGGTATTACAAGAGGCGCATGCTGCACCTCAAAGAGAAGTCGGACCCGCTCGAAGGCTCGCCGCAGGCGAAGGGCATCGTCCTCGAGAAGGTCGCGATCGAGGCGAAGCAGCCGAACTCCGCGCTGCGCAAGTGCGTGAAGGTCCAGCTCATCAAGAACGGCCGGCAGGTGACGGCCTTCGCCGTGGGCGACGGAGCGATCAACTTCATCGATGAGCACGACGAGGTCCTCGTCGAAGGGATCGGCGGCCGCATGGGCCGTTCGTACGGCGACATCCCGGGCGTGCGGTACAAGGTCATCCAGGTGAACGGCGTCAGCCTCGACGAACTCGTCCGGGGCCGCAAGGAGAAGCCGGTGAGGTAGGCCCGTGGAACCTGAGACGCCGCCTCCGCCGCCACCCCTCGAACCGCCGGCAACGGAGCCTCCGCCGCCGACTGAGGTCCCGGGCGAGGCGGTCCCGGCCGAAGAGGCCCCTCCCGTGGAAAAGCCGAAACGGGAGCCGAAGAAGCCGAAGAAACGGCCTAGCTATGAAATGAAGCTGTTCGAGAAGTACGAGCTGAATGACGTCGTCGTCCATGACGCCGGCCTCGCGAAATACATGAACCTCTCGCCGATCGTCATCCCGCACACGGGCGGCCGGTGGGCGAACAAGCCCTTCGGCAAGGCGAAGGCGAATCTCGTCGAGCGGCTCATCAACAACATGATGCGCACCGAGAACTACACGGGGAAGAAGTCGAAGTCGTATCGGGTCGTGCGAAGCGCATTCGAGATCATCGAGAAGCGCACCCAGAAGAATCCGGTCCAGGTGCTCGTAGACGCGTTGGAAAAGGCGGCGCCTCGCGAGGAAGTCACCCGCCTTCGGTTCGGTGGGATCTCGGTCCCGCGGGCCGTGGACGTCGCACCGTCTCGTCGTCTCGACCTCGCTTTGAGGAGCATTTGTCAGGGGACCGTCAGCGCGACATTCAAGAACCGCAAGCCCGTCGAGGAATGTCTCGCGGACGAAATCCTGATGGCGGCGAAGGGCGACATGCAGAGCTCTGCGATCGCGAAGAAAGAGGAACTCGAACGCGTCGCATCGTCCGCGCGATGATTCGCTCTCCGGTGGACCGAAGGTTTAATTAGCCTCGGTCGGGTGCGACCTCACTCACTGGCATTCCTCCATAGGTGTTACGCCGATGGGACGAAAAGAAGAGAACATCAAGAAAGCCCAAGCCCTCCTTCACCTGAAGGACCGCATCCGCAACATCGGCACCGCGGCACACATCGATCATGGAAAAACCACACTTTCGGATTCGCTGATCGCGGGCGCGGGGATGATCTCGGAAGAGCTCGCGGGCCAACAGCTTTTCATGGACTACGACGAGCAGGAGCAGGCGCGCGGCATCACGATCAACGCCGCAATCGCCTCGATGGTCCACGACTTCGAGGGCGGCCAATATCTGATCAACCTCATCGACACCCCGGGCCACGTGGATTTCGGCGGCGACGTCACGCGGGCGATGCGCGCGATCGACGGCGTGATCATACTCGACGACTCCGTCGAAGGCATCATGCCACAGACGGAAACGGTCATCCGCCAGGCGCTGAAGGAACGCGTGAGGCCCGTCCTGTTCATCAACAAGGTCGACCGCCTCGTCAACGAGCTCAAAATCACCCCGGATCAAATGCAACTCCGCTTCCAGAAAATCATCACCGAGGTGAACGCGCGCATCCGGAAGTGGCTCCCACCAGAACTCGGTGAGAAGTGGATGGTCAATGTGGAGGCGGGCAGCGTCGCGTTCGGGAGCGCGTACCACAAGTGGGCCGTCAGCGCCCCCTTCACGAAGCGGACGGGCATCGGGTTCAAGGACATCTACAAACACTGCCAAGAGGGGACGATGAAAGAGCTCGCGAAGAAGGCGCCTCTCCACAACGTCGTGCTGAACATGGTCATCCGCCACCTGCCGAACCCACTCGAAGCGCAGAAAATCCGGATCCCGATCATCTGGAAAGGAGACCCGCAGTCGCCCGTGGGCAAAGCGATGATGACGGTCGACGAAAACGGTCCCATTGGGTACATGGTCACGAAAATCATCGTCGATCCCCAGGCGGGCGAAGTGGCCGCCGGTCGCCTCTACTCGGGCAAGATCCGCCGCGGCCAGGAGCTGTGGGTCAGCGGGATGCCGAAACCCCAGAGGGCCCAGACGGTCGCCATGATTGTGGGCCCGGACCGGATCCCCGTCGACGAAATCGATGCCGGCAACGTCGTCGCCGTCGTCGGGTTGAAGGATGCCGTCGCCGGCTCGACGGTCAGCGACGACAAGGAGATGCAACCGTTCGAGAAAATCGTCCACTATTCGGACCCCGTCGTGACCATCGCCGTCGAAGCGAAGTCGACGTCGGACCTCCCAAAGCTCGTCGAGGCGCTCCGCCTCCTCGCGAAAGCGGACCCCAGCATCCAAGTCGAGATCAATCAGGAGACGGGAGAGCATCTCATCTCCGGGATGGGCGAACTCCACCTCGAGATCACGATCTACCGGGTGCAGAACGACTACAAGATCCCGGTGACGACGAGTCCGCCGATCGTCGTGTACCGCGAGGGCGTCGCCGGCGAAGGCGGTCCCTTCGAAGGCAAGTCCCCCAACAAGCACAACCGCTTCTACATGGAGGTCGAGCCCCTCGAGGCGAAGATCGTCCAGGCGATTCGCGCGGGCGAGATCGCATCGGGCCAGCGAATCAAGGACTCGAAGGCGCTCGCGAAGAAGCTCGAAGAGCTCGGCATGGACCGCAACGAGGCGAAGAACGTCGTCTGGATCCAAGACACGAACATGCTAATCGATGCAACGAAGGGGATTCAATATCTCCACGAGACGATGGAGCTAATCAAGGAAGCGTACATGGAAGCGATGGGCAAAGGGCCGCTCGCCGGGGAGAAGAGCATGGCCGTGAAGGTCCGACTCGTCGACGCGAAGCTCCATGAGGACTCCGTGCACCGCGGGCCGGCGCAGGTCATCCCGGCAGCGCGCTCCTCGATCTACGGCGCAATGGTCCAGGGCGGAAGGATCCTGCTCGAGCCGATCCAGAAGGTGTTCATCAACGTGCCGCAGGACTACATGGGCTCCGCAATCGGAGACATCCAGAGCCGCCGTGGCGTGATCGAGGACATCAACCAGGAAGGCGAGATCACGATCATCCACGCGAAGGCGCCGGTCGCGGAGATGTTCGGGTTCGCGTCCGCGATCCGCTCGGCGACCCAAGGCCGCGCCCTGTGGTCGACGGAGAACAGCGGCTTCGAGGCGGTGCCCGGCAACCTGCAGTCAGAGGTCGTGCGCGCGATTCGAACGCGGAAGGGCCTCCCGCCGGAGCCGTACGACGAAGCGTACTACGCGGCCTGATGGCGCAGTCATAAGAGCCCGTCGGGCGTGTGTGCTCCGGGGCGAACCATGACGACGGACCGACGATTCTCTCGTTTCAGCAAGTCTGCGGCCACCGCGGCATTCAGCGTCACGGAGATCCCGGACGACGGCGTGTGCCTCTCCGCATTCCTCATCGTGACCGAGGCCCGCGATTCCAAGAAGGTCCTCATGGGCCACATGAATCCAAAGGCCGCGTGGGACCACATCGGTGCCCTCGATCCATCGCGCGTCGAGGCGCACTCGCACGGCTGGATGCTCCCGTCCTCCCATCTCATCTTCCGCGAATCGCCCGTCGATGCCGCCCGACGCATTTCCCGGGAGCAACTCGAGCTGCCCGACCTCGCGCTCTCCGGTCCCACCGTTGTCTCGGAGGTCTACACGCCGAGGCGGTTCCCGGGTACGGCGCACCACTGGGATATCGAATTCTTATTCCGCGGACATCTCGGCGCCGCGGACGTCCCTCATCCTACCGCCTGGAAGGAGTTGGCGTTTGTCGACCTGCGCCGCACGAGCAAGTCGGAGATCGCGCGGTCCCACGAAGATATCATCGAGTCCTCCGGGCTCCGATTTGGCGAGGCCTGAGGCTCTCCATCTGAGTTCGTCCGTTCCTATGGAGAAAATCAACGGCGCGCGAGTCAGGAAAGCATAAATACGACAGGATGATAGGGTGCGACCCACAGGGTAGAAACCATGCCCGCCAAGCCACACCTCAACCTCGTGTTCATCGGCCACGTCGACCACGGGAAGTCGACGACCGT
>Ga0209058_1000668_pt1 | contig 29833 bp, 23 predicted proteins | sample GraSoiAngelo_147_FD_185904 | JGI IMG/M metagenome (GOLD analysis project Ga0209058, IMG submission 185904) | Grasslands soil microbial communities from the Angelo Coastal Reserve, California, USA - 14_1009_05_40cm (SPAdes) (version 2) | ecosystem: Environmental > Terrestrial > Soil > Grasslands ... | reverse complement strand
CGTGCGGGCGCTGCGCACCGTGTTCAATCAGCTTGCGTCGCAGCGCGTGGACTTCGACGGCATGCTGCTCAAGCCCGCGATGGTCCTCTCGGGCAAGGACGCGCGCGATCGTGCGCCGGCGGAGACGGTGGCGCGGTACACGCTCCACTGCTTCCTGAGCTCTGTACCGGCGATGGTGCCGGGCATCGTGTTCCTCTCGGGTGGTCAGTCCGACGGCGAGGCCACGGTGAACCTCGACGCGATCAACCGCCGGGCGGCGGAGATCGGCGGCGTGCCGTGGCAGCTCTCCTTCTCATATGGCCGCGGCCTGCAGGCCGCTCCGCAGAAGGCGTGGTCGGGTAAGAAGGAGAACATCGTCGCCGCGCAGCGAGCGTTCGCACACCGTTCGCGCGTCACATCGGCGGCGCGCAACGGCGAGTACGACGCCGAGATGGAGAAGGAGCCCGCGCCGGTCTAGGTCTAGGCCGGAGCGACCGCCGGGACCAGCTCGTTCCGCCGAGCCGGACTGATGCGCAGCGCGAGCGACACCGCGATGAACCCCATCACCGCGGCCGAGATGAACATCAGGTGATAGTTGCCGAGCACGTTGTGCGCGAAGCCCCCGGCGAACGCCGCGAGCGCCGCGCCGCACATGTGCGAGAAGAAGATCCAGCCGTACAACTGACCGAGTGAGGCGCGCCCGAAGATCTGCGCCGTGAGGTTCGCCGTCGGCGGGACGGTGGCGATCCAGTCGAGCCCGTAGAGGATCGCGAACGCGTACAGCCACTGACCCTCGTAGATGAACGGCAAGGCCATGAGCGACAGCGCGCGGAAGCCGTAGTAGGCCGCGAGCAGCTTGCGGTTGTCGTATCGATCGGACAGCCACCCGGACGCAAGCGTGCCGACGATGTTCATCGAGCCCATGAGGCCCACCGCGGTGCCGGACGTCACGGCGGTGAAGCCGTGCTCCATCGCGTGCGGGATGAGGTGCGTGCCGACGAGGCCATTGGACGTGTAGCCGCAGATGAAGAAGGAGCCCGCGAGGAGCCAGAAGTCGCGATCGCGCAACGCGGCGCGAAGCGGTGTCCGACGTTGGTCCGCCGCCCGCTCCTCAGCGGAGATGGTCTCGCCCTCGCCGAGCGCGCGGGCGCCGATGTCGGCCGGGCGGTCGCGCATGAAGAGCAGCACCGGCACCGCCGCGGCGATCGACGCGACGAGCACGAGCGTCAGGCCCGAGCGCCAGCCGTCCGTCGTGGTGACGTTGAGCATCCACGGCACGAAGATGAGCTGTCCGACCGATGTCGCGGCGCCGAACAGCCCGATGACGAGGCCGCGATGGGTGCGGAACCAGCGATGCGCGACCGTCGCGCCGGTGACCTGGCTCGCGATGCCGGTGCCGACGCCGATGAGCACACCCCATAGCAGGTAGAGCTGCCACAGGTCGCGCAGCGAAAGCAGCAGATAGAGGCCGACGGCGATCATCCCGAGGCCACCGAGGAGCGCGCGGCGCGGCCCGATGCGGTCGACGAGGGTCCCGCCGATCGGCCCGCCGAGCCCGAAGGTGATGAGGCTGATCGAGACGGCGAGCGAGATGATCGCTCGGTCCCAGCCGAACTCTTGCTCGAGCGGCACGATGAAGACGCCGGGTGCCGCGCGCACCGACGATGCCGCAAGCAGCGCGACGAACGTGACCGACGTCACGACCCAGGCGTAGTGGAACCGGCGAAGCGTCACGGAGCTGTCGAGTTTAGGGAACGTGCGCGCCCTTAAACTTCTTCCCGGAGAGGTGTCCGAGTGGTTGATGGTGCCGCTCTCGAAAAGCGGTAGGCGAAAGCCTCGCGGGTTCGAATCCCGCCCTCTCCGCCGGTGCGCTATTGACGGCTAAGACGCACGCGTCCACGGCGACGGGCTTTGTTCCTCAACTCGGCCGCGCGCTTGGCTTTACGGCCGAGGATCTCGCCGCAAATCACGAAGGCCGCCTTTCGGAGCGGCAAATATTGCGATTACGACTGAACGCGCTCTGGTACCGGCTCGTCGCCGGGGCCGCGAGCCTCGCACTCACCGTCGTGTTCGCGTGGGGCGCGTTCGGTCTCGTCGGGTCGCGATCCATGGCAGCGCTTTTGGATCTCGGATTCGCCGCGTGTGCGCTGGCGGCCGCCGCATACTTCGCGCGCCTGACCCACAGTCTCTGGCGAGGCATTGGTGAGACGCCACTGCTGCGCTATGAGGGCTACGTCAATGGTGTGGTGGTAGGCACCGAACGCCCGGGTCAGATGGGCGCGACACTCAGTCGCTTTCTGGACTGCGAGGGCCGCTTGATGAGGATCTCGCTGTCGGCCTACCAGCTCATCCCCGACGGTTCTTGGCGCATCTACTACAGCAGAAGCTTCTCGATATGGGAGAAGCGGGCCACGCTTTACGCGTATACGGCGCTGTCCATCGAGCCCGTGTCGCCCGGGACGCTCAAATCACGCCCACAGCGCGAGCTGCACTTTGACAATGCGATCGGCTTCCTATTTCTCATGCTGTTGCTTGGTGTGGTCGTCGGCCTGGTCGGCACCGGCGTCGAAGGGTTCCTCATCCTCGCGGCGATCGGCGTATTCGGCGCGAGCCTGTACGCGTTCATGATCTGGAGAGGTTTTGTCACCTAAGGCGCTGCGCACGAGTCCGGCACAATGGAGTCTCGGAGAGGTCGCATAGTGGTCTAGTGCCCCCGTCTGGAAAGCGGGTAGCCGAAAGGCTCGCGGGTTCGAATCCCGCCCTCTCCGCAGCGTGAAGCGTCGCGTCCTCCTCTTCGACGTCAACGAGACGCTCCTCGATCTCGCCGCCCTCGACGTCCACTTCGAGCGGGTCTTTGGCGACAAGCACGCGCGACGCGAATGGTTCGCGACGATGCTCCGCTCCGCGTTCCTCTTGACGATCACCGGCCCCTACCGGCCGTTCGGCGATCACTTTCGCGAAGCGCTCCGACAGACGGCCGCACGGCACGGCATCATCGTCTCGGCCGACGACGCGCAGCGGATCCTCAGCGCCGTTCGCCGCATGCCGGCGCACCCGGACGTGCGGCCAGCCCTCGAGCGCTTGCGCGACGCGGGCTTCCGTCTCGCCGCGTTCACGAACTCGACGCACGAGGTCGAGGACGCGCAACTCGAGAACGCGGGCATCCGCGACATCTTCGAGGTCGCGCTCTCAGCGGACGACGCGAAGCGGCTGAAGCCGGCGAAAGAGGCGTACGAGCGCGCCGCGAAACTCGTCGGAGTGCCGATCGCCGACGTGCGCCTCATCGCTGCGCACGACTGGGACGTCGCAGGCGCGCTGCGCGCGGGCGCCAGCGCGGCATTCGTCGCGCGCCCGGGCACGATCTGGAACGAACTCGTGGAGCGACCGGATGTGTGGGGCGTCGACCTCGAGGACGTGGCGGAGCAGATCATCGCCCGCGACTCGTAGTTCCACGGCCGCATAGTGGCTCGCGTGGGAACGTCGCTCTGGCGCCATCCCGAATTCGCCAAGCTCTGGTCCGCCTACACGATCTCGCGGCTCGGCAGCAACATCACACTGCTCGCGCTCCCACTGACGGCGGTGCTCGTTCTCGGCGCCGGTGCGACAGAGACCGGCCTGCTCGTCGCGGCACGGATGGCGGCGACGGTCGTGCCCGGGCCGCTGCTCGGCGCGTTCATCGATCGGCGAACGCGTCGGCCGGTGATGATCGCCGCGAACATCGCGAGCGCATTCCTCATCGGTTCTATTCCCGTGGCGGCGTGGCTCGGCGCGCTCACGATGGCGCAGCTGTACGTCGTCGGCTATCTGGTGGGCGCCGCCGGCCAGGCGAACGATCTCGCGCGGCAGGCGCTCATGCCACCGCTCATCGGACGCGACCGGCTCGTGGAAGCGAACAGCCAGATGCAGGTGTCAGGTGCGATCACGCAGATCGCCGGCCCGTCTCTCGGCGGCATCCTGGTGCAGGCGCTCACCGCGCCCATCGCGATGGCCTTCGACGCCGCGAGCTTCGTGGTCTCCGCGGTGCTTGTCGCGACCCTGCGCGTGCGCGAGGTCGTGCATCCCCGTGAAGAAGGAAAGCGCTTGTGGCACGAGGTAAGCGAAGGGCTGCGATTCGTCCGCGATCACGATCTGCTGTTCCGCTCCGTCGTCGCGATCGCGCTCGCCAACATCGAGTGGTTCGCGGTCCAGGCCGTGCTCGTCGTCTACGCGACCGATGAGCTCCGTCTTCCGCCGGCGCTGCTCGGACTCGCGCTCGCCGCGGTCGGCCCCGCGTCGCTCGCCGGCGCGGCGCTCGCCATCCCGCTCGCGTCTCGCTTCGGTCTCGGGCGATTGATGATCGCCGCGCTCCTCTTCGAGGCGATCAGCCGCCTCATGCTGCCGTTCATCTCGGGCACGGCCGTACAGGCGGCGATCCTCCTCGGCGTGACGCAGGCGCTCGTCGGTGTCACCGAGGCGTTGTGGTTCGTCGGCCTACGCACTCTTCAGCAATCAGTGACGCCCGATCGGCTGCTCGGCCGCGTCGGCGCCGCATCCAACTTCGTGCAGTTCGTCGTCGCGCCGCCGGCCGCCTTCCTTGCGGGGGTGCTCGGCGATTCGATCGGACTCCGTCCGACGCTGTTTATCCAAGGTGTCATCGCCGTTGTCGCGCTCGCGTACCTCTTCGGGTCACCGATCCGTGACATGCGCTCGGTGCCGGTCGTGAGCGAAGAGCTGATCGTCGCGCCGGAGCACGGCTAACCGGTACCATCGAGATGCCGTGCTAGGCGGGGAGCTAGCGGTGCCCTGTACCCGCAATCCGCTCCAGCGGGGCTGAATCCCCTCCCAAGGTCCGGCATCGCGGTCGCAGCGTGCGTGGCGTGGCGTTGACGATCGGGTCCTGTGCAACGCCGGCCCGTGAACCCCGTCAGATCCGGAAGGAAGCAGCGGTAAGCGGCAGTCGTCGTGTGCCGCAGGCGCGCCTGATCCGAGTCGCGCGCGTGTCGTGTGCCCGAGGTGTCCTCATCGACGGAGGGTGCACGGCTACCCCTCGCTCGACCGTGCTCCTCGCACGCGCCGGAACGTGATATGCAGCCTCCTCTCTTGGAGGTACTGCAAGCATGACCGACCTGCGAGAGAAGCAACGGAAGAGCATGAACAAGTCGGTCTTCGCGTACGTCGACTCGAACGGCGAAGGCCACTTACCGCTGAACGACGAATCGCACATCCGCAACGCCATGGCACGCTTCAACCAGACCGCGTTCGAGTCGCCGACCGCGAAGCAACGCGCGGGACGCAAGATCCGTGCTGCGGCGCGCAAGCACGGGATCGAGGTCTCGTCCAAGGACAACGTCGCCAAGCCGTCGCGCACGCTTCGCGCGGTGCGCACGCGTCGCGGCATGAAGGGCGGCCGCAAGGTCGTACGACCGAAGCGCAAGACCACGACGGCCCAGCGCAAAGCAGCGCGAACCAACGTCCGCAAGGCGCAGCGCGCCCGCAGGCGCGCCGCTTAGGAGGTATTCATGGCCACTCGCGTTCGACAGGACGTCCCGGGCGACACAAAACACGAGCACGAGCATCCAGGCGAAGTCCATAGCCACGACCACTGGCACGTGACGCATCACCACGTCAGTGGTCCGATCGCCGAGTTCGAGCACAAGTCGAGCTACCACCAACACGACCACAATCACGCCGGCGTCACGCACGCGCACGAGGATCGCAGCGAGGAAAAGGAACGGAAGGACCACGAGTCGCAGGCACACACGCATGATCACAACGCTCCGACCGGACGTCGCAACGCGAATAAGTAACTCCGAGTGACCGCGACCGGATAGAGGCTGTGAGCGCATCGCTCGCAGCCTCTATCCTCGTCGGGTGCCGGAGCGCTCAGCCCTGTATCGCCGCTACCGCCCCCAAACATTCGCCGCGATCGTTGGCCAGGAACACGTCACGCGGACGCTCCGCAACGCCATCGCCTCGGGACAGGTCTCGCACGCATACCTGCTCTCTGGGTCGCGCGGCATCGGCAAGACGACGATCGCGCGACTCATCGCGAAGGCCGTCAACTGCCCGAAGGCGAAGGACGGCGAGCCCTGTGACAAATGTGAGAGCTGCGTCGCCATCCGCGAGGGCCGTTTCCTCGACCTTATCGAGATCGACGCTGCGTCGAACCGCGGCATCGACGAGATGCGCGACCTGCGGGAGAAGGTGCGTTTCGCGCCGTCGCTGGGTCAGTACAAGGTGTACGTCATCGACGAGGCGCATCAGCTGACGAGCGAGGCGTTCAACGCGCTCCTGAAGACGCTCGAGGAGCCGCCGCCCCACGCGATCTTCGTGCTCGCGACGACCGAGGCGGGGAAGATCCCAGGCACGATCGTCTCGCGCACGCAACGCTTCGACCTCCGCCGCATCCCGTACGCGGGGATGGTCAAACAGCTCGCCGCGATCTGCGAGCAGGAGAAGCTCAAGTGCGAGCCCGCCGCGCTCGAGGCGATCGCGCGGCACGCGCAGGGCTCGCTCCGCGACGCGGAGAGCATCCTCGACATGGTCGCGACCTTCTCCGACGGGTCGGTGAAGATCAAGGATGTCGACGAGCTGCTCGGCGTCTCTGAATGGGAGGAGACCGGCGCGCTCTTCGACGCCTTTGCGGCGAACGACGGCGCGGCCGGCGTGCGCCTCGTGGGCCGTCTCGTCGACGAGGGACGCGACCTGCGGCTCTTCGTTCGTCGCGCGTTCGACCACATGCGCGCGCTCGTCCTCTTGCAGTCGACGGGCAAGCCGCCGGAGACGGCGAGCGAGGGCGTCGCCGCGAAGCTAAAGGAGCAGGCGCCGAAGTTCACGCTCGAGCGTCTGGCACGCATCGCGAAGCGGCTGCTCGAGACGGAGCAGCAGCTGCGGGTCTCCGAAGGGACGCCGCTGCCGCTCGAGCTGGCGATCCTCGATCTCGTGACGAGCACGAGCGCGACATCCCCGAGCGGCCAGCCCACCGCGCCGCAGCCGACGCGCACATCGTCGGCTGCCGCATCATCCCGCCCGGCCTCGACCGCGCCGACACCGATGCGCAGTTCGACACGCGCCGAGACCGTCCCGCGCGCCGAGTCACGCGTTGCCGCGACGCGCCTTGATTCGCGCGGTGCGACGGCGACCGAGACGCGGAAGGACGCGAGTCCCGTGATCGACTTGGCGGCGCGGCGCGCCGCCGCGTCGCTCGCCATCGAGGACGTGCGTAAGGCGTGGGCCGAGCTCGTCGCCGAAGCGAAGGCGCAGAGCCTCGGCAAGGCCGCGCACTTGGTCGACGCGGAGCCGACGGCGATCGAAGGCAGCACCATCGTGATCGGCTTCGCCACCGATTTCGCGCGTGCCTTCTGGCAGGATCGCCTCCGCACGGAACTCGAGCGCGGTCTCTCGGAGCGGCTCTCCGTCGCGGTGCGTGTGCGCTGCGTCGTGCAGCCGCTCCCCGCCGGCGCACCCGAGGCGCAGGATGATCCGATGCATCGTGCCGCGCTCGAGATCTTCCGCCGTCCCGACCGCATCATGGAGATCGAATAGATGAGCGGTCGCGAGCGAGGTGCGGCTTCGCCGCGTGCGAAGACGAAGACCAAGGAATGAAGAACATGGGCGACATCGCGAAGATGGCGCAGCGGATGCAGGCCGACATGGCGAAAGCGCAGGCCGAACTCGCCGAGGCGACCGTCGAAGGCACCGCGGGTGGCGGCGCGGTCGTCATCGTCCTCAGCGGCACGCAAGAGATCAAGGACGTGCGCATCAAGAAGGACGCGGTCGATCCCGACGATGTCGAGACCTTGCAGGATCTCGTGCGCGCCGCGTTCGGCGACGCGCTCGCGAAGTCGCGCGAGCTCGCCGCGCAGCGGCTCGGCAGCGTGACCGGCGGCCTCAAGATCCCGGGGATGTGATTGCCGAGCGCCCTCGCGCGGCCGCTCGCCCGCCTCATCGACGAGCTCGGAAAGCTCCCTGGCGTCGGACCGAAGACCGCGCAGCGGCTCGCGTACCACATCCTGCGCACGCAATCCGCTGACGCCGAGGCCCTCGCGGCCGCGATCCGGTCGGTCAAGACGGACCTTCGCTACTGCTCGGTCTGCTTCAACATCGCCGAGACCGACCCGTGCGCGATCTGCTCGTCGGATGAGCGCGATGCGCGCGTCGTGTGCATCGTCGAGGAGCCCCTCGACGTGCTCGCGATCGAGCGCACCGGACAGTTCAAGGGTCGCTATCACGTGCTCCATGGCGCGATCTCACCTGTTAACGGCGTGCGCCCGGACGACCTGAAGATCGCGCAGCTCGTCGAGCGCGTGAAGCGCGGCGGCATGGAAGAGCTCATCCTCGCGACGAACCCGAATTTGGAAGGCGAAGCGACGTCGATGTATCTGGCTCAGCTGCTCGGCAACTCGGGCGTGCGCCTGACGAGGCTCGCGCGGGGGCTGCCGATGGGCGGGGATCTCGAGTACGCGGACGAGGTGACTGTCAGCCGCGCGCTCGAGGGTCGGCGCGCGCTTTAGCTCCTCGCGCTCGCCTGCGCCCGCGACTCCTGTGGGGATGGGTATCCTCCCTCTCAGCGCTCGGGGAGGTGTCGTGATGGCTCGTCTGAAGACGGCATTCGCTTCCACATTCATCTGCGCGCTGCTCGTTGCCGCGTGCGGCGGCACGACGACACCACCGACCGGCACCGGCGTCGCCGCGACGAGCGGCGCGCCGAAGGCAGACATCAAGATCGGCCTCGCGACGTCGAAGTCCGGCGCCGCGAACTTCTACAACCCGCAGCAGTCCAACGGTGCATTGCTCGCCGTCGAGCAGATCAACAACGCCGGCGGTATCAATGGGGCGAAACTGCAACTCATCATCGAAGATGACGGGTCGGCCCGCGACCAGGGCATCACCGCATTCCGCAAGTTCATCGAACAGGACAAGGTCGCTGCGATCCTCGGCCCGACGCTCTCGGCCGTCGCTGCGGGCGCGCACCCGGTGGCGCAGCAGTCCGGCGTCCCGGTCATCGCGATCTCGAATACCGGTCTCGGCATCGTCGGCAAATGCGACTACGGCCCATGCGACTGGATCTTCCGCGCGTCGCTCGGCGAGCAGACCGCCGTACCCGAAACAGTGAAGGCCGCGACCTCGAAACTCGGTCTGAAGAAGGTCGTGATCATCTACGGCGACGGCAAGTTCGAGCTCGACGACCTCACGATCTTCAAGGACGCGTTCAAGGCGAACGGCGTCACGGTGGCGAAGGAGATCGCCTACACCGCGAAGGACGTCGACTTCGCGCCCTTCGTGACGCAGGCCAAGGCCGAGGGCCCCGACGCGATCGTGGCGTCATCGCTCGCCGGTCCGGCAGGCAAGATCCTCGACGAGGTAGCCAAGCAAATGCCGGGCAAGCGCGTCATCGGCGGTAACGGCTTGAACTCGGCCGCGCTCCTCTCGAACGCGAACGCGGGCCTCATGATCGTGGGCACCGCGTGGTCAAGGGCGTCGACGGACAAGGCGAACACGGACTTCATCTCCGCGTACAAGGCGAAGTTCAACACGGAGCCGGACCAGTTCGCCGCGCAGTCACACACCGCGATGCTCGTGCTCGCCGATGCGCTGAAGCGCTCGGGCAACCCGACGGACAAGGCAGCGGTGAAGAAGGCGCTCGAGGCGACGAAGGACCTGCCAACACCACTCGGCGCCTTCTCGTTCACAGCGGACCACGACGTGAAGCAGCCGACGTTCGTCATGACCGCGAAGGACGGACAGTTCACGCCGTTCCAGTGAGCGGCCTTGCTCGAACAGCTCTATAACGCGCTCTTCGTCGGCAGCGTCTACGCGCTCTTTGCGCTCGGCTTCGCGCTCGTCTTCAGCGTCCTCGACATCCTGAACCTCGCGCATCCGACCACGTTCATGCTCGGTGCGTTCGCGGCGTACTTCGCGATGACCGCGGTGGGCCTCCCCTGGTACGTCGCCGGGGTCCTCGCGTTCTTCGTGTGCGGTGCGTTCGGCATCGCCCTGGACCGCATTGCCTTCGCGCCACTGCGGCGGCGGTCCGCGCCCGGCCTCTCGGCGATGATCTCGAGCCTCGCCGTCACGCTGATCGTCGTGCGGCTCATCGAGCTGCGCTACGGCGGCGACTTCATCACGTTCCCCGCGGGTGCGGTGCCGTCACTCGTGCTGCGCATCGGCGACGCGGTCCTCGAGGGCATCCGCCTCGGCATCGTCGTCCTGTCCATCGTCCTGATGCTCGGCCTCACTTATGTCGTGCGGCGGACCCAGCTCGGCCGCGACCTGCGCGCGCTCGCCGAGAACCCGCGCGCAGCGCGCATCCTCGGCGTCGACGTCGATCGCGCCATCAGCGCGACGTTCTTCGTCTCCTCGGCGCTGGGTGGACTCGCGGGCGTTCTCCTCGCGTTCGCCTACAACACCCTTGACTCCAGGATGGGACTCCCGCTCGAGCTGCGCGCCTTCACCGTGATGGTCGTGGGCGGGATGGGCAGCCTCCCCGGCGCGGTCATCGGCGCCTACATCCTCGGCCTCGGCGAAGTGGCGAGCCTGGTGTATCTCCCGACCGAGCTGCGCGATGCCTTCGCGTTCGGGCTCCTCTTTCTCGTCCTCATCGTGCGACCCACGGGCCTGCTCGGTCATCGCGCGGCGGACCGCGTGTAGTGGAGACGCTGCTCGAGTTCTTCCGCACCTACGCGACGGCGATCGCAGTCATCGGCATCAGCGCACTTCTCGCGCTCTCCGTCTGGCTCACGCTCTACGCCGGGCAGCTCACGCTCGGCAACGCCGCGTTCATGGGCGTCGGTGCGTACGTTTCGGCACTGCTCGGACGGCATCTCGACACGCCATTCCCGCTCGCGCTGCTGTCGGGCGCGCTCGCCGCGGCGGTCATCGCGGTGCCGCTCGGCGTGACGGTGTTCCGGCTTCGTGGTGTGTACCTCGCGATCGCGACGCTCGCGTTCGGCGAGATCGTCCGGGTGATCCTCCTCGCGACCCCCATCACCGGCAAGGGCCAGGGCCTCAACGGCATTCCCCCGAAGACCGAGCTATGGCACATCTATCTCTCGCTGGCCGTCGTCGCCTACGTGCTGTGGCGAGTTCAAGGCTCGACCGTCGGTCGCGCATGGGCTGCGCTCCGCGAGGATGAGCTTGCGTCGGCGAGCCAGGGCATCGACGTCCGGCGCTTCAAGCTCGCGTCGTTCGTGATCGGAGCGCTCATCGCCGGTTGGGCCGGCGGACTGTCCGCGCACCTCACGTTCTCGATCGATCCGTCGGACTTCGGTTTCAGCAAGGCGGTGCAGATCCTCGTGTTCGCGGTCGTCGGCGGGATCCCCAACGTGCTCGGGCCGATCGTGGGTGCGGTCGTATTCACGGCGTTGCCGGAGATCCTCCGCCCGCTGAAGGACTACCGCGACATTTTCCAGGGCCTGATCCTGCTCGGCGTCATCGTGTTCCTGCCGCGCGGCCTGGTGACATTCCTGGATGTCCGTCGGACGCGAAAGCTCGAGCGCATCGGAGCGGCCGATGTTGCTTGAGACCGCCGGACTGACGAAGAGGTTCGGCGGCGTCACCGCGGTGAATGCGGTCGATCTCGCCGTTGACGAGCGGACGACGCTCGGGCTCATCGGCCCGAACGGCGCGGGAAAGACGACGCTCATCAACTTGATCTCGGGAGTGCTCACCGCGGACGAGGGTGCGATCCGGTTCGCGGGCGCGGATATCAGCCGTGAGCCTGCTCACCGCCTTGCGGCGCGCGGCATCGCGCGGACCTTCCAGGGGGTGCGCGTGTTCAAGGGACTGAGCGTCCTCGACAACGTGCTCATCGGCGCGCACACGCGGCTGCGCCAAGACGTCCTTCTGCGCCTCGCGCCCACGCGCGGGCGAACCGACCCTGCCGATGCGCTCGCACTCCTCGAACGCGTCGGTCTCGCCCGCGCGCGCGCCGGCGCGCTCGCGGGCGAGCTTCCGTACGGCGACCAGCGCCGCCTTGAGATCGCGCGGGCGCTTGCCTCGCGCCCGCGCCTGCTCATCCTCGACGAGCCCGCCGCCGGCATGAACCCGACGGAGTCGTTGGCGCTGCGGTCGCTCATGCGCTCCCTCGTCACGGACGGACTCACGATCATCCTCATCGAGCACGACGTGCGACTCGTCATGGGAGCGTGCGATCGCGTCGTCGTGCTGAACTTCGGTCGCAAGATCGCGGACGGCTCGCCCGCCGAGATCCAGCGTGATCCCGTCGTGCGCGAGGCGTACCTGGGCAGCGAGGACGCGGCGTGATGCTCGAGGTCGAGGGACTGCGCGTGACCTACGGCGCGGTCGAGGCCGTGCACGGTATCTCGTTCTCCGTCGCGAAGGGCGAGGTCGTCGCGCTCATCGGCGCGAACGGCGCCGGCAAGACGAGCACACTCGCCGCCCTCTCCGGGCTCATTCGACCGAGCGGCGGGAGCATCCGTCTGGATGGGCGCGAACTCGTCGGCGCGCCGCCGCACCGCATCGTCGCCGCGGGTGTCGTCCAGGTACCTGAGGGGCGCGAGATCCTCGCGCGGATGTCCGTCGAGGAGAACCTCTTGCTCGGCTCTCGCGGCCGCGGTGGCGTCGCCGCGCTCGAGCCGGTGTGGGAGCGTTTCCCGATCCTGCGCGAGCGCCACGCCCTGCCGGCAGGCACGCTCTCAGGCGGCGAGCAGCAGATGCTCGCCATCGGCAGGGCACTGCTCGCGCGCGGCCGCGTCCTCCTGCTCGACGAGCCCTCGCTCGGACTCGCGCCGAAGATGGTCGCGACGATCTTCGATGTGCTCGCGGACCTCAGGCGTCAGGGCACGACGATGCTGATCGTGGAGCAGAACGCGCTGCGCGCGCTCCGCCTGGCCGACCGAGCGCACGTCATGGATCTCGGCCGCCTCACCCTCAGCGGATCGGGCGAGGCGCTCCTGCGCGATCAGGGCGTGGTGAAGGCCTACCTGGGCGGCTGATGCCGAAAATCAGTGCGCCTCGCGGAATCTCGATGGCCTGGCATGCGTTGACCCTGTCACACCGAACTTGGTAAGATGAACGTCCGCAGCCCGTAGGCCGATTCCGCGTTTGGAGGGTCCAGGGGCACGATCTTTAACAGCTGAAGAGTGGTAGGAACGCACAGCGCGGTCTTTGTTGATTTCTGATCGAACTCGAAGATTGCAGACCGACCGAAAGGTGGGTCTGATTTTTTGTCGGAGAGTTTGATTCTGGCTCAGGACAAACGCTGGCGGCGTGCATAAAACATGCAAGTCGAACGGGCCAATCCCCGCAAGGGGAAAGGCTAGTGGCGAACGGCTGAGTAACACGTAGGTGACCTGCCCAGAAGTGGGGGATAACGAATCGAAAGATTCGCTAATACCGCATGTGACCACTCATTCATTTGAGTGCTCAAAGTCGCAAGACGCTTTTGGAGGGGCCTGCGGCGGATTAGCTAGATGGCGAGGTAACGGCTCACCATGGCGTCGATCCGTAGCTGGTCTGAGAGGATGACCAGCCAGACTGGGACTGAGACACGGCCCAGACTCCTACGGGAGGCAGCAGTTAGGAATTTTGCGCAATGGGGGAAACCCTGACGCAGCCACGCCGCGTGCGGGATGAAGGCCTTCGGGTCGTAAACCGCTTTTCTCGAGGAAGACACCCGACGGTACTCGAGGAATAAGCAACGGCTAACTACGTGCCAGCAGCCGCGGTAATACGTAGGTTGCGAGCGTTGTCCGGATTTACTGGGCGTAAAGCGCGCGCAGGCGGTTCCGAAAGTCGAATGTGAAAGCTCCTGGCCCAACTGGGAGAGGCCGTTCGAAACTTCGGAACTTGAAGGCGGGAGAGGCAGATGGAATTTCCGGTGTAGCGGTAAAATGCGTAGATACCGGAAGGAACACCAGTGGCGAAAGCGATCTGCTGGCCCGCCCTTGACGCTCAGGCGCGAAAGCTGGGGGAGCGACCGGGATTAGATACCCCGTTAGTCCCAGCCGTAAACAATGGGCACTAGGTGTTGTCGGTATCGACCCCGGCAGTGCCGTAGCTAACGCATTAAGTGCCCCGCCTGGGGAGTACGACCGCAAGGTTAAAACTCAAAGAAATTGACGGGGGCCCGCACAAGCAGCGGAGCGTGCGGTTCAATTCGATGGTACGCGAAGAACCTTACCCAGACTTGACATGCAGGTGGTAGAGGACCGAAAGGCGATCGACCCGCAAGGGAGCTTGCACAGGTGTTGCACGGCCGTCGTCAGCTCGTGTCGTGAGATGTTGGGTTAAGTCCCGCAACGAGCGCAACCCTCGGGGTCTGTTGTATCTCTCAGACTCCACTGCCGAGAGAAACTCGGAGGAAGGTGGGGACGAAGTCAGGTCAGCGTGGCCTTTATGTCTGGGGCTACACGCACGCTACAATCGCCGGTCACAGCGGGTCGCGACTGCGCGAGCAGGAGCTAATCCCATAAAACCGGCGTCAGTTCAGATCGGAGGCTGCAACTCGCCTCCGTGAAGTCGGAGTTGCTAGTAACCGCGGGACAGTACACCGCGGTGAATATGTTCCCGGGCCTTGTACACACCGCCCGTCACGTCATGGGAGTTAGTAACACCCGAAGCCGGTGGGTCAACCGCAAGGAGACAGCCGTCGAAGGTGGGACTAGCGACTGGGACGAAGTCGTAACAAGGTAGCCGTACCGGAAGGTGCGGCTGGATCACCTCCTTTCTAGGGATGCACGATCGGATGCTTCGGCACCTCGATCCAATTCCCAGGTCGATCTCGAGCCTGAAAACTCGAGTGACACTTCTTAACGGAAGTGGTTCGTTTTGAAATCGCGGAGAGTTGTCGTCTAACCCGCGGCACTCGAAGCGCAACAAGGCAGCGCCCGTTCCTACCACTCTTCATCGGTTAACGATCTGCCCCGCTTGCCAGAGGGCGTTTAGCTCAGCTGGTTAGAGCACTGCCCTGATAAGGCAGAGGTCTCTGGTTCGAGTCCAGAAACGCCCACTCGCGTACAACGCGCGAGTGAGCGACTCGAACGAGCGGCAGGTCTCGATCGCCGCAGCGCTACGTGCGCCTTAGCATGTGCTCGAAACAGCGAAGGGGCCGTATCGCTACGCTCACGGCCCCGTCGTCGGCGCCTCGCGCAAGCAAGCTCGCGCGGCGCGCCTCCTAGGGGCCGTAGCTCAGCTGGTAGAGCGCCTCCTTTGCAAGGAGGAAGTCAGGAGTTCGAGTCTCCTCGGCTCCACGGGACGCTGTCAGTCGTCTGCGGAATGGCGAGAACCGGCCGTTTGGCCGTATGATTCGAAATCCGCGCCGGTAATCGAGCCGGCTGGAGGCCAAAGGCGATCACAACCGCAGCTTTCACGGTTTGTTCGATCTCGCGCACGCGCGTCTGCTCGCGCGCGAGCTCGAACGAGCGAGTGGTGCACCTTAACAAGTGAAGAGGAAGACGAATGCGAGTTTCGCCAAAAGCGAAATCGTACCGATCGTAATAATTGGTGAATCAACAGCACCAGTTCGCCCTGTTCGAGGGCCGGGCTGGATGCTGGACTTGTAGGTCAAGCTACAAAGGGCGCATGGCGAATGCCTTGGCGCTTGAGGCCGATGAAGGACGCGGTTACCTGCGAAAAGATCCGGGGAGTTGGTAGCAAACGGTGATCCGGATATCTCCGAATGGGGGAACCCAGCCGACGTAAGTTGGTTACCCGCACCTGAATACATAGGGTGCGCGGAGGGCACCGAGGGAACTGAAACATCTCAGTACCTCGAGGAACAGAAATTATTCCCTTAGTAGTGGCGAGCGAAACGGGAAGAGCCCAAACCTGATCCACGTGATAGGCGTCAGCCGTTGTGGATCGGGTGTCGTGAGGCGCGACGGCGGATCTGACGATCCGCGACGGAGTTCAAAAACGTGATCGTTAGCGGAAGGTTGCCTGGAACGGCCCACCGAAGAGAGTGACAGTCTCGTACGCGAAAGCGATCACGCTCCGGTCGATGTCCTCGAGTACCACCCGGAAGGTCTCCAGGGTGGGAAACCGGGCAGACCATTGTCCAAGGCTAAATACCTCAAGCGACCGATAGTGAACTAGTACCGTGAGGGAAAGGTGAAAAGCACCCCTGGCGGGGAGTGAAATAGAAACTGAAACCGTGCGCCTACAAGCAGTCGAAGCGTGTTGCTGCGCAAGCAGTAGCGTGACGGCGTGCCTATTGAAGAATGATCCGGCGAGTTAGCTGTATGCGGCGAGGTTAAGGACTGACGTCCGGAGCCGAAGCGAAAGCGAGTCTGAATAGGGCGTGGACCGCAAGGTCCGTAGTCGCATGCACTAGACCCGAAACCGCGTGAGCTACCCATGGCCAGGCTGAAGCGGAGGTAATACTCCGTGGAGGGCCGAACTCTTCAACGTTGAAAAGTTGAGGGATGAGCTGTGGGTAGAGGCGAAATGCCAACCGAACGCGGAGATAGCTGGTTCTCCTCGAAATAGTTCTAGGACTAGCGTTGCGCATTCCCTCTTTGAGGTAGAGCACTGGATGGGCTAGGGGGCTTACCGCTTACCAAACCCAACCAAACTCCGAATGCGAAGAGGCGAAGCGTGGCAGTCAGTCTTCGGGGGCTAAGCTCCGGAGACAAAAGGGAAACAGCCCAGACCAACAGCTAAGGTCCCTGAATCCAGGCTAAGTGGGAAAGGATGTTGGATCGCTCAGACAACCAGGATGTTGGCTTAGAAGCAGCCATCATTGAAAGAGTGCGTAACAGCTCACTGGTCGAGTGATCCAGCGCCGAAAATCCAACGGGGCTCAAGCCTGGTACCGAAGCTTTGGATGTGTGGATCCTTCGGGGTCCATGCGTGGTAGAGGAGCGTTCTCAGCGCAGTGAAGGTGGACCGTGAGGACCGCTGGAGTGCTGAGAAGTGCGAATGCCGGAACGAGTAGCGAAACGCGTGTGAGAAACATGCGCGCCGTATGCCTAAGGTTTCCTGAGGAAGGTTAATCCGCTCAGGGTCAGTCGGGCCTAAGACGAGGCCGAAAGGCGTAGTCGATGGACAGCGGGTTTATATTCCCGCACCGCTCAAGATCGTTATCAGCGAAGGGGTGACTCAGTCTGGTAGTCCGAGCGCACTTTGGCTATGTGCGTCTAAGCCGGTAGCCGCCCTTGGATAGGTAAATCCGTCCGAGGATCAAGGTGAGAGGCGAATGCGAGTTGCAGCAATGCAGCGAGTTGGGCAAGCCAAGCTGACGAGAAAAGCCTCTAGCGAGATCGAGAGTGCCCGTACCGCAATCCGACTCAGGTAGGCGGGTGGAGTACACCAAGGCGATCGGGAGAACCCTCCTAAAGGAACTCTGCAAAATGACCCCGTAACTTCGGGAGAAGGGGTGCCTCGCACGCTTCGCAGCAATGTGGAGCAAGTGATCGAGGCCTCAGATAAACGGGCTAAGCGACTGTTTAACAAAAACACAGGTCTCTGCGAAGGGGAAACCCTACGTATAGGGGCTGACGCCTGCCCAGTGCCGGAAGGTTAATGGGAGAGCTGCAAGGCTTGAACTGAAGCCCCGGTGAACGGCGGCCGTAACTATAACGGTCCTAAGGTGGATCGCTGCCTTAGAGAAATCCGACCAAATGCTGGAACACCTGGCGCATCCGCAAGTACTCGCCGATCTCATAAGGATGGGCAGTGACAATCTTCGCGGCGTTCCCGAAAGGGAGCCAGACAATCAGCAGGAAAGGCTCATCACTACTGGATGGGTTACTGGATTCGTAGACGGAGAGGGATGCTTCTCCATCGGGCTTACTCGTCAACCTGATCGAGTGAACCGAAAAGGCTACCGAACCGGCTTTCAGGTCTCGCATGATTTCGTGGTGACGCAGGGCGCGAAGAGCGTCCATGTGCTCTACGAGCTTCAGGAGTTCTTCGGCGTCGGACGCGTGAACGTCAATTCACGCCACGACAACCACCGAGAACACCTCTACCGCTACAGCGTGTGTCGACGGGCGGACCTACTGAACGTGGTGATCCCATTCTTCAGGCGGTATCCGTTGCGATCGGCGAAGCAACGCGACTTCGAGAGCTTCGCGCGGTGTGTCGAGCTGATGGTTGACCAACAGCACACGAGCATCGCCGGCCTCATCGAGATCGTCGAGATCATGCAGACGATGAATCGCCAAAAACCCAGAGACGTGGAGCTGAGAATCCTCAGAGACCATACGTCGGACGTCCGAGACATCGGATAAAGAGATGGTCCCGACTGCATGGCGACATGCAGGATCGATTTCTGCTGCAAGGACAGAATCGTTCGCTCGGCATGGCCGAGTAAGACCGTCCAGCGAAATTCCTTGTCGGGTAAGTTCCGACCCGCACGAAAGGCGTAACGACTTAGCCGCTGTCTCTAGGAGGGACCCGGCGAAACTGAGATACCCGTGAAGACGCGGGTTACGCACACTTGGACAAAAAGACCCCGTGGAGCTTTACTGCATCTTGGCATTGGACTGGGGTTTCGCATGTGTAGCATAGGTGGGAGACTGTGAAGCCGGGGCGCTAGCCTCGGTGGAGTCATCAGTGAAATACCACCCTTGCGGAACTTCGGCTCTAACGGCTGTCCGTGATCCGGCAGCCGGACATTGCCAGGTGGGCAGTTTGACTGGGGCGGTCGCCTCCTAAAAGGTAACGGAGGCGCCCAAAGGTACCCTCAGGCTGGTTGGAAATCAGCCTCAGAGTGCAAAGGCATAAGGGTGCTTGACTGTGAGGCATACACGCCGAGCAGGGACGAAAGTCGGGCTTAGTGACCTTCGGGTCCCGAGTGGAAGGGCCCGGAATCATCGGATAAAAGCTACCCCGGGGATAACAGGCTTATGACGCCCAAGCGTTCACAGCGACGGCGTCGTTTGGCACCTCGATGTCGGCTCGTCGCATCCTGGGGGGGCAGTACCTCCCAAGGGTCGGGCTGTTCGCCCGTTAAAGCGGTACGCGAGCTGGGTTCAGAACGTTGTGAAACAGTTCGAGATCTGAGCTGTTGACTCTCACGCGACGTTCACGGTTTGCCTGTTAGCAATGAGAGCTCGGCAACCTCATGCCGAGAACAAATCTGGCTAAATGCTGGGAACTCCGAGCATCCTCCGCTACTGCCATGAGCAGTGAAAACGCGTGAGGTGCGGACAATCAGCAGGAAAGACCTCGATCGATCGAGGAATCCTCACAGGCCATACGCCGGACTCGCTCTGATCGAGCGAGAAGATATGGTCGGATCCCTGCGGCGACGCAGGGAGCCAGCGAAAACCGAAATCAGCTGGCCTAGTAACAAAGAGTCGGTCTCTATCCAGTGTGCGCGCAGGTGAGTTGCGAGGAGTTGCCCCCAGTACGAGAGGACCGGGGTGAGCGGACCGATGGTGTACGAGTTGTTCTGCCAAGGGCATTGCTCGGTAGCTATGTCCGTTCGTGATAACCGCTGAAAGCATCTAAGTGGGAAGCACACCTCAAGATGAGCTCACCCCCTGGGTCAACCAGGTAAGACCGCACGGAGAGTACGTGTTTGATAGGCGGAGGGTGGAAGTGCCGCAAGGCATGGAGCTGATCCGTACTAACGGTCGAGAGGCTTGACCTAATTTCCAGCACCCAGCCGAGCACTCGAGCTCGGCAGATCGGTGCGATTCGCTGAAGCTTGCGTTCGTCGACCTCTGTCACTCGCAGTTCAACGCGAAAGCCCTCCCTCAGTCGGAGGGCTTTTGTGTGTCCGGCGCGCGTTGCCGCCGGCGGCCGGCACGACTAAAATGGATACCTCGGTCCTTCGAGCGGTGGGGTCACACCCGTTCCCATCCCGAACACGGCAGTTAAGCCCACCAGCGCCGAAGATACTCGGGACGTCGGTCCCTGGGAAAATAGGTCAGGGCCGGGATAAAAACGATCTCCGCGAAAGCGCGAGGTCGTTTTTTTTCAGCGCATCCTTGTCCCGTGGATCTCACGCGACTCGCTCCCTGGCCGATCACCGCGAGCGCGATGGAGCGCATCGCGCGCGGACTGAACAACGACACCTACTTCGTGTACGCGCGCGAGGGCGAGTTCGTCCTGCGCGTCTACCGCAACACCGCCGACCCGGAGCGGGTCCGTTTCGAGCACGAGCTCCTCGGGCGCGTCGCCACGCAGGGGCTGCCGTTCGCCGTGCCGGCGCCGGTGCGAACCCGCGAAGGTGACACACTTGCCGTGCTCGAGACAGATGACGGTCCGCGGCTCGCGACGCTCTTCTTCCGTATCCCCGGAGAGCCATCATCTGGAACGGCGCACGACGCCTGGCTGGCGGGACGCGCCCTCGCCCAGCTCGATGCGGCACTCGCGCTCGTCGAGCTGCCCGTGCGCGCGCCGATCGCGCTCGGCGATGTCCATCGGCTGGTCCCCGATCCCATCGCCGCGCTGGACGACCTCAAACTCGGCGCGGATCGCGCGCGCATCGACGAGCTGTTCCGGCACGTCATCGAGGTGCGGGGCGCGCTTGCCGCCTCGCTCCCGCGGCAGATCGTTCACGGCGACTTCGGGTACATCAACGTCCTCTTAGAGAACGATGTCGTGACGGGAGTGCTCGACTTCGAATTCGCCGAAGGCGACATGCGCGCAGCGGACCTGGCGTGCGCGATCTACATCACGATCGTTCGCACTCCCGAGGCGGATCGATGGGCGGTGCTCGACGCGCTCATTGGCGGCTACCGTCGCGCGCTGCCACTGGACCCGACGGAGGCCGCGGCGATCCCGGAGCTGCTGCTCCGCCGCTCGGCATTCGGCATCGCGCACTGGATCGGGCGCTGGCGCGCGGGACTATGCGGACCGGAAGAGCCGCTCGCGCGCGTCGGGCGCAACGCGCTTCTGAATGCGTGGCTCACTGCGCACGGGCCGCGTCTCGTCCTCGCGGTCGCGGGAGAGAAGCTGCCCGTTCGGCGCTAGCGGTCCAGCGCTAGCGGTTCAGGACGGCCGAGTTATCCACGCTGCCCGCAAGCCAGGGTCGAACCGATGACGTGGGGGAGCATCCGTCACGTATCCGCCGACGCCTTGTGCCGGACGAAGCGCAGGTGCAGATCATCCTCGGATCGCTCCTCGGCGACGCACGTATCGAGGGTGGCGCCGGCGCGCGCCGGCTGTCGATCTCAGAGGCGGCACCCCGCGAGCGGTACGTGTGGTGGAAGTACGAACGTCTCGCGGCACTCGCGGACGAGCCGCCGATGACGCGCGATGGCCGCGTCTCGTTCAGCACGATCGCGCATCCGTTGTTCGACGAGGTCATCGCGCTGCCGCGCACGCGTCTGGCGGGGCTGCTCACGGCGCTCGGTCGCTCTGTACGGCGGACGGACGAGCTCTCTCATGGCCCGGTGCGGATCAGCGACCTGCGTCAGGACGAGCAATGCGATCTGATCCGCGAGTGACGACGCGCCGTAGGGTGAAGGGACCATAGCTACGTAGGGGAGGAATCGTCATGCGCACGATCGCCATCGCATTCAGCGGCGCGCTTCTCGCATTCGCCGGCATGGGCGCCACCGCACGTGCGGACCAGCCCGCGCCTTCGACGTTCGTGGCCGTGCTCAGCACTGACGAGGAGACGGGAGCGTGCGCGGGCATATCGAACTCGGCGCGCGGCCTCGCGGTCTTCCACGTTACCGACGAAGCGACCGGAACCGTCTCCTACCGGATCGTCGCGAACAATCTGCCGGGCACGACATCACTGGCGCACATCCACATCGGACCGCCCGGCGTCGCCGGACCCGCGGTCCAGCCCCTCGCGGGGGTCGCCGGGAATGAGCAGGGCGTCATCGCGACAGGTTCGTTCACAAACCCACTCCTGCTCGCGGCGCTGCGTGCGAATACTTCCGCGTACTACGTGAACGTGCACACCGTGCCGAACTGCCCGAACGGCGTGATCCGCGGCCAGCTCGGCGATCACGGCCCGTAACTGAACGCATGAGGCAGGCGGATCCCCGCCTGCCTCCCCACCTGCGTCTGCTAGGCGGCGGACGCGGTCGCGACCGTCACGCGCGGCAGACGAACGGATAGCGCACGACGAAGGTTGAAGATCGCGCGGCCGTGCAGCTGGCACGCGCGGGCTTCGCTTATGCCCATGCGAGCGCCGGCCTCACGGAGCGTCATCGACTCGGCGTAGTAACGCGCGAGCACCTCGCGCTGACGCGGCGGCAGCAACTCGAGCGCGCGCTCGACGCGCCGGCGCAGGTCGTCCGCGTCGAAGCGTGCGTCGACGCCGTCGTCGGTCGCCAGGAAGGCGACCCAATCGTCCTCAACGAGGCCATCGAGCGACAGCATCCGCGGCTGGAGATGGGGATCCCCAGCCGAACGCGAGCGCTCGCCGGTGCGGCGGAGCTCGTCGATGATCGCCCCGCGGATGCGCAGGCTCGCGTACGCCTCGAAGGGGACGCCGCGGCCGGGCTCGAAGCGGTCGACCGCGTCGATGAGTCCCAGGACGGCCGCCGACGCCAAGTCGTCGTCTTCGGCGAGCGGGCTGTTCACGAGGCGGATGCGCTTCGCGAGTGCGCGGGCAAGAACCCAGTAGCGCTCGATGAGCGCCCCGCGCGCCGACGCGTCGCCCGACCGACAACGCGCCCACAGCTGGGCCGTGTCCACGCCAGTCCCCCTCCGCCTCCGCTGCGTCCCACCCCAGCTCCTTGCGGAACTGGCCCCTCAGGGCGCCGCGGTCGACTGACTGTGCCGCTGACGGCCGAGCGAGTTAATCCCCGGTCAGGCACATTTCGAATACCCGTTCGTGCCGAAACCTTTAGCTCGGCAGGTGACCTCTAGCAGAGGCACACGGCCGTGCCATACCCACCCGTGCTTGTGGATGGACTGTGGACGGAGTGTTTATTCGATCAGTCGATTGCGCAGCGCGAGGACGACGGCGTGCGTGCGGTCTGCGGCGCCGAGTTTCGCGATGAGCGTCTGCACCGCCTTCTTCACGGTGTCCTCGGCGAGGACCATCGCGCGCGCGACTTCCTTGTTGGTATAGCCCTCCGCCATGTAGCGCAGGAGCTCGAGCTCGCGCGGCGTCAGCGGCTCGTGCGTCGCCTCGCCACCCAGGTTGACCGTTTCGGGTATCGGCGCAGCGCGCTCATCCCCGTTCGTGTGTATCCGCTCTTCCGGCATAGGACCGGCCATCAGCGCGGCCTCATCCGGCCCCATCGCGACGAGCCCCGCTGCGGCCGCGTGCAGCGCGGCCACCACTCGTGCGATCGGCGCGTCCTTCAGGACGTACCCGTTCGCGCCGGCACGCACGACAGCACGGATGAGCGCGGGCGTCTTCTCGACGCTGAACACCACGATGGGTACGGCGGGCGCCGCCTCCCGCACCCGTATGACCGCCTCGGTGCCGCTCGCGTCGGGCAGGTTCAGGTCGAGGAGCACGACGTCGGCACGTGCCTCGGCCAGCGACCCGAGGGCCTCGGCGCAGGTGGCGGTCGCGGCCACGACGATGAAACCCTCGCGCTCGAGCATCGCTCGCACGCCGAGGCGCATCACCGGATGGTCCTCGACGGCGAGCACCCGAAGCCCTTCCGAGTGCTCCGTCTGGAGACCGCGGCCGAGCAGCGCCAGGGTGTCGGCCGTGCGCTGCGCGATCTCGCCCTCCTCGGCCTGGTACGCGCCGCCGTGGCGGGCGAAGCCGACACGCGTGCCGGCGATGTCGTCAGGCTCAGCGCGCGCGCTCGCGTCGATCGCGCGCTGACGGCAGTCGTCGTCGCCGTTGACCGACTCGACGGCGACGAGCCGCCCGGCACGATCGCGCATCGCCACCGCGTGGTGGCCGAGCGCAAGGGTTCCGCGCAGGGCTGCCGCCGTCTGGCGCGCTGCGACGGCGCGGGCGATCCCCGCCTCCTCATGCGCGCGCGCCCGCTCACGCTCGAGGTCCGAGATGACGTTCATGGCGCGCAGCGCGCGACCGAGATCGTTCGCGACCGCCTCGAGAAGCTCGTGCCTGTCCGCGAACGTGTCGGCCGCCCCGGGCCGTTTCACGCTGAGCACCCCGAGGACCTCGCCGCCCTCGTGCAGGGGCACGCTCACCGATTCGCCGGCGTCTGGATCGGTGCCGCGGAAGCGCACGTCGTCGACGCGGCCGCGCAGCACGATCTTCTCGCCGCTCGCCGCGACGTATCCGGCGATGCCTTCACCGATGCGCTGGGGTTGTCCCACGGGGACGTCGGTCGGCAGACCGACCGACGCTCGCAGACGGAGCTCGTCGCCCTCGACGACCATGATCGATGCCGCACCTGCGCCCATCCGCTGCGCCACCTCTTGTGCCGCGCGTGCCAGCAGGGCCGTCGCGTCACGCGCGTGCGCGAGCTCGTCGCCGATGCCCGATAGCACGTGCAGGCGCTCCTCGAGCGCGGCGCTCTGACGAAGCGTCTCCGCGAGCGCTCGGCCTTCGAGTGCGCTCATCTCAAGGAGGCGCGCCCCGCCGACGGCGGCTGCGGCGTCGAGCGCGTCGAAGGCGATCTCCTGACGCAGGCCGCAGAGGATCGCGCGGCCGCTCCAGAGATCCATCGGCGCGACGACGGCGAAGCCCGCGCCGGGACGCCAGCGTCCGGCGGCGATCGGTGTAACGAATGGGCCACGGTCGGCACGATCGAAGGCGTCTGCGCCGAGGGCGGCGAGCCAATCGACGGGCTCGCTGATGCGGTACGTGAAGATCGTGGAGGGTCCGGACTGCGAGACGACAGCCATGGCATCCGCTCGAAGGAGCGTCGCGAGATGCTCGAGCCGCTCCGGCCAGCGCGCCGTCGGGTTGACGGTGCCCTCCTCAGTCCGGTTTGAGGGAGTGTAGTGGCACGCCCTCTGCCGCCTGCCTGGCCGTGTCGATCGATCCCGAAACGATGGAGGACCTCCTCGCATCTGAGACCGCCGATGTCGCGCTACGGCCCCTGCGGCGCGGCGAGACCGTCGAGGGGACCGTCGCCGACATCGGCGGTGACGAGGCGACGATCGACCTCGGTGATCGGCCGGCGGGTGTCATTCCGCTGCGCGAGAGCGGCGGTGCTGACGAACTGCGCGTCGGCGATCGCGTCGTGGCGACGGTCGTCCACCCTGAGGGCCCGGACGGCCGAGTCGTTCTCTCCCTCAGGCGCACTCGCGATCGGCGTCCGTGGTCGCGTATGGAGGAGCTCGTCCATTCTGGGGAGATCGTCGACGCGCCGGTGATCGACGCGAACCGAGGTGGTGTCGTCGTCGATGTCGGCATGCGCGGCTTCGTCCCGCTCTCGCAGCTCGGATCCGTCGGAGCGATCGACACGAGCGAAGCGAGTGTGCCGGAGCCAGTGCGCGCGCTGGTCGGGAAACGTCTCCGGCTGCGCGTGCTCGAAGCAGACGCGAAGCGTGACCGGCTCATCCTCTCCGAGAAGGCAGCGACCCAACAGCTCCGTCGTGAGCGGAAGGCACAGGGTGCAGCGCAACTGAACGACGGCGATGTCCTCGAGGGGACCGTCGCGAGCGTCGCCTCATACGGCATCTTCGTCGACGTCGGCGTCGCGGACGGTCTGGTGCACCGTTCCGAGATAACCTGGGACAAGGGCGTCGAGCCCACGTCGCTATTCCGTGTCGGTCAGAAGGTGCGGGTCATGGTCGTGGGCATCGATCGCGACCGCCAGCGCATCAGCCTCTCGATCAAGCGGCTCGCAGACGACCCGTGGGCGAGCTTCGTCAAGGCAGTGCAGGTGGGCCAGACGATCGAGGCGAGCGTCACGCGCGTCATGCCATACGGTGCGTTCGCGAAGGTCGCCGAAGGTGTCGAAGGACTCATTCACGTCAGTGAGCTTGCCGCACATCACGTCGCCGATCCGAACGAGGTCGTGCGGGTGAACGACAGACTGCCGGTCAAGATCGTCAGTATCGACACGGAGCGCAGGCGCCTGAGCCTGTCCGCTCGACTCGCCGACAGCGCCTAAACACTGTCCGATGAGCGTCCGCGTATCAGACCGAACGTATAATCGGAACCAGATGAGGGCTCGTCCGATATATAGGACAAAGGTGCACTGATGGGTCCGTTCGACCGCTTTAACGATCGGGCGAAGAGGGTCCTCGCGCTTGCCCAGGACGAGGCCATCCGGTTCAACCACAACTACATAGGGACCGAGCATCTCCTGCTGGGTCTCGTGCGCGAGGGCGAAGGCGTCGCGGCGCGCGTCCTCGATTCGCTCGGCGTCGAGCTCTCAAAGGTGCGCACCGCCGTCGAGTTCATCATCGGACGCGGCGATTCGACGACCTCGCCGAGCGAGATCACGCTCTCGCCGCGCACCAAGAAGGTGATCGAGCTGGCGATCGACGAGGCCCGCAAGCTCGGTCACAGCCACGTCGGTACCGAACACCTGCTCCTCGGTCTCGTGCGCGAGGGCGAGGGGATCGCGTCGGGGGTCCTCGAATCGCTCGGCGTATCGCTCGAGAAGGTGCGCCACCAGGTCATCGCGACGCTCGGCCAGCAGCACCCCGCCACCGCGGAGACCGCGACGGCGGGGGGCAAGGCCTCGCAATCGAAGACGCCGACGCTCGACCAGCTCGGCGTGAATCTCACGGCGATGGCGAAGGCGCAGCAGCTCGATCCGGTCATCGGACGCGAGAAGGAGATCGAGCGCGTCATCCAGATCCTCAGCCGCCGGACGAAGAACAACCCCGCGCTCATCGGCGAGCCCGGCGTCGGCAAGACCGCCATCGCGGAGGGTCTCGCGCACCGCATCGTGAAGGGCGACGTGCCCGAGACGCTGCAGGGCAAGCGCGTCCTCACGCTGGACATCGGCTCACTCGTCGCGGGCACGAAGTACCGCGGTGAGTTCGAGGAGCGTCTTAAGAAGATCATCGAGGAGCTCCGCCACGCGCACGACGTCATCCTCTTCATCGACGAGCTGCACACGCTCGTCGGCGCGGGCGCGGCCGAGGGCGCCGTCGACGCGGCGAACATCCTCAAGCCATCGCTCGCGCGCGGCGAGCTGCAGTGCATCGGCGCGACGACGCTCGACGAGTTCCGCAAGTACATCGAGCGCGACGCGGCGCTCGAGCGCCGCTTCCAGCCGGTCATGGTCGAGGAGCCGACGATCGAGGAGACCATCGCGATCCTCATGGGCATCCGCTCCCGGTACGAGGACCACCACAAGGTCGCGATCAGCGACGACGCGGTGAAGGCGTCGGCCGAGCTCTCGTCGCGCTACATCACCGACCGCTTCCTGCCCGACAAGGCCATCGACCTCATGGACGAGGCCGCGTCCCGCGTGCGCCTGCGCTACTCGACGCTCCCAAGCGACGTGAAGGAAGCGCAGAAGGACCTCGACAAGATCGTCACCGAGAAAGAGACCGCCATGGAGGCGCAGCAGTACGAGCTCGCCTCGACCCTCCGCCAGAAGGAGCGCCAGCAGCAGGACAAGCTGCAGCAGGCGAAGGCGGACTGGCTCCTCGCGCAGTCGCAGAAGCGGCCCGAGGTGACCGACGAGGACATCGCCGAGGTCGTGTCGATGTGGACGGGCATCCCGGTGCGGCGCCTCGCCGAAGAGGAGACGCAGAAGCTCCTCCGGATGGAGGAGACGCTCCACGCGAAGGTCATCGGCCAGGAGGCCGCGGTCACGACGATCTCACGCGCGGTCCGACGCGCGCGCGCCGGCCTGAAGGACCCGCGCCGACCGATCGGCGTGTTCTTCTTCGTCGGCCCGACCGGCACCGGAAAGACGCACCTCGCGCGCCAGCTCGCCGAGTTCATGTTCGGCAGCCAGGACAACGTGGTGAAGATCGACATGTCCGACTACATGGAGCGGCACAACGTGTCGCGCCTCGTCGGATCGCCGCCGGGCTACGTCGGGTACGAGGAGGGCGGCCAGCTCACAGAGACAGTGCGCCGCAAGTCGTACTGCGTGATCCTGCTCGACGAGATCGAGAAGGCGCACCCGGAGGTCTTCAACATCCTCCTGCAGATCTTCGACGAAGGCCGCCTCGCGGACGCGAAGGGCCGCACCGTCGACTTCCGCAACACGATCATCATCATGACGAGCAACCTCGCGCAGAAGCTCCTCAAGAGCGAATCCGCCCTCGGATTCCGTTCGAAGGGCACAGGCGAAGACGCCGACACCCAGGCGCAGTACGAGCGCATGAAGGAGCGCGTCACCGAGGAGATGAAGAAGTTCTTCCGGCCGGAGTTCCTGAACCGGATCGACGCGACGGTCGTGTTCCAGCCGCTCAACAAGGAACAGATCCGCAAGATCGTCGAGCTCGAGCTCGCCGGCGTGCGCAAGCAGCTCGCGTCGCAGGAGATGACGCTCGTCGTGACGGACGAGGCGAAGGACCATATCGCGACGGTCGGCTACGACTCCAACTTCGGCGCGCGTCCACTCGCGCGCTCGATCCAGAACGAGATCGCCGATCCGCTCGCGGAGATGCTCCTGCAGGGCAAGTTCGGACAGGGCGACACGGTCCGCGTGCACCCGGTCGACGGCAAGCTCACCATCCAGAAGGCCGAGCCGGCCGAAGAGAAGAAGCCGGAGCCGGTCGCGCCCTAGGTGACCAGCGCTTCGGCGCTGCGTCTTGAGCGAGCCGGCAGTCCAGCGGAGTTCGAGCGGATCGCCGGTCCGTTTCTCAGCGCGCGCGAGGCTGAGAACAATCTCGTCCTCGGTCTCACGTCGGCGATGAAAGCCGGACGGAGTTACGGACCGGCTGTGTACTTCGGCGCCGTCCGTGACGGCAACAGCATCGTCGGCGTCGCTATGCGCGCGGGCCTGTACCTCATCGTGACGGCGGGGACCACCGACGAGTCGCTGCGGATGCTCATCGAGGACGCGGTGCGTCAGACCGGCGATTCGCCCGGCATCATCGGGCCGAAGGATCTCGCGCGCCGGGCTGTCGAGCTATGGACGGCGCGAACCGGTCAGCGCGCGCACGTGCAGACGGCGGAGCGCATCTACGCGCTCGCTCGCGTCATCCCGCCGCGCAGTGTCAACGGCCACATGCGCCCCGCACGCGCGAGCGATCTGGATCTCGCCGCGGCGTGGTTCCATGCCTTCGGTATGGAAGCGCAGCCACACCTCGCCGGCACGGCGGCGGAGGCCCGTGCGAACGCCGAACGATGGATCGCCGGTGGCCGCCTGCGGCTCTGGGAGGACGGTGTGGTCGTCTCCATGGCGGGCGCGTCGGGGCCGACGCCGAACGGAATTCGCGTGGGTGCGGTCTACACGCCACCCGACAAGCGGCGCCGTGGCTACGCGAGCGCGCTCGTCGCCGCCCTCAGTCAGGAGCAGCTCGACACGGGAAAGAAGTTCTGTTTCCTCTACACCGATCTCGCGAACCCGACGTCGAACAAGATCTACCAGGACGTCGGCTACGAGCCGGTGTGCGACATCGACGAGTACATCTTCGAATCTGCGTAGCCGCGCCGGACTCGCGCGAGCTAGGCGAAGATCACCGTCCGCCCTTCATCCACCAAGACCCGGCGCTGCAGATGCAGCCAGACCGCGCGCGCGAGCACGGTCCGCTCGAGATCGCGTCCCAGCCGCAGCATGTCGTCCACCGATGTCGCGTGCGACACGCGAATAACGTCCTGCTCGATGATCGGGCCGGCGTCGAGCTCCTCGGTGACGTAGTGACTCGTTGCGCCGATGATCTTTACGCCGCGCCGGTGCGCGCGGTGATACGGCCTCGCGCCGGGGAACGCTGGCAGGAACGCGTGGTGGATGTTGATGATCCGATTCGGGTATGCCTCGATGAGCTCGGGCCCAACGAGCTGCATGTAGCGCGCGAGCACGACGAGTTCGACCTGGCGCTCGTGAAGGAGCTCGATCTGCGCGTGTTCCTGCGTGTTCTTGATATCGGCGCTCACTGGGACGTGTCGGAATTCGACATCGAAGCGCCGCGCCACGTCTCCGAGCGATTCATGATTACTGACGACAATCGGGATCTCGACGCGCCACTCACA
>Ga0209058_1000664_pt1 | contig 29940 bp, 16 predicted proteins | sample GraSoiAngelo_147_FD_185904 | JGI IMG/M metagenome (GOLD analysis project Ga0209058, IMG submission 185904) | Grasslands soil microbial communities from the Angelo Coastal Reserve, California, USA - 14_1009_05_40cm (SPAdes) (version 2) | ecosystem: Environmental > Terrestrial > Soil > Grasslands ... | reverse complement strand
CGCGCGGCTCGTGGCCGAGCGGTTCGGGACCGAGCACCACGAGCTCGTGCTCGAGCCGGACGCCCTCGAGATCATCGATGACCTCGCCTGGTATCTGGACGAGCCGTTCGGCGACCCCTCGGCGATCCCGACCTACATGGTCTCGAAGCTGGCCTCCCGGCACGTCACCGTCGCGCTCTCGGGCGACGGCGGCGACGAGCTCTTCGCCGGGTACGACAAGTATCGCGTCGAGGCCCGGGAGCGCCGGTACCGGTTCCTGCCGGCGCCGGCGCGGCGACTGGCGGGGGCCATCGGCGAGGCGCTGCCCGACGGGGCGCGGGGCCGCAACTTCCTGCGCCACTTGGCGCTCGTCGGCCACGAGCGCTACCTGGACGCGTCGACGCTGTTCCGGCGGGACCAGAAGGAGCGCTTGTTCCGCGACGACGTGTTCGCGCTGCTCGCGCAGCACGATCCGTGGCGCGCGGAAGCCCAGCACCTGGCCGCGGCCAACGGACGGTGGCTCTCGGCGTTGCAGTACCTGGACCTCAAAAGCTACCTGCCGCTGGACATCCTCACCAAGGTCGACCGGATGAGCATGGCGCACTCGATCGAGGCTCGCGTGCCGTTGCTCGATCACAAGCTGGTCGAGTTCGCGGCGACGATCCCGCCCGAGCTCAACCTGCGCGGCGGCACGACGAAGTACGTGTTCAAGCAGGCCATGCGGGGGATCCTGCCGGACGCGATCATCGACCGGCCGAAGCACGGCTTCGCGGTGCCGCTCGGGCACTGGTTCCGGGGCCGGCTCGGGAGCTTCGTGCGCGAGCTGCTGCTCTCCGAGAGGAGCCGCCGGCGCGGAATCTTCAACGCGGCCTACATCGAGCGGCTGGTGCGGCGGCTCGAGCTGGGACGGGAGCTCGACTTCCACGTCTGGACGCTGATTTCCTTCGAGCTCTGGTGCCGGACCTTTCTCGACGAGCGAGTCGGTGTTCGAGCTTCTTCCTGATCGGCCGACCGTGCGGGCCGAGCCGGCGGGCGCCGGCGCCGCGGAGACGGCGCGCGGACGCCTGCTGATCGTCAACGTGCGCGGGTTCAAGCGGGCGGACGCCCTGTACCGGGAGCTGCGGGCCCTCGGGTGGGATACGACGGTGGTCGACGTGGACGAGCCGGCCCTCTTGCGCTGGTACGCGCGCGCGCGCGCGTTTCGGCCGAGCCTGGCCCGCTGGCGGCAGCGGGTCGAGCGCGTCGCCGGCCGCCTCGCACGGACCGCGTTCGCCTTCAGGTACCGGAGCCGGCGCTACGGCCGCCTCATCGAGCAGTCCGGCGCGAAGTACGACCTCATCTTGCAGGGCGGCGGAATGTTCGCGCCGGCGTGGCCGCTCCCGACCACGCGCTACGCGATCTTCTGCGATTGCACGGTCAAGCTGGGGGAAGGGGAGATCCTGTCGGGGGTCGACTTCGCCTCCGCGGCCAGCGCCGCGAAGTGGTACGCGCTCGAGGCGAGCCTCTACCGGCACGCGGGCCGCGTGTTCTCGGCCAGCGAGTGGGTTCGGGACTCGCTGCTGCGCGACTACGGCGTGGAGCCCGGGCGCGCCGTCACCGTCGGCGAGGGCTCGAGCCTGCGCGCGCCGGACAGCGCGCTCACCCGACACGACAGCCGGACGATCCTGTACGTCGGATACGAGTTCCAGCGCAAAGGGGGCGAGGTGCTCCTGGCCGCCTTCGAGAAGGTCGCGGCGGAGATTCCTGACGCCGAGCTCGTGATCGCAGGCCCGCCGCGGGTCGCGCGCCCGCTGCCGCCGCGCGTCCGGCTCCTCGGCCGCCTGGAGCCGGCGGAGCTCTCGCGGCTCTACGCACGCGCGTCGCTGTTCGTGATGCCGTCGCTGTTCGAGCCCTTCGGCCAGGTCTTTCTCGAGGCCATGGAGCACGCGCTCCCCTGCGTCGGGAGCGACCGCGGCGCGATCCCCGAGATCATTGTCGACGGCAGGACCGGGCTGATCGCGCCGGCCGGAGATCCCCGGGCGCTGGCCGAGCGAATCATCTATCTGCTCCACCGCCCCGACACGATGCGCCTCATGGGCGAGCGCGGCCGCGCGCGCGTGCGCGAGCGCTTCACGTGGCCGGCGGTGGCGCGCCGGATCGACGCCGGGCTGCTCGAGCTGCTCTAGGTCGATCCCAGACTGGATATCCATGTCAGCGTTCAAGCTCGCGGCGCTGCGGCTCGGCTTTCGGGTCGGGCTCTTTCGCCTGCTGCAGCACGCCGTTCGCCGGCGCCAGGCGGTGATCCTGGCGTTTCACCGGTTCTCGGGAAGCGGCGAGGGTCACCCGCACGGAATGCCGATCCAAACGTTCGCCGAGGCGATGGAATACCTGACTCGACACTACCGTGTCGTCTCGCTGCGCACGATGACCGACGAGCTCGGCCGCGGGGTGGTGCGACCGTACACGGTCGCGGTGACGGTGGACGACGGCTACCGGGAAGTCTTCACGCTGGCGGCGCCCGTGCTCCAGCGCTACGGCGTCCCCGCGTCATTCTTCGTGATCGGTGACTTCGTCGAGGGCCGATTGTGGCCCTGGACCGACCGCTGGGCGTTCGTCTTCGAGCATGCGCCGCGGGCCCGAGTGGCCTTCAGACATCGCGGAGCGATCCACGTCCTCGAGATGCGAGAGGAGAAGAATCGATGTCACGCCGGGGAGCGGTGGCTCGACGCCGCCAAGCGGCTCGCGGTGGCCGAGCGTGACGAGCTCCTGGCCGCGATCGCCGAGGCCTTCGGAGTCGACATTCCCGTCGCTCCACCCGGCGCGTACCGGCCCATGACCTGGGCCCAGCTGCGCGCGCTGGCCGCCGAGGGGTTCGACGTGGGCGCGCACACGCGCACCCACCCGATCCTCTCCCGGGTCGCTCCGGAGCGCCTCCGCGTCGAGATCAACGGCTGCCGGGAGCAGATAGAGCGAGAGCTCGGGCTTCCCGTGCGCCACTTCGCGTATCCCAACGGTCGCCGCGAGGATTACACCGCGGAAACCGTGGCGGCCGTGGCCCGGGCCGGCTACGTCGCCGCCGTCACGACCGTCGCCGGCGGCAACATGCCGTCCACTCCGAGTCTCGAGCTTCGCCGGGTTGTCGCGCGCCCGGAGGACCTGGCGCGCTTCGCGGGGTCGGTGTCCGGATTCGACGAGATCAGGGCGCGCGTCAAGCGTCGCGCCCTGGCGCCGGCGGTGAGGGGCGGATGACCCGTCCGCGAATCGCGCTGGTCGCATTCAGCCTGGACATCCTGGGCGGCCAGGGGGTGCAGGCCCGCGCGCTGGTCGCGGAGCTTCGGAGGGACGGCCACGAGGTCACCTTCATCCCGTTCAATCCGCCCGTTCCCCGGCTGCTTCGCTGGGCCCGGCGATACCGCTACGTCCGGACGCTCCTGAACCAGGCGCTCTATCTGCCGAGCCTTCGCCGTCTTCGCGACGCGGACGTCGTCCATGTGTTCTCGGCGTCCTACTGGTCCTTCGTGCTCGCCACGACGCCGGCGATCCTGGCGGCGCGGAGGCTCGGCAAGCGGATCGTGCTGCACTACCACAGCGGCGAGGCCGACGATCACCTGGCCCGGTGGGGATACTGGGTCCACCCGTGGCTGCGCCGGGTCGACGAGATCGTGGTGCCCTCCGACTATCTACGGCGCGTGTTCGCTGGTCACGGCTATCGCGTCCGCGTGATCCGGAACGTCGTCGACACCTCCTGCTTCCGCTATCGCGAGCGAGCGTCCCTGCGCGCGCGGCTTCTGTCCACCCGGAACCTCGAGCCGCACTATCGCGTGGACAACACGCTGGAGGCGTTCGCGCTCCTCCGGGGCCAGCACCCGGAGGCGACCTTGACGGTCGCCGGGTGTGGAAGCGAGGAGGGCCGACTGCGCCGGCTGGCCGAATCGCTCGGCGTGGGCGGGATCTGGTTCGCGGGACGCGTCGAGCCGGCGGCGATGGCCGACCTCCACGATCAGGCCGACGTCTTCGTGAACTCGTCGGTCGTGGACAACCAGCCGGTGTCGGTGCTGGAGGCGTTTGCCGCGGGGCTCCCCGTCGTGTCGACCGACACCGGCGATATCGCCGCGATGGTTCGCGACGGCGAGACCGGTCTCCTGGTTCCGCCGGGAGACCCGGTCGCGCTGACCAAGGCCGTGACCGGCCTTCTGGACGATCCCGACCGCGCCCGGCTCTTGGCCCGCCGCGCGAGGCGGGAGGTCGAGCAGTACACCTGGGTCGCCGTGCGCGAGGCGTGGGCGGCGGTCTACGCGGGCCGGCCGGCGTGATGCTGAACGCGCTGACGATCGACGTCGAAGACTATTACCAGGTCTCGGCCTTCGAGTCGTGTGTCCGCTTCGAGGACTGGCCGACCTTCGACAGCCGAGTCGAGAAGAATACCGGCCGCCTGTTGGACATTCTCGACGAGTACGGCGTGAAGGGAACGTTCTTCGTGCTGGGCTGGGAGGCGGAGCAGAGACCGCGGATGATCGAGGAGATCGTCGCCCGCGGGCACGAGATCGGCTCGCACGGGTATCGCCATCGGCTCGTCTACTCGATGACGCCCACCGAGTGTCGGGACGACATCCTTCGCTCGAAGGAGCTTCTCGAGCGCATCACGGACGCGCCGGTCGCGGGGTTCCGCGCCGCGAGCTACTCGATCGTCGCCGAGTCGCTCTGGTGTCTGGATGTCCTGATCGACGCCGGCTTCACGTACGACTCGAGCATCTTTCCCATCCACCACGACCGGTACGGTATCCCGGGCGCGCCGAGGTTCCCCCACGTCCTCGAGCGCCCGCGCGGACGCATCGTGGAATTCCCGCTCTCCACCGTCCAGCGCTTCGGCCTGACCTGCCCGATCGCCGGCGGCGCCTACCTCCGCTTCCTCCCGTCGCGGGTGATGCGCTCGGGCATTCGCCGGATCAACGAGGTGGAGAAGCAGCCGGCGATCATCTATCTGCACCCGTGGGAGATCGACCCGGGGCAGCCGCGACTCGCCGCGCCTCTGAAGAGCCGGCTCAGACACTACACGAACCTCGGCCAGACCGAGTCGAAGCTGCGCCGACTGCTCGCGGAGTTCTCATTCGGCACCGTGGGCGCCGTGCTGAAAGCGCGCGGCGTGCTATGAGCACGGCGGACACCATCGCGGCCCTGGTCTTCTGGGTGAGCGCGGGGCTGATCGTGTACGGCTACGTCGGCTATCCGCTCCTGATCTACGTTCTCGGTCACCTTCGCCGCGGGGCCACGGTGCGGGGGGACGTTTGCCCGAGAGTCAGCCTGCTCGTGCCCGCGTACAACGAAGGCCGGGTGATCAAGGCGAAGATCCAGAACTGCCTGGAGCTCGAGTATCCGCGCGATCGACTGGAGATCCTCGTCGCCTCCGACGGGTCGACCGACGCGACGGCGCAGGCGATCACGGAGGCGACGAGCGCCGGCAGGATCCGCGGCGTGGTCTTTCCCGAGCGGCGGGGCAAGGCGGCCGTGATCAACAGCCTCGTCGACATGGCCACCGGCGAGATCCTGGTGCTCTCGGACGCCACGACCATGGTCGAGCCCGGAAGCCTGCGGGCGCTGGTCAGCAACTTCGCCGACGCGCGGGTGGGCTGTGTGAGCGGCGTCTACCGGCTGGTCGCCAGCGCGCGCGACGGCAAGGCGAAGCCGGAGGCGCTCTACTGGCGCTACGAGACGTTCATCCGCCACTCGGAGGCACGGCTCGGCGCCATGCTTGGCGCCCACGGCGCGCTGTACAGCCTTCGTCGCGAGCTGTTCGAGCCGATCGTCGTGGGCACGCGGAACGAGGATTTCATCCTGGGCGTGGCGGTCCTGATGCGCGGCTATCAGTCGATCTACGAGACCCGGGCGGTCGCCTCGGAGGATTCCGAAGAGATGACCGGCTTCTCGCGGCGGATCGGGCTCGCGGCCGGAAACTACCAGCAGCTGGGCCTCCTGATGAAGCGAGGAGGCTGGCTGCGGAATCCCTTCTTGCTGTTCGAGCTCCTGTCGCACAAGGTTCTTCGTCTGCTGTCGCCGTTCCTGATGCTCGCCGCCTACATGGGCAACGCGTGGTTGATCACGTATCCGGGGTACCGCATCGTCTTCGCGGCGCAAACCGTGTTCTTCATCGCCGCCCTGCTCGGTGTGTGGGCACCCCTGCGACGTCGTGGCCGAGTCGTGATCGCCGGGCCTTTCTATTTCTGCATGGTCAACGCGGCGGGGCTCGTCGCGCTCCACCGGATCCTGCGACGGAACGGGCTGGTGGAACCGCGGACGCGGGCGGGCGCCGTCACCGAGAGGCCGGCGGCGTGAGGCGCTCGGGCTTGGCGGCGGAGCTCGTGTTTCGCTGCCGTCAGGAGGTCGCGAAGCGGCTGGAGCGGATGGGCCTCGGCGGAAGCTCGAGCCGCCGCAACGGGTTCATCGTCGACACGCTGCCGCCGGAGAGGCTCCTGGATCGCTTTCGGCAGCGCAGCGCAGCCCGCTTCTTCCCGGGCGCCATGGGCCCCGGCGCGCGGGCGCTCGTCGAGAGCCGGCTGCCCGGGACTCGAGACCGCGTGGTGGCGGCGGCCGACGACATCTGCCGGAGTCGCTTCGACCTCCTGGGGTACAGGGGACTCTCGTTCGGTGAGCCCGTGGACTGGCACCTCGATCCGCTCTCAGGGCGCCGGGCGCCGCTCGTGCACTGGAGTCGCCTCGATCCGCTCGATCCCCTGACGGTCGGGGACAAAAAGATCGTCTGGGAGCTGAACCGCCACCAGTGGCTCGTCCGACTCGGCCAGGCGTACCAGCTGACGGGCGACGAGCGTTACGCGGAGGCCTTCGCCCGGTACGTCAATGAGTGGCTCAGGGCCAATCCTCCTGGGCTGGGCATCAACTGGACGAGCAGCCTGGAGCTGGCCCTGCGGATCATCTCGTGGTGCTGGGCGCTCTTCCTGTTCCGGAGCTCTCTCGCGCTCAGCGGCGACCTCTTCGTCCAGATGCTCGGAGCGATGTGCGCCCACGCCGCGCACGTGGAGAAGAACCTCTCGTACTACTTTTCGCCGAACACGCACCTGACCGGCGAAGCGCTGGGGCTCTTCTACATGGGGGTGATGTTCCCCGAGCTTCCGATGGCCGGACGCTGGCGCGCGCTCGGGACGCGGATCCTCGTGGAGCAGAGCGAGCGTCAAGTCCTGGAAGACGGCGTGTACTTCGAGCAGTCCAGCGGCTACCAGCGGTACACGATCGAGATCTACCTCCACTTCCTGATCCTCGCCGGTCGCATTGGCCTGGCCGTGGCGCCCGAGGTGGCGAACCGGGTGCGGCGGATGCTGGATTTCCTCCTGGCGATTCGGCGCCCCGATGGCTCGATCCCCCACGTCGGGGATGCCGACGGCGGCTGGCTCCTGCCCCTGGACGAGCGGAGCCCCGACGATTTCCGCGGCCTCTTCTCGAACGCGGCGGCCGTGTTCGGGCGGCCCGACTACGCGTGGGCGGCTGCCGGCCCGATGTCCGAGACCCTGTGGCTCCTCGGGGCGGCCGGCCTCGACGCCGTCGAGGCGCTCCGGCCCGAGCCGCCGTCCACGACGCCGTCTCGCCTGTTCGCCGACGGGGGCTACGCCGTGATGCGGAGCGACTGGGGCCCCCACGGGCATCAGCTGATCCTCGACGCTGGGCCGCTCGGCTGCGGCACGAGCGACGGGCACGGGCACGCCGACCTCCTCAGCATCCAGGTCGCGGCCTTCGGAGCGCCGTACCTGGTGGACGCCGGCACGTACTGCTACACGGCGGATCGCGAGTGGCGAGACTTCTTTCGGAGCACCGCCGCCCACAGCACTGTCGTCGTGGACGGCGTCGGCCAGGCGATACCGGCGGGGTCTTTTCGCTGGGACGGCCGGCCGCGGGCGCGCGTGCGGCGCTGGCGGTCCACCACGGCCTTCGATCTCGTGGACGCCGAGCACGACGCTTATCAGCGTCTGCCCGACCCCGTGCTCCACCGGCGCCGCGTGATCTTCGTCAAGCCGCGCTACTGGGTGGTGGTGGACGACCTCCAGGGCGCTGCCGAGCATCAGGTGGAGCTCTGCTTCCAGTTCGGGCCGATGCCGGTCACCGTCGATTCGGCGCTCTGGGCGCGAGCCGAGGGTCCAGGTGGCCACGGCCTGCTCGTTCGGCCGTTCGCGAGCGTGCCGCTGAAGCCGGAGGTCGTCGAGGGTGAGATCGCGCCGATCCGGGGCTGGGTCTCGTCGAACTACGGCCGGCGGGAGCCGGCGCCCATCTTGATCTACTCCGCGGTCACGCGCCTGCCGCTCCGGATCGCGACGCTCCTCTTTCCGGTGGAGGACGCGTCGGCGGGCTTTCCGGACGTCTGCGCGCTGGGCGGTGACGGCCCAGGCCCCGCCGGCCTCGTGCTCGACCGCGGGCTGGAGTGGATCGGCTTCGAGGGGCCCGAGGCGTCCGGAGGCGTGACGCTCAGATGAGGACCGGCGTGATCGGCGGCACCCTCGGCTATCAGCTGCTCCATCACCTCGGTCGCCGGGTGGCGCGAGGAGTCGACCCCTGCGACGGCAGCGCGTACCGGCACCGCAGCAAGGTCGAAGCGCTGTTCGGGCGCCGGATCTGGACCGCGCTCGCTGGACGGGTGGTGATCGACTTCGGCTGCGGCGAGGGCGCCGAAGCCGTCGAGATCGCGCGGCGCGGGGCGCGCCGAGTGATCGGGATCGACGTGAGGCCCCACGCGCTCGCGCGCGCGCGCGCGGCGGCCGAGCAGGCGGGCGTCTCCGACCGCTGCGTCTTCGCCGCGCACACCGACGAGCGAGCCGACGTCCTCCTGTCCATCGATGGATTCGAGCACTACGGTGCGCCCGAGCGGATCCTCGAGATGATGGGACGGCTCGTACACCCTCACGGTCGCGTCGTGATCGCGTTCGGTCCGCCGTGGCTCCACCCGCTCGGAGGCCATCTCTTCTCGGTCTTTCCGTGGGCCCACCTGGTCTTCACCGAGCGGGCCCTGCTGCGCTGGCGCGCGGACTTCAAGTCGGACGGCGCCAGGCGATTCGGCGAGGTCGAGGGAGGCCTGAACCAGATGACCGTCCGCCGCTTTGCGCGGCTCTTGGAGAGGAGCGCGTTCGAGGTCGTGCGACTCGAGACGGTGCCGATCAGGCGTCTGCGCTGGCTGTCGAACGCCGTGACCCGGGAGTTCGTGACCTCGATCGTGCGCTGCACGCTCGTTCCGCGCGAGAGCGCAGGCGCGGAGCGGCGTGAGACGCTCGCGATGAGCCAGTGAGCACGCTGCGGTTCGGGGTCATGTGCGCCGGCGAGCGCCTCGAGAGCGCGTTCGCCGCGTCGATCGACGAGCTGCTCAAGATCGAGGGCGTCGAGCTTGCGCTGCTCATCGTGAACGCGCACCCGCCCGCCCGCAGCTCGATGTGGACGAAGCTCAAGCGGCTGGCCTCGCTGAACGGGACGCTCTGGGCGATCTTCCAGCGACTGTTCCCGCCCGAGCGGCTGTCGTGCTATCGGCCTCGCGACATGTCGGCGGTGTTCGCCGGGGTGCCGCGAATCCGGTGCCGCATCATCCGCAAGGGCAAGTTCAGCGAGTATTTCGATCCCGGAGACGTCGAGCGGATCCGTGGCTACGGTCTGGACTTCATCCTGCGCTTCTCGTTCGGGATCATCCGCGGCGACATCCTGGACGCGGCCCGGTACGGAGTCTGGTCGTTTCATCATGACGACGAGTCGAAGTTCCGGGGGCGTCCGCCCGCGTTCTGGGAGATCTACCGCGGCGAGCCGACGACGGGCGCGATCCTTCAGCGGCTGGTGGATCGTCTCGACGCCGGCATCGTTTTGCAAAGATGCACCATCCGGAGCCGCGCGTGGTCGTACGGTGAGAACCTGAACGCCATCGTATGGGCGACGGCGCACATGCCGGCCCGAGTCTGCCGCGACATTCTCGGCGGGTGCGCGCGATACCTCGAGGCGCCGCCGAGCCGCACGGAAGCGCCCATCTATCGTCCGCCGAACGACCTCCAGATGCTGCGCTTCCTGATCAAGACCTGGTCGGCCTGGGTGAAGCGGCAAGTCGAAGGGGTTCTGCTCGTGGAAGACTGGCGCGTCGGCGTCGTCGAGGCGCCGCTCCACGCGTTCCTGCGGCCCGGCTTTCAACCAAAGGTGAGGTGGCTGCCGAACGGAAAACCGAACACGTTCCGGGCCGACCCGTTCGTCGTGACCCTCGGTCCAGGGGCGCGGAAGCTGCTCCTGGAGGAGTTCGACTACGTCGCAGACCGAGGTGTCATTCTGGAACTGGACCTCGACGGATGCGGCGCGCCGACGTCGTGGCCCCGAACGGCGATCGATGACGGGATGCACATGTCCTATCCCTACCTGCTCGAGCACGAGGGTCACGTGTACTGCGTTCCCGAGAGCTGGCAGAGGCGGGGCGTCTCAATGCACGCGTTCGACCGCGGGCAGCTGCGCTGGCGTCCCGGGGTCCCGATCATCAAGGACTTTCCGGTCGTGGATCCGACGGTGCTGAGGCACGACGGGCTCTGGTGGCTCTGGGGCACCAGCGGCGACGACGAGCCGGACAGCAAGTTGTTCCTCTGGTATGCGCCCGACCTCTGGGGGCCGTGGCGGCCGCATCCCGGCAACCCGGTCAAGGTCGACGTCCGCTCGAGCCGGCCGGCGGGCAGACCGTTTCTCCACGAGGGAAGCCTGTATCGCCCCGCGCAGGACTGCTCGCGCACGTACGGCGGCGGCATCACGATCAACCGCGTCACGTGCCTGTCGCCCACGGAGTTCCGCGAGGAGGCGGCCGTTCACGTCGAGCCCTGGGATCGGAAATATCCGAGCGGAATTCACACGCTGGTGGGCGATGGCGCGCTGACGGTGCTGGATGGCAAGCGCGTGGTGATCGCGCCCGATCTGCTCGGCCGGCGATTGACCCACAAGCTGCTCCGGCTCGCCCGGTCGCTCGGGAGCCGCACGCGCCGGGAGCCCAGCCGATGATCGCTCCCGGCCGACGTCCGTCGATTCTGCTGCTCGGCAACGTCCTCACTCCCGGAGGGACCGAGGGACAGTTCGTGGAGATCGCCTGCGGGCTGGATCGATCCCGGTGGGACCTCCACGTCGGGTGTGTCCGGGCCGAGGGACCGTTGAGGACGAAGCTCGAGGCCGCGGGCCTGCGCGTGTTGAGCTGCGTCGGGGGCTCCTCGTTCAAGTCGCCGCGCTTCGCGGCGTCGGTCCTGAGGCTCGCGAGCTTCCTGCGCGCGCACCGGATCCGATTGATCCATTCCTTCGACTTCTACAGCAATCTGCTCGGCGTTCCCGCGGCACGCCTGGCCAGGGTGCCGGTGGTGATCGCCAGCCAGCGGGATCTCGGCAACCTGCGGCCGCCGCTGCAACGCCGGCTCCACAACGTGGTCCTGGGCCTCGCCGACCGGGTCGCGGTCAACGCGGAGATCGTGGCCGAAGGCGCCGCGAAGACCGGTATCGTCGCGTCGAGCCGGATCGTGGTGATCCCGAACGGCGTGGACACCGCACGGTTCTGCGGCGCGCCGGTCGAGACCCGCCCGCCTGGCCGCGTCATCGTCGGCACGGTCGCGATGCTGCGACCGGAGAAGGGGCTCATGGACCTCGTCCGAGCCGCCGGCCACGTCGTCGATCATTTCCCAGAGGCGCGCTTCCTGATCTGGGGCGAAGGACCCCTTCGACTCCCGCTCGAAGCGTTGATCCGCGAGCTCGGGCTGAGCGGCGTCGTCACGATCGCCGGCGCGACCCTCGAGCCGGAGACGACCCTGAGACGCATGGACATCTTCGTGCTCCCGTCGCTCAGCGAGGCGTGCTCCAACTCGCTCCTCGAAGCGATGGCGACCGGCCGTCCCATCGTCGCCACGCGCGTCGGAGGGACCCCTGCCCTCGTCGAGGACGAGGCGACGGGACTTCTGGTGCCCCCCGCGGATCCGGCCGCGCTCGCCAAGGCCGTCATCCGACTGATCGAGGAGCCCGCGCTCGCCGCGAGGCTCGCCGCCCGGGCGCAACAGCGGGCGCGGGCGGAGTTCGGCATCGACCGCATGCTCGAACGCATCGAGGGCCTCTACCACCAGGCGCTGTCGTGGAGTGCGGGCGGATTCGCCGTCGCGCGGGCGGAGTCGCGTCCGTAGAGCTTACGCTCTCCGCGAGGCGAGGAAGACCATGTGCGGAATCGTTGGCATCGCCAGGCTCAATCCACGAGAGACCGTGGACGAAGCGCGCGTCAAGCGCATGCGGGACGTGCTGCGCCATCGGGGTCCCGACGGCGAAGGCCTGCTGCTCGACGGGCCGGTGGGGCTCGGGATGCGCCGGTTGGCGATCGTGGACGTCGTCGGCGGCCAGCAGCCGATGGCCAACGAGGACCGGACCGTCTGGATCGTGTACAACGGCGAGGTCTACAACCACGCTGTCCTGCGACCCGGGCTGGAGCGGCGCGGCCACACGTACGCCACCCGGAGCGACACCGAGACGATCCTCCACCTCTACGAGGAGGAGGGTGAGCGGTGTGTCGAGCGCCTCCAGGGCATGTTCGCGTTCGCCATCTGGGACAGCGTGCGCGGGCGACTTCTGCTGGCGCGGGACCGGCTGGGCATCAAGCCGCTCTACTACGCCTGCACCGACGAGGAGCTCCTGTTCGCGTCGGAGATCAAGGCGATCCTGGCGGCGGCCGCCGTTCGTCCAGCGCTGAACCAGGCGGTCATTCCGGAGTTTCTCGCCGCCGGCTTCACCGCCGGGCCGGAGACGTTCTTCCGGGGCGTGAGGAAGCTCCTGCCCGGACGGACGCTCTCGTGGTCGCCTGCGGAGGGATTCGCCGAGCGGCGCTACTGGCGACTGCCGAGGGATCTCGACGATTCGCCGACGCCGCTCGAGGAGCGGGCGCGCGAGGTTCGCGTCCGACTCGAGGCGGCGGTCGGGAGCCACTTGATGAGCGACGTGCCGCTCGGGTTGTTCCTGTCCGGCGGGATCGATTCGAGCGGGCTCGCCGCGCTCATGGCGCCGATGGTCGCGGCGCCGATTCGCACGTTCGCCGTCGGCTTCGACGACCCAGAGGCGAACGAGCTCGCCTACGCCCGGCTGGCCGCCCGCTCGGTCGGGGCCGAGCACCGCGAGGTCGTCGTCTCACCGTCGCAGTTCTTTGATGCGCTGCCGAATCTCGTCTGGCACGAGGACGAGCCGATCGCGTTTCCCTCGAGCGTCGCGCTCTACTTCGTCTCGCGCCTGGCCCGGGAGCACGTCAAGGTGGTGCTCACCGGCGAAGGGGCCGACGAGCTCTTCCTCGGGTACAACCGCTACCGGGTGACGGCCTGGAACGAGCGACTCGGACGCCCCTACTGGGCTCTGGTCCCCCCACCGCCGCGCAAGAAGGTGAGAGAGCTCATCCAGAGGCTCCCCACGTCGCTGCGCCGTTACGCTGGACGGACGTTCCTGGCGCTCGAGCCGGGGAGTCGCTCGCTGTTCTACGAGAACTTCGCGGCATTTCCCCTGGCTCTCCAGGCCGAGCTGCTGGCGAACCCCGGGCTGCTGGGCGATCGCGACCCGTACGCCGAGGGGATTGGCTGCTACGAGGACGGCGCCGGCGGCACTCTCGAGCGGATGAGCCACGCGGATCTCCAGACGTATCTGGTCGAGCTCCTGATGAAGCAGGACCAGATGAGCATGGCCGCCTCCGTCGAGAGCCGCGTACCCTACCTGGATCACGCGTTCGTGGAGCACGTGACGGCGATTCCCGGGCAGTTCAAGCTTCGTGGCTGGCAAACCAAGGCGGTGCTCCGGGCCGCCCTGCGAGACCTGGTGCCGCGCGAGATCCTCACGCGGCGGAAGATGGGCTTCCCCGTTCCGGTCGGGCGATGGTTCCGCGGGCCATTCTGGCCGGTGGTGGAGGAGCTCGTGCTGGGGCCGCGCGCGATCGAGCGAGGGCTCTTCGAGCCGTCCGTTCTCCGGCGCCTGGCCGAGGAGCACCGCGCCGGGACCGCGGAGCACGGCGCGCGTCTCTGGCACCTGGCGAACCTCGAGATCTGGCAGCGGCTCTTCCTGGACGGCGACGACGTCGCCGGGGTGATGCCGCCGACGGAGGCGCGATGCGAATCCTCTGGGTGAAGGTGGGAGGACTCTGGCCGCTCAACACCGGGGGCCGTCTGCGGAGCTTTCACACGATCGCCCAGCTGGCCCGCCGGCATCGCGTCACGGTGCTTACGACCCACGGCCCAGCCGATGCGCCCGAAGGATTGGACGCCCAGCTGGCGGACTGCGAACAGGTGCTCTCGGTCCCGTACGCGGTGCCCGGGCACGACAGCGCCCGCTTCGCTCTGGCGCTGGTGCGGTCCTGGCTCTCGCCGCTGCCGGTCGACATCTGGCGGTGTCGCGTTCCGGCGCTCCGCCGGGAAGTCGCCCGGCACCTGGCGCGCGGGCACACCGACCTGTGCGTGGTGGACTTTCTCGCCGCCGCTCCCAACGTCGCGATGGACGGGCCCGTCCCGTCGGTCCTCTTCGCCCACAACGTGGAGCACATGATCTGGAAGCGCCTGAGCCAGATCGAGACCCGGGCGTGGCGCCGGGCCCTCCTCGAGGTGGAGTGGCAGAAGCTGCGCCGTTACGAGGCGCGGGCCTGCGCGCGTGCCCGCCTGACCGTGGCGGTCTCGGAAGTGGATCGGGAGATCCTCGCCACGCATGCCCCTCGGGCCCGAGTGGAGGCGATCCCGACCGGCGTCGACACCGCGTACTTCGCGCCCGATCGATCGGACGAGATTCCCGGGTCGCTGGTCTTCTTCGGCTCCATGGACTGGCTTCCCAACGAGGACGGGATCGAGTACTTCGTCGAGTCGATCCTGCCTCGCATCCGCGCCGAAGCGCCCGAGGTTTCCCTGACAGTGGTCGGGCGGAATCCCAGTCCCCGTGTGCGGAGACTGGCGGCGGTCGCGGGCGTGCGGGTCACCGGCACCGTTGAAGACGTCCGGCCGCACGTCGCCGCAGCGGCGGTGTGCGTGGTCCCGCTGCGGATCGGCGGGGGGACGCGGCTCAAGATCTTCGAGGCGCTCGCGATGGGCAAGGCGGTCGTGTCGACGACCGTGGGAGCGGAAGGTCTTCCGTTGATTCCCGGGAGGCATTTCTTGCAGGTGGACGATCCGGCGCAGTTCGCGGACGCCGTCGTCGCGCTCCTGCGGGATCCAGCGCGGCGGAGAGCGCTGGGGAGCGCCGGGCGCCGGCTGGTCGAGGAACGATATTCCTGGTCGCAGGTGGCTCGAGAGTTCGAGGCGATCTGCGAAGACGTGGTGGGCGGCCATGCGTGTTAGCGTGTTCGGCCTCGGATACGTCGGCTGCGTGACCGCGGCCTGTCTGGCCAAGGCCGGGCACGACGTGATCGGGGTCGACGCCAACCCGGAGAAGGTGGCGATGATCGACGCCGGCGGCTCGCCCGTCGTGGAGCCCGGCCTCGGCGAGGTTCTGGCGGAGGTGGTCGCCGCCGGGCGGCTGCACGGCACCCTGTCCGGCGAGAAGGCCGTCCAGAGCTCGGACGTCGCGCTGATCTGTGTCGGGACTCCCAGCAAATCCACCGGCCAGTTGGACGTGCGCGCGGTCGCGCAGGTCGGGTGGGAGATCGGGCACGCGCTGCGCGAGCGCACCGGGCCCTATACCGTCGTGCTGCGAAGCACCGTGCTCCCCGGCACGACCGAGCGCGTGCTTGTCCCAGGCCTGCGGGCCGGCGCGGGCCGCGATCTTTCAACCAGCCTGCAGGTGGCCGTGAACCCGGAGTTCATGCGCGAGGGCTCCTCGCTGCGCGACTTCGCGCAGCCGCCCTTGACCCTCGTCGGCTGCGACGATTCCACGACCGCCTCCGTGCTCCGAGCGCTGTACGCGGACGTCGGGGCGCCGTTCGTCCACACGGCGGTGAAGACGGCCGAGATGGTCAAGTACGTGTCCAACGCGTTCCACGCGCTCAAGGTGTGCTTCGCCAACGAGATCGGTGACGTGTGCGAGGCGCTCGGGGCCGACGCGCAAGAGGTCATGCGCATCTTCCTGATGGATCGCAAGCTCAACGTGTCCGAGGCGTACCTGCGCCCGGGCTTCGCGTTCGGCGGCTCGTGCCTGCCCAAGGATCTCCGCGCGCTGGTCCACGCGGCCCGGACCGTCGACGTCCCCCTGGCGCTCCTCTCCGAGGTCCTGCCCTCGAACGAAGGACAGATCCGGCGGGCGGTTGAGGCGGTGCTCGGGACGCGCAAGCGGCGGATCGGCGTCGTCGGCCTCGCCTTCAAGGCCGGGACCGACGACCTCCGCGAGAGCCCCATGGTGGCGCTGGTCGAGATGCTCATCGGCAAGGGATGCGACGTTCGGGTCTTCGACCCGAACGTCGCCATCGCCCGACTGATCGGTGCCAATCGTCGGTACATCGAGGAGGAAATCCCCCACATCGCGTCGCTGATCTGCGCGGACGTCCAGGCGCTGGTCACCCATGCCGAGGTGCTGGTGATCGGCAATGCCTCCGACGAGACGGAGCGGGTGCTGGCGGCGGCGGGACCCCAGCACGTCGTGATCGACCTGACGCGCGGCGCCGTCCGGCGGTCACCGGCGAGCCCAGAAAAATCTGGACCGCCGGCCGACGCGCCGGGTCGGGCCGGTCCGCGCCTTCCGCCGTTGCTGCGCGAGGAGCGCGGCACGGTTCCCCGAGCCGGCGCGTCCCAGGTCGACACGGACGGCGGCGCGGCGGAAGCGGTGAGGGGGATTCGAGTGCGGGAGGCCCGTCCCGACGACTACGAGGCCGTGCAGGAATGCATGGGCCAGGTCTACCGCGAGACCGCCGGGCTGAAGACCGCGGTGTTCGACCGGACGCTCTGGGAGTGGCAATACTTCCACAACGAGCTCCCGTCGATGATCGTCGTCGCCGAGGCGGAGGACCGCATCTGCGGCTACTACCACGTGCTCCGCTTCCGGATGCGCGTCCGCGGCCGACCGGCCATCGCCGCCATGGTCCAGGATGTGGGCACACTGAGCGGCTACCGTCGCCAGGGCGCGTTCCGCGCCATGGGCGGCCTGGCGCTCGAGCGCTTGCGCGCGGAGGGGATCGACTTCATCTACACGTTCCCCAACGCGCGGAGCCTGCCGAGCTTCGTCCGCGACCACCGCTACGACGTCGTCACCCCGGTGCCGGTCTACCTGGCGCCGCTCGACCTCGGTGGCCTGCTCGCCTCACGCATCCACCTGGGCATGCCGGGTCGGTGGCTCGGCCGGCTCCTCACGCCCCTCGCCCGCGCGCTCACGCTGCACGCTCCGGCGCTCGAGCGCGCCGACGGGGTCATTCGCGTCGGCCCGGTCGATGCCCGGCTCGAGCCGCTCATGCGCGATCTCGCGCGCGGGCGGGACGTCAGCCTCGAGCGCGACCTCCGCTACTTCCACTGGCGCTTCTTCGACAAGCCGACGGGCGACTACAAGGTCTGGGCGCTCGAGCGAGGTGGGCGGTTCTCCGCGTACGTCGTGACCCGCGGGGCGGTGCTGTTCGACGCGCGCTGCACGATTCTCATGGACTTCGGGTGCCTCCCGGGCGAGGAGGAGGCGCTCCGCCGGCTCATCCGCACGCGCCTCGCGGACGATGCGCGCGAGGGGGCGGTCCTCGGCGTGACGATGGGCCTTCATTCGCAGCTCGGCAAGCTCGGGTTCCTCCGCGTCCCTGATCGCCTCAACCCGCGGCCGTTCAACCTGCTCGTCCGTGGGCTCGCCCGGGGCGGGCCAGAACTGCTCGACGGGTCGGCATGGCACATCACCCTCGCCGACTGGGACGTGCTCTGATCCTGCCGAAGCGCCAACCCTAGGAGCCCGAAACATGAAAATCCGGACGAAGCTCTGCGTCGCCATCGTGTTCTCGCTCGTCGTCGCGCTGCCCGTCGCCGAGGCACGGGCGCAAGCCATGACCGTGACTCCCACGAGTCCCCTGATCGCCGTCGGCGAGACCCAGCAGTTCACGGCGAGAGGGAACTTGACCCCGGTCCACGTCTCGGCCAGCGGAGCCCACAGCTGCGCGCTGCTGCCGGACGGCACCCTCAGCTGCTGGGGCTACAACGAGTTCGGCCAGCTCGGCAACGGGACCACCGTCGACACCTCCACGGCGGTCGCGGTAGCCGGCATCACCGGCGCCACCGCCGTCTCGGCCGGCCATCACCACACCTGCGCGCTGCTAGGGGACGGCACCGTGCGGTGCTGGGGCGCGAACCAGTTCGGCCAGCTCGGCGACGGGACGGCGACCACCGATACCACCCCCGTTCCGGTCGCCGTCGGCGGAATCACCACCGCCGTCGCGGTTACTACCGGCGCCTACCACGCGTGCGCGCTGCTGGCCGACGGCACGGTGCGCTGCTGGGGCTACAACGAGTTCGGCCAGCTCGGCAACGGCGCGACCGCCAGCTCGTCCACTCCGGTCACGGTCGCCGGGCTTGCCGCGCCCACCGTCGTGACGGCGGGCGCCTACCACACCTGCGCGCTGCTCGCCGACGGCGCGATACGGTGCTGGGGGCGGAACGACTACGGCCAGCTCGGCGACGGCAACACTCCTGACTCGCCCTCTCCCGTCGGCGTCTCCGGGCTGGACCCCGCCGCCGCCGTCACCGCGGGAGGCTTCCACACGTGCGCCCTCCTGCCGGACCGCAGCGTGCGGTGTTGGGGCCAGAACATCTTCGGTCAGCTCGGCGACGGCTCCTCGATCACGTTTCTCGTATCGGCGGAGGTCCTCGGACTCACCCCCCTCTACAGTTCGACCATTCCTCCCGGGAGCCACTCGCGGACGCCCGTGAAAGTTTCAGGCATCGGCACGGCGACCGCCGTCACCGCTGGGGGCTTCCACACCTGCGCGTCTCTGTCGGACGGCTCGACGAAATGCTGGGGCGAAAATGACTACGGTCAGCTCGGCGACGGCAGAAACAGCAACTCGTCCACACCGGTCGGCGTCACCGGGCTCGACCCCTCCGCCGCGGTCAGTGCCGGCGCCTGGCACACGTGCGCCCTTCTGCCGGACCGCAGCGTGCGGTGCTGGGGGCGGAACTTCGCCGGACAGCTCGGAAACGGGACCGTGAGCAACTCCTCAACGCCCGTAGCGGTGACCGGAAGCGGGCCCGCGACGTGGGCGAGCGACCAGCCGGCGGTCGCCACGATCGACCGGGCGACCGGGCTCGCCACGGGCGTCGGTCGCGGCTCCACGACGATCACCGCCACCGCGAACGGCGCCAGCGGGAGCACGGCGTTGACCGTCGCGAACGCGGTCACCCTCGCCGTGGTCAGGGAGGGCGCGGGGACCGGCACCGTGAGCTCGACGAACTGCCCCGGGATCAGCTGTGGAACGGACTGCTCGGAGAATTATCCGAGCGGCAAGGTGGTCACGCTGGGGGCGGCGGCCGACGCCGGGTCGACCTTCGAAGGGTGGACGGGAGGTGGGTGCTCCGGCACGGCCGCCTGCACGGTCACCGTGACATCCAGCACGACGATCGTGGCCAGATTCGGCACGGCGACGGAGCCGTCGCCGTGATGCGTCGACCGGCTCCGCGCGTGATATCCGGCGGCCGTTGGCTGCTCGTTTTCTCCGCTGCGCTTCTCGCTGCGATCGCGCTGGTCGTCACGGTTAGCTTCGGTCAAACAGGGCGGCCGGCGAGCGGCCCGGAGCTCCCGCGCTCCTGTGTCGACACGAGCCTCGTGCCGCCCGCCGGCCGCACGATCGCGGTGGCCGCCGGCGGCGACTTCCAGGCAGCGCTCAAAGCGGCGCAGCCGGGTGACGTGATCACGCTCGAAGCCGGGGCGAAATTCACCGGCAACTTCACGCTCCCGAACAAGCCGGGCGCCGGCTGGATCGTCGTCCGGACCGCGGCGCCCGATGGTAGGCTGCCGGCGCCGGGCACGCGGGTCACGCCAGCCTCGGCGGGCGCGTTTCCGAAGCTGATCAGCCCGAACGGCCGGCCGGTGCTGACCGCGGCTCCCGGCGCCCATCACTACCGTTTCGTCGGCCTGGAGTTCACGGTCACGCCGGACGTCGCCGGCTACGACCTCATCTCGTTGGGGAACCGGCCCGCCTCGGCGGCGGACGTGCCGCACAACCTGATCTTCGACCGGGTGTACGTTCACGGCACTCCGACCGCGAACCTGCGGCGCGGGATCGCCCTGAACAGCGCCTGGACCGCCGTCGTCGACTCGCACATCAGCGACGTGCACGAGATCGGTGCCGACTCTCAGGCGATCGGCGGCTGGGACGGCCCGGGACCCTTTCGGATCGTCAACAACCACCTGGAGGGAGCCGGCGAGAACGTCATGTTCGGCGGCGCCGATCCCTCCCTCGCGAGCCTCGTGCCCTCGGACATCGAGATCCGCCGCAACCACTTCGTCAAGCCGTTGGCGTGGCGAATCGGCGACCCGAGCTACGCCGGGCGAGCGTGGACGGTCAAGAATCTTCTGGAGCTCAAGAACGCGCGCCGGGTGCTCATCGAGGGCAACCTCTTCGAACACAACTGGGCGCACGCCCAAGGGGGGACCGCGATCGTCTTCACCGTGCGCAACCAGGACGGGGGCGCGCCCTGGTCGGCGGTCGAGGACGTCACCTTCATCAACAACGTCGTGCGCCGCACCGGCGCGGGGATCGGAATGCACGGCATGGACAGCAAGCCGAGCCAGCCGACCAAGCGCGTGCTGATCAAGAACAACCTGTTCGAGGACGTGAGCGGTGCCCGCTGGGGTGGCGGCGGCCGGCTCTTCCAGCTCTACAACGGGGTGACGGACCTCGTGATCGATCACAACACGGCGTTCCAGGACGGGCCGATCATCATGGCCGAGGGCCGGCCGCATACGGGGTTCGTCTATCGCAACAACCTGGCGCCTCACAACGAGTACGGCATCCAGGGCACCGGCACCGCGCCGGGCAAGGGGACGCTCGACGCGTACTTCCCCGGCGCGGTCGTCGAAATGAACGTGATCGTCGCCAATCCATACGTCGCGCAGTACCCGCCCAATAACTTCTATCCAGCGTCGCTCGCGGCGGTAGGCTTCGCGGAGCTGACCGGTGGCAACTACCGTCTTGGCGCCACCAGCCCGTTCCTGCGCGGCGGCACCGATCGCAAGGACATCGGCGCCGACCTCGACGCGCTCGCGGCGGCGATGGCGGGAACCGCGGATTCGCGACGCGGGGGGTGCCGTCGTGCCGAGAACGACTGATGGCGAGGAGCACCGTCGGCGGCGTCGCCTTCTGCGCGCTGCTGCTGGTGCCGCTCGGCCTCGCCCCGGCGGCGGCGCCGGAGCTTCCCCGCGTCCTCGTCGACACCACGTACACGCCGCCGGCCGGCCGCACCCTTGCCGTGGCGGCGTGCGACGATTTCCAGGCGGCGCTCGAGGCGGCGCAATGGGGCGACGTGATCACGCTCGAGGCGGGGGCGCAATTCACGGGCAACTTCACGCTGCCCAACAAGCCGGGCACGGGCTGGATCACCATCCGCACCGCGGCTCCCGACGCGCAGCTGCCTCCGCCGGGGACCCGCATCACGCCGGCTCACGCGGGCGTCTTGCCCAAGCTCGTCAGCCCCAACATCCATCCGGCGCTCACCGCGGCCCCGGGCGCGCACCACTACCGGTTCATCGGCATCGAGGTCACCGTTGCGTCCGACATCGTGATCAACTACGACCTCATCCTGCTCGGCAATCGCCCGGCCTCGCCGGCCGACGTGCCGCACGACCTGGTCTTCGACCGGGTGTACATCCACGGCCATCCGCAGGTGAACGCCCGGCGCGGCATCGCGCTGAACGGCGCCGCCATCGCGGTGATCGACTCCAGCATCATGGATTTCCACCTGCTTCTCGAAGACTCGCAGGCCATCGCGAGCTGGGACGGTCCCGGACCGTTCAAGATCGTCAACAACTATCTGGAGGCGGCCGGCGAGAACGTCCTGTTCGGCGGCACCGATCCATCCATCCAGGGTCTCGTCCCGTCGGACATCGAGATCCGCCGCAATCACTTCGAAAAGCCCCTGACCTGGCGAGTCGCGGATCCGACCTACGCCGGCATGCCCTGGGCGATCAAGAACCACCTCGAGCTCAAGAACGCGCAACGGGTCGTCATCGACGGCAATCTGTTCGAGCAAAACTGGCCGGACGCGCAGGGCGGCACGTCCGTCCTGTTCACCGTTCGTAACCAGGACGGCACCGCCCCCTGGTCGACCGTCCAGGATGTGACGTTCACCAACAACATCGTGCGCCGCACCGGATCGGCCATCGGGATGCATGGTTCGGACGACATCAACCCGAGCCAGCCGACCAGGCGCGTCTTGATCAAGAGCAACGTGTTCGACGACGTCCGCGCCGCCCGGTGGGGCGGCGCGGGCAGACTGTTCGAAGCATTCGGGGGGATCGAGGACCTCGTGATCGAGAACAACACGGGGCTCCAGGACGGTTCAATCCTCTACGCCGCCGGGGGTACCCACTCCGGCTTCGTCTTCCGCAACAACCTGGCGCCGCACAACGACTACGGCGTCCACGGCGAGGGCGCCGGGGTGGGCCTCGACAGCCTCAATCGGTATTTCCCCGGGTACGTGTTCGAGAAAAACATCCTCGCCGGCGGAGATCCGCTGCGCTATCCCCCTGATGATTTCTTCCCGGCGTCGCTGAGCGACGTGGGATTCGTCGACCTGGCCGGCGGCAACTACCGGCTCTCGACGACGAGCCCGTACAAACGCGGAGGAACCGACGGGCGTGACATCGGGGCCGACATCGACGCCATCGAGGCGGCGACCGTCGACGTGAGGGGACCGAGCCGGCCGGAGTTTCCGCGCGCCTTCGTGGAGACGACATACGTGGCGCCCACTGGCGCCACGCTCGCCGTGCCCGGGGACGGGGACCTCCAGGCAGCGCTCGACCTGTCGCAGCCGGGCGACGTGATCGCCCTCCAGGCGGGCGCGACGTACACGGGGAACTTCACCCTCCCGAACAAACCCGGCGCGGGATGGATCGTCGTCCGCACGTCGGCGCCGGACTCGAGCCTGCCACGCTCGGGGACCCGAATGACCCCGGCCTACGCCGGCGTCCTGCCAAAGATCGTCAGCCCGAGCTCCGGCCCGGCCCTCACGGCCGCTCCGGGCGCGCACCACTACCGCCTCATCGGGCTCGAGTTCGGCGCGGCCGACGGCGTGGCGCTCAACTACGCCCTCGTCCTCATCGGCAACGGCGAGACCTCGTTCGACCAGCTGCCCCACCATGTGGTCTTCGATCGCGTCTACGTCCACGGAAGCCCGACGGTGAATCTGCAGCGCGGGATCGCGCTGAACGGCGCCTCGACCGCGATCGTCGACTCCCACATCGCGGAGGTGCACGTCGTCGGGGCCGATTCGAATGCGATCGCCGGCTGGAACGGCGCTGGCCCGGTCAGGATCGTCAACAACTACCTGGAGGCAGCCGGCTCGACGGTCCTCTTCGGCGGCATCGACCCGAGAATCGCGCACCTGGTTCCCGCGGACGCCGAAATCCGCGGTAATCACTTCCGCAAGCCACTGGCGTGGCGGCCCGAGGACCCCGGCTACACCGGCACGCCGTGGCTGGTCAAGAACCACCTCGAGCTCAAGAATGCGCGCCGGACGCTCATCGACGGCAACGTCTTCGAGAACACCTGGCTCGACGCCGCGAGCGGAATGGGCATCGTCTTCCTGGTCCGCGACGAGGACGGTACTGCGCCCTGGTCGGTGGTCGAGGATGTCACCGTCACCAATAACATCGTGCGGGGCGCCGGCTCGGGTGGCGGAGTGAGAGGTCGAGACGGCCTCTTCCCCAGCCTGCCTGCCCGGCGCATCCTGTTCGGCAACAACCTGTTCGACGACGTCAGCGGCTCACGGTGGGGCGGACCCGGCGCCTTGTTCGTGGCCTATGACGGGATCGCGGATCTAGTGATCGAGCACAACACTGGCTTCCAGGACGGCGCCGTCATTTACGCGGACGGCGCGCCGCACAGCCGTTTCGTCTACCGCGACAACATCGCGCCGCACAACGCGTATGGCGTCTCCGGCGCCGGGACCGAGCCTGGCACACAGACCCTCGACCGGTACTTCCCGGGCTACGTTCTCACGCGAAACGCTCTCGTCGGCGGGAGCCCATCGGCCTACCCGGGCGACAACTTCTTTCCCCTCTCGGTGAGCGAGGTCGGGTTCGAGGACTTCGCGGGCGGCAACTATCGCCTCTCCGCCTCGAGCCCTTACAAGAACGGCGGCACCGACGGCAAGGATCCCGGCGCCGACTTCGGCGCGCTCGAGGCGGCGACGGCGGGAGCGCTATCGGGCGCGAGAAACGAGCCCGCGCTCGCCGGATGCGTCCGGCCGTGAACGGATCCTCCCGAGCTCCCGACTCGCGCTCACCGGAGCGAGTTGACGGCGGTGCGGAGCTCGTTGATCTGGCCCGCGTCGATGACGGTCCGCGCAGGCACGACGGTGGGGTCGGACCATGGGGGCAGAGTCTGGCCGGCCGTCCGGTAGAGCAGGATCATCGCTGAGCGGAGCTCGGTCAAGTGGACCACTTTCGCGTTGGTGAGCCCGGGTGTGAGCGTCGGGTCGGTCCAGTTGAAGGTCGCCAGCCCGTAGGCTGCGCCGACACTTTCAGTGGCCGTACGAAGCTCCGTGAGGTGCATCGCCTTGATGGGCGTGCTTCCCGGGGCCAGTGGATCGTCGCTGAACTTGAACGACAGCGTGACGGTCAGCGTGCGGGTCGCGATGTTGCCGGCGGCGTCGCGGGCGGTGACGGTCAGCACGTTCGTGCCGGGCTTGAGCCTGATCCCGCTGGCCGTCCAGCTCGTCGTCCCGGTGGCCGTTCCGCTGCCGCCCCGGCTGTTCATCCAGGTGACCTGGGTGACACCGACGTTGTCCGACGCGGGTCCTCCGATTGTGAGCGGCGTGCTGTTCGCGGTGTAGGTCGCGCCCGAGGTCGGCGTCGTGATGGTCACGGTCGGCGCCGTGGTGTCGTTCGTGACGGTCACGGTGACGCCGGCCGAGGTGGTGACGTTGCCGGCGGCGTCACGCGCGACTGCGGTGAGGGTGTGGGAGCCGTTCGGCACGATGGTGGTGTTCCAGGACGTGGAATAGGGGGACGTGGTGTTCTCGGCGCCGAGGGTTGCGCCGTCGAGCTTGAACTGGACCCCGACGACACCGACGTTGTCGGCGGCGGTCGCGTCGACGGCGACGGGTCCCGACATGGTCGCGCCGCCGGCGGGGGACGTGATGGAGACCGTCGGCGGCCCGGTGTCCGTCGGCGGCGGAGCGCTCGCACCGCCGGCGAACGCGGCGGTGATCGCGTCCATGTCCGCGCCGACGTCCTTGCCGTCGGTCCCGGCGTTCCGGTACAGGCTCAAGGCCGAGAGACGGTAGTTTCCGCCCTCGAGGTCGACGAAGCCCACGGCCGCGAGCGAGGCGGGGAAGAAGTTGTCGGCGGGATAGAGCGACGGGATGCTGCCCGCCAGGACGTTTCGCGCGAACACCGCGCCCGGGAAGTACGCGTTGAGCGTGGCGACACCCTGGTTCGTGCCGTCCCCGGCGAACCCATAGACCCCGATGGGCGTGAGGTTGTTCGTATAGATGAAGCGGGTGTTGGACCCGTAGCCGGCCATCATGCTGGCCTGGTCCATGAACCCGGTGTTGTGGTCGATGACCAGGTCGACGATGCCCCGCCAGTCGTTGAAGAGCCACCCACGCCCGAGGGCGCTGGTGTTGTCGTCGAAGAGGTTGTTCCGGATCAGGAAGCGGGCGCTCTGCTGGCTCGGGTTGAGATCGTCCCAGCCGTGCATACCGAGGCTCTGGCCCACGTGGCGCACGATGTTGTTGGTGAAGGTCACGTCCTGGACCACCGACCACGGGGCCGTGCCGTCCTGGTTGCGTACGGTGAACAGGACCGCGGTGCCCCCCTGGGCGGCGACCCAGTCGTTCTCGAACAGGTTGCCGTCGATCAGCACGCGCTGCGCGTTCTTGAGCTCGAGGTGGTTCTTGACGATCCACGGAATGCCGGCATAGCTCGGATCGCCCGCGCGCCAGGACAGCGGCTTGAAGAAATAGTTCCGCCGGATCTCGATGTCGGACGGTACGAGGTTGGCGACCGAGGGATCGGCCCCGCCGAACAGCACGTTCTCGCCTGACCCCTCGATGTAGTTGTTGACGAGCTTGAATGGACCGGGCCCGTTCCAGCCGACGATCGCCTGGGCGTCCTGCAGGGTTGAATGGAAGTCGGAGAGGTAGGAGTCGAGGACCGCGGTCCTGGCGTTGTCCAGTTGAATGCCTTGCTTGTAGTTTCCAGTGGGCGTGCCGTGGATATAGCAGCGATCGAACACGACGTCGGTCCCGGACGTGAGCGCGATGAGATTGTATTGCGTCGAGCTCGTGCCGCTGAGGGTCCCCGTGATCTCTACCCCGATGAAGCGGTAGTGGTGCGCGTTGGCGGCCGCCGCGAGGGCCGAGGATGAGTTGGCGGTCACGATCTTCGGCATCAGCGTGGCGTGTATGGGGCCGACGCGGGTGCCGGCGAGGGGCAAGCTCGCGATCGCCGAGGACTGGACGTAGATCCAGCCGGTGCCCGATTTGTACGGCAAGGTGAAGTTACCGGTAAACGTCGCCCCCGCCTGGAGCTCGATCACATTCCCGGGCTGCGCGGCATTGAGAGCCGCCTGGAAATCGTCCCCGGACGACACGGGGATGATGGAGCCCGTGGGCGGGACATACGTCGTGTCCAAAAACACCAGCGGGAGCTGCGGGGTCGCCGTCTGAGCGACGCCCGGTACGGGGCAGCCGAGGGTCGTAGTGATGACGGCGAGGAGAAGAGCGACGCTGGTGCTGATCCGGGCGTGACGGCTTCCCGAACACATGGTTCCCCCTTCGCGAGGAAGACCATCGTGTCCCGGGAGGCTTGCGCCCCCTCCTTCGGTTGCTCGGCTGTCAGGCTCGAGGCCTGACCCGTTGCTTTGCGTCCCCGCCTCACGACGGGTTTGCCCTTATCGGGAGGGGTCTTCACTGGCGCCAGCGGCGGGGGTGCACGGAGGGTGCCAAGCAGCGGTCGTGGCTGATCGGAGCGCCTGAAATTCTGGAAATCACGGGGCTCGTCCGGCTGCGTAAGCGCAGATGAGCGGATTCGAGCGGGGCCACCGAATGACACGGAGCTGTCACGCGGACGGTGACAGTGCCCATTCTGGCATCGTCGTGTTCTTTCCGCGCACCCTGTACCGAAAATGAGTCGAGCGAGAGACCGCCTCCGCCCGCGTTCGCAAGCGGAGGCGGTCTGCGCGTGGGTTGGCGCCGGCCAGCCTCAGTTGGGCTTCGTCTTGAACGTGAAGTCGCGGGACACGGCCAGGTTGCCGGCGGCATCCCGCGACTTGACCCGGTAGTGGTACCGCGTATTCGGGGCCAAGCCGCTCAGCGGCTGCGAGTGGCTCGTGACGAGGCTCGTGTTGAGCGGCGTCACGAGGCCGTAGCCCGTCGTCAGGCCGTACTCCACCTGTGAGTCGCTCGCCTTGTCTGTCGTCCACGTGATCTTGGCGCTAGACACGGTGATCGAGGACGCGGCAATGGCGGAAAGCACCGGCGGCGTGGTGGTAGCGCCGGTGCCTGAGAGCGCCGCCGTCTTGGAACTTCCCGCCGCAGTGACCGTCAGCGTTCCCGTGGCGCTGCCGGACGTTGCCGGAGCGAACACCACGTAGGCATTGCAGTGGGTGCCCGGCGCCAGGACGCCGTTCCAGGTGGGTGTCGGGGAGCAATCGGTGCTGGAGAGCGCAAAGGGTCCCGAAACGGTGATGCTGCTCACTGAGACGCCGGTTGTGCCGGTGTTCGTCACCCAGACATTGCTCGCGGCGCTGGTTGTTCCGACGGTGACCGATCCGAAGGAGGCGCTCGTGGGCGACAGCGAGAAAGAGCCCGACGGCGGAGGCGAGGCCGTGATCGTGGCCGAGGCGTTGGCGGACTTGGTGGCATCGGCCACGCTCGTGGCGGTCACCGTTGCCGTGGCGTTGGCGCTGACTGTCGGAGCTGTATAGAGCCCGGTGCTCGAGATCGTGCCCAGGCTGGCCGTCCAGGTCACCGCGGTATTGGTGGTACCGGTGACCGTGGCTATGAACTGCTGGGTTCCACCGGAAGCAACCGTGGTGCTGGTGGGCGAGACATATACCGCGATGGCGGGCGGCGGAGGCGGAGCCGTCGGCCGTGGGCCGTACTGGGGCATGGGCTGGCCGAACTCGTAAGCGCCCAGGTCCGGTGCGGCTCCGGCGAAGCCATCGTTGATGTTTGCCAGGATTGTGCCGGCGTCGATGGCGTTACAGCCCGGCTTCAGGGTCATGAACTGAGGCGGGATGGTGGTGGGCGGCGGACCGGGGACGTTGAAGGTTTCCATGCACGTGCTCTTGTTCACACGGATCCCGCGTGACTCAAGACCCGAGACCGCCGTCAGGCTGACGATGTCGGGGTAACCGACGCCTCCGTAAGTGAAGGGTGTGGAATAGGAGCCCCAGTCGAACCCGTTGTAGTTGAGATCGGTCCGCCAGCCCTTGAGCGACGCGTTGTCCATCGGCCAGATCGGGCCGCCGGTCGCGGAGATCCAGAGATTGTTCTTGCCGATCGCCTTCAGGATGTCGTCGCGGTCGATGCAGCAGGGCATGATGTTGGCCCAGTTGACGATCGTGTTGTGCACCAGCACGAACCGGTCGACCGTCCGGAACTTGAACGGGTTCTCGCTGAAGCTCACGAGCTGGTTGCGGATGAAGTACCAGGGCGCGCCCGACTGGGGCTGAAAGCTGATGCCGTTGTGCAGGGCCATGTGGACCCGGTTGCCCCAGACGCGGATGTTGGCGCGGGCGGGATCCAGCTCGATGCCGTCGTCCGAGACATCGAAGATGTCGTTGCCATAGATGTCGACGTTGCTGTACGGGGCCGAGATGCCGTCGGCAACGTGCGTGATGCGGTTGTAGGCCACCACGTGTCCGGTGCTCGCGTAGTACGAGCCGTTCAGCTCGATGCCTTCGCCGTCGAAGCTCCCGGACGCTGGATCGACGTCGCCGGTGATGTCGTTGTCGGTGATGTACCAGTTCGTGCCGCCTTGCTGGAGAAAGATGTTGTAGTGATTGTTGACGAACGTGGACCGGGTGAGCACGACGTCGTCCGGAGCGTTGATCGAGAAGGTCGCGTACGCCTGGTTCCTGATCGTCAGACCTTCAAGCCAGATGTGGCTGGCCGCGATGTCGATGCCGAGGAACAGCGCCTCGCCGTCGCCAGCACCTTTCCACACGATGTAATTGCCCGCGGTCCCCGGCTTGTTGAAGACGATCCGCCCGCCGTAGCTGCCGGCGTGGACGAGAAAGATGTCGCCTGCCTGGGCCACCGCTTGGGCGGCGGAGATCCCTCTGAACGGATTCGCGGCCGAGCCGTCGCCGCCGCCCGACCCCGGCACGACGTTGAAGGTCCCTCCGGCGGTCGGCAGCGCAGGCACGGGGCGGGTCGCGACCGTCACGGTCCGGCTCTCGGCGCCGCCGTCCGGATCGTACAGGTCGAGCTTCACCTGATAGGTTGTGTTCGGATCGAGGAACAGGATGCTGCCGGCGAGCATGTTGGCGCCGTTGTAATCGACCCGGACGAGCGGCAGCGCGGACTTCCACGTGCTCGCGCCCTGGATCCGGTACTGAACCTCGACCGTGGCGTTGTGGTTGGGATCTCCGGCGATGTCCCACTCGACGCCGATCGACTGGATCGTCGCGTAGCTTCGCAAGGCACCGGGCGTCGTCGCAGTCGTCGGGTTCGGGATGACCGGGACGGCCAGCGTCGTGAAGGTGAAATCGCCTGATACTGTCAGAGCTCCCGAGGCGTCTCGCGACCGCACCCGATAGTGATAGAGCGTCCCCGCCGCCAGTCCGGTCAGCGTCTGCACGTGGGCGGTCACCAGCGTGGTGTTCAGCGGCGCCAGCGTCCCGTAGGCGACGGTCAGGCCATATTCTACTTGCGAGTCGCC
>Ga0209058_1000661_pt1 | contig 29996 bp, 31 predicted proteins | sample GraSoiAngelo_147_FD_185904 | JGI IMG/M metagenome (GOLD analysis project Ga0209058, IMG submission 185904) | Grasslands soil microbial communities from the Angelo Coastal Reserve, California, USA - 14_1009_05_40cm (SPAdes) (version 2) | ecosystem: Environmental > Terrestrial > Soil > Grasslands ... | reverse complement strand
GACCCACCACTTCTTGCCGATGTTCTGCATGCCGTAGGTGGCCATCGCCCGGCTGGTGATCGTCGGGTTCAGCGCCTCGTGGAAGGTCAGCGGGCTGGTATCGGGCTTGGCGCTGATCTCGTCGGACTGGCTCACGGAGATGTAGAGCTTCTTCGCCGCCTTCGTCTGCTCGTTGATGGCCATCTGCACGTGGGCCGCGAGGCCGCCCACGACGAAGTCCACCTTCTGGTTCTCGATGAGCTCCTTGGTGCGCTGGGCGCCGACGGCCGGCTTGAGCTCGTCGTCACGGAACAGCACCTCCAGCTTGCGGCCCATGACGCCGCCCTTGGCGTTGATCTCTTCCACGGCGAGCTGGGCGCCCTTCTGCAAATCAGCGGCGATGGCGGCGAACGTCCCGGTCAGCGGAAGCGGAAAGCCGATGCGGATCGGCTCCTTGCTCTGCGCGCGCAGCACGGCGGGAAACGCCAGGAGCGTCACTCCGGCGGTCGTTGTCGTCAGGAACCCGCGTCGATGCATGACCACCTCCGTCTGAGCGCCGTGTGTAAAAGTCTCGGGTGGCGCGATCATAGGGGGGCCGGTCAGCGCGTGTCAACAATCGTGACCTCGCCCGTCGCCGGTAACATTTGACCGCGAGTATAGCGCGCGCTACTTCGCTCGAGTCGACCCGAAGCGCGTTGCAAGAGTCAACGGCCAGCCGACGGTCGTGTTAGATTCCCGCCGTGCCGGCGCCGGCGGGACACATCGGAGCGCGCGTCAAACGCGGCGACGATCCCCGTCTGCTCACGGGGCGGGGCCGCTACGTGGACGACCTAACGCTGCCGCGCATGGTCCACGTCGCCTTCGTGCGCAGCGCCCACGCCCACGCGCGCCTCATCCGCGTCGGTCTCGTTGACGCGCGTCGCGCGCCCGGCGTGGCCGGCGTGCTCGCGGGCGACGCCGTTGCACGGCTCTGTAAGCCCTACCGCGGCGTGCTCCTGCACTACCAGGGCATGAAGACGGGCGCGATGCTACCGCTGGCCGTCGAACGCGTGCGCTACGTCGGCGAGCCGATCGTGGCCATCGCCGCCGAGAGTCGCGCCGCCGCCGAGGACGCCGCGGCGCTCGTCGAGGTGGAGTACGAGCCGCTGCCCGCGGTGCTCACGCCCGACGCGGCCCTCGCCGCCGGCGCGCCCCTGATCCACCCCGAGCTCGGCGACAACCTGCTCTACGAGACGCGCCTAGCCGCCGGCGACGCCGACATCGCCTTCGCGGCGGCGCATCGCACGTGGACGCGCACCTTCACGACGGGCCGGCACACCGGCGTGCCGATCGAGCCGCGGGGGCTCGTCGCCGACTACGAGCCCGCCACCCGCGCGCTCACGCTCTGGATCTCCACGCAGGTCCCGCACATGATGCAGGCGGTGCTCGCCGACCTCTTCGGTCTGGCCGAGCAGCGCGTGCGGGTGAGCGCGCCCGACGTGGGCGGGAGCTTCGGCATCAAGATCCACGTCTACCAGGACGACATGGCCGCGTGCGCGATGGCGCTCGTGCTCGGCCGACCCGTCAAGTTCGTCGCCGCGCGAAGCGAGTCGTTTCTGTCCGACATCCACGCGCGCGAGCAGACGATCCGCGTCGAGGTCGCGGCCGACCGCGACGGCGTCCTCACCGCGATGCGGGCGTCGATCACCGCGGCGGTGGGGCCGTACTCCGCCTATCCTCGCTCGAGCGTCGTGGAAGGTGGCCAGGTGCTCCGTCTCCTGCCCGGGCCCTACCGTTTGCGGCACTACGACGCGACCCTCCGCGTGGTCGCGCAGAACAAGGTCGTCACCTCGCAGTACCGCGCGGTCGGCCACCCGATCGCCACCGCGGTGACGGAGAGCATGGTCGACCTGATCGCGCGCGACCTCGAGCTCGACCCCGGCGAGGTGCGCCGCCGCAATCTCGTGCGTCCCGAGGAGCTCCCGTACACCTCGGCGGCGGGGAACGTCTACGACAGCGGCAGCTATCAGGCGGCGCTGGCGCGGCTGCTGGAGGCCGGGTCGTACGACCGCTTGCGACGCGAGCAGGCGTCGGCGCGCGCGCAGGGCCGCTATCTCGGCATCGGCCTTTCCTGCTTCATCGAGCTCACCGGCCCAGGCGCGCAGTTCTACGGCGTGGGCGGCGCGCCGATCTCGGGCCAGGAGGGAACCACGGTGCGCCTCGAGCCTGGCGGCGCCGTCACCGCGCTGGTCGGCGTCACCAACCAGGGGCAGGGCACCCACACCGCGCTCTCCCAGATCATCGCCGACGAGCTCGACGTGCCGCTCGACCAGATCGCCGTGCTCTCGGGAGACACCGCTGTCGTGCCGTACGGCGGAGGCACCTGGGCGAGCCGCGGAATGCCGATCGGCGGCAGCGCCACGATGCTCGCGGCGCGCGCGCTCGGCGAGAAAATCCGCGCGATCGCCGCCGGGCTCCTGGAGGCGCACGCCGGCGACATCGAGCTCAGGCAGGGCCGGGCGGAGGTCCGCGGCAGCCCCGGGCGCTTCGTGAGCTTCGGCGATCTGGCGCGGACCGCGCACTTCCGCTCGAACGAGCTGCGTGGTCTGGAGCCGAGCCTCGAGGCAACGGTGCACTACACGAACCCGGCGGCGTGGACCTTCAGCAACGGAGCGCACCTCGCCGTCGTCGAGGTGGACGTGGACACGGGCAAGGTCCGCGTGCTGCGCTACGTCGCCGTCGACGACTGCGGCCGGATCGTCAATCCCGCGCTCGTGGAGGGTCAGATCGCGGGCGGCATCGCCCAGGGTCTGGGCGGTGCCCTCGCCGAGCACTGCGTCTACGACGAGGCGGGCCAGCTCCTGACCGCCACGCTGATGGACTACGCGGTGCCGACCTTCGCGGACGTTCCGCCGATCGAGATGCACCACCTGGAGACCCCGGCCCCGGGCATCGCCGGTGGCTTCAAGGGGGCGGGCGAGGCTGGAGCGACGGGCGCGCCCGCGGCGATCCTGAACGCGGTCAACGACGCGCTGGCTCCGCTGGGTGTGATGCTGACCGAGCAGCCGATCACCCCGGAGCGCGTCGTGCGGGCGCTGCGCCAAAAGGCGTAGCTTGCCGTCATGTCCTGGGGTAGGCTGGCTCTCGATGAAGCGATGGCTCGTCGGTCTGGGCGCAACGCTCCTGCTCGTGTCGGCGCTCACCTACGCGCCGCGGGCTGCCACGCCACCGGACTTCGCGAGCATGCAGATCCAGCCCTACTCCCCTCCCAAGCCGGCACCGACCTTCTCGCTGCCGGACCTCGAGGGCAAGACGGTGAACCTCGCCGACCTGCGCGGCAAGGTCGTCATGCTCTTTTTCTGGGCGACGTGGTGACCGACGTGCCGGGAGGAGTTGCCTCCCGTCCAGAAGGTCTACCAGGAGCTGAAGGGTAAGGGCTTCGAGGTCGTTCTCATCAGCTTCAGGGAGAACCCCGGGACCGTCAAACAGGCGGTTCGGGATCGGAAGTACACGGCACCCGTCCTCCTCGACGAAAGCGGCGACGTGACGGGCAAGGTGTACGGCGTCTGGGGGCCCCCGACGGTCTACATAGTGGACCGCCAGGGTCGGCTGGTCGGCCGTGCCGCCGGACCCCGGGCGTGGGACAGTCCGGCAGGCCGGCGGTTCATCCAGGCCCTGCTCGAGACTCCAGCCACCCCCTGAGCTTCGGCTCCAACCCCCCGCCCCAGCGGCCTGGGCGGGTCCCGAGAGCCTCACCCACGAACCGCGGCGCCAAATTTGCTTACGGATAAACCCGGATGCTAGGCTCGAATGATACGGATTTGCATGAGCACGGCCGGTAGGTCCCCGTCGACCGCTCGGCCATTGAATTGTGGAGACGGAGCGCGCCCCGGAGCAGGCGAGGACGGTCATGGACGTCACATCCGCTGCTGAAACCCGAGAGCGAATCACGAAGTGGGTCGAGGAGACCCGTCAGATCTTCGGCCTCCTGCCCGAGCTGCTCTCGGCCGACCACCAGGCGGGTGAGCGCGTGAGCGCGGCACAAAGAGAGACCGAAAAGCTGCACAGGGACGTCGAGGAGCTCAGGCGGGAGAATCAGCAGCTTCGGCTCGAGAAGGACGAGATCACGCAGGCGATGGGACAGATCGCCGCGAAGCTCGGACTCACGCCGCGCCGGAGCCCCTTCGAGCGGGCAGCGCCCGGCGATCAGCTGAAGGCTCCCGAGCCCGTGAGGGTCGCCGACGGCGTCAAGCCCGCCGAGACTCCGAAAGCCGCCGAAGCCCCGAAGGCCTGAGCCTTACGCGGTCCGGGACGAGCGGAAGGTACCGGCCGACTGCTTGGTGGACTGCCTGAGGCTCAACGTCAGCTCGTACTTCTTCTCAGAACCCGGATCGGGATTGAAGACCGCGACCCACAGCGTCGCGTAGTCGCGACCCAGACCCGGCACCGACGACCCATCCGACCCCAGCCGTTGCAGCTCTGACTTGAGGTCGGCCCGACCGACGGGCGGCATCGTCATCAGCCACGCGTTGTCGGAGTCGGTGCGCCCGTCCTGAAGCTTGACGTCGATCGACCGGGGCTCCCGGAGGTCGGCGGCGATCGCGAAGAATCGCGTCGTGAGCGCCGGCACGACGATCGGGAACCGATGATCCGCGAAGCGCTGCCGCTCCTGGGTCAGACGCTGGGAATTGTGCTCGGGATCGCCGATCCGGTTGCTCGGATGCGTGAAGATCCGGGTCTCGGTGGTCGACTCGAGAATCCTCGCGTGAGTCCATAGGCCGGGCTCCGGCACCGCCGCGAGCAGGACCTCTTTCACGAAATCCGGATACTGATCGCGCAGGCGCCCCTCTGACACCAGGACGTTGTAGAGGTGCGCGCCCACGGACGTCGATTGACCGCCGGGCTGAAACGTCTTGAGGCTGTTGAGCGCCTTGTTGATGAACCCCTGAGCTCGGTGCTCGATGTAGTCGAGCAGGATCGAGTAGCCGTATGCGAGGAGCCCGTCTTCGTAGTCCGTGCTCTTCTGAATCGGGACGCTGAGGACATAGTTGTATTTGCCCAGTTCTTCCTTCACGGCATCCACGAAGGAGAGCGTGCCCCGCCAGCTCGTCCAGCGTGCCCAGGCCGACACCCACCACTGCGCGGCCTCGTCCTGCGTGGCCGGCTCGACGGCCTGGGCGGGAGCGGGAGCAGCGGCATTGGCGTGCACGTGCTCCGACGGGCCCGGCGTCTTGGGCGGAGGGGCAACGGGCGTTCCGGTGCCCACGATGACAGGCTCGGGTCGCGGCGGCGCAGAGGGCGGAGTTGGAGCCGCCGGCTTGACCGCGGGCTCCGCCGCCTTGGGGGCAGGCTGGGCCGGACGCTCCGGGGCGGCCGGCGCGGGGCTGCCGACCAGGAGCTTGCCGCGCGTCGCCGCGACGGCGACCGCGCGCCCGAACGCCTGGGTGACCGTATCCTCGAGCGCGGCGAACTTCTCGTCGTCGAGCGCCTCGCGACCTTCGATCATCGAGAGCAGCGCGGCGAACGACGGCGTGCTCTCGAGGAAGGCCGGCGCGTTGTCGGTGTCGAACGCCTTGGGGTCCTGCGCCGCCGCTTGGATCTCCTTGGCCTTCGCCTGGCACTGGACGAGTGCGGCGAAGTTCGGGCCGTCGGCGTGCACGATGGTCAGCACCCGATCGAGAACCGCCATCACGCGCTTGCGCGCCTCGGTCGCGGCGTTGCGCTTCTCTTCGGCGATGACGGCCTGAACGACCGACTCGAGCACGGGCTCGAGCGCATTGATGCTGTCGATCTCGGACATCGCGGGGCTGTTGAGCGCCAGCGCCCGCGCGGCATCGAGCACGCGATGGCGGACATCACCGAAATCTGCGCGCACCTTGGTGATTTCGTCGAGAAGCGACTCGGGCGGCAGCGAACCGGAGATCTGGAGCTGCCGGGCGGTCTGGGCGAGCGATTCAGCCAGGACGGAGAACCGTTCGCTCAGCGTCGACAGGCGTTTCCGAAGGTCGTCAGCGTTCAACGGCATGGGATAAGACGATTCTAACGCGGGGCGGCCGGAACCTGTCAAAAGTCCGGCGACGCGGCCTGCCCTCCCCGTGGGGGGAGGCCGTCCAACCAGCGCGCCCCGCGGTGATAGACTCCTGGCGTGGCGCACCCCCTCGAAGGCATCGTCGTTGCCGATCTGACCCAGAACGTCGCCGGCCCGTTCTGCACGCAGATCCTCGGCGACATGGGAGCCGAGGTCGTCAAGGTCGAGCGACCCGGTAGGGGGGACGACGCGAGGGCGTGGGCGCCGCCCTACTGGGGCAGCGAGAGCGCGACGTTCATTGCGTTGAATCGCAACAAGAAGAGCCTCGCCCTCGATCTCAAGTCTCCAGGTGGCCTCGAGGTGCTGCGACGGCTGGTGAGCCGCGCCGACGTGTTCGTCCAGAGCCTGCGGCCGGGAGCCATCGACGAACTCGGGCTCGACTTCGCGGGCACGGCACGACTGAATCCGCGGATCGTCTACTGCTCGGTGACGGCGTTCGGGACCCGGGGGCCCCTCCGCCACCTGCCCGGCTACGATCCGCTGATGCAGGCGTACAGCGGCCTGATGTCGATCAACGGTCACCCCGGCCAGGAGCCGGCGCGGGTCGGAACGTCGATCGTCGACATGGGGACGGGCATGTGGGCCGCGCTCGGCATCGTCGCCGCCCTGCGCCAGCGCGACGCGAGCGGGCGCGCCGTCGAAGTCACGACGGCGCTCTTCGAGACGGCGCTGATGTGGGTGTCCTATCAGGCCGCCGGCTATCTCGCGTCGGGCGAGGTGCCGCAGCCACAGGGCTCGGGCACCGCGATGATCGCGCCGTACCAGGCCTTCCCGACGGCGGACGGGTTCACGATGATCGGCGCGGGCTCCGACGCGCTCTTCGCCCGCCTGACGTCGGCGCTCGGCACTCCCGGACTCGCCGACGACCCGCGATTCAAGGACAACCCCTCGCGCGTGAGCAATCGCGCCGCCCTCGTCGAGGCGATCTCGGCGCTGACGCGCCAGCGGAAATCGGCCGAGCTCGTCGAGGCGCTGCGCGTCGCCGGCGTGCCGGCGTCGCCGATCCTCACCGTGGACCAGATGCTGGCGGAGCCGCAAACGCGCGAGAGCGGCGTGCTCGTGCGCGCGCAGCACCCGCGCCTGCCCGAGTATCGATCCATCGGTCTGCCACTCACGTGGGACGGCGTCCGGCCCGCGGTGCGGCGCGTGCCGCCGCTCCTGGGCGAGCACAGCGGCGACGTTCTCACCTGGCTCGGCTACACCCTCGACGACGTCCGCAGCCTCAAGGGAAAAGGCGTGATCCAGTGAGCGGCTACCGTCATCTCTTGATCACGCGATCGGACGACGGGCACGTCGTCACGGTGACGCTGAACCGCCCGGAGCAGATGAACGCGATGAACACCGCGATGGGCGAGGACCTGCTCGCCTGCTTCGACGGCTTCCAGCGCGACGCCGACGCGCGCGCGATCGTGTTCACCGGCGCGGGCGACCGCGCGTTCTGCGCGGGCGGTGATCTGAAGGAACGCAACGAGATGACCGACGAGACGTGGCGCGCCCAGCACGTGATCTTCGAGCAGGCGGCGTTCCGTGTGTTGCGCTGCCCCCTGCCGGTGATTGCGGCGGTCGAGGGCTTCGCGCTCGCCGGCGGCTGCGAGCTGGCGATCCTGTCCGACTTCATCGTCGCCAGCGAGACCGCGGTGTTCGGCGTACCGGAGACGACGCTCGGAATCTTCCCGGGCATCGGGGGCACCCAGCTCCTGCCGCGGATCATCGGCGCGCCGCTCGCCAAGGAGCTGATCTTCACCGGGCGACGGATGCGCGCCGACGAGGCGAAGGCGGCGGGCCTCGTCAACCGCCTGGTGCCCAAGGGCCAGGCGCGGGCGACGGCGACCGAGATCGCGACCACCATCGCCGCCAACGGGCCCATCGCGGTGCGGCAGGCCAAGAAGGCGATCGCCTACGGCGCCGAGACGGATCTGGACACCGCGATGATCCTGGCGATCGAGGCCTACAACGCGACGGTCGTGACCGAGGATCGCCTCGAGGGCGTGCGCGCCTTCAACGAAAAGCGGAAACCTCAGTTCAAGGGGAAGTGACGACGATGGCCTCTATCGAGCTCGCTCTCACCGAAGAGCAACGCGCGCTCCGCGCGGGCGTGCTGGAGATCTGCCGGCGCTATCCCGGGGAATACTGGCGCGACCTCGACTCGCGCCGCGAGTACCCGGAGAAGTTCGTCAGCGAGCTCACGCAGGCCGGCTACCTCGCCGCGTTGATCCCGCAAGAATACGGCGGCGCCGGGCTCGGCATCTTCGAGGGCGGCCTGATCCTCGAGACCATCAACTATTCCGGCGGCAATGCCGGCGCCTGTCACGCGCAGATGTACATCATGGGCACCGTGCTCAGGCACGGCTCCGAGGCCCAGAAGCGCGAATACCTGCCCAAGATCGCCACCGGCGCGCTGCGCTTGCAGGCCTTCGGCGTCACCGAGCCGAACTCGGGCTCGGACACGACCAAGCTCCAGACGACGGCGATCCGCACGGGCGACCGCTACGTCGTCAACGGCCAGAAGATGTTCATCTCGCGGGTGCTCCAGTCGGATCTGATGCTGCTGCTGGCCCGCACGACGCCCGTCGAGCAGGTGAAGCGCAAGACCGACGGGCTCTCGGTGTTCCTGATCGACATCCGCGACCTCAAGGGGTTCGAGGTGCGCCCGCTACGGATGATGATGAACCACTCGACCAATGCGCTCTTCTTCGACAACGTCGAGATCCCGGCCGACAGCCTGATCGGCCAGGAGGGCAAGGGCTTCCACTACATCCTGGACGGCATGAACGCCGAGCGCATCCTGGTCGCGTCCGACTCGCTCGGCGACGCGCGCTGGTTCACCGAGAAGGCGGTCGCGTACTCCAACCAGCGTGTGATCTTCGGCCGGCCGATCGGGGCCAACCAGGGCGTGCAGTTCGCGATCGCCCGCGCTCACATCTCGACCGACGCCGCCCAGCTCATGCGCGACAAGGCGGCGGCGCTGTTCGACGCGGGCCAGCCGTGCGGCGGCGAGGCCAACATGGCGAAGTATCTCGGCGCCGAGGCCGCGTGGGAGGCGGGCAACGCCTGCATCGACTGCCACGGTGGCTACGGGTACGCCGAGGAGTACGACGTCGAGCGCAAGTTCCGCGAGTGCCGCCTCTACAAGACGGCCCCGGTCAACAACAACCTCGTGCTCGCGTACGTCGGCGAGCACGTGCTCGGGATGCCGAGAAGTTATTGAGAGGTCCGGACCCCGGAGGATGCCATGAAGCTACCAGCGCGCGCCACGATTTGCGAGGTGGGGACTCGAGACGGATTCCAGATCGAGCCCGACTTCATCCCGACGGAGCTGAAGGTCGAGGTCGTGGATCTCCTGTCCAACGCCGGCGTGCCGCGGATCGAGGTGACCTCGTTCGTGCATCCGAAAGTCGTCCCGCAGCTGCGCGACGCCGAGGCGGTCATGGCGAAGATCCGCCGCCGCCCGGGCGTGCGCTACGCGGCGCTCGTCCCCAACGACAAGGGCGCGGTGCGCGCGGTGGACGCGGGCGTCAACGCGATCCACACCGTGGTCTCGGCCAGCGAGAGCCACAACCTCGCCAACGTCAACATGACGATCGCCGAGTCGATGGAAAAGCTCCGCGCAGTCATGCAAGTGGCCGCGCGCGCGAAGGTCGCGGTGAGCTGCGGCATCTCCACGTCGTTCGGCTGCCCGTTCGAGGGCGACGTTCCGCTGGACCAGCTCGAGAGCGTCGTCGGACGTCTCGTCGACATGGGCGCCCGCGCGATCGGCCTCGCCGACACGACCGGCATGGCGAATCCCCGTCAGGTGGCGCGCGTGTGCGAGCACCTGATGCCGCGCTTTCCGTCCATCGAGTGGACGCTGCACACGCACGACACCCGCGCGATGGCGATCCCGAACATCCTGGCCGCCATGGAGTGCGGCGTCACGAATCTCGACGGCTCGATCGGCGGCCTGGGCGGTTGCCCGTTCGCGCCGGGCGCCTCCGGCAACGTCTGCAGCGAGGACCTCGTGCACTGCCTGCACGCCATGGGCATCGAGACCGGGATCGATCTCGATCGGCTGGTCGCGACGTCGCGGCGGGTCCAGGAGATCATCGGCCGGGCGCTCCCCGGTCAGATCGTCAAGGCCGGGAAGTCCACGCGGCGCTATCCCTTGCCCGACACCGTCGCCGCCCGCCGCCCGGCCGCCCGCGCGTGACCAAACAAGCGCGCCGGATGCTCGCGCTGATGGACCGGGCGACGACGCGCTGGCACATCCCGACCGTCGGTCGCGTCAAGGGCCGCATCATTCGCCGGCTGCTCGACCGTCATCGCCCCACGCGCGCCATCGAGCTCGGCTCCCTGCTCGGCTACTCGGCCATCCTCATCGCCGGCTCCATGCCACCGAAGGGCCGGCTCACGTGCGTCGAGGCGAATCCCTTCCTGGCCTGGCTCGTGCGCGCGAACGTCGCGGAGGCGGGACTGGCCCGGCGAGTGAAGGTGGTGGCCGGCGACGCGCTGCGGGCGATCCCGCTCCTGCCCGGCCGCTTCGACTTCGCCTTCATCGACGCCGAAAAGGAGGACTACCTCGACTACGTGCGCCAGCTCGAGCCGAAGCTCGTGCCGGGTGCGATCGTCGTCGCCGACAACACGGGCATCGCCCGCCGCGAAGTGGCGCCGTACCTCGAGTACGTCCGCGCCGCCGGCGGCCGTTACGACAGCCGCAGCTACGACGTCGACGACGACGCGATGGAAGTCTCCGTCCTGCGCAAGTGAATCCGCATCGCGTCACGATCAGCGGGCCGCGACCGCTCGCGGCGCCGGCCCGATGTACTCGGCGCGCGGCCTGATCAGCCGGTTATCGGCGAACTGCTCCAGCGCATGGGCGCACCAGCCCGCCACGCGCCCGACCGCGAAGATCGACGTGCAGAAATCCGGCGGGATCCCCAGCGCGTCGTAGACGACCGCCGAGAAGAAGTCCACGTTCACCGGCAGCGTGGTCCGGGCCCGCATCGCGTCGTAGACGCGCTCGGCGACCTCGAAGAGCTTCTGTCGGCCGGTCGCTTCCGCCATCGACTTCGCCATCCCCCGCAGCACGCGCGCGCGCGCGTCGTCGACGCGATAGACGCGATGGCCGAACCCGGGCACGCGCATCTGGGGATTGCCGCGCTCGTGCTTCGAGAGCCCGGCGCGCGCCCCGAGCCGCGACTCGACGAAGCGCTCGGCCCGCGAGGGCTGGCCGATCTCCAGCAGCATGGCCAGGACGTCCTCGTTGGCGCCGCCGTGACGCGGCCCCTTCAGCGTCGAGATCGCCGACACGATCGCGGCGTGGAGGTCGGCGAGCGTCGCCACCGCGACCCGCGCCGCGAACGTCGACGCGTTGAGCTCGTGGTCGGCGTGGAGGATGAGCACCACGTCGAGGACCCGCGCCACCTCGGGCGACGGCGCGCGCCCGTCGACGAGGTTGAGGAAGTACGCGGCATGCGAGAGCGACGTGGGCGCGCTCACCGGCGCCTGGCCGTTGCGGATCCGCTGCCAGGCCGCGACCGTCTCCGGCACCAGCGCGGTGAGGCGGACCGCCTTTCGGAAGTTGGCCTCGGGATCGCTCGCGCGCGTGTCGGGATCGAAGGTCGCGGCCAGGGACACCGCGGTCCGTAGCGCGTCCAGGGGATGAGTGTCGCGGGGCAGGCTCTGGAGCAGGTCCCGCACGGGCGCCGGCAGACCGCGCGCCGCCGCGAGGCGGGCCTTGAAGCGCTCGGACTCAAGGGCCGCCGGCAGCTCACCGAGCCAGAGCAGCGCCGTGACGTCCTCGAAGGGGGCGTGCGCGGTGAGGTCGCCGACCTCGTAGCCCCGGTAGTAGAGCCGGCCGGCCTCGCCGTCCACTCGACAGATCGCCGACCGCCCCGCGATCACGTCCTCGAGCCCCGCCTTCCACGCCGTCTCCATGTCGACCTCCTGGGCGATTGTTGATTAATATTGATTATACTTGATTCGTCTGGACCGGTCCACGGTCGAGGTGGACGGGACCGGCCGGGCCTGCTAGCGTCGGACCGGAGGCGCGGGAGAGTCCATGATCAGCGTGAACGGCGAGGAATATCTGACGGTCAAGGAGGCCGCGCGCGTGCTCGGCGTCAAGCCGGCGACGCTCTACGCCTACGTGAGCCGCGGCGTGCTCCGCAGCTACCGTCAGGGGATCAAGCGCCAGCGTCTCTATCGTCGCGCCGAGGTCGAGGGTCTCCTCCGGCTGGCGCCCAGCGCAACGCGCGGGTCGAACGTGATCCCGCTTCGCGCCGCGTCGCGCCGCGCCATCCCGCTCGCCGAATCCTGGATCCGCGACTGACGTGGCGGCCCTGCGTCGCGCGGCCTTCCTCAATCCGGGACGCGATCTCGCGACCGGTGTCGACCTGGCGCGGCGCGCGGAAGCGGCGGGCTACGACAGCGTCTGGGTCACGCACGGCTCGGGGCGTGATTCGTTCCTCGTGCTCGCCGCGTACGGGGCGGCCACGACGCGGCTCGGCCTCGGCAACGGCGTCGTGCCGATCTATCCGCGCCACCCGGTCGTGATGGCCCAGGCGGCGCTCACGCTCTCCGAGCTGACCAGCGGCCGCTTCCGGCTCGGCCTCGGCGTGAGCCATCGCTCGAGCATGGAGACCGCGCTCGGCGTCCCGCTGCGTGAGCCGCTCGCGGTGATGCGCGAGTACGTGGCGGTGCTCCGTGGCGCCCTCGGGAGTGGCGCGAAATTCGAAGGCAAGCACTACCGGGTCGCCTGGAGCATGGCCGTGCCCGAGCGGCCGGCGGCGCCGCCGATCTATCTGGCGGCGCTGTCGACGAAGATGCTCGAGCTGGCCGGCGAGATCGCCGACGGGGCCGTCCTCTGGCTGTGCCCGCCGGCGTACGTGCACAACGTCGCGGTGCCGGCGCTCGCGCGCGGCCGCGCCCGCGCGGGCAAGACGCTCGACGGCTTCGAGATCGTTGCGTCGGTCCCCCTGGCCGTCACCGACGACGTGCCCGGCGCGCTCATCGCGTTCCGGGCCGAGCTGGCCCGCTACTTCACGCTGCCGTTCTACCGCGCGATGCTCGAGGCGAGCGGCCTCGAGGAGGATCTCGCCGCCTTCGACCGAAACCGCGAGGTGTCGGACCGGCTCACGCGCACCCTCGGTGGTGTGGGCGGCGCCGAGACGGCGCGTGCTTACGTGCAGGCGTACCGCGACGCGGGTACGACGCTACCGGCTATTCGCCCGATCACGTTCCCGGACGCTCCGTGGTATCGCCGCACCGTGGAGGAGGCGTCCGCCTGGTGAGGCGCGCGGCGCCGCTGCTCGCGCTGCTGCTGGTGGCCTGCAGCACCCATCCGGACACCGTACGCACGCTCCCGCCCGACCGAGGCGCCGCGGTGGTCTACGTCGCGCTCGGCGACAGCACGGTCGAGGGCGTCGGCGCTTCGAGCCGCACGCTCAACTACGTGAGTCTTCTCCACGAACGTCTGCGCGCCGTCTATCCGGGCGCGGGCGTCGCCAATCTCGGCGTCGGCGGGGCGACGTCCGCGGACGTGCTCCTGCGCCAGCTCGACCGGGCAATCGAGCAGCGGCCCAACCTGATCACGCTCTCGATCGGGCCGAACGACATCACGACGCGGGTGCCGGTCGAGGTCTACGAAAGGAATCTGGCGACGATTCTCTCCCGCCTGCGGCACGAGACCGCGGCCGTCGTGGTCGTGAACTCGATTCCGGATCTGGCGGTGACGCCTCGGTTCAGCCGGAGCCGCTCGCGCGAGACCGTCGGCCGGCTGACCGTCGTGTTCAACGAGGCGGTCGCGCGTCAGGCCCGCGCGCACGGTGCGGAGTTGGTGGACCTCTACACGACCAGCCGACACGAGGTGCCGCTCCGGCCGGAGCTCATCGGAAGGGACGGCTATCACCCGTCCGACGCCGGATATTCGCGCTGGGCGGAGCTGGTGTGGTCCGGAATCCAGTCGCGCATCGCCGCGCAACGTCAGTAAGTAAATAAGCGCGCCGCGCGCTCGCCGGCCCCGCGAGCGCTCGGAGCATCGTGATACAACTGTAGGCCCATGCGGGCCTACGCCGTCTCCCGCCTCGCGCAGACCGCGCTCGTCGTCTTCCTCTCGCTCACGGCGGTGTTCGCGATGGTACGTCTGTCGGGCGATCCGGTGCTCCTGTTCATGCCGATGGACATCCAGGCGAAGGACGTGAACGAGTTTCGTCAGCGGCTCGGCTTCAACGACCCACTGCCCGTACAGTACGCGCGCTTCGTCGGCGGAGCGCTCCGCGGCGACTTCGGCGAATCGCTCCGGTACCGCCGCGACGCGATGGGGCTCGTGCTCGAACGGCTCCCCGCCACGCTGCTGTTGGCCGGCGCGTCGCTGCTGCTCACGCTTGCCGTCGCGGTCCCGCTCGGCGTGCTGTCGGCGGTGCGCCGTGACGGCTTCCTGGACCACGTGGGAACGATCTCGGCGGTCCTGGGACAGGCGACGCCGGGCTTCTGGCTCGGCCTGATGTTGATCTATCTCTTCTCGGTCCAGCTCCGGTGGCTGCCGACGGGCGGGATCGGCTCCGTCGCGCACCTCGTGATGCCGTCGATCGTGCTGGCGGCGTTTTACTCGGCGCGCATCACGCGCCTCACGCGCTCGGCGGTGCTCGAGGTCCTGGGCGAGGAATACATCCTGACCGCACGCGCCAAGGGGCTCGGCGAGGGGCGCGTGATCGGCAAGCACACGCTGCGCAATTCGGCGATCCCGATCGTGACGCTCGCCGGTCTCGAGCTGGGGCAGATCCTGGGCGGCGCGGTGATCACCGAGACGATCTTCGCGTGGCCGGGCCTCGGCCGCCTCACCGTCCAGGCGCTCCTCAACCGCGACTTCCCCGTCGTGCTGGCCGCGGTGTTCTTCATCTCGGTGACCTACACGCTCCTCAACCTCGCGGTCGATCTCCTCTACGGCTGGCTCGACCCTCGAGTGCGGTTGAGATGAGGCGCATGCCTGGGCGCAGTCGTGGGTTCCGACACGGTCGAGACGGGCGTCGGGTTGACCGGGACTCGCGCGGTGCGGCGTAACAAGACGCCGTGCGAGATTCCGGCGGGGCATGGGCGGGCGCAGCCCGGGTGCCCATGCCCGGTTCAATGAAAAAGTGGCTCGGGGTGGGGCTCACGGTGACGGCGATCGTCGCGGCGCTGGCGGCGCCGTGGCTGGCGCCGCACGATCCGCTCCGCACCGATTTCCCGCAGAGCCTCCGCCCGCCCGGCACCGCCGGCCACCTCCTCGGCACCGATCAGCTCGGCCGCGATCTCCTCGCGCGCGTCTTGCACGGCGCGCGGCTGGCGCTCTTCATCGGCGTGTGCACGGTGGTCCTCACCGCGATCTTCGGCGGCTTGCTCGGCCTCGTCGCCGGATTCGTCGAGCGCTGGCCGTCGGCGGTGCTCATGCGCATCGCGGACGTCCAGCTCTCGTTTCCGTTCATCCTGCTGGCGATGACGATCAACACCATCGTCGGTCTGGGCCTGCGCAACACGATCCTGAGCCTTTCGGCGGCCGGGTGGGTCGTGTATGCTCGCGTGGTGCGCGGCGAAGTTCTCTCGGTCAAGCAGCGCGACTACGTCCTGGCGGCGGCGGCGCTCGGCGTGAGCCGGGGCCGGCTGCTCTTCCGCCACGTGCTCCCCAACGTCGCGCCGTCCATCATCGTGCTGGCGAGCCTGCAGTTTTCGTCGTTCATCGTCGCCGAGGCGGCGATCAGCTTTCTCGGGTTCGGGATCCAGCCGCCCACCCCGGCGTGGGGCAGCATGCTGTCGGAGAGCCGCGACTTCCTGTACGTCGCGTGGTGGCTCGCGGCGTTCCCCGGCGCGGCGCTGGCGCTCACCGCGCTCGGCGTCAATCTGCTCGGCGACTGGCTCCGCGACACCCTGGACCCGAAGCTGCGGGTCTGAGCGGCGGCCCGCGGGGTCCATGGCCACCAGCCACTTCTTCGCGTACCTGTCGCGCATGAAGTTCATTCGCCGCTGGGGACTCATGCACAGCACGTACCCGGAAAACATCCAGGAGCACAGCCTGCGGGTGGCCCAGATCGCCCACGCACTGGCGATCATCCGCAACCGGCTCTACGGCGGTGAGGTGAGCCCGGAGCGCACCGCGGTGCTCGCGCTGTACCACGACACCAGCGAAGTGCTGACCGGCGACCTGCCGGCGCCGGTGAAAGAGTTCAATCCCGAGATCCACCGGGCCTATCACGCGATCGAGGCCGCCTCGAAGGAGAAGCTCTTCGCACTGATCCCCGATCCGCTCAAGCCCGGCTACGAGCCGTTCTTCCGGCCCGACCCGCGCGACCGCGCGCATCGCGATCTGGTGAAGGCGGCCGACAAGTTGTGCGCCTATCTCAAGTGCCTCGAGGAGACCGGCGCCGGCAATCCCGAGTTCGCGCAGGCCGAGAAGGCCCTGCGGGCGAGCGTCGAGGGTCTCGACCTGCCGGAGGTCCGCTACTTCATCGAGACGTTCGTCCCGAGCTTCCGTCTGACGCTCGACGAGCTCAACTGACCCATGGAGATCGTATGCGCCGCGTGAACGCGTTGCTGGTGTTCTCGATCGGCCTGGTCCTGCTCGGCGCGGCCGCCGCCGGGGCGCAGGGCCGCGGCAAGGAGATCGTGGTCGGTCTCGGGGCCGAGCCGCGCACGATGCTCGCGGCGACGATCGTGGACTGGACGACCAACAACATGCTCGAGCACATCTACGATCGCCTGCTCGACCGCGACCCCAAGACCTTCAAGCCCAAGCCGATGCTGGCCGAGAGCTGGCGGATCGTCAACGACACGACGTGGGAGTTCAAGCTCCGCCGCGGCGTGAAGTTCCACAACGGCGAGCCGTTCACCGCGGCCTCGGTCAAGGCCACCATCGACTACGCGCTCGATCCGGCGACCAAGAGCCATTTCGCCAGCGCCGCCTACTGGGGACTCGTCAAGGAAGTGCAGATCGTCGACGACTTCACGGTGCGGTTCGTCACGAAGCAGCCGTGGCCGAACATGGTCGACAGCGCCTCGCTCACCAACTCGCTGATCATGCCGGCCAAGGCCCTCAAGGATCTCGGGCCCGAGAAGCTCGCGCAGCATCCGATCGGCACCGGGCCGTTCAAGTTCGTCGAGTGGAAACGCGACGAGCGTCTGGTCCTCGAGCGCAACGCCGATTACTGGCAGGGGCCGGCCGACGCGACCCGCGTGACGTTCCGCTTCATCCCCGAGTTCAGCGCCCGCCTGGCCGCGCTGCTCTCGGGCGAGATCGACGTCATGAAGGACGTGCCGCCGCACGTCGTCGACGCGGTCGAGCGGAGCGGACGCGCGAAGCTGCGGGCGACGGTATCCTCGCGCATCAACTATCTGGCGCTGGTGAACCTCAAGCCGGGCCCGATGCAGGACGTGCGGGTGCGGCGGGCGATGAACCACGCGGTCGACGTGGACGAGCTGATCAAGCAGGTGCTCAAGGGCCGGGCCAGCCGGATGTGCGGCCCGCTTTCGCCCGCGAACGTCGACTACGCGCCGGCCGAGTGCTACAAGCACGACGTGGCGCGCGCCCACGCGCTCTTCAAGGACGCGGGAGTCGATCCGACGAAGCTCCAGCTGACGCTCGACACGCCCTCCGGGCGCTATCCGCTCGACAAGGACGTGTCGCTCGCGATCGCGGCCCAGCTCCAGCGGCTCGGGATCAAGGTCAACGTCGTCGTCAACGAGTGGGGCACGCACCTCGACAAGATCAAGAACCGGAACACCGGCGAGATGTTCTTCCTCGGGTGGGGCCCGGCCCTACACGGCCAGGGCACGATGCAGCCGTTGTTCCTGGGTGATCAGACCTACTCGTCCTACGGCAACAACAAGATCCTCGACGAGAAGATCGCGCGCGCCCAGACCTTGCTGGAGCCCAAGGCCCGCGCCGACGCCTACGCCGAGCTGCAGCGACTCGTCCGCGACGAGGCACCCTGGGTGTTCCTGTGGCAGCAGCACGACCTCTACGGCGTCGCCAGCCACATCGAGTGGACGCCGCGGGCCGACGAGAAGGTGTGGATGTACGAAGCCAGGGTGACGCCGCGATGAGCCTGACGGTCTTCACCAACGCGTTCGTGATCGACTGCACGGGGGCCGATCCCCTCGAGGGCGCCGCGGTCGTGGTCGAGGACGACCGCATCAAGGACCTTCAGCCGCGCGGGAAGGTCGGCGCGCTGCCGGGGCCGGTCACGACGCTCGACTGTCGGGGCGCGACGCTGATGCCCGGACTCACCGACGCCCATGTCCACATCTGCGCCGTCGAGGGCAACATCACCGACCAGCACCGCTACCTCCCGCCGAGCCTGCTGGCGGCCAAGGCGCTGCGGCGCGCCGAAGAGTGTTTGCGGCAGGGCTTCACGACCGTGCGCGACGCCGGCGGCGCCGACTACGGCTTCCGCGAGGCGATCAACGAGGGGATCTACCCCGGTCCGCGGATGCTCGTCTCCGGCAACTACATCTCGCAGACCGGCGGCCACGGCGACAAGCGCCGACGCGCCGAGTGGAACGCGCCGATCGATTGCTGCATCGGCATGGTCGGCTCGATCGCCGACGGCGAGGTCGAGGTGCGCAAGGCGGTCCGCGAGCAGCTCCGCCGCGACGTGGATCAGATCAAGATCATGGCCTCGGGCGGCGCCATGTCGCCGAGCGACGAGCTCGACACCACGCAGTACACGATCGGCGAGATGCGGGCGGCGGTCGAAGAGGCGCGCGCCGTCGGCAAATACGTCTTGTCCCACGCCTACTCGGACACGGCGGTGCGGAACGCCATCGAGGCGGGCGTGCGCTCGATCGAGCACGGCAACCTCATCCGCGAGGCCGCCGCCAAGGCCATCAAGGACGCCGGCGCCTTCCTGGTGCCGACGATGATCACCTACGAGACGATCTACCGCGAGGGCAAGCGCTACGGGATCGGCGATCACCAGATCCAGAAGATCAATCTGGCCCGCGAGCAGTCCGTGCAAGGGCTGACCTACGCCTACCGGGCCGGCTGTCAAATCGGCTCCGGCTCTGACCTGCTCGGCGACATGATGGTCCAGCGCGCGGTCGAGTTCGAGCTGAAGGCGCAGGTGATGACGCCGATGGAGGTCTTGCTCTCGGCCACCAAGGTCAACGCCGCGCTGTTCCGGATGTCGGACAAGATCGGGACCATCGAGCCCGGCAAGTACGCCGACCTGATCGTCGTCGAGGGCAACCCGCTGCGGAACATGCGCGTGTTCCAGAACCAGGACCATCTGAAGGTCATCATGAAGGGCGGGGCGCTCGTGAAGCGCACCCTGTGAACGAGGCCATCGTATGAGCACGCACAAGGATTCGATCCTCGATCAGTTCACCCGCCAGGCCGTGCCCTTCAGCACGGCGCCGTCCATCAAGGACGAAGCGGCGCTGCGGCTCATCGTCGAGTTCAGCGGGGCCGGCCCGACCGACACCGTGCTCGACGTCGCCTGCGGCGGCGGTCTCGTCGTCTGCGCCTTCGCCAGGACGGTGCGCCACGCCACCGGCATCGACCTGACGCCGGCGATGCTCGAGCAGGCCCGGAAGAACCAGGCCGCCCAGGGCCTCGCGAACATCACGTGGAAGCAGGGCGACGTGCTGCCGCTGCCGTTCCCCGACGCGTCGTTCACCATCGTCACATCGCGGTTCGCCTTTCATCATTTCCTCGACCCGCTGGCGGTGCTGCGCGAGATGAAGCGCGTGGCCGCGCCCGGCGGCAAGGTGATGGTCGTGGACAGCGCGCCGGCGCCGGAGCGCGCCGACGCGTTCAACCGGATGGAGAAGCTGCGCGATCCCTCGCACGCGCGGGCGATGCCGGTCGACGAGCACAAGAGCCTCTACGCCCGCGCCGGGCTTCCCGAGCCGCGGCTGACGTGGTATCGCCTGGAGAGCGAGATGGAAGCGCTGATCGCGCGCTCGTTCCCGAACCCAGGTGACGACGACAAGATCCGCGCGCTCTTCCGGGCCTCGCTGGCCGACGATGCACTCGGCATCCAGACCCGGCTCCAGGACGGCAAGATTCACTACGGCTTCCCGGTCGCCGTTCTCGTCGCCGACCGCTGAGATGCTCGTGAAAAAATCGTGTGACCGAGGAGCGCCACGGCTCCGCCGGGGCGCTTCCGAGCCACCAAACGGGGGGCTTGGGGGCCCGTCGAGGCCCCCCATGTTCTGAGATGCGGATCGTCGATCTGAGCTTTCCGATCCGGCCGCACTTCCGCTGGAAGGTGGCGCCGCAGCTCGTGGCCTCCCAGGCCCAGGGCCATCCCCTGCAGAGCACGCTGCTCACGCTCGGCGCCCACGCCTACACCCACGTCGACGCGCCGCTGCACTTTCTGGTCGACGGCCGCGACATCGCGGCGATGCCCGTCGATCAGTGGGTGGGCGACGCGGCCGTGGTCGATCTCACGCACCTCGGCGCCAACGGCGAGGTGACCGCCGAGGAGCTCAAGCGCCGCGCCGACCACGGGCGCGCTGGCGACATGGTGCTGCTGCGGACCGACTGGCCGAAGCGAACGAGCGTGGAGGTCGAGGCCTTCTGGACGCAGGGGCCGTGGACAGGGCCGAGCGCCTGCGAGTGGCTGGTCGCGCGGGACGTCAAAGCCGTCGGCTACGACTATCCTCCTGATTTTTGCATCCGCGACACCGTCGCCGAGCCGCGACGGCGCCCGGCCCGCGACGAGTACACGACGCACGCGATCTTCTTCCCGGCCGGCATCACGGTGATCGAGTACCTGACCAACCTCGACCAGATCGGCGCGCCGCGCTGCCGGTTCGTCGCGCTGCCGCTCAAGCTCGAGGGCTCGGACGGCTCGCCGGTTCGCGCGATCGCGATCGTGGAGTAGCTCCCGGCGTGAGATGCTGGAGGCCATGATCGATCTGCGCCTGGCGCCGATGGCGGCCGTCACCAACGCGCCGTTCCGGCTCGTCTGCCGCGAGTGCGGCGCCGGCCCGCTCACCAACGAGGAGATCGACGCCCGGGCGCTCCTCCAGAACAGCGCGCGCACCGAAGAGCTGACGCGGTTTCTGCCCGAGGAGCATCCGATCGCGATGCAGCTCCTGGGCGCGGATCCCGACGTGCTGGCCGAGGCAGCGCGCCGGCTCGAGGCGGCCGGCGCCGACGCCATCGACCTCAACATGGGCTGTCCGGTGGCCAAGATCGTGTCCAAGGGCCAGGGCGCCGCCCTGATGCGCGACCCGCTCGGCGCCGTGGTGGTCTTCCGCACGATGCGCAAGGCGATCGCGGTGCGCTTCACGATCAAGATCCGCGGAGGCTGGGACGAACGCACCGTGAACGCCGTCGAGATCGCCCGCATCGCGGAGGGCGAGGGCGTCGACGCGATCACGGTCCACCCGCGGACGCGGTCGCAGCAGTACACCGGGGTCGCCCCGTGGGAGAACATCGCGCGGGTCGTCGACGCGGTTGCGATCCCGGTCGTCGGCAACGGCGACGTCCGATGCCGCGCCGACGCGGCGGCGATGGTCGCGGCCACGGGCTGCGCTGCGGTCATGATCGGCCGCGGCGCGCTTGGCGCCCCGTGGATCTTCGCCGCCGGCGAGACGTCGCGCGACGAACGCGCGCGGATCATCCGCCGCCACTGCGAGCTGATCGAGGCGCATCTACCGGCGGCGACGGCGCTCATCCAGCTCAAGAGGCACCTGGCCTGGTACGCGCGCGGGTTCCCCGGCGCCGCGGCACTGCGCGAGTCGCTCTTCGCGCTGCCGACGCCGGCCGCGGTTCAGAACACCTTCTGGGAATCCTGGTGACCCAGCGTTACTTCGAGGACTTCGCGGTGGGCGATCGCTTCAAGAGCCCGTCGCGGACCCTCACCGACGCGCACTTCCTGTTCTTCGCGGGCATGACCGGCGACAACCATCCGATCCACTACGATGATGAGTACGGGAAGAAGACGCGCTACGGTCGCCGTGTCGCTCACGGACTGCTCCTGACATCCCTGACCGCGGTGGGAGCTTCTACCCTTGCGCCCGTCATCGAGGAGTCCATCGTCGCGTTCGTCGAGCAGAGCACGCGCTTCCGCGCGCCGGTGTTCATCGGCGACACGATCCAGCCCGAGCACGAAGTGATCGCGCTCGAGCGCAAGCGTTCGGCGGGTTTGCTGACGCTACGGGTGTCGCTCAGGAACCAGCAGGGCGAGATCGTGCTGGACGGCGAGCACCGTTACTTGATCGCCTATCGGCCGACCGCCTGAGGCGGGGGGCCGTCCAGGCCCCGGATACGCAAACCGAATTCGAGGAGCGCCACGGCTCCGCTGGGGCGCGGCGAGCGCTGGGGGGTTGGGGGGGCCCGTCGAGGCCCCCCATGTGATCACAGCAGCGCCGTCAATCGGCCGAGCTCCGGATACTCCAGCCGCGCCTCGGCGACGTCCAGCTTGAGCAGCCGGAGCGCCTCGGGCACGTGCTTGAGGAAGTATCGCTTCCCCTTGACCACCGAGAGAAAGCCGTAGGCGCCGAGCGCCTGCATGTGCCGCTGGAGACGGCAGGCGACGAGACTCTGCAGGAACGTCTTTTCGTCCAACGAGTGCGGCTCGCGCGCCTTCATCTCGGCGAGGTAATAGTCGACCAGCCGCTCGCGCACCGCGTCGTCGAGTCGATGGTATGGATCCCAGAGAAGCGAGGCGACGTCGTAGGCCGGGGGCGCCATGCGCGCGCCTTGATAGTCGATGATTCGCGACGCGCCAGCGTGGATCATGATGTTCTGGCACTGGAAGTCGCGATGGATCACGCCCTTGGGGAACGCGTCGACCTGTTGCGCCAGGCGGTGAAGCGCCTCGTCGACGGCGGCCCGCTTCGCGATCTCGAGCTTCCTCGCGCCGACGACGAAGCGGTCGAGGAAATACGTCGTCTCCCAGCGGAAATAGTTGTAGTCGAAGATGCGAGCCTGCAGGAGCGGGCACTCGTGGACGTGCCGCGTCGCCGTCGTGTGGATGGTCACGAGGCTCCGCAGGACGTCCCGATAGATGCGCTCGACGCTGGCATCGTCGTGCGCGAGCTGGAGATGCGCATAGAGCGACGCGTCGCCGAGGTCCTCGAACAGGGCCCGTTTGTTCGCGTCGTCGGCCGCCAGGAGCGCAGGGACCGGGACGGAGTGGCGGCGGAAGAAGCCGGTGTACGAGAGATGCCGCTCGAAGTCCGGATCCTCCCGCGGACACTCCATCACCACCGCCGTGCGGCCGTCGTGCCGCACTCGGAAGTAACGGCGATCGGACCCCCCGAGCCCGATGAGAATGGCATCGCACCAGAGGGGCGAGGCCGGAGTATCGGGCGATTCGCGGTCATCCCCGGCCGGAATCTCGAAATGCCGCGCGAAGAGGGGATCGCTCAGCCGGAAACGCTTCTTCTCGGCGGCGTGGACCGACGGCTGCATGTCGGGTTCGGCCAGGGGGATCACGTAGTCCGGACCGATGATGCTGTTCTCGTGGTGGCCCGAGGCGTCCGCCCCCGGCAGCAGGATGCAGTTCCGGAGTCGCGATCCGTCGCGGGCCTGGCTGCCGGATTCGAGGACGACGTAGCCGTCGATGTCCACGCGTCCGCAGCGAGCCGTCGGGGAAAGGTAGACCGTCTCTCCCCCTTCGCGGAGGGCATCCAGGACACCCCGCGCATAGGTCGTGGGATCGCCGACGTCGTTCCAGTAGCTGCCCGTGAAGTCCATCGCCCGGACCTTGCGGCCGGCCCTGGACGCGGCGACCCAGGCCACGGTGGCGTGGGAGACTCCCGCGGGAAGGAATCCGAGGATCTCGGGCGAATAGACGGCGATGCCGGTGTAGGCAACTTTGTCGGCGACGCGTGACGGGTCCGGCCGCGAAGCTCCCGGGTTCTCCACGTCGAGCACCTGGCCCTGTGCATCGATCACGACGTTGGCCAGATGCGGCAACCGGTGACACACGAGAGTCGCCGTGTTGCCCGAGGCCCGGTGCTCCTCGACGAGGCGAGCGAAGTCGATGTCCAAAAGGATGTCCGAGTTGTGGACGATGAAGGGCCTAGCGAGAAACGATTCCGCGTTCTTGAGCGCGCCGCCGGTGCCGAGAATCGGATCCTCGGGAAAGAACACGATGCGATCGTGCCAGGGCGACGCCGCGGCCCAGGCGCGCAGCAGGGGGGCCTTCCAGTGCAGGTTGATCCCGATCTTGCCGCCGCAAACCGCGGTGAGCCTGTTCAGGATGCGCTCGATGATCGGCGTGCCGAGGATCGGCAGGAGCGGCTTGGGCAGGTGATTCGTGACCGGCCGCAGCCGCTCGCCCAGGCCGGCCGCCGGGAGAAAGATATCGAGCGGAGCGGTGGACATCGTTACGAGCTTATCCTCGCCGACCCCAAACAAGCGAATTCGGCTTGCGAAGCCCTTCCGAGGCCCCGAAACTCACGCGCGATCGAGCAGCGGCCCGGCTCCGCCGGGTCGCTTGCGAGCGCCGGGGGGCTTGGGGGGCCCTTCGAGGCCCCCCATGTAATCAGTCGGATCTACCGCGCGCCGCGATTTCCCAGACCGCTTCGACCTTGTCGCCGCGCATCGCGTAGATCCGGTCGTAGAGGTTGATCGTCGGATCACAGTGCGGGGGGAAGAACTCGATGCGCTCGCCCAGCTTCGGCGCGCGCGACCGATCGGTGATGGTGAGCCGGCCGTGCTCGTCGCCCGCGAACGCGTACTCGATCCCCGGGCGCTCGACCGACTCTGGCGGGAACGGCTTGTCGGTCGAGAAGGCCTTGAGCCCACCGTCGACCATCGCCCGGTCGGACGTCGGCACGCTGACGACCGTGGCGATCACGGTGAGGGCCATCTCGAACTCGGTGAGCGCCGCGCCGGCGCGCCCGCCGATCCGCCGGTAGTCGATGTCCATCACGCAGTAGGAGCCCGCCTGCAGCTCGGTGAGCCCGGGCAGCTCGACGTCGATGTCCCAGGTGCCGGTCGAGCCGCCCGCCACGATCTCGACCGGAAGCCCGGCGTACTCGATCAGCGCGCGCGTCTCCATGAGCGGCGTCATGGCCCCGCGCGACGCCTCGCGCCGCGCTTCCCACCCCATGACGTGGGCGCAGTGGCCCGCGTAGCCCTGCAGGCCGCGGAAGCGCAGCGACGGCTGCGCCACCACCGCGCGGGCGAGCGCCAGCGCGGGATCGCCCGGCGCCATGCCCGTCCGGCGACCGCCCACGTCGATGTCGACCAGCACGTTGACGGTCACGCCGTCGGAGGCGGCCTCGCGGCCGAGCTCCGCGACGTTCTCCGCGTTGTCGACCACCACGAGCGTGTCGGGCGCCGCGGAGACGAGCTGCATCAGCCGCCGGATCGCGGCGGGCGCGACGACTTCCGTCGTGATCAGCAGGCCGCGGACACCGGCGCGCGCCATCACCTCCGCCTCGCCGAGCTTCGCGCACGCCACGCCGAGCGCGCCCTCGTTGACCTGACGCCGGGCGATCTCGGGACAGCGGTGGGTCTTGGCGTGCGGCCGTAGATTCTTGCCGGCGGCCCGTGCGTGCGCGGCCATGCGACGCACGTTCCGCTCGAAGCGGTCGAGGTCCAGGAGCAGCGCGGGCGTCGGAATGTCGTCCCGGGTCATCGAATGAGCGGACGGGGAACCGCGCGCTGCTGGATCGAGCTCGAGACGTCGTAGCCGAGATCCGGACGCGGCGGCGGCCGACGCGCTTGCTCGCGAATCGTCGCCTGGTCGCGCTGCGTCTGCTCGTACTCGGCGGCGGCTCGCGCGGCATCGCGCGCGTCCGCGTCGCGTTCGGGCTTCACGACCGGCTTGCGGGTCGTCGACTCGCGCTCGCTTCTCCTGATTTCGAGTGGCCCGGTCTCCGGGCCGCGGGGCGGCGTGGACTGCGCCGCGACGGTCAGCGGCAGCGCCAGGCTCACAGCGAGCGCTTCAGCCACGAACGACGACAACATGTCCGTACAGTACACCCGCGCGTCAAGACACGCTCACGTCGTTGCTGAGCTCGTTCCGGTCGTCGGGCTGGCGCGGATAGTGCTCCGCGAGCGCCCGGCCGACCGCGCCGACCGCGCGGACGATGGCTTCGCGCGCCGCGTTCGCTCGCAGTCGTTCGATCATGAGATCGCGCACGTCGTGCCAGTGGCCGTCGCCGACGCGCCCGTGGATGCCCTCGTCGCCGACGACCGCGAGACGCCGCTCCTCGATCGCCAGGTAGATCAGCACGCCGTGGCGCTCGGCGGTGCGGTGCATGCCGAGCCGGTGGAACACGTGCCGGGCCCGCGCGAGCGCGTCCGGCGCGCGCCCGAAGAGACGCCGGGGCACGCGGCGCTCGAGGTGCACGCGGATCTCGCCCGACGTGCGCGATTCGGCTTCCGCGATCGCGCGCGTGATCGCATCGAAGTCGTCCTCGTCGAGGAACTGCCGTGTCCACGCGGGATGTCGAGCCATCACCAGCTCCCGCTGGCGCCGCCGCCGCCCGAGCTGCCGCCGCCACCCGAAAAGCCCCCGCCGCCGCCTGACCATCCGCCACCGCCGCCGCTCCCCCAGCCGCCGCCGTACCAGATACCTGGGCCCGATCGGCCCCAGCCACGGCGCGCGGCCGTGTAGCCTCGCTGGCGCGACGCCTCCAGCGCGAGGCCGCCCACGGTCACTCCGATCAGCGCCAGGAACGCGAGCAGATAGACCTGCGCGGAGCTCTCACCCTTCCCTGGACGTCGATCACGCGCCTGGGTCTCGACTGGCCGCCGCGCCCCCCCGGGGGCGATCCGCTCGTACACCGCGACGGCGCCCGCCTCGAGTCCCGCGGCGTAGCGCTGCTCGCGGAAGCGCGGCGCGATCGCGCTCCGGATGATCTGATCGGCCTCCGCGTCGGTCAGCACGGCTTCGAGCCCGTAGCCGACCTCGATGCGGAGCTTGCGGTCCTGCACGAACACGACGAGCAGCACGCCGTTGTCGAGGCCCTTGCGGCCCAGACGCCACTTCTGGAAGAGCCTGTTCGCGACGTCCTCGAGGCTCTCGCCCTCGAGAGAGCGGAAGAGCGCGATCGCCATCTGCGTGCCGGTGGCCGCTTCGCGCTCGGCCAGGAACGACTCGAGCCCCTGGCGCTCGGCCGGCTGCAGGAGCCCCGCGTAGTCGTTCACGCGGCCGGTCGGAGCGGGCGGCAGGACGAGGGCAACGGCAAGGGCAACCGCGAGGAGCAGGCTAGAACTTCACTTTGGGGGCGGTGCCTGCGTCGGCCGCCGCTTCGAAGAACGCCTTGGGCTGGAAGCCCGAGAAGCCGGCCACGAGCGAGCCGGGAAACAGCCGCAGCCGGGTGTTGTACTCGCGAACGGCCTCGTTGAACCGCTGCCGCTCGACGGTGATCCGGTTCTCGGTGCCCTCGAGCTGGCTCTGGAGTGTCAGGAAGTTCTGGTTGGACTTGAGCTCGGGATAGCGCTCGACGGTGACCAAGAGCCGGCTCAGCGCGCCGGAGAGCTGGTTCTGCGCGGCCTGGAAGCGCTCGAGCGCCTTGGGGTCGTTGAGCGCCTGCGGCGTCAGCTGGATGGAGGTGGCGCTGGCCCGCGCGCGCGTGACCTCCTCGAGCACGGTACGCTCCTGCGTCGCGAACCCCTTCACGGTCTCGACGAGGTTCGGCACGAGGTCGGCGCGCCGCTGGTAGACGTTCTGCACCTGAGCCCACTTCTCGGCGACGTTCTGGTCGAGCCCGACGAGCTGGTTGTTGACCGAGACGGCCCACGCGGCCACGCCGCCGACCAGCACGACGATCACGATCAACGCGATCAGGAGCCCACGCACCATGAACGAGATGATTATATACTCTGCGCACGTTGTGAGAGGAGGCGGCCACGAACAGCCCAGAGCCCTTGCCCACGTACCACGTCAAGGCCCGGAACACCTCGACCAGCTCCGAGAACAGGATCCACGACGACCAGACCGCGCGCCAGTACGGGTTCCGCGGCGCGCTGGTGCCCGGCGTCACCGTGTACGCGTACCTCACGCACCCGCTGGTGGAGGCGTTCGGCGCCGCGTGGCTCGAGCGCGGCACGGCGAACGTGCGATTCGCGAAGCCGATCCACGACGGCGAGGAGGTCACGGTCGCCGGCGCGGTGACGGCCCGCGACGCGCGAAGCGTCACCGCGACCCTCACGGCATCGACCAGCGCCGGCGGCGAGTGCGCGACGCTGTCGGCGACCTTGCCGGCGGGCACGCCGGTGCCGGTGAACCTCGTCATGTATCCCGTGGCGCCGCTGCCGGCCGAGCGCCCGCCGGCGACCCGCGAGCACTTCTCCAAGCTCGACGTCCTCGGCACGCCGATCAACTCGTACGACGACGCGCGCGCCGCCGAGTACCTCGATCGCGTCAGCGACGCGCTCGCGCTCTATCGCGGCGTGCGCGGCTGGGCCCATCCCGGATTCTTCCTCGACCAGGCCAACAAGGCCCTGTCGCAGAACGTCCTCATGAGCCCGTGGATCCACGCCGGCAGCGTGGTGCGCCACCTGGGCGGCGCGCGCGTCGGCGAGACGCTGGCGACTCGCGGCCGCGTGCGCTCGCTGTTCGAGAAGAAGGGACGCCAGTTCGTCGAGGCGGATCTGGTCATCGTCGCCGGTGATCGACCGCGGCCCGTCGCCCACATAGTGCATACCGCGATCTACCAGCTGACGCCGCCAGCGCGTTGATTCGCGTCGGCCGGCGTGCTAGAAGGGGGGCATTCATTTGTTCACGGCCGCGCTTCGGCCGGCGGGGCCAGAGCCCCGCGACGGCCTACGGCGCGCACCGCCCAGGAGGCCGACCGATGGACCTGAACTACTCGCCTGAAGACCGGGAGTTCCGCGCGACGACCCGGCGCTGGCTCGAGGCCAACGTCCCCACGCAGGATCTGAAGACGCTCGACGAGCGCAAAGGGTGGCACCGGAAGCTCTACGAGGCGGGGTACGTCGGCATGTTGTGGCCCAAGGAGTACGGCGGCTGGGGCGCCACCCCGATGCAGCAGGCGATCGTCCAGGACGAGATGGCCCGCGTGAGCGCGCCGCCGGCCATCAACGGGCTCGGCATCGGGTTCATCGGCCCGACGATCATCGTCCACGGCACCGAGGCGCAGAAGCAGCGCTACCTCAAGAAGATGCTGACGGCCGAGGAGATCTGGTGCCAGCTCTACTCGGAGCCGAACGCGGGCTCGGACCTCGCGAGCCTCAAGACGCGGGCGGAGGACCAGGGCGATCACTTCGTCGTCAACGGCCAGAAGATCTGGACGTCGAGCGGCCCGATCAGCGACTGGGGCATCCTGCTCGCGCGCACCGACACGAAGGTGGCCAAGCACAAGGGCATCTCCTGCGTGCTCCTGAGCATGCGCCAGCCCGGCGTCGAGGTTCGGCCGCTCAAGCAGATCACCGGCAGCTCGCTCTTCTCCGAGGTCTTCATGACCAACGCGCGCGCCGACAAGTCAGACCTGATCGGCGACATCAATCAAGGCTGGGCCATCGCGCAGACCACGCTCGGCTTCGAGCGCGGCGGTAACGCGCTCGGGCGCGTCACGCGCTACGTCACCGCGTTCAACCAGCTCGTGAAGGCGACGAAGGAGCTCAAGCGCGGCGGCCGGCCGCTGATCGAGGATCCGTCCGTGCGGGCGCGCATGGGGCGGATCTACGCCGACCTCGAGGTGCAGCGCTACGCGGCGCTCCGCGTGCTGTCGGCGCTGCAGAAAGGCGATACGCCGGGGGCCGCGTCGTCGATCACGAAGCTGTCGTATACCGAGTTCGAGAAGCGCTACTACGAGCTGGCGCTGGAGATACTAGGGCCGTTTGGACAACTCATGGTCGCGCGCGAGGAATTCGAAGAGGTGGACACGTCATCAGGAGAGCCTGGGACGTTCGCAACCGCGTTCCTGTGGTCGCGCGCCGGCACCATCTATTCGGGCTCGTCCGAGATCCAGAAGAACATCATCGGAGAGCGCGTGCTCGGCCTGCCGAAAGAAGTGCGCGCCGACCGCCTGAAGGCCTGACGCCATGGACTTCTCGTTC
>Ga0209058_1000657_pt1 | contig 30068 bp, 41 predicted proteins | sample GraSoiAngelo_147_FD_185904 | JGI IMG/M metagenome (GOLD analysis project Ga0209058, IMG submission 185904) | Grasslands soil microbial communities from the Angelo Coastal Reserve, California, USA - 14_1009_05_40cm (SPAdes) (version 2) | ecosystem: Environmental > Terrestrial > Soil > Grasslands ... | reverse complement strand
AAAGAACCAGGGCAGCGCAGAGGTGGCCTGAGAGCGAGAGTAGATTTGAACGGCTAAGCGACAACGTCTTCCTTCTTGAGTTTACAAGGTTGTATCCTCCAAAGAGGAAGATGGGAAGTGCTAGGACTACAAAGAGGCTTGAGACGAGAACGATCAGCAGCCCAACCGACACTAGAAAGGCGCCTGAGACGAATAGCCCTATTCTCGTGCCCCTTCCTGCCGCAGTGGACGTGTCCTGGTTCAGCCCTAGAAAATGTCCTGCACAAGTCACGAGGAGATCAGAAATACGACGGACAGGAATAATCATCTGTCAAACCCTAACCATGTACGCTACTCAAGACTGACCCTTGGTGTCCCTCAACGTCCGTTTAAGAGTTGTGCGAAAAAGCAGAATCCCTCTCAGCTTTTCCCTGAAGATCTGCAATTTCTCGTGACCGAGCGACCAAACCACCGCAGCCTCTATTTTATCCTGGTGTTCCACGTGTGCCCAAGATTCCTGCCCAAAGAAAAATGGTATCTGTGAGGAGAGATCGCTACAAGACATCCGTCCCTCACATAGGCGGCTCAACGCTAGGTTCCTTGAGAACGCTATGAGCTGACAAGGAGCCAGAGGGTGGTTTTGAGAATGTGCTTTTTTAGGAGAATGAGTTCGCGATTGGAATGGTTATTCCATGAAACGAATCTTAGTAACGGGTGGCCTAGGATTCATTGGGAGTAATCTTGTCGACCACCTCATTTCGACAGACGAGGTCACGGTACTAGACGATCTGTCCTCCGGTCGGATTAGTAACGTCAGTCGACACTTGAAAAACCCGAAATTCAGATTCGTAAAGGGAAGTGTACTCAACCCCGGAATGATCGATGAGGCTATTGGTGGAGCAAGTGCTGTCGTTCATCTAGCCGCAATCGTTAGCGTTGCCCTTTCAATAGAGAAGCCTCTCCTAGTTCATAGAGTAAATGTGGAAGGAACCTTGAACGTTCTCGAATCTTGCTTGAGACACTCGGTGGAAAGGTTTGTCTTCGCCTCCTCCGCGGCCGTCTACGGAAATGACCTGACTCCGCCCTTTAGAGAAGACTGCCGATCAAACCCCTCGAATTTATACGGAGCCACGAAGGAGGCTGGAGAAGCCTACGTCAAGGCCTACGCTGAAACCCACAATCTGAAAACGGTTATCTTGCGTCTTATGAATGTCTACGGACCCCGTAGATCCCCTGGACCGTACGCCGGAGTGATTACGAAGTTCGCGGAGGCTATCTCGCTTGGACAACCCTTGAATGTCTACGGGGATGGAGAACAGACAAGGGATTTCGTCCATGTGTCCGACGCTATCGAGGCAACGGCAAGCGCTTTGCACAAGGATCAGGCGATCGGCCATACTTTCAACATAGGAACTGGAAAGCCGACGACCATAAGCAAACTTGCTGAGATCTTCTCGCATCTAACGGAACCTGGATCTCACATCACTCATATGCCTGCACGGCGGGGGGAGGTTAGAGCCAGCTGGTCAAACATTGAGAAAGCTAAGAAAGTTCTCGAATACCAACCCAAGATATCTCTCGAAAATGGAATCAAGTCGTTCATGCAATGGTACAATAACGAATCCGAAAAACCCCTGAAAATCGATGTACAATGAAGGACGAGCCTGGATCTATCGGCCAAGGGAATCTCTCTGCGTGTTTTGAGGGTCCGTCTCCAATTGAAATGTCGAAACGGGAAAGCTTGAGCCGTGTTTCTCCTCGGACACAGCTGCTGGAGCTATGTCTTCTCGAAGCTTACGGGCAGACAGGTCAAAGTCTACATCCCCGCTTACGTAGCGTTGCTGGCGGGTGTTCTCCCGGACTTTGATATTTACTTCAATCTGCTGATTCAACATCATACCTACACTCACTCGTTGATTATTCTTCTACCTATATGCGCGGTTCTCATCATTAGATTCAAGGGTCTCGGACTGGCATTCTCAGCGGGGATTCTCTCCCACCTCTTAGCGGACTCGATAGTTGGAACGATTCCCCCTCTTTACCCCCTATCAAATTTCCAACTCGGAGTAAGCTTAGGGCTACCGAGTCCGGCGGACACCGTTCTCGAAGTCGGAGCCTTAGGACTCGTTCTAGTCCTATCGTATCTCAACGGAGACTACAAGCTTGTGACGGAGTCCCAAGGAGAATCTGTCTATCTGGTGATCCCCACGGTTTCGATCATTGCATTGACCCTTCTGTTTGCCGGTGACAACAAGGTTTCGCTCACAGCCTTCGCTTTTTCAAGAAAAGCCCTGACACTGGTAACCTTAGGCCATGCAGTGTTGCTCGGGATTCTTGGTTTAGGTGTCGTTCAAGGGGTTAGGGCCATCATAGTCGATCGCAAGCAACCGAGCCCAGCCTCAAGTCCCCTAGCTCGGATGCCTCAACCGTAAGGGCCTCCTCTGCCGGTAACACCTCGCCTTAATCCCGGCGCCTAACGGATTCTCATGAGACTATTCCGGAGGTCTCAAAAATAGGCTACCTGACCTGGTGGAACTTCCCGAAGAAGGCTTGGCTCATCATCATCGCAGAGCTAGCCGTAATCACGTCCCTATCGTTCTCGCTTTACGTAACCTATCTGAGCAATATCTACTTCCAGACATACGTAAACAGCCTTTCCCCGATACTGGTTCCGACTCTTAGCGTCGCCTTCGGAGTCTCTTCAGCATCAGTAGCCACGTATCTCTATCTGGGAATGAGAAGGATCAGGGGACCGCTAGAGAACGATGCATTCTCGACTTCGGTGAAAAAGAAGACCTCTGTTAAGCGAACTCCCAAACGAGTTTCTCAAACGAACCCCGTGCCACCACTAGCTGGAGACACAGTATCGTCAGCCCCTCCGAAGCCCAAGCCGGGCATTTCCGCTCAAAATCACGCCCAGAGCCAAAAGCCTCAAGCAAGAAAGGGGGAAGAAATACCCCCGGGCCCTGAGCCGCGCAAACCAGCCAAGTCTCCGAGCTAAGCAAGTACCAAACCATCACGCCTACTTCAAGTCCCTCGCCCACTAGCCTGTCCGATATGTGACTCCCTATGAAACCAGCTACCCCGGTAACCAGAACGCTAGAGAAAGGGATGTTCATATGGGAAATCAGCCGTCAAAGATGATCAAGCCCTGACCTGTGCCTTATTGATCAACAGCCGTTTGGGCGGACTTAGCGTAGTCTTAGGGGACGCGTGCCTTGCCTAGGAGCGCCCTATGTCGATACTCATCTGTTCAAGCGTTGGGACATCGGTTGGGAGTACGACTGACCTGGTAGCAAGCCGTATTGCCTGTTCACTGGTGTACCTGGGGTTCCAGCCGGTTGTCTTAATTCGCGTAATATCAAGAAGCATATTCTTGACATCCCCTACCCAACCTCTACCATCCAGCGCGCCTAGAACGAATTCCAGGGAGACATCGTTGAGTCGCATTTCTTCGGATACTATCATAGCGACACGTTTAACGTCTATTAGGTCTTCTGAACCTACATTGAATATCTCTACATCGTCTTGTGAGGATCGGCAGGCGCGTATCAGGGCGTCCACGCAATCATCTACGTATAGGTACGACTTGGCTTGAGTTCCGTCCCCTAGGACCTCCAACTGCCTAGGATTTTGTCTAAGCTTTGATACGAAATCATGAACCACCCCGTGATTACTTTTCGGACCCACCACATTTGCAAGTCTGAGTATTATGCCTCTTTTACCGAAAGCACGGCAATACGAAGTCACCAAGACTTCTCCCGCGAGTTTCGAAGCACCATAGACTGAAATCGGTTCAAGAGGTGCATAGTACTCCGGCGTTGGAAGGACACTTGCCTCTCCGTAAATTGCAGACGTAGAGGTGAAGATAATAGTATGAGCACTGCTAGATCGCAGGGCCTCAAGGAGGATGTGGGTTGCATAGACGTTCTGACGAAAACAGTTTGCAGGACTGTTGAACTCAATGCGGACCTCAGGATTTGCTGCTAGGTGAAAGACCACCTCAACGCCTTCCAGGGCCTTCCTCACATCCTCCGATTTGGTACAATCTCCCACCAGAAGTTCGGCATGATTGGATCGTGCACTGTTCAAAGTCTCTAACAAGTTCTCCCTGAACCCCGCGCTGAAGTCATCGAGAACAATTACGTCCCACCCGTTCTCTACAAGAGCGCGACACAGGTTTGAACCGATGAATCCGGCACCACCAGTAACGAGGGCTTTCATCTCTAGAGGTCCTCGAAACCCAGTTTTGTTGGCAAAGCCCTTTCACGATCATGAGACAACACTACAAAGGTGGATAAAAGTTTCATTCGCCTCTGAACAAACTGGAATCAAGATCCGCTCGCGGTAGGCCGAAGGCCAAGGTTTGCTTTCTCCAGGCCTGCGGGGGCTGGCTAGGCGCGCTGATATGTCAGCAGTGAGTGTACAATTCTTCGGCCCGCTCTACCGTCTCCAAAGGGAGACTTCCCCCCCGGAACTCTGTTCTGCCGAATAGCGTAGCGTATTCCCCGAAGTATTGAATCCCTCTGGACGCCCACTACCTTCGCGAATCCAAATCTTACTGCTTCTGGCCTTTCCGTTGACACTCTGAGAACGAGCACGGGTTTTCGTATTGGGGGAGCCGTTGCCTCTTCTTGAATCCCCCCGGAGTCGGTTATAGCTAGACTGCAGTTCTTCAGTAGAACTAAGAAATCGAAGTAGCCTAGGGGGGGAAGTAACTGGACATTCTTGGATTTCTCGAGCCTGGTCCTTAAGGCGAATCTCTTGAGCATCTTGTCAGTTCTCGGATGGACGGTGAAGACTACAGGTAGAGGCGAATTAATCATTGCCTCTACAAGATTGGCAAGAACAGCGGCATCGTCCACGTTCTCTGCCCTGTGAGCGGTGGCCAACACATACTTCTCGAATCTGATCCTATTCCTGATTTTAGATTGCTTGACGGCGAGCGGCGTGTTCCTTATAGCGGCGTCAATTATGGTATTTCCCGTAACATGAATATTTCCATGGACTCTTTCTCTCAATAGATTCTGCCGCGAAGGTTCCGTCGGCGCGAAGAGAATATCCGCAAGGTGGTCTACCATAATTCGATTGTGCTCTTCCGGCATCCTCCAGTCAAAACTTCTCAGGCCCGCTTCTACATGGCCTACGGTAAGTGACAGCTTTCTCCCAACAATTGCACTCGCAGCTACAGTGTTAGTGTCCCCCTCTACCAGTAACAGGGGGTCCCGTTCACCCTCAACAATTTTTTTCAGACCGACCATCATCTCCCCCATTTGTTCAACAGGATCTCTCTTAACCAGATGTATGCTGTAGTCTGGTGGCGGAAGACCCATCTCGTCGATGAAACGCGTGCAAAGCCCATAGTCATAGTGCTGCCCGGTCGTGACAAAGAGGAAGTCCAGTCCCTGGCGCTTGGCTTCCTCAATAACGGGGGCCTGCTTGATTATCTCGGGCCTAGTGCCCACTATGATCAGAACCTTTGCCAATGTTAGCCGAAACCGGATTGTGGTGAGCCGTGAGGTCGCGGTGACCCTAGGCTCGGTAGGGTTGTTGGGACGTCACGTTCTGGTCTCCTTGCATAGGGGCTGCGCCTCACTGGAATTCGAGGCAATTCATCTCCAACTAGCAACTAGGGACCCACGACTGCACACGTTTCCATTTCGCTTTCTCCTAATGGGTTTGTATTCGCTTGTGTCGTATCATAGACAAGAACACAACTGTAGAAACAGTCTCCGCGATCATAAACCCGCTTCAGGATCCGATGAGCCAGCCCCATGATTGGGACGAAGGGAGGAATAGATTGAATGGCCATTACGAAGTACCAGGTATGGCAATTCTGAGTCCGAATGATGGACGCGCCCGGAAAAACCGACGTCAGTTCGTCTAATGTGGGATGCCCGGAACTAACATGTTCAGTCAGTTCTTGCGTGGAATATGCTCTCACTTTTTTCCTGAGCTTAAGTAACATGGTATCGTATTGGCGTGCCAGAAACAGGGGAGGACTCTCTACTGGTGTATGCAAGACGACCAAACGTCTTGTAACTCGCTTCATCTCGTTCAGAGCCAGTTGTCGACCCGATGCAGGGATGTGTTCGATCATATCGACACTTACAACCGTTTCGAAAATACTGTTGGCAAAGGGCAGGAATCTGGCATCTGCCAAAACCCGGTTGGTTGTACCGCGGCGACCGTAACGAGTTCTATCAACAGAGATCACTCTCCGCTTCTCTCTGGAGAGCAACACCAATCCAGACGTACCTGAACCCAGCTCCAGGACGAGCCCCCGACAGGATATGTAACAAGCCAACTTGCTGTATCTGTGTTTGGTGTCCGCTCCTAGAAGAAGGGACTCTAATGAAGGCGGGAGATTTTTTTGGAGAAACCTCTTTGTTGATAGATGAACGATTGACATGGGGTTTCTCACTGTCTCAACTCATTCCGGACCAGTCATCACTTCGGAAGCATCGGCTGCAGCACTAGGTCTGAGGAGTTACTTTCAGGTAGTCAACACTGAGGATAAAAGGGACAGTAGGGTCGGAGTTTCCTATGGTAATTTGGTGAAGACCTCCCCCAACCGAGGGCATTGTGACATTCAACACGATTGGGCCTAATGTATTGTAGGAGTGAGTCAATAGGAGGGTGCCATCCAGCCAAATTCCGAGGGGGGAATAGTTTGAGGGATTATAGTCCATCAAGTGGACTGAAAGCGCATAGTTCTTGTTTCCATCTAGAAAGACCTTGTAGGTGGCATTGAAATTCTTCCCAGCTGGGAAGTTGGTGTCGAGAGAAGCTGGAAACTTTGCCCACGTAAAATTCGTCGTCCACCACGGACCGGAGATACTGGCGAAATCAGAGCTTGTGGCAAGGGTCCAGGTCGACAACGAATTGCAATCGATGGAGTGCGGAGGAATGATGTAGAGAGTATTTGATACGCGAAACTGCTGTATGAATTGTTCTGAAAGTATCCTGTTGTAAAATCTTGGAGCATCTATTACAATGGGATGAGAAAAAACATTGCAGCGATCGGTGCCGATCCCCTTGGATAGTTCTTCGAAGAACTGCTCTGCATGAGGGGCTGAGATTGAGTACAAGCCTATTGCTGGATTGACAGGCGCCGGATCAACCATGTACATCAGGAACTGAAGTTTCCCGTAGTATGCGTATGTTTGGCCAACAGATTTTCCGACATATGATCGGATAATCGGTGAGTATAATGTGGCGTACTCGCCATAAAAGACCATTATTGGCTGCGAAAGGTGGTCTTGGGTCAGAATATTCACTATCTGCTGGATATCGTTATAGTCGTCCGCGCTAATGTACGGCGAGAGATACTGTTGGTATAGAGGTTGCGATTCGATTGCATATCCTATTGTTAATAGGACCGCAACGGCGACAAAGAGAATCTTTCTGTCGTTCCACATATTGCCTTTTACCCAGACCGGTATCTTGCCATAACCCCTAGGAGTGACACTGAAATAGTCTCCACTGCTAACGCTGACAGGGCTCCAACAGGAACAAGGTACAAAGCGCGCTCGGGCGGGAAGGCCAGTATTCCAGATAAGGGCAGCAAGACGGATGCCAGAGCAACCGATGACCAAATTCCCCAAAACCCGAAGAAGAGGTTTCCCCTCTTCACGTATTGTTTCAAGCTGATCGCGACCCCAACAGCCACTGCTGGGATGAGGAATCCTCCCAGGAACGCGAACGCCGCGAAACCGTTAAGGGTAGTAGCCGTCTTTGGTGTCAGACTTGCAGTCTGACCATAGTCTAGAACAAAATTGACGAACAACGGCAATTCTAGTAGAAAAGGCCCCGCCAACAAGAGCGTCCAGGTCAGGAATGAACGTAGCTGCATGCTTCGCATTAGAAGGATGATTATGGTCAGTGAGAACAAGACATAGGACTCAACTTGGGTGTAGGCGACGAGAGACAACCAAGCAAGGGAGACGACGGCTCGCGTAGGATTGATTCCAGTTTTCCATTTGACGAAAAACGGGACATAAAGAACGATAAGGGCCAACGCGAGTAAGTTTCGGTTCAAATCGGCAAGAAGTCTAACGAAGTTCAGAGAGACCACCGTCAGGATACTTGAGATCCCTGCGACGTGCACATTTCCCGCGGTGAGCCTCACCAGCCTAAAGGTCGCTATTACGACTGTGCCTCCGTAAAGCACCGGAAGGATTCTTTCGGCAAGATCGAGGTTTCCAATCAATAGACCCGCTCCCGCTAGAGTCAGGACACTCAGATGAGGATAGTTCCAAGTGGAAATCATGGCTAAGGGACCATTTTGAATTACTAGGCGTGCGAGATATGCATAGGTAGATGAGTCCCAGCCCAATAATAGGCCAGGGGCGTAACTCTCGGTCTGAGACCACAAGATTAAGACTAATATTAGAAGGGACGACCCGACATATAGAAGTGGAAGGACTCCCGGACCTCTTCCGAATTTCATCTTTGACTCAGAGTCCTGACCACTAAATTCCCGAATTCTTCCGCAACAGAGGACCAACTGTACCGCAAAGCGATATTTCTCCTGGTCACAGATGCAAGACTCGCATCATTGGCATTCAACAAGCGTGCCGAGACTCGCTCTGCGGTGACATCTGCGTTTCCCATTATCGCAACATCTTGTGCAATGCGGCTCACATCTATGATTGGAGTCGAAACAATTAGCTTCCCCATCGAGAGATATTCGAACAGTTTTATTGGACAGGAGGTTTGGGCAACAACTGAGCTATTGAACGGTAATAGACAAATATCCATTCCAGCGATGAGTTCAGGGACTGCTTCGTGTGGAACCAGGCCGCACGCAATGATGTCGGAGTCGCCGAGAGAATACTTCGTCTTCAGAGAATCTATTGTCTTATTGACAGCAGCCTGGCCGTAGGGCGCTGAGCCGACTAACATTAGCTTAGCCGTTATTCCAAGCCCGCGCAGATTGCTGAGAAACCTGAATACGAAATCGAAATCTAGCCAAAATTCGAGGGTCCCAACCAGGCCTACGATAACTTCATGGGACACACCCAATTTTCTTCTGGCTGCATTACGGTCAACCTTCCCGGGGCTAAAGATCTCTGGATCGACACCGTTCGGGATGACAAACAAGTTCCCATCCGATTTCAGATATCGGTTTCGGACAAGTGTTCCCAAGCTAAAGCTAGGGGTTACGATAGCGCGACACCTCTTAGCGGTGACCGAGAGTATAGTCTCCAAAATTCTTTCTAAGGGAGGTAGTAGAAAACGCGGCACACGATATCTCCTGAGAAAGCCTGGGAAGTAATCCACCAAATCATATATGACTGGAATGTCGTAGAATTTTCCTACTAAGGCGGCAGCCAATCCAGGCAACAAGTTGGACGTGACTATCGCATCAACTCGGCAGTCCAAGGCAATTCTGCGAATCGCGGCCAAATGGAGGGGGAAACCCAGTACGTAGTAGATGACTTCACCAAGGCGAGCGGCAAAGGGCACGGGTACAGAATGCACTGTAAAGCCGGGAGGGATCTTCCCGGGAAAATCAGAATCTTTCAGACAGAATCTCAACACATGGATCTGATAGCCTTTCTTAGCAAGCTCTCCGAAAATGAACTTCATTCGTACGGGTACAGGCGAATTCCAATCTGAACTGGGGACTAGTAGGATTCTCATTTTAGGAAACCAGGCTTAACAGTCTTCTCGTGTGAGCAGCCCAGTCAAAGGACTGCGACTTAACCCATGCAGCCCTACCCATCTGAAATGAAGTTTCAGGGTTAGTGAGCGCCTCTATCTTATCCGCCAGTTCGTCTGGATCATTCGCTTGAAACGCGAAGCCGTGACGCTGGTCTTCGAAGATCTCCCACACGCCTGAACCTTTGGGGACTATAATCGCTGTTCCTTGACACGCCGCTTCTAGCGCACCCAATCCAACAAACGCGGGAACGGGTAAGACAAAGCAGGTCGCTTTACGGTACAATTCAACTAATCTGCGCTCATCCGGGTCTTTTTCCAGGGTGACTCTGTTGGTTAGTTTTCTTCTTCTTATCTCACGCATGACCCATTGAAGTACTTGCAGGCTCGGCCAGTTGCCGGCCATTATCAGTTTAGTCTCACCTCTAACCCTTTCCATCGCACTCAACAAAAGGTCGGAAGTTCGGTCGGCATCCCATCGGGTAACCGAACATACGTAGGAGCCCTTGTTTTCCTCCAAGCTCGGGGAAGGGTGACAGCCTGGGTAAATTACGTGACATTTGATCCCGAACTGGCGGGCTAGAACTTGACTTAGTTTGTTTGAGTTAACTACCACCTTGTCCGCGCGAAGAATGAATAATCGTTCAGATAACCCCGTCAAATAGGATGCGAATCGGCTATGGGAAGCACTCAAAGTTCGGACATAATAACTAATCGGGTCAGCGTGGAGGTAGAGGACGTTTTTTTTGGAGCCAACTACGTAGTCGAAGAGGATACCGAGTGGAGAGAGCGCGGTGTGACATACGTAAGCGTCGAAGCTAAGTCTATGAGTCCACAAACGGGAAAAGGCACCGTGAACACCAATGCTCGCGACGTCAATGTCCATCTGAGAGCTTCCCTGGGGGGATGGAATTCGAGTCAGTGTCTCCAGTGATCGGCTTGTTGCAGAGGAGAAGAAGGGTATTTCGCTCAAGAGGATGGGTTGGTTGCAAACGAGCGATGCGTAAGCCTTTAGAACTCTTTTCCAGCCTTTACGTTGTGTTATAAGCCGAGCTTCATGGCCAGCCACCCTAATGGCACGCACCTCCTCCAGAGCAATCTTGAACATTCCGCTGACCCTCGCTGGAAGAGCGACCACGGCGATTTTCATTAGTGACTCTGTTCCTGTAGGATTCTCTTCTTTCGGAGCATGGACATGGATCGGAGTCTGCTGAAAGCCACCCGTAGGCCGACCTGGCGATGCAGCTCAAGAACTGATGAGTCGGCGTAGACCCTGCTCGCCTGACATTGGGTTCTATTTGCAGAGATTTGGCGGATATTAACGAGGTTCCACTTGATTCCTGAGAGATAGGACATTACAGCCTGAGGTTGATCCGTTAAGATGGCTCCCGAGAAATACAGCATCGCGTACCATGCCTCGCAAATTATGAATAGAAACAAGTTCGGAGTTGACAGATTCTTGATGCTAGATGTTATTCGATTTCGCTCGCTAAGGTATAGTTTCCTTTCCGGTAGCTTTGAGAATGGCCCGGTTCTAGTGTGATAGGCGAGCGCGCTGGAGGTACACACCACTCTGTAACCCGCAAGTCGGGCTCTCCAGCAAATGTCTACTTCCTCGTAGTAGGCAAAAAATGAAGCGTCAAAGCTACCCAAGGATCTGACGACGGGCACTTTGATAAGCATTATTGCTCCACCGACAAAGGCGACGTCAAATTCCTTTGAAGGAGTGTTCAATCGACTTATTTCCTTCCGAGGCAGCGCTATTCCGAAGGGAAAGCACAAGTAACCGCCCTCTGAGTCGATCGCTCCTGTGTCGCAGTCAAGAATCTTGCAACCGACAATGGCAATAGATTCATCAGACTCCGCCGTAGAGAGCATTTCTGAGAGGCAATGCTCCTGCGGGAATACGTCTGTCCCAAGAACTAGGGCGTGTTCGTGCTCGGCGACCTTGCTGTTGATTAAGCAGAAGTTCACGCCGCCGCTGTAGCCTAGGTTGCTCGGAGGTTGAATTAGCTCCACGCGAGGAAATTCCCTAAGATATGAAGCCATCGACTCTAGCCTGGAGTTATCAACGACATAGATGGGTGCGCTCGCGAAATCGGGGAGTTTGCTGATCCAAGTTAGCTGTTCAAATAGCTGTGTGGGCATAGCGTAGTGAACTATGATGACGCAAACTCTCTTTTTCTCCAAGGTAAGAGACGCCCGCATGAAGCCCTGATCGATCGGAGCAGCTTCAGTTGATGTTTCTTCTAAAGTCCCTTCTCAGAGACTTGATCATGTCAGCTATCAGACCGAAGCTGAGTAATTGCACACCGCTGACTATCATCAGAGAAGACAGAACTACGAAGGGAGGATGGGTGATGTAACCGAATTTCAGCCACTCGTAGAAAGAGTTGAGGCCCACTACAACTCCTGACATCACCAAAGTTACCCCCGCTCCCCCAAACAGGAACAGCGGTCTATAATCTCGGGCAAGCCTAAGCATGGTTGAGAGTATTTGCAAACCGTCACGCACCGGCCTGAGCTTTGATTTCCCGACTCTTCTTGAGTACGAAATAGGGAGTTCCATCAATCGACCGCCGACTTGTGTTATCTCAGCGATCATTTCCGTGGCGTACGCCATTCCGGCGGAGGCTCTTGTTATGGTGGGAGTGAATTGAGTTCTGAAGACTCTCAGACCGCACTGGGAATCCGTTAGTCGAATACCAATTGCATGCTTTGCGAACCAAGACAGCAACCTGTTGCCCCATTTACTTGTCAAACTCATCGCGCCATCCTCCATGTCCGCAAATCTGTTACCCACGACAAGGTCCACTTTTCCCGAAGCAACGATGTCTATCATGTTCGCGATATCCTTAGGATCGTACGTCATGTCCCCATCGATCATCACGGTTATGTCTGCCTTCAAGGCAGAGTGCGCGAACTTGAAACCCAACTGGAGCGCGTCACCGTAACCGCTCCCGTCCTGCTTGATTACATGGGCTCCAAGGTCTTTCGCAAGATTCGCGGTTCCATCGGACGAGTTACCATCCACTACTACAATTTCTGTAGTGTACTCGTTTAGTACGCGCTTGATTTGAGGAATGAGGTCCGTAACCCCTCCGCGTTCATTAAGAGTCGGAACTACTACTGCCACCGCCATTTTTGATGACTTTCCTGGCTGTGTAGTCATTAGGTCTATGCGTCGATGATTCATTGATGTCGTCTCTGGTCCTGATGAACGTCCTTCGTCGCTAGGCTGCAGACTTGCCTCCATCTTCTCGCCCGTTCCAGTCTCATTTCTTGGGAATTACGGGCCCTCTATATGAGGCATCCTCAAGGTTCCAGAGTAGATCTAGTTCGGCAACCCAATCAGCAATTCTCCGGAGTAAGTATTCCCGCTGGTAGTTGGAGGGCGAGTCCAAGGTCCCGTGCCTATCCTTAGTGCCCAGAGGCCGACAACATCCAACTGTGATCAGGAGCGTCGCCATCGCCGGCCTACCGTTGACAGATGCGTGTCGTTGAACTGGAAACCAGGCATTATGCAAGAGGTTCAAAGTCAAGCCCTCGAAAGAACGCTGACCAGCCATCCAACCCTCAATCATTAGCCGTCCACAGTCCGAGTCCGAGGAAGCGTTGGAAGGCTTCTTCGAACCTCCAACGATAGGCTTGCATGTTCCCCCACCGGACAGCCAGATCGCTAGACCTAGCGGCCCACCTCTTCCCTCTTTCCAAGGCTTTCACCATGCCAGTGTCCAACACTCGAACTAGTTTCGCCAGAATCTCCGCCAGTACCCTTCGCAGTCTACTGCTTTTTACTTGATCTACCCATCGCATGGTGAGATCTACCAAACCCCTCTCTAGGTGGTCTAAGGCTCTAAACCAGACCTGCTGCCTCAAAGCCCGGGTCCTAAGCCGGGCCAAGACCTCTCTTGTCATGGGTTGTCGTCCGCAAGGGAGAGAGGAAATAGCCAAGACTAACCCCGATAACCCTACGCAATCTTCCTCAGCGAGTCGAGAATTTGCTGTTTGACCTCATCTCTTCCTCGGTTATCGGTTCGACTATGGCCATTCATTCCGACAAACTTGCGGGTCTGAGCAACGGCCCAGTGTCGGTTGCGAATTCTTGCCGACCAATAGGAAGGAAACCGCCTCAGCATCAGCGAAACGTGTTCTATGAAGTCCCCTGCCTCCCGAATATGGCTATGATCGGTGGGGACCTGTCTAACTTGAACGGGACATATGGGAATTCCCCTCTCCTTAAGCTCGATTAGTAATTCGGTGGTCAACTGCATACCATCTTGGGACAGTCTTAGTTTGTTGAGGGCTTTACGATGAATCGCTCGGAAACCACATTGTACATCCCCAAGGTGTCCCCCGTAAAGCGCGTCAAAGACCTTCGCCAGCATCACATTCCCGAAGAAACGACGAATCTTCATTCCATGGGGAAAACTGTGGATCCGTACACCCATAGCTACCATTGATGAGCCCTCCGCTACTGGCCGCAAGACCTTCAGAAGGTCACCCGGCCAGTGCCCACCGTCCGCGTCCATTGTAACAATAATGTCTCCGGTCGCCTTGGAGAAGCCAGTTCTAGTCGCAATTCCGTAACCCCTTCGGGGCTCACGAACCACCCGAGCACCCTTGGAGGCAGCGACTCGAGCTGTGTCGTCACTGGAGCCGTTGTCCACCACGATTACTTCCGCCTCGGGGAGCCAGTTGTAGGGTATTTGCTCGAGAACCCTTCCTATTCGCTCTTCCTCATTCAGAGCTGGTATCACTATCGAAACTTTCACTTCAGGACAGCCCGGGGATTGAACTTGCGGAAAGGTCTCCCTCGTTATTATTTGGATTGTGTGAACCCGATATATGTGGGAAACTATGCTGTTTGGGAACTGGAGTTTCCAAGAGGAACCGTCAGGAGACTCTTACCTATTTGAGCCCCGAACCGGTTCGACCTAAGCATAAGGGAAGGGTTCATTGATTCTAGGGTTAGGGCTCCAAAACCTGCTAGCGACAAGGCTAGGAACGAGACACCTTGAAAAGCGATTAGAATACTGAGGACCAAAGCCAAAGTCACAAATATCGCTTCTGCGATCGCAATCCTGTCCAGCTGGACGTCTCTGAAATACTTGTTGTCTCCTACGCGCTCAAGACCGCTCTTCGGCGGTCTGAAAAAGAAGCCTGTTTTGCCCCTGATTCCGTTCAGGAACCCGATGGAGATCGCCGTTACCATGCAGGAGCTCGTGTACGACAAGAGCGCTAGTAGGATAAGATTTCTAGGAGTCATTATTCTCTGCACACATAGCGCATATCCACCTGAGGCGAAAAAGAAGATTACGGGCGAACCAATGATTGCAATGTAAATTGGGCTGGAGAATCTTGAATTGCCTGGAGCAGTAAACCCAAGGATCAGTGCAAAGGCAGAAACCAATGTAACTACAGTCCAGCTGACGCCCGAGAAAGGACCCAGCAAAAAGATCAGCAAGGCAAGCCTCCTCCAAAACGATAGTTCGGAAGATTGCAATATCTTCCGCCATCTCGAACAGGCACGATTCGCCCAACCTTGAGCGACCCTAGCCGCCTGCTTCTTCCAAATCTCTAAAGTAGAGGGACACTCGCATAAGATCTTAACATCGCTCAGATAGATCCTCCTCCATCCCGAACAGTATATCTTGCATGAAAGGTCTGGCGTCGTCAACTATCGAATCGTTGGTCCAAAACCCAACCCGTCGTAGGACTCGTGTTAACATCGAAGTGAATCCCCTGGAATGAGTAGGGGGCATCGAGAGAGTACGACCCCATCTTTGTTATTGTGTCCCCTTGGTCCTGTTGCAGAGCGAATAGCCTGGTAATCAGGCTCTGACCTCTGTTGTACTGACCAACGCGAAATGACACGAAACCCATCTTAGGGTCTAACCCAAATGCGGCAAGTCCTCTGGAGAGTACGTTCGGTGTCACAGTTGAATCAGAGTCCAGAAGTAGAACGTACTCGCCGTTCAAGAATGGCGCCGCATGGTTGAGGGCGACACTCTTGAAACCATCTCTCGTCTCCCGTCTTGAGACTAGTGGGGTTATTCCGCTAGACTCCAGCGCTTCAACTTTCGAGTCTATTAGCGCTCTAGTCTCGTCCGAGGAATCGTCAGCTACAACGACCTGAAGTGACTCCTTTGGATAATTGAGACCTTTGATCGCGTCAAGTGTTCGCCCGGTCACAAACTTCTCGTTATAGGAAGCGATCAGAATCGAAACACTAGGACAATTACTAGTTCAAAGGTCGGCAATTCCCAACGATCTGGGAAATCCGAGGGAGTTACGAATAGGATCACGGTGCAATACGAAGCAATGAGGACCGGAATGCTGAAAGCGGGGAAGACGACCCATGGCTCTATCACAAACCTTCCACCACACCCGGTAGAAAGATAGGGGGTTTCATGCTTCGCGAAAGCGTTCCACCTCAAACCGTTCCCTTCGCAGAGCTTGATGCTGATTTTCGGCCCGAAACTCATAGGCTTAATACGTCACCCAAGAAATGCGACAAAGACGTTCAGGCAAATTTTCTATGAAGGGACTATTGCTAGCTGGCGGACATGGGACGAGGCTCAGACCGCTAACCTACACCGGTAACAAACACATGCTCCCCATTGCAAACAAGCCAATGCTCATGTACGGATTTGAGCACCTGAGATCCGCCGGAATTAGGGAAATTGGAATCGTCTTGGGCCCCCTCCAAGAAGGAATCATAGAGTCCTTCGGGGAGGGCTCAAAGTTTAACGTGAATATCACTTACATTGACCAACCTGTTCCCAAAGGGATAGCGCATGCCGTTCTGATTTCGAAAAAATTCCTTAACGGCGACTCATTCGTAGTGTACTTGGGCGATAACCTACTGAAAGAAAGCATGCCTAAGCTGGCAAAGGAGTTCCAGGACTCTGCCGCCGATGCAATGGTAGTCGTCAGCAAGGTCAAGGATCCGAGCCGCTTCGGCGTAGTCAAAATTCAAGACGAGAAAATCGTAAAGCTCGTCGAGAAGCCGAAGCAATTTCTCAGCGACTTGGCTTTGACAGGCGTTTACTTTCTTCGTCCATCCATTTTTCCAGTCATAGAGACGCTAAAACCCAGCGGGAGAAACGAGCTGGAGATTACTGAAGCGATTCAGAGCATCCTAGAAAAGGGAGGAAGAGTGACCTACCATACGGTATCAGGGTGGTGGAAGGACACCGGGCGTCCCGAGGATATTCTGGAGGCCAACCAGCTCGTACTAAACGACCTAAAGACCTCTATCAAAGGGAAGGTTGAGGATGGGGTGACCGTTTACGGAAATGTGGAAATCGCAGAGGGGACCGTGGTCCGTAGAGGCGCGTCGATCCGGGGTCCCGTGGCAATTGGGGAAGGCTCCGAGATTGGTGAAGACGCGTATGTAGGACCCTTCACATCTATTGGAAATCGCGTGAAGGTACTTGGTGCCGAAATTGAGAATAGCATAGTTCTCGATGGCGCGATCATAGACTGTAAGGAGCGAATCCTGGATAGTATCATCGGCAAGAACTCGAAAATAGTCTCAAACCTCAACACTCGACCATCGAGCAGAAGATTCGTTATAGGTGAAAGTACATTCGTCGGACTCTAGACTCGTTTCCGGAGAGCGCTTTTGGCTTCGAGGACTTCGCCCATCAATTCGACTTGATATGCTCGCGATGCAACACCTCGCAGGCACTCTCAATATTAAGAGGGGCTGCGCGAAGTAACTCTTGGGCTCTCCCTACCATCAAGGATGAATCTGCGGGCCTTTTTGCCTTCCATTGTAGATCTCTAGCATGTACAGCTTTTATTAGAGTCGAGTCGAGTCCGAACGTCTTGGCAAGCCCGATTGCGAAATCGTAGCGATTCAACCGAGTAGCTCCCGCTGCGTGAATTATTCCGGGCAATTTACGATCCCCAATTTCGATTAACATCGCGCTCAGGCTTGTGTTTAGGGTAGGACTGGAGAACTGGTCGCGAACCATCCGAATGCTCTCTCCGTTGGATAATTTTTCGTAGACGAACGTTGCAGCATTGGGCCTACTAGCCCGCCCCCACCCATAGACTACACTTGACCTAGCTATCGACCACATTTCTTCGTCAAGCAGGTTCATCACAACGTTCTCCCCTTCCAGTTTGGATTCACCGTACTTGTTAACGGGACGTGGTTGGTCATGTTCAGAATAGCCTCCCTTTTCTCCGTCGAAGACGTAGTCTGTCGACATTTGAATTAGGAATGAGTCCGTTTCCTTGGCCGCATTTGCTAGGTGAGAAACAGCTTCTGCGTTAGCCGAAAATGCGGCTTCGGGCTCTAGTTCGCACCTGTCGACGTCTGTCATTGCTGCCGTATTGACGACAACATCTGGGTGGAGTTCTGAGAAGGCCTTCCTGACCTCGGTGGCTTGGGTGAGGTCGAGGGCCAGGGGTTTGCCATGAAAAGGGACATGATCCTTGTAGCCCGAGATAACTTCGTGCCCCTTCTGCAGTGCGAGTTCTACTAGCCTGTTGCCCAAGAGACCGCTTGCCCCCGTTACCAGGATTCTTATAGGCTACCACTTCTCCTTCCACGGTTGTGCCGACAGTACCTTGGAAGATGCCAGGCCACTCCACCACTTCCTGTTTGCAAGGTACCAGTCTACGGTGAGAGCCAAAGCTTCACGCATAGTCTTCGCCGGTTTCCAGCGTAATTTTCGTCGAGCTTTACTTGACGAAAGGCTGTATCTGAAATCGTGACCTGGCCTATCCTCAGTTTCGACTAGCATGCTCGGCGATTTTCCAAGTTGTTTCAGGACCGTTTCTGCTACTTCTCGGTTCGTAAGTTCGTTGCCAGCGGATACGTTGTAGATTTCCCCGGATAGGCCCCTGTCAAGTGCGTGCTCTATCGCAGTGCAAAAATCTCCGACGTAAATCCAGTCGCGAATTTGCCTTCCTCCGCCATACAAGGGTATCGGCAAGTTTCTGAGGGCTCTGATGATGGCCTTAGGGATGAATTTCTCGGGATGCTGGTAAGGGCCAAAATTGTTTGTGCACCGAAGGATTACAACCGGGATTCGGTAGGTCGCGTACCAGGCTTTAGCGACCATGTCGGCTGCTGCCTTTGTGGCCGAATAGGGGCTTGACGGGTTCAATTGGCTTTCCTCATCGAAAGACCCTGAATGTATGGACCCGTAGACTTCGTCGGTTGAGATATGCACAATTTTCTTGACCTTGGTTTTCCGACATGCGTTTAGCAAAGTGAAGGTTCCCGTCACGTTGCTTTGGAGGAATGGGTTGGGTTGGGCTATGCTTCTGTCTACATGCGTCTCGGCGGCGAAATTGATGACAACGTCGGCATTGTTTGCCAACTTTCGGCAGAGCCTCGGATTTGCGACATTTCCTTTGACAAATCTGTAGCACGGGTTCCCCCTCAGAGAGTCCAGGTTGGCAGGGTTGCTGGCGTGACCCATGTAGTCAACGTTGACTAGCTGGACCTTCTTCCTCGATTCTAGGACGTGCCTGACGAAGTTGCTCCCAATGAACCCCAGCCCGCCAGTGACTAGAATCCTTTCCAAGACTTCGACCTCTTAGAAGCCAAACGGTTTCTGACCGGACTCTTTACTTATGGGGGGGGTTGGTTCCAGTCGTGTGGTTTCGAAGTTCTTACGTCAACGATGGTTGGATCGTTCCAAGGTCTTCGGTCTTCATCTGGACTCTTTACGTCATACAGACGGTTTACGCAGTATACGGTGAGGGATGGTTTGTCTCCGACAGTCTTCGTTCCATGCCAATAGTTGCCCGGGATTCTAACCACTTGAAGCCTTTCACCACTTACAACAACCTCGTCTAGTTGACCCCGAGTAAGTGAGCCGGGCGAGTCATCGTATGCAGAGATCTTTATCGAGCCGCTGAGAACGATGAAGTAGTCCACTTGACCCCGGTTGTGCCTGTGCCATGCGCGTATCATCCCGGGGAAGCTGTAGGAGAGATTGGCTTGGACAATCGTGTCGTCTCCAAGCAGCTCCCTCCAATCCTGACGCATGATTTCCGCAAAGAACCCCCTTTCGTCCACATTCTTCTTCAAATCCTGAACCTTCACTCCGGGAAGCATAATGGTCCCAAGGGTACGTGGGGCTAATAAATTTCAGGGCGTCGATGTAGCCAACTCTCTGTGCACTGGGCCCAACTGCCTCTTTTCTTGAAACCTCGGCCCCAGAATTCTGGAAAGGTTCATCGATTTCAGCGTCAAGACTCCGAATCCAGCAAGTGACAGAAAGAGAACCCACACGCCTTCTGCTAACACTATTAGACCAATGCCGATGGCAAGGCTGGCCAAGACTGTTTCTGCAATGGCGATTCTATCATGCTGGACGTCGCGGAAGTACTGCTTACTTCCCTCATTACTTTCCACCCCGCTTTTTGGTGTTCGGAAAAAGAACCCCGGTTTTCCTCTGATGCCCTGCAAGAAGCCGATGCAGATGGCTGTGGTCATGCACAGGCTGGTATAGGAAATGAGAGGGAGGAGGAGCAGATTCTTTGCAGTCATTATCCTCTGCACGTAGAGCGCGTAAGCGCCTGAAAGAAAGAAGGTGATGAGAGGTAGTGTTACTATGGTCACATAAATTGGGCTAGCAAATATCGAGTTTGCGGGCGCGCTGAATCCGAGGATAAGCCCGATTGCGGAGACGAACGTGACCACAATCCAGCTAAGTGCCGAGAAAGGTCCCAATAGAAAGAGCAACAGCGCGACCCTCCTCCAAGGAGAGAGCTTGCGAGATCCAAGAATTGTTCGCCAGTTTGACCTGGCGCATTTAGTCCAGCCCTGGGCCACTCTCGCAACTTGCTTCTTCCAGACCTCAAGGTTCGAGGGATCTTCACCAAAGACCTTCACATCGCTCAGGTACACGCCTCGCCATCCTGCCGAGTATATCTTGCACGAGAGGTCGGCATCGTCCACAATTGAGTCATTCGTCCAATACCCCACCTCTCCTAGAATATCTGCTGATACAATCGTAAAACCCCCTTGAAACGAATAGGGGGCGTCCAAAACGTAGGACCCCATCTTGGTTATAGTATCTCCTTGGTCCTGAGATAGAGCATACAGTCGTGTGATCAGGTTTTGTTCACGGTTGTAGTGGCCGACCCGGAACGAAACGAACGCTATTCTGGGATCTAATCTGAAGGCTGCCAGTCCGCGGGATAGCGAGGCTGATGTGACTGTTGAGTCGGCGTCTAGGAGTAGGACGTACTCGCCCTTCAAGAGAGGAGCTGCTTGGTTCAGTGCACCGCTCTTGAATCCCTCACGAGTGTTTCGCCGTGATACGCAAGCGATAATGCCTGAAAAATTCAGTTCTTCTATCTTCTTGTCTATCAAGCTCCTCGTGTCATCTGTGGAGTCGTCAGCGACAACGACCTGAAGCCTTCCCGCGGGGTAGTCCAGACTCTTGACCGCGTCAAGTGTTCGGGCGATCACGAACTTCTCGTTGTAAGTAGCGATTAGAACACTAACTAGGGGAAAGCTCTCGCTCGCGGGGCTGAGATTTCCTAAGAATCTCGGATATCGAAGCGAGCTGACAAACAGGATCATCGTGTAGTAGGACGACAGTAGAACTGGAATGCTGAAAGCCAAGGAAATCGTTGCGACCACAACCCAGGGCTCTATCACGAACCATCTGCCGAGAACCAAGGAGCTACGCGGAGGATTTTATGGTTGGCGAAAGCTTCCAAAGCGAGGATTCCTTTCATTAGGTTCCAACACGCACGGCACGACACACGAGCTGAAGGCTAGGGTTTGCGATTGGGGTTGCCTATTCAACCTGAATAGCTCGTGTGGGTCTCTTTTCGTCGCTCTTTGTGAACCTAACTTCGAGGACACCGTTCTTGTAAGTGGCCTTGGCTGTCCTTGGATCAACAAGGTGCGGCAGTTCCATTTCTTTGAAGTAACGTCTCTTCGCTGCTTCTACCGCTATCTTCAATGCTCTATCTGTGGATTCCAGTTTGATATCGTCCTTCTCTACCCCCGGAAGTTCTGTCACTACGACCACTTCGTTTCCCTCTTGTAACACATCCACGAGTGGTTCCCTCTCCTCTTTCACGAGAGGACCTCTAGAACTCGGCTCCACATTTCCAAACTCTCGAATTACCGGTTTACCATCTTCTCCGACAGACATTGAGAATCCATAGACGAAAGGTTGTGGTCCCTCGCTTGCCTTCGGCATCTCTATCGCTTTCCGCATCATCTCGTCCATCAACCGGTCCATACGATCCATTTCCTCAAAGATATCGAACCACCAACCTGACCGGCGAGGACGTTTCTTTCTGGTTGAGTCTCTACTGTGAGCCATAATAGACCAATCGAGAATATTTCAGGAGCTATATTGGAGTTTGCGCTACCACGTCGAGGCTAGATCATTCGCTTGACGAGGCGGTTGATATCTTCGCCCCTGTAGCCAAGCTCTCCCCCGTCAGTTGCCGCTCGTCTCGTGCTTCGCTTGAAGCCGCCTCTTGGTGGGTGGAGTCTGAATCTTGGTTTTACGCCAGCAAGCCAAAGCTCTTTGACACCAATCTCTCCGGCGACAACTGCTCTTGCGAGTTCTGCGATATTCTCTTTCTTGAAGAAGACTTTCGCGAATTCATCGTCGAATTCCTTGTTTCCCTCTCTCTCCGCCCTCTTCCGCAGCATTCCCTCTAGCACCTCCGGGTTAACCTGGCCCCATGCGACCAAGTTCTTCACGGCCCGCAACATACCCAAAGTCGATGGGCTATTTTCCAGGAGACGCGCTCGGAAGGTACTCTCCATCTTCAAAGTCTCCATAGTCTTTCTGATATCAGGGTTATCGGTTGCTGTTCCGCGGATGCGTACCGCGAGGATGACAGGTCGCTTGTCAGATTCTGCCAATCTTACGCCACCCAGTCCTGTTGCGTTACGACATTGTAGGTCTGCACCAAGGCGTCGAACACTGCAAGCGCGGAAGAGGTAAGTGTTGATGTGGACCCGTAGGTTCGTGTCCAGCAATCCTTGACTCCAGCCAGCCTCAAGACTTGTTTCGGTATCTCGCCAGCTACTAGTCCGAGTCCTCTCGGGCTTGGAAGAACGTGAACTCTCACACTCCCACACTTCCCCACAACGCCGAACGGTACGGTGTGGGCTCTGCCGCATCGGCATTCCCAGCTTCCACACCCCCGCCGAACCGGAACAACGTTGAGCTTTGCCTGTATCGTCCCTTTGTCGATGGCTGTACGGACCTGCCGTGCTTTTCCTTCTCCGACACCAATGTAGCCATCGCCATTCCCGACCGCGACTATGGCTCGGAATCTCGACCTTTCGCCAGCGTCAGTCTGTTTCTGGACAAAGCCGATCCCCAGGACCTCCTGCTGGATGTTCGGCAATAGCGTGTCAACGATCTCCGGCTCTTTGATCCTCATTCCTTGGGTGAATATCTCTTCCATTGAGACGATCTCGCCTGCTTGGACGAGTTTTCCGAGCTTGGTCTTTGGGACCCATCCGACCTCCTGACCGGGTCTCTGACTGCCCCCCTGGTATGGTCTCTGGCTCATGCTTTCGCCTCAATAGGTGCTGATTGAATCTGTTGTCGGACCTGTTCGAAATGGTTGGAGAGTTCTTCAGGCTTTAAACCGCGTTTTAGATATCCGCTGAAGGTTTTCCGGTAAACGTCTGTCTCACCGGAAAGCTTCTTTGCGTACTCGGAAATGTGAGCTCCGCCAATCCGACCCTTGTCGGGTAGTGGACCGTCGGAGTGGGGGACCTGGAGCCCTGCGTCCGAGAGACCCTTCAGGACAGCAAACAATTTGGAACCTTTAGTTGAGGATTTCAAGCCGATATCAAGGACAGCCTCTTTGACTCCCTTCGCTATGGCGCGGCGCGCGGCCAGTGTCCCGGTTAGATAGGCTGAGGGGATATTACCTGATGCTCCCTTCCATCCCATTTTTGCAAGCTCCTTGGACGATGCAGCGGCCCGCACGATATCCCCGCGAAGCTCCGCATCTGTTATCTGGACATAAACATACTTGTTAGTTACCCGAACAACGGCTCTCGGTTTCCCTGACCGGACGAGAGCTCGACGAAGCTTGTAGTCCGTCCTAGCTTCTCGTCTGCGCCTGAACCGAACTGAGTATCGTGGACCGTCAGCCATCGCCTAGCGCTTCCTCTGCAACCGGTGCGCCTTTACATACTCATCGACATGCGAGCGGCTTCGGAACGCCCCTCCTTTCGACATGCCCAACAGAAGCTTGTAACTGGCAGGAGCCAATTGTCTCTTGTCTCTCAAGAACCGGAGATGTCGTCGGATCGCTCTGATCTTCAACACCCAAGCTTCCTTGCCAGGATTCTGCCCGCCCTTGCGGCTGCCAGCTTTCTTTCGTCGGCCGGATTTCAATCGGTGGCGTCCTCTGCTAACCCCTTTCTTCTGAAGCAGACGAATCCTTCCGCTGTCGATAAGCGACTTGACCTCCTGACGAGTAATGGCAGACTCGACCCTGGTTGTCTCTTCCGGGTCTATCCAGATTCTGCTCTCGCCAGAGCCGAGAAGACTGGCAGCGAGCCGTCTCTGGCTTTTCAGGCTCACTTGTCCTCTTCCTCCTCGCCAGTTTCGTGTCCCGCTGACACCTCCATCGTTTCCGATTCACTGCTCTCCTCAGTAACTTCCTCTGTCTCGCTTGTCGACGATGTGAGCTGAGTAGGCTCCGAACTAGGGGACTCCTCTACCGTCGGCTCTTCCGGTGTAACGGGTCTCTCTTCTTCCTTTCCTGGGTTGGCGATGTGGAGGCTCCGTTGGCGTAGCTCGTTAAGCAATGCTAGTCTTTTTCTCTCTCCGACCCGGGCGGAGATTCTAACAATGTGGACCTTCGGGTCCAGTCCTTCAAGCTCTGACAATCTATGAATGAGACGTTCCTGTAGGCCTTGCGGGTGCAGACCTCTCGTCGCCGCCGCGGTCCCGTATCCCACCTTGACTTTTGCGGGCCAGCCCGCTTCTTCCTTTCTCATCTTGCTGGTTACGCCACGGGCTCGCCTCCACGCGGGCTTGACGCGTTTGTACCGCCAGCTTTCTTGCCGGTTGAACGCGGGCTTGCTGTTGTTCGCCATTCTACTTCACTTTCGACGGTCCGGCGGGCGTCTCTAGGCTGGTCTTTGTGTCAATGTAAATGCCGTCTAGGAAGACGCGGAGATCTTTCTTCTTGATCTTTGTCGAGTTCTGTATGTTGGCTGCGGTCTGGCTTACGGCTTTGATGTCTATTCCCTCAACCGTGATATCGTCGCCTTTCACAGCAACTTTCACCCCGTCAAGTATCTGGGCGGACCGGGGTGTTTTCTCGCCGGTAAAGTTCTCGACCTTGAGCGCCTTTGCCTTTTCGTCGACCTTTACGGTGACCGGGAAGTGAGCATACACGGTTCTGAGATTGTACCTGTAGCCCTTTGTCACTCCTCTGATCATGTTTCGCACATGCGCTGCCGCTGTTCCCAGCATTCCGATCTCTCGCTTGCGAGGCCAGGTGACTGAGACCTGGACTTCTCGACCGGTCTGGGTGATCGTTACGGGTAGGTGAGATAGATCTTCTTGGAGGGCTCCGAGCGGGCCTTTGACCTTGACGGTCTTCCCTTCAACTCCTACTGTGACGCCGTCTGGAACTTGAATCGTGCGTTGGAGGGTTTCGAAGCGTGCCATGCTGTCCACCTAGTAAACGTAGCCCAAGAGCAGGCCGCCTGACGCCATCTCTTTCGCTTCCTTGTGCGCGACAACGCCCTTCGGCGTTGTTACGATGAGTATTCCGACATCTCTGGAGGGAAGGAACCGCTTACCCCATTTCTCGAATTCTGGTACGGTTGAGGAGAATCTGGGCCTTACGCTACCGCAGTTGTTGACCCTGCCTAGGAGTTGGATCTTGAACTTTCCGCCTCGGCCGTCGTCAACAAACTCGAACTCGCCTACGTAGCCGTATTTTTGCATCACTCGAAGAACTTGTCCCATGAGCTTCGAGGCGGGATAGACGATGCAGTCGTGTTTGTGCCTCCGCTCGTTGTTGAGTATGGCTGAGAACATGTTTGAGATTGGTTCCATGGTGTGATCACATGTACTTTTTGAATCCGAGGCCTACGGCGACTTCTCTAAAGCACTGTCTGCAGAAGTTCAGCCCGTACTTTCTAACTATAGGTCCATACTGGCCGCAACGTTTGCACGGTCTAGCCCCTTTTCCGTATTTTCGCACTTTCCTCGGTTTTATCTTCGCCATCTGGTTGTCAGCTTCCTACCTGTGTTCTGAAGTTTTCCTGGATGAACTGGATAGCATCCTTCTTCGAGACATAGTGATGCTTCCCGATCTTCGCGGGACGTATAGAGCGACGTCTCAACCGGTATCCAGGCCGTTCGAGAGTAACGTGGACGGTGGCGCCGAAGATGCCTAGCTCTGGAACATACCTGGTACCGGGTATTTCGATATGTTCTTTGATTCCGAAGGAAAAATTACCATAGTCGTCGAAGCAGGATTCGTTTACCTTGTTCGAGACCGCGTCTAAGGCGCGGGTTAGGAATTGGCTCGCATCTTCGCGCCGAAGGGTAACCACCGTGGCTATCGGTTCGCCTTTGCGGATTCCCCAGTCCTTGATCGCCTTCTTGGCAAGCTTGGTAGTCGGGGTCTTGTTGGTCAGCTGGTTGAGCACCTTCTTAGCCTTCTCCAAGGGCTCGCCTGATTTCCCAGTTGCAATGTTGATCGTGACTTTCTCGATCCTTATGTTCAACAACGGATTTGTCTTGGCTACGGTCTCAGTTGTTTGCAATGTAATTACTTCTCCAACGTCACCAGCGGCTGGTCAGTTCCGACAGGTATCACATATTCGGCAGGGGTTTCGAAGCTCTCAGCGCCTGTTTCGATTCTCACTATTTTCCGGCGCGCGTACGTCCCGGGAGTGATGGAGCTGATTTTTCCATAGTATCCTTGGTTTCTTCCGTCGATGACGAGTCCGAGAGCTCCGACTTGGAAGGGAACGTACTTTACTATTTTTTGTGCTGGGAAGCTCAGCTGGATTGCGCCTCCGACTGCGAGTTCCTCGCCGCCGGGCCTTGTGTCTTTTGCCGCACTGAGCAAGGTTCTTCCATCGTGGAGACTGTACTGTAATTTGCCGCCTGGAACGTTCTGTTTTCCAACTATCTTGCAGATCTTGTAAGCAGCCTCCTTATCCTGTGCGGGAGACAAGACGAGTCCCCTGTTCGGCTTCGGTAGGGCACGGTAGACTTGTGGGACGCCTTCGATCTGGACGATGTCCATCAGCCCGACGGGGAAGCGGCGATCGCGCCGGACGATGCCATCAACCTTGACTTTGCCCGCGCTGATGATCCCGATTGCCTCCTTGGCGATATTTGCGAGCCCCAGAGATTCGCGGACGATTACGACTAGTGGTAGGCTCTTTTCGCGCGCGTGGGGTCCCGGTCTTGTCCTGGGAGCCCAGGTGTATTCTTTCCGGTGGATGGGCCAGAAGCCTGGCGAAGGCTCTCGTTTCAGCTGTCTCGGGCCGAACTTTCTAGCCATCTCTCATTCCTTCCTGGATTTTCCTCTCTCAGCCAATAAACCGCTCCGCCACTTGTCTGAAAGGTTGAGGTTGGTTATCCGGACCTTCGTTACGTGTATTGGCAGCTGGGACGAGACCCCGGCGGCTTTCTCTCGCGCCATCCCCTCAACAAAAATTCTGCCATTGGAATAGTCTACGCGCTGGACTTTCCCCTCGAGCCCTGAGAAGTCTCCTCTCATTACACGTACGCTGTCACCGGTTCGCACCGGAAGCCGTCGGACCTTGTGGTTCTTGGTGAGATCGTCTGAGAGCCGGGCAGCGAGCATCCGTCGTCGGCGGTGTTGTGGAGCGTTGAAGAACATCTTCCGTTGCTTGGACGGCTTAGAGGAAACCATTCTAGATCACCGTGCTCGCTAGGTTCGCGACTCGGGGCCATCGCTCCGCAGCCTCCTTCGCCACAGGTCCCCGGATCTCAGTGCCTTTGAGCTCTCCCTCAGGGGTCATTATGACCGCAGCGTTGTCTTCGAAACTGAGACGTGTTCCATCAGGTCTTCGAATGGCTCTGGCCTGTCGTACGACGACGGCGGGAAAGACTTGTTTCCGAAGGCTGGGTGAGCCTTTCATGACTGTGATCATTACCATGTCTCCAACGCATGCCGCCGGGACACGTCGTAGTCGGCCGTGGTAGCCGCGGACGTTGATGAGCTTCAATTCCTTAGCGCCAGTGTTGTCGGCGCATGTCATCCGAGAGCCGACGGGCAGCCCACGTGCGACCTTTGGTCGGTATTCTATCATTCCCCGGGCGCTGACCGCTCGGGTCTTTGGCGCGGGCACTAGGCTGCGCCTCCTGTCTTCTCAACTACGACGAAGGTGACCTCTTTGCTTAGAGGCCTACATTCTGCAATTGTAACCTTGTCGCCTTCTGCCGCTGATATGCAGGGTGGGTTGTGGGCGAGGGTCTTGCTTCTCCGCCTCTCGTACCTGCTGTATTTCGTATAGTAGTGTAGGTATGCGCGTTCTACTGAGACGGTCTTGGGGGATCGCGAGCCAGCTACAGTTCCCTCGAAGACTCTTCCTCTGACCGAGAGGTGTCCGTGGAATGGGCAGAGGGGATCGTTACATCCTGTCTTCGGTGGTTTTACGTCTAGACCGGTGTTTCGGACTACCATTTCCGCAACCCTTTCTTCACTCTATCCTCAGGCCGGAATCGCAGGAGAGAGCCATCGACTTCGACATTTTCGGTCGGCAGCTCTGCTCGGAAGGTTGTCTTTTGTTTCTGGACCTGTCGGAGTTTTGCGTTGGCTTCTATCGTGAACGTGTTCATGGTCTCGTCTCGGACAATACCTTCCAGTCCTTGGAGAGTAGGGTCGGTGGATTTTGATACTTTGACCTTGAGTCCGATCCACTCGTGGGCGGTGATATTCTGCGCGGTGATCATGGGCCTAAGCCGACTCCGGTGTTGTTTTCGTAGGTGAGTTGTCTAATGTCAACAAGCGGGCAATTGTCTTGCGGAGCTCCCGTATACGCGCCGGATTCTCCACTGTTCCACCCGACTTTACAGATGTTCGAATGCTAGTCAGTTCCGCTCGCAGTTCTGTTACCTTCTTCCGTCGCTCCTCAGGAAGCATCTGGTTGAGCTCACGCTTTCTAAGAATCGCCAGTTTCCACTTCCTCCTTATCCTCCACGACAACCGCAACATCCCCGGCTGTGGTCTCAACCTCGACCACGGCCTCAGGCGCGGACACTGGTTCAACTTCCTTCGCTGGTGCGGCCGGTTGGGGGGCGGTCTCTGCGGGCGGGGTTAGCATGATCGGCTTGTCAATGTAATCGATCTGCGGTGGTAGAATGCGAACGTTGATCCCGAACAGGCCCTGTTTCAGCTGAACATCAGCCACCGCGGTCTTCACGCTCTTTAACACTGGATCTCCAACCCGAGGCAGGTAGCCGGCCTTGAACTTCTCGAATCGTGATCGCTCTGTCGTAAGTTTTCCTCTTATGGTGATTTCGACGCCGAGGGCTTGCGACTCCATTACTCTCTGAATTGCCCAGTACGCGGCTCGGCGGAAGTGGACGCCTCGCTGGAGGGCCTGAGAAACCTGGGACGCGACAACCTTCGGGTCTTGCTCAGGAACCTCGATGTTAGCAACCGAAAGCTGGGGATTTTCAATATGGAATTTGTCCTCCAAAACCTTCGTTAGATCTCGAATGCTCTGGCCCCTTCGGCCAATGACCATTCCAGGTTTGGCGGCGTAGATGACGACTCTTGTGCCTACGGGGCTTTTTGTGAGCTCTACGTGGCTGTATCCTGCGCGTTTCAGTTCTAGTGCGAGGTGCTCGTCGATTTCGAGGCGTCGAGAAACGTCTTTGACAAAATATTTGGTAACTGACAAAGAATTATTCCAGCTCGTAGCCGACAAGTTCGATATGCGTCATAGTTCCCTGCAAAAGATCGGATCGACCAAAGGCTCTCGGATTCCTCTTCGGAATCTTGGTCCCGCGCTGCGCGGCGGCATGAATGATCTTGAGCCTTTCCGTGTCGAGATTACGATACTCAGCGTTTGCTTCCAATTCCTCTAGAAGCTTGAAGAGTCTGCCAGCGGCTTTCTGTGGAAAACGGCCCGCATAGAAATGCTCGTTGAGCTGTCGCCGATGCGGGACTTCCTTGTGAAACCGGCGATAGGCGACCGCCTGTTTGAGTTCGATAACGCGTTCGAGAAGCCTCTTTGCATCAGGGAGTTTCATTCCCCTGATCGTGCGACATAGTTCCACGGATGCTTTTGGAGATATGCGGAGTTCGCGGCCAGAACACTTTACAGTACGGTCTGGGTCGAGGCCCGTAACTGAGTATCCTCGTTCTGGCATCGCGTTTTCACCGGAAGCTTCGAGGAGCCCCAGTCCTTATGCTAAAAACCCTTTGGGGAACCA
>Ga0209058_1000656_pt1 | contig 30080 bp, 30 predicted proteins | sample GraSoiAngelo_147_FD_185904 | JGI IMG/M metagenome (GOLD analysis project Ga0209058, IMG submission 185904) | Grasslands soil microbial communities from the Angelo Coastal Reserve, California, USA - 14_1009_05_40cm (SPAdes) (version 2) | ecosystem: Environmental > Terrestrial > Soil > Grasslands ... | reverse complement strand
AGTGCGGCCAGGTCCGCCAGGCGCCAGTCTCGGCGCTCGATTCCCAGAGGCGAGTGTCCGTCCGGCTCGGCGTTGCCGAAGTGCAAGCGGATCCGGCCCTCACTCAGCAGCGCGTAGGAGAAGCAGCCGAACGTCGCCACGATGCCCGGTGGCGTTCCCGCCTGCGGCCGCGCCAGATAGAAGCGATAGGTCCACTCGCCGGTGTCGTTGGCGTCGCCCATTCCCGCCAGATACTCCTGCCAGACGGGATGAGCGGGATCGAAGGCGTGCCCCAACCCGAACCGGACGTAGAGGTTGGTGTACTCCAACAGGGCGCGCGTCAGCGGGAGCCCGGACGAGGCCGAGACCGCTTTGGCGAACTGGAGCTGGAGGTCGAAGAACGCCCGGGCGTAGACGAGGCTGCTCGTCACGTCGCCGACTCAGGCACGATCGACCAGGACGAACACGCAGCCCGTCTCCGAGTACACATCCTCGTCGATCGAGCCCGCGCTAGCGACGCTCGCCCATCCCGGGCCCATTCGACGCCCTCCCTGCACGAGCTCGCCCTCCAGAACGAATACGAACTCGGGACGCTCGTGGGTGTGCACGGGAAACCGCGTCCCCGGCTCGAACCGCACGATCTGCATCTCCCAGCCGTCGGTGACGGCGATGTCCTTCACGAAGACCCCAGCGGCGACTCTGGAAGGTCGCCACGGCACGTCATCGACGTTCACGGCGCGAAAGGATTTCGGCGCTCCCGGCGTCATCTAGCCAATCTGCTCCGCTCGGGTGACGTCGAACGGGTGATCGATCAGCGGCTCCACGCGTTCGACGAAGCGGATCGTGTGCGGCAAGCCAGAGTGGATCTCGAACGCCGCTTCGTCCTTCCAGCGCGAATGGATATAGAACAGCTGCGGGTCACGAATCGACCGAAACGCATAAATGCCCAGACAGCCCGGCTCCTCGCTCGACGGAGCGAGGACGTCTCGCAACGCTTCGGCCAGGGCGTCCTGCTTCCCGGGCCGCGCGTGAAATCGCGCGAAGATGAATAGCTCCAAGTCAGGGCCGCCCGTGGACCGCCCCGCACTCCACGATCGTGAAGCCACTTGTGCCACCTAACGCGGCGTTCAGCCGCGGCCGGCCCTGCCGGCCGTCGGCCGCAACGGCATGTTACGCGCCACCTACGATCTCGGCGATGTCGTAAAGCCGGTCGCATTGCAATAGGGCGCCGGGGTGCTTTTCGCGCACGAGGATCGAGCGCATGCCGACGGCCATGGCGCCCTGCACGTCTGCTCGCCAGCTATCACCAATCATCCAGCCAGCCCGAGCCTCGGGATGGTCCGCGAACACCGGCTCGAAGGCTTTCGGGTGAGGCTTCTCCGCACCCGTCCGACCAGAGCAGTAGACGTCGATCAGAAAACTGCTCAGCCCAAGCGCTTCCGTGAGGCGGGGCAATTCCGGAACGTGGTTGGACAGGACGATGTGCTTCCAACCACGGCCACGGAGCTCCCGGAGTACGGGCAGCACATCCTCAAACACTTGCCACGATTTCGGGTCGAGATACCGTGCACGCACTCTTCCCGCGAGTTCGCGCGCCTCGGCATCCGGGAGATCCGCTCCAGACCGCAGCGCCTGGGCAAGGACGGGCAGCAACTGTTCCCACCACTCTTCCTCTGAGCAGGGCCGGCGCACTATTTCGGGCGTGTGCCACGGGAAGCCGCTCTGAAGATGCGGCCTCAGACGATCGGGGCCGATTCCGAGGTCGGCGTACTTGCTCGCCACGACCTCGCACAGGGCGCCAGTCCAGTTTCCGGGCCTTGTCGCGAGCGTTACGTCGAAGTCCCAAATCAAGAAGCCTTGAGTTGTCATCAGTGCGTGTAACGCCCACGCTGAGCAGCCGCGGCGAGCGCATGCGAGCCAGCGGACTGCTCGAGCGTGCTGTTATGCCTGCGGAATGCCATCCCAGCCTCGGCGATCCCAGACTGCTGTGACTCTCGCCCAGATGTCGTCAGCCATGGTGTTCTGCCACAACCCCCCGAGGAGATTGGCGAACGCGGGATTCCGGCGCGCTTCTCGTTCGACACGTTCGATGATCGACGGGCCGTGTCGCGCCAGGAGATCCTCCAGTGGTCCGGCGGCTAGATTCCCGAGCGCCCGATCGGAAGGGGTGCGTGCGAGAACTCCGAGGATGACTTCCCAGGCATCATCAGGCGAAGTGCTGCACAACTCGTCGAGGTCCTCGTGTGCCCAGAAGGCGTCCTCATATTCGCGGCCACCCGGAGAGGCATGCTGCATGGCCAACCAGCCCGCAATGAGCCGCTCCTTGGACGAAGCGTCAAGAGGCATAACTTACATTCGGCCCCAGGATGGCTCGGTCTCGATAGCGCGGCAAAACCTGCGCGTCCTTGCAGCATATCGCGGCGCGATGCGCACTCCGGATTTCAGTCATTCGCCCTTCGTTCTCGCCGCTTTCAATCACAAACACGGCCGCGACCGCGGTCGCGATAGGCTGCGTGCTCATGCAGCGTATCTTGGCAGACTTGGCGGGAAACACTGCAACACGTTCAAGAAGGGAACATCCGATCGGCAGGGCTACGGACCGCCGCCGGGCCATGGTTCAGGACGAGCGTGTAGATCATCGTCGTGCTCACGTCGCGGTGCCCCAGCAGTTCCTGGACGGTCCGGATGTCGTGACCGTCCTCGAGGAGATGCGTTGCGAAGGAATGGCGCAGGGCGTGGGGGCTGGCGCGCTTGACCACCCCGGCCTGCCGGACCGCATGCTTGAAGGCCCGCTGCAGGACCAACTCGTGCAGGTGGTGGCGGCGAAGCTCACCGGTTTACTCGGTCCCGATAGACGCGGGTGGCGGGAAAGACCCACTGCCAGACCCATTCCCGGCCCGCGTTCCTGTACTTCCGCGCCAGGGCCGTGGGTAGCTCGACCCAGCCGGCGCCGGTGGTCAGATCGCTCTGGTGCTGGACCCGCATCGCCTGGAGATGCCGGGAGAGATCGGCCTCGATCTTTGTCGCCCTTGCCGCCGCGGACGACGATCTGGTTCGTCGAAAAATCGACGTCCTGGATCCGGAGCCGGCAGCATTCGAGGACGCGGAGCCCGCCGCCGTAGAGCAGCCAGGCCATGAGCCGGGGCGCGCCCTCCAACCGCTGGAGCACCGCGCGAACCTCGTCGCGTGTGAGGACGACCGGCAACCGTTCCGGCCGCCTGGCTCGCACGATCCCATCGAGCCAGGTATCGAAGATTGGACGCGCGCACCGGGGCTACGCGAGAACCGCTGTCTTCTTGCGCGCGATCAGGTCGAAGTCGATGGTGGCGCCCAGACCGGGCCGGTTCATCGCGTGCACGAACCCGCTGCGGTCGACCTCGATGTCTTCCACGAGGCCGTACTTCTGCGCCGCCGACGGCAGCAGCACCTCGAAGAACTCGCAGTTCTTGATCGCCATGATCACGTGGAGGTTCGCGACGTTGTTCAGCGAGTTGCCGCCGTGGTGGACCTCGAAGTTCATGTGGAAGGCTTCCGCGAGGTGCGCCGTCTTCACCAGCGACGTGATGCCACCCTTCACCGCCACGTCGCCGCGCAGATAGTCCGTGGCCTGCGCGGTGAGCCACGGCGCGAAGGCGGTGAAGCCGCCGGGCGCGTACTCGGTGGCGAGGATCGGGATCGAGAGCTTCTGCTTCAGCTTGACGTAGTTGTAGATGTCGTCGTCGGCCAGCGGATCCTCGTACCAGTGGAACCCGAGCCGCTCCGCCGCCTGCCCGACGCGCAACGCGTCGGGATAGACGTACGCCCACGTCGAGTCGAGCATGACCGTGAAGCGATCGCCCACCGAGCGGCGCACCGACTCGCAAACCTCGATGTCCACCTTCGGGTCCGTGGGCGGGTGGATCTTGTACGCGCTCCAGCCCTCGGTCTTGAACTTCACGGCCTCTTCCGCATACGCCTCCTTCGAGGCGAGCACCGCCGAGCTCGCGTAGGCGGGCACGCTGTCCCGGTACGAGCCGAGCAGCCGGTGGATCGGCAGCTTGGCGATCTTGCCCGCGATGTCCCAGAGCGCGATGTCCACCGCGCCGATCGCCCGATAGGTCGTGGCGCGGTTGCGCGACCAGAGCCCCTGATAGAGCCGCTCGCGGTCGAGCGGATCCTGGCCCATCACGATGGGCTTCAGGAACTGGATCAGCGAGGCACCATCCAGGTGGGCGCCGCGCTGCGCCGAGCCGAGGAACGCGTGGCCGTCGACGCCGTCGTCGGTCTTGATGGTCAGCAGGCCGAGCTGGCTCTGACCGCTGAATCGGCCGGTGTGCCGGCCGTAGGTCGTCGCCGGAATATCGGACCAGGCGAACAGCGTGAGCGAGACGTCCGTGATCTTCACGCGGCGATACCTCCGTTCTGAATCATCACGTTACTTCGCGGCTGTTTCATCGTGCGGTCAGCTGGGGCCAGAGCGCGTCGGCGCCGCGCTCGCAGACGGAGCGGCCGAGCTCGACGGCCCAGTCGCTCTCGCCGCCGAACTCGGCGCGCCACGCCCAGAGCCGCCGCGTCGTGAACTGCAGCGCGTGCTCGTACGTGAAGCCGATCGCGCCGTGCGTCTGATGCGCGATCGACGCGCCAATGCCCACGGCCTCACCCACGCGCACCTTGGCGACGGCCACCTCGAACGCGGGGTCGCCGCGGTCGGCGGCGCGGCACGCGTTCGCCGCCGCCGTCCCGGCCGCCGCCGTATGGCCGGCGAGCACCGCCAGGTTCTGCTGGATCGCCTGGAACGAGCCGATCGGCTTGCCGAACTGGCGCCGCTCGGTCGCGTACTGCGCGGCCTGGCGCAGGAGATAGTCGAGGCCGCCCGCCATCTGGGCCGAGCGCGCCAGCGCGCCGTAGAGCCAGATCGCGTTGGCGGGCACGCGCCGGCCCGCCGGCGCGGCGGCCACGACCGGCGCGCCGTCGAAGGTCAGCGTGTCGCGCGGCTCGCGCGCGAGGTTCTGGTCGCGCGCGACCGCTCCGGCGCCGCGCGCCGCGAGCGCGACCATCACGCGGCGTTCGCCCTCCGCCACCACGACCACGTGGCCGGCTGCGCCGCCCCATGGCACGCGCGCCGCTGTGCCGCTGAGCCGCCAGCCGCCACCCGCGCGCGTGAGCCGAAGGGTTTCATCGCGATGGACCGGCGCCAGCGTCAGCGGGCCGGTGGGCACGTCCAGCCCGGACTCGGACAGGACCCAGGCGCCGACGATCGTCTCGGCCAGCGGCAGCGGGACCGCGTGACGCCCAGCGGCGCGCATCACTATATAGGCGTCGGCCCACGTCCCGCCGGCGCCGCCCTTCGATTCCGGAACGACCGGCAGGGTCAGGCCGTTCTCCTCGACCGCCCGCCACAAGGGCTCCGGCCACTGGCCCTGCTCGGCGGCCTCGATGAGGTCCTTGGTCACGCGGTCCGTGAACAGACGCGTGACGACGTCGCCGAGGATCGTCCGCAGCTCGTTCATCGCAGGCCCAGCCCGCGCGCGATGATGCCGCGCAGGATCTCGCGCGTGCCGCCGCGGAGCGAGAACGACGGCGCGCGCTGCACGAGAAAGCCGAGCACCTGCTGGAGGTCGCTGCCCGAGTCGATCGTGGGCTCGACACCGAGCAGCGCGTGAACGATCTCGGGAATCTCCTGCTCGAACGTGGTGCCGACGTCCTTGACCACCGCCGCCTCGAGGTTCGGGTTCTCGCCGGCCTGCAGCATGACGGCGACCGACAGCGACATCTGGCGCAGCGTGGCCAGATGCGCGACGAGCCGGCCGACGACCGCGGCGGCGCGCTCCCCTGGATCCTTGGCGGCGTGGCGGATCAGCTCGAGCACCAGCGCGAGGCTCGACAGGTAGCGCTCCGGCCCACTCCGTTCGAAGGCGAGCTCGGTGGTCACCTGCTTCCAGCCCGCGCCCTCCTCGCCCACCCGCATGTCCTCGGGCACGAAGACGTCCTCGAAGACGACCATGTTGAAGTGGTGCGAGCCCGCCAGATCGATGATCGGGCTCATCGTGATGCCCTGGAGTTTCGTGTCGACGAGGAATTGCGAGAGCCCGTCGTGCTTCTTGGCCGGGTCGTGGTGCGTCCGGAACGTGGCGATCATGTAGTCGGCCAGGTGCGCGTTGCTCGTCCACACCTTGGTGCCGTTGACTCGATAACCACCGTCGACCCGCTCGGCGCGCGTGCGGAGCGACGCCAGGTCCGAACCCGCGTCGGGCTCGCTCATGCCAATCGCGAACGAGAGCTCGCCACGCGCGATGGCCGGCAGGAATTTCTGGCGCTGCGCCTCGGTGCCGAAGCGCAGGAGCAGCGGCCCGGACTGGCGGTCGGCGATCCAGTGCGCCGACACCGGCGCGCCGGCGGCCAGCATCTCCTCGAGCACGACGTAGCGCTCGAGCGCGCTGCGCTCGTGGCCGCCGTAGCGCTTGGGCCACGTCATCGCGATCCAGCCGCGCGCGCCCATCTTGCGGCTGAACTCGCGGTCGAAGCCGCCCCACGAGTGTGCGCGCTGCACCGGTGGCGCGTCGCCGAGCTCCCGGCGCAGGAACTCGCGCACCTGCGCACGCAGGGCCTCCGCTTCCGGAGGCAGCTCGCCCAGCTCGAAGTGGAAGGTCTGCATCGGCTAGCTGTACTTCTCGCGCTTGCGCAGCTCGACGAAAAGGCCGTGGGTCTCCTGAGGGTGGATCCAGGCGACGTCGGCCCGGCGCCCGTCGACGCGGACACCGGCCTTCTTCAACCGCTCGACGCTGCCCGGAACGTCCTGGCACTCGAAGCCCACGAGATAGACGCCCTCACCGTGCTTGGCCAGGAAGCGGCCGACCGCCTTGTCGGGTTCGGTCGGCTGCAGCAGCTCGATGTGGCCGATCCCGGTCGGCAGGATCGCGTTCTTGAAGCCGAACTCCTTGGACTCCGCACGATGGTGCACCTTGAGGCCAAACAGGCCCGTGAACCGTTCGATCGCCGCGTCCAGGTCTCGCACGACGACGGTCAGCTCTACGACGTCGCCCAGCATGGCGCGCCTCCTTGGGACGGTAGAGCGCGATCATACAGTAGAATCACCTCGCTCGACACCTCATGGCCCGATCAATTCCCGGCGCGCCGCGGTTCTTCTACGGCTGGTCCATCGTCGCGATCGCGTTCGTCACGATGGGCGTCGGCGTCAACGCGCGCACCGCGTTCTCGCTCTTCTTCCCGCCGATCCTCGACGAGTTCGGCTGGCCGCGCGGGCTGACCGCCGGCGCGTTCTCGTTCGGCTTTCTGGTTTCGGCGATCCTCGGCCCCATCCTCGGCCGGATGATGGACCGGCGTGGCCCGCGCGCGGTGATGCTCCTCGGCGTGGCGCTCGCGGGCGCCGGCCTCGGCCTGGCGCCGCTGGTCACGGCGCCCTGGCATCTCTACTTGACGCTCGGCGTGCTCGTCGGCGGCGGCACCGTGTGCCTCGGCTACACGGGCCACGCCCTGTTCCTCCCCAACTGGTTCGTGCGGCGCCGCGGGCTCGCGATCGGGGTCGCGTTCTCGGGCGCGGGCGTCGGCGCCGTCATCATCCTGCCGTGGCTCCAGCGGCTGATCGCCGGCGCCGGATGGCGCGCGGCGTGCCTGGCGATGGCCGGTCTCGTCGTCGTGACACTGGCGCCGTTGAACTTGCTCGCCCGCCGTCGCCCGGAGGACATGGGACTCCTGCCCGACGGCGATCCGGCGCCCGCGGCGACGATACGGGCCGGCGCACACGCGGCGAACGTCGTCGATCCTGCGTGGGCGTCCACGGACTGGACGCTGGCGCTCGCCATGCGCACCGCGCGCTTCTGGTGGGTCGCCGTCGGGTTCGCCGGCGGTCTCTTCGCGTGGTACGCGGTCCAGGTGCACCAGACGAAGTACCTCACGGAGATCGGCTTCGCGCCCGCGGTGGCCGCCGGCGCGCTCGGCCTCGTCGGCTTCACCGGCATCGCCGGCCAGATCGGTCTGGGACACCTCTCGGACCGGATCGGCCGCGAGTGGGTGTGGACGCTCTCCTGCGTCGGGTTCGCGCTCAGCTATCTGTTGCTGCTCGCGATGCGCCAGCATCCGACGCCCCTCCTGCTGTACTCGATGGTCTTCGCGCAGGGCGTGTTCGGCTACGGCCTGGCCTCGGTCTTCGGCGCGATCCCGGCCGAGCTGTTCCAGGGCAAGCACTACGGGACGATCTTCGGCACGCTCAGCCTGGCGTCGATCGTCGGCGGCGCGATCGGCCCGTGGGTCGCCGGCGCCCTGCACGACCGCACGGGCAGCTACGTGCTCGCGTTCTGGCTCGCGGTGGGCGCCTGCGTGGTCTCCGCCGGCGCGATGTGGCTCGCGGCCCCGCGCAAGGTGCGAGCGGTTGCCGGACGCGTTCACCGTCGTTCTCAGGGCCCGCCGGCTGGCGCGGGCGCGATCTGACGCCCGGCGCGCTCCGCGGGGGAATCGCCCAGGCTTGAGTGGTCGCTACTTGACGATCTCGAGCAGCTCGATCTCGAACACCAGCGTGGCGCCGGGCTTGATGATGGGCGGCCGGCCCTGATCGCCGTACGCGATGTCCGACGGGCACACGAGCTTGCTCTTGCCCCCCACCTTCATCATCGGGACACCTTCGGTCCAGCACTTGATGACGCTGGTCAGCGCGAGCGTCAGGGGCTCGTTGCGCTTCACGGAGCTGTCGAAGACCGTGCCGTCGGTGAGCGCGCCCTGGTAGTGCACCTTGACCCGGTCGGTGGCTTTGGGCGAGGCGCCGTCGCCCGCCTTGACGGTCGTGATGATCATGCCGGAGGTGGTCCGCGTCGCCCCCTTCTCGGCGGCGGCCTTGTCGAGGAAGGCCTGCCCGGCCTTCTTCTCGACCGTCGCCGCGGCACTGGCCCGCGCGGTCTGGAGCGCCGGGATCTTCGGGCCGTACGTCTGGACGTCGACCTTAGAGTCCTTCTTGAGCACGCCGTCGCTGACGCCGGCCAGGACCACCTCGAGGTCGGCGGGGCTCAAGGCGAACGAGGCCAGATTCTGGCTGATCACGAACCCCAGGGCGTAGAGCGTCTTCTGTTCGTCGCTCTTGAGCTCCGGACCGGCGGCGCCGGCGACAGTGACGACGGCCAGGACGAGCACGACGGTGACCAGGAGTCCCTTGAGCATAGAAGTCCTTTCTTCGCGCGCCGATTGACGTAGGATAAGTCGATCTTCTCACGGGAGGCCGGGATGCCGGAATCGATTCCTGCGCCGTTGATCATCGACACGCTCAAGGACACCTTCCGCGAGGCGCGCGGGGGCAGCACGCGCGACCCGCTCGGCTGGATCCTGTCCGTTCCCGACACGCATCAGAAGACGGTGCTCGCCGCGCTCGACAAGGAGCGCCCGCTCCGCGTGGTGACGTGCGCGACCGAAGACGAGGCCAACGCGATCGGCGCCGGGCTTTGGATCGGCGGCGAGCCCTGCATGCTCATGATCCAGCACGCGGGGCTCTATGCCTCGGTGAACACATTGCGCGGCGTCTCGATGGACGGGAAAATCCCGATGTTCTACCTGATCGGGCTCCTCTCGCGCGAGCGGGACCGCGAGCCGCGCGAGTCGCGCCACTCGATGGTGCGCTTCTGCTCGCCCCTGCTGAACACCTTCGGCGTCCCGCACGCGATCATGGAGGGACCGGACGACGTCCACTTCATCCCCGAGTACTTCCGTCTGAGCCGCGAGCGTCGCGGCCCGACGGCGGTGCTGGTCGGCCTGGAGACGAGCTGATGGCCATGAAGCCCGAGGACGTGCTGCGGGCGATCGCCGCCGCCCGCGGCGATGCCATCTGCGTGCCGACCATGACCACCTCGCCGGCCTGGCGCACGCTCGCTCCGGACGATCTCTCGATCGGCTGCGTGGGCTTCATGGGCGGCGCGTCGTCACTGGGGCTCGGCCTGGCCCTCGCGACGCCGAAGCGGAGGGTGATCGTCTTCGACGGCGACGGGTCGCTCCTGATGCAGCTCGGCTCCCTCGCGACGATCGCCGGTGCTGCGCCCCGCAATCTGACGCATCTTCTGTTCAAGAACGGCGTCTACCACACCTCGGGCGCGCAAGAGATCCCGGGGGGGCTCAGCGTGGACTTCGTGACGATGGCCAAGGGCGCGGGCTATCGCACGGCGTATGCGGTCGCCGAGCTCGATGACTTCACGCGCCGTTTGCCGTCGATGCTGACCGACGAGGGGCCGCTGTTCGTCGAGCTCCACACCGGGCTGGCCGACAAGACGCCCATGACCGATCGTTCGGGCGTACCGTTCAATCAGCAGGTCGACAATCTGAGGACGAGGCTCACGAAGGCAGGCTGAGACGGGTCGCCGATCCAGAGGACCATGACCGGACGTAGAGACTGGTGATGGCATCGCGGACGATGGACGATTTCAACCTGGATACGTACTTGCTGCGCGCCGGCGCGCTCGATCTGTCGGCGATCGATTGGGCGGCGGTCCCGCGGTATCCCCTGTCGTCGGAAGCCATCCGGACGATGCGCTTCATGCAGGACATCGAGAGCCACACGATCGTCTATCTCCGCTCACTGCTGGCGACCCGCGCGATCAACGAGCCCGACGTGGCGGCGTTCCTGGCGTGCTGGGTCAACGAGGAAACCTTCCACGGGCTCGCCCTCGAGCGCTTCCTGGCCGCGGCCGGTCATCCGATCGGGTCGCGCCCGAAACCCCACGGCCACGAGAACCCCGCCCAGTGGTTGGAGGCCAGGGGGACCGCGTTCGTGTCCCGCCTGTGGGCGGACTTCTGCGCCGTGCACATGACGTGGGGCGCGATCAACGAGCTGACCACGCTCATGGGCTACCGCCGGCTGGCGGCGCTCACGTCGCATCCGGTGCTGGCGGAGATGCTCGAGCGTATCCAGCACGACGAGTCGCGCCACTTCTTCTTCTATTACCGGCAGGCGGAGATCAGGCTCCGGCGCCCGGTGGTCGCGCGGGTCGCGCGCGTGCTGGTGGACCGTTTCTGGGGACCGGTCGGCAGCGGCGTTCAGCCGCGGAGCGAGCTGCGGTTCATGGCCGGCTACCTTTTCTCCGATGCAGAAGGTGTTGCCGCCGTCCGAAAGGTGGACGAGACTATTCGACGTCTACCGGGTTTCGCCACCGTGCAGCTCCTCGAGGCTTGGCTGGATCGGTACGTCAAGGGGGGACGCAATGGCCACAGTCGCGACTGACCACTATCGCGCCTACACTCCCAAGCCCTTCACTCGCGCCGAGCGGGATTCGGTGACGATCTTGTTCGGCGGCCTGCACTGGCGCATCGAGCGGATTTTACAAGCCGTGCTGGAGGGCAGCGGGTACAAGGCTCAGATCCTGCCGGTGGCCACGAAGGACGATCTGCTCACCGGCCGCGAGGTCGCCGACATCGGGCAGTGCTGCCCGACCAGCTTCACCACCGGCAATCTCGTCAACTTCCTCAAAAAGGAAGCGAAGCAGACCAGCGCCGAGGACGTGAGTAAGAAGTTCATCTACCTGACGGCGGGCTCTTGCGGCGCCTGCCGCTTCGGGCAGTATCACCAGAGCTACGAGCTCGCGCTCCGCAACAGCGGCCTCGGCGCGTTCCGCATGTTCCTGATGGCGCAGGACAACCTGGACCAGAACATGGGCGACGGCCTCGACCTCAATCTGGGCATGACCCTCGGCTGCCTGTGGGGTATTTTCTGCACCGACCTCATCCAGGACCTGGAGTATCAGGTGCGGCCGTACGAGGTGCTGCCGGGCCAGACCGAGGCGGTCGTGAAGGAGAGCGTCGAGTACCTCTACGAGGTCTTCCGCCACCGACCGGCGATGACGCCGAAGAAGTCGGTCCTGTGGCATCTCACCACGCCGTACTTCGCCCGGGCGATGCGCGAGGTGCGCCGGAAGTTCGCCGAGATCGAGGTGGACCGGCTGCGCGTGAAGCCCAAGGTAAAAATTACCGGCGAGTTCTATCTCCAGACGGTCGAGGGCGACCCCAACTACAACATCCACCGCTGGCTCGAGGCCGAGGGCGCCGAGGTGTACCCGGCCGCGATCACGATCTGGATGGACTACCTGCTGCGGCTCGGCCTGCAGCGGTTCGAGGACTATAGCGGCGTCGAGAAGGGCGCCCGGCTCAAGCTCGGCCTCGGCCGGCTGGCCCAGGGCATCTATCGCCTCACCGTCAACCGGCTCCGCCGCGCGATGGGCAACCTGCCGCACGAGATCCCCAGCCAGTTCGAGCTCCGCCGGCTGGCGGCGCCCTACTTCCACCGGAACCTCGACGGCGGCGAGGGCGACATGCTGGTGGGCAAGTCGATCTGGGCGTACCAGAAGAAGAAGGCCCACATGATCTGCGAGCTGTCGCCGTACTCCTGCATGCCGAACACGATGTCGATCGGGGCCATGGCCGGCGTGCTCGGAAAATTCCCCGAGATCCTCTACGCACCGCTCGAGATCAAGGGCGACGCCGAGGTCCACGCGCTGTCGCGCTGCCAGATGATCCTGACCGAGGCCAAGAAGCGCGCCCAGCGCGAGTTCGACGATGTCCTGACCCGCACCGGCCTGACCGTGGACGAGGTGCGCGCCTATCTGCACGCGCATCCCGAGATGCGCAAGGCGACCTACCGGATCCCGCACGACGGCGCCGCCGCCGGCACCGCCGCCAAGCTCGTCCTCCACGTCGCCAAGAAAATGGGGCGTTCGCGATGAGGGACCACGCAAGGCTGTCGATCGCGCGCTTCGAGCGCGGGCTTTGCCCGCGCAATCCGGTCCTCGGTCTGGGGGGAGGCAGGGAGGAGCTATGAATCTCGTCGGCGTCGACGTCGGCTCGACCACCGTCAAGGCGGCGGTGGTCGAGGAGGACGGCAAGGTCAGCTGGCAGGACTATCAACGCCACAACACGCGTCAGGCCGAGAAGGTCGCCGAATTTCTCGAGCGCATGGAGACCGAAGCCGGGCTGACGCCTGGCCGCGACCGCATCTTCTTCACCGGCTCGGGAGCCGGCTTCCTGGCGCCGCTGGTCGGCGCCAAGCTGATCCAGGAGGTCGTGGCCGTCGCCGCCTGCGTCGAGCGGCAGCATCCGAACGTGCGCTTCGTGTCCGAGATCGGCGGCGAGGACATGAAGACGATCTTCTTCACCGAAACCGGCACGGGCAAATCCAAGCAGGTCTACATGCAGTCGGCCTGCAGCGGCGGCACCGGCACCTTCATCGAGAAGACGGCGCGCAAGCTCCAGGTGCCGGGCGAGCGGCTCGCCGAGATGCCGTACGCGGGCATGAGCCTGCACAAGGTGTCGAGCAAGTGCGGCATCTTCGCCGAGACCGACGCCAACACGCTGGTGAAGACCGGCGTGCCGGTCGAGGAGATCATCGCCAGCCTGTTCGAGGCGGTCGTCTACCAGAACCTGGCCACGCTGACCAAGGGCAACACGCCCCTGCCGGAAGTGCTGCTGCTCGGCGGTCCCAACCTCTTCTTCCGGGGGCTGCAAGAGGCGTGGCGCCATCACCTCGCCAAGCTGTGGACCCAGCGCAAGATCGAGCTCCCCGAGGGCCGGACGGCCGCCGACCTCATCGTCGTCCCCGCCGAGGCGCTCTACTACGCGTGTCTCGGCTGCGTCGAGATCGGCCGCGGCGAGAAGCCCGAGGTCGGCGTCTACCAGGGCCGCGACAAGATTCTCTGGTGGGTGAAGGAAGGCCAGCACGAGCAGAAGGCCAAGGAAGGCGCGCGCGGCCTCATTACCGGCCAGGGCGACCTGGCGACCTTCGTCAGCGAGTACGTGCGCCCACCCCACGCCTGCGAAGCGACACCCCAGTCGCACGTGGAACCGGTGCTGGTCGGCTGTGACTTCGGCAGCACCACCGCCAAGGCCGTGGTGATGTCCGACGACCGCGAGCTGCTGTTCTCGTGCTACGCGCTCTCGAAGGGCAACCCGATCGAGGACGCGCAGTCGCTGTTCCGCCAGGTCGGCGAGGCCGGGTTCACCAACGTGGCGGGCCTCGCGCTGACCGGCTACGGCAAGGATCTGCTGAAGGACGTGCTCGGCGCCGACGTCGGCGTCGTGGAGACGGTGGCCCACGCCACCGCGGCGCTGCACTTCTACGCCGACGCCGACGTGATCTGCGACGTGGGTGGCACCGACGTCAAGATCATGATCCTCCGTCAGGGCACCGTCGCCGACTTCCGGCTCAACAGCCAGTGCTCGTCCGGCAACGGCGCCTTCTTGCAGGGCGTCGCCGAGCGCTACAACATCCCGCTCGAGCAGTACGCCGACCGGGCGTTCGAGGCCAAGGCGATGCCGAGCCTCACGATGGGCTGCGGCGTGTTCTTGCAGAGCGACATCGTCAACCAGCAGCGGAAGGGCTGGTCGGCCGAGGAGATCATGGCCGCGCTGGCCGCGGTGCTGCCGGTCAACGTGTGGATCTACGCCGGCCAGCTGCAGAACCTCCGCTCGGTTGGCCGCAAGTTCGTGCTCCAGGGCGGCACCCATCGCAACATGGCGGTGGTCAAGGCGCAGGTCGACTTCATCCGCAGCAAGGTGCCGGAGGCCGAGGTGGTGCTGCATCCCTACTCGGGCGAGGCCGGCGCGATCGGCGCGGCCCTCTGTGTCGCCGACTGGAGGAAGAACGGCGGCGCCACGCACTTCCGCGGCTTCGAGACGATCGCGGCGCTGACCTACCAGAGCACGACGGCCGCCGAGACGGTCTGCAAGTGGTGCCCGATCAACTGCACGCGCACGTTCATCGACGTGCAGCTGCCCGGCGCCACGGGACGGCCGTGGAGCAAGCTGCCGCTGGCCCAGGGTTGGGAGCGCGTGATCAGCGGCAACTCGTGCCCGAAGGGCCTCGTCGAGGACGTCAACGAGATGCGGGTCGTGAAGGCGAAGCTCGAGGAGGTCAAGCGTGACTACCCTAACGTTGCCGAGATGGTTCGGAAGGACGCGTTCCGCCGGGTCAGCGCCACCGCCGTCGCGGAGTAAGCTGCGGCTCGGCATCCCGCGCGTCCTGAACCTCTGGAACACCCATCAGTTCTGGATGGGGCTCCTGGGTGCGCTCGGCTTCGATCCCCGTAACATCGTCTTCTCCTCGGACACCTCCGAGGAGCAGGGACGTCAGTTCGGCAAGGGCCGCGGCACCGTCGACTGCTGCTACCCGGTGAAGTGCATGTCCGGCCACTACGGAGAACTGGTGTTCGGCCAGAAGCAGAAGCTCGACATCCTGCTCTCGCCGATGATCTACACCCTCCCCTCGTTCTTGAGCGGTCACGTGGCCAAGACGCTGACCTGCCCCCGCGTGATGGCGGCGCCCGAGAACATCAAGGCGGGCTTCCTGAAGGAAGGCGATGTGTTCGCCGAAAACGGCATCCGGTACTCGAGCCCGTTCGTCTCGCTGGACGAACCGTTGATCGTCCCCAAGCAGCTCTTCGAGGGGATGAGAGATGCGCTGGGGGACCTCACCCGCGACGAGATGGCCCGCGCGGTCGACGCCGGCTACAAGGCACTGCACGCCTTCAACGACAAGCTGCGCAAGAAATCCCGCGAGGTGCTCGAGTGGTGCGCGCGCGAGGACAAACCGTGCCTGATGGTGGTCGCGCGCCCCTATCACATGGATCCGGGCATCGGCCACGAGATCGAGGTCGACCTGCAGGCCTACGGCTATCCGATCCTCTGGATGCAGTACTTCCCGATCGACGCCGACCTGATGGAGTGGGCGTTCGGCGACGACGTCCGGGCCGGCCACATCAAGAGCGCGTTCGACATCCACGACGTGTGGCAGTCGTCGTACTCGTCGAACACCAACGAGATCCTGTGGGGCGCCAAGGTCGCGGCGCGGATTCCGTGGATCGCCTGCGTGCTGCGGATGTCGAGCTACGAGTGCGGGATGGATCAGCCGACGTATTCGCCGGTGCAGCAGATCGTCGAGCGCTCGGGCACGCTCTTCTTCTCGTTCCAGGACCTCGACTCCACGAAGCCGGCCGGCTCGGTGAAGATCCGCGTCGAGACCATCACGCACTATCTCGAGAAGTACGCGGCGGACATCATCAATCGCAAGAAGGCGGCGATGCCGCCAGGTTGCCCCCTGCTGCCGGCGGGATAGCCCGGCCCAGATCCTCCAGCCGCGCCCGGAACTCCTCGGTGAACTGGCGGTACGGGATCGGGTAGGCCGTCAACCAGTTCTCGCCGGGGACCGACTCGAGCGCGAACCGCCCCATGAACTCGATCAGCTTGGCGCTGCCGTAGCGCTCGATCAGCCAGTCCACCGCCAGGAACGCCTGGCAGTACGTCGTGATGGCGCCGGCCTTGCGCGTCCAGTCCGTCCACCCCGCGGTGCCGGAGAGCGTCTGGAGGTCGGGGAAGAGCTTGATCGGCGTCGACGCTCCCACGACGGCGCGGGCGACGTTCTGCCGCGACTCCGCGTACGGGCGATAGCCGAGCAGGTCGCGCACCTGGAACTTCACCCAGTCGGCGTGGCCCTCGAGGATCCAGACGGCGGGCCGGCGCTTGCCGCCCTCGCCGAGCTCGCGCTGGCTGATGTGGGCCAGCTCGTGCGCGAGCAGGCCGGCCCTCCCTTGTAAATGCATCCAGGCCATGTGATCACCACGCAGGAAGACGCCGTTGCGCGTGGACACGCCGGAGGCGTTGCGCCACCGGTCCCACGCCTCGTCGCTCTTCTCGCCGCCGAGGGTGACGAGCCCGTCCATCAGCGTCGCCTCGTTGACGTAGACGTAGGCCTTCGTCACCGCGGGGAACGGGAGGTCGAGCTTGTTGTTCATCAGCCACGCGATGGAGTTGATCAGCTCGGCATCGCCCGGGCTCGCGCCGAGCGGCGGCGGCGCCTCGCCGGTGAACTTGATGTCGTATTCCCGATAAGGGCCGGCGGCGCTCGGGCCGGCCACGGTGAACAGCAGCGCCACCAGCAGGAGCGGCGTGACGCGACGCCGGGGACGGTACTTCATCCTTGGGTGTGGCGGAGATCGTCGCCCGGCCCGCGGCCCTCGGCCGCGGGGCTCGGACCGCCCTGAACCGTGAGGACGACGAGCAGCGATGCGACCAGGGAAACGGCCCGTGTCATCAATGGACGCGCCGCTCAGCGCTTGCCGAGCTCTTGCTCTTTCAGCACGCGGCGCAGGATCTTGCCCGACGGCGTTTTCGGGATCGCGGTGACGAACTCGACCTCGCCCGGCACTTTGTAGTTGGCCAGGCGACCCTTGACGAAGGCGATGACATCGGCGGGCGCGAGGTCGTGGCCCGGCTTCTTGACGACGAAGGCCTTGGGAATCTCGCCCGCTTCCGGATCCGGCTTGCCGATCACCGCCGCGTCCGCGATCGACGGGTGCTCGACCAGCAGCGCCTCGATCTCGGCCGGCGCGATGCCGAATCCCTTGAACTTGATCATCTCCTTCTTGCGGTCGCGGATGTAGAGATAGCCGCGCTCGTCGACGCAGCCGATGTCGCCGCTGTAGTACCAGCCGTCGCGAATCGCCGCCGCCGTCGCCTCCGGGGCCTTCCAGTAGCCTTGCATCACCTGGGGGCCGCGGATGCAGATCTCGCCGACCTCGCCCGGGGCCAGCGTGCGCTCGCCGGTTTCGATGTCCACCACGCGGTGCTCGGTGTCGTGGGCCAAGAGCCCCGCCGAGTCGATGACGTTGAGCCGCTCGTCGTACACGGGGTTCACGTGCGTGAGGGGCGACGCTTCGGTCATCCCGTAGCCCTGCAAGACGGGCACGCCGGTCAGCTGCTTGAAGCGCCGCGCCAGCTCGGGCGCCACCGGCGCGGCGCCGACCATCGTGACGCGCAGGCTCGACAGGTTGTACTTCCCGAGCTCCGGCCAGTTCGACAGCATCAGCAGCACCGGCGGGACCACGAAGAAGAGCGTGACGCCGTGCCGCTCCACGAGCTGCAGGCATTCGACCGGCTCGAACCGCTCCATCAGCACGCTGGTGGCGCCCGAGTAGACGGCCGAGCCCATCAGCATCGTGCCGTAGATGTGATAGAAGGGCAGGAAGATCATCAGCCGGTCGCTCGGCTGCATGCGGATGCACGCCACGAACTGGATGTTGTTGACCAGCAGATTCTTGTGGCTGATCATCACGCCCTTGGGGAGCCCGGTCGTCCCGCTCGAGTAGGGCAGCGCCACCAGGTCGTCCTCGCGGACGTCCACCCGCGGCGGCGCCTCCGGGGACTCGCCGGCAACCAGATCCGAGAATCCCCGAACGTTCGGGGCCGGCGCGCCGTCCGGACCGATGGCGATGACGTGCTTCAAGCTCGGCGTGCGGCCGCGCACGGCCGCCACGAGCCCGATCAGATCCGAGTGGACGACGATCGCCACCGCGCCGGTGTCCTCCAGCTGGTATTCGATCTCGCGCTCGCGATACGACGGGTTCATGGGGCTGGCGATCGCGCCGATGCGGGCGATCGCGTAGAAGGCGATCACGTACTCCGAGCAATTGGTCGTCAGCAGACAGACGCGGTCGCCCTTGCGCACGCCGAGCCGCGTGAGCGCCCTCGCGAAGCGGTTGGTCAGCGCGTCCAGCTCGCGATACGTGAGGCTCACGTCGCGAAAGACGACCGCCACGTTCTCCGGATGGCGCTCGGCGCCGTGGGACAGGATTCGATCGTACGGCATGCGCGGATAGTCGAGGGGCGGACGGAAGAACGTCATCAGAGCGCCTTCGCGCGCTCGCGCAGCGTGTACTTCTGCACCTTGCCGGTCGACGTGGTCGGCAACGGCCCGAACTGGACGGTCCGGGGCACCGCGAAGTGCGGCAGGTTGTCCCGGCAGAACGTGATCAGCTCCTCGGCGGTGGCGGCGGTGCCCTCGCGGAGCTGGACGAACGCGCACGGCGTCTCGCCCCACTTCTCGTCGGGTCGCGCCACGACCGCCGACATCAGCACTGCCGGGTGGCGGTTCAGCGCGATCTCCACCTCGATCGAGGAGATGTTCTCCCCTCCGGAGATGATGATGTCCTTCGCGCGATCCTTGATCTCGATGTAGCCGTCAGGGTGCTGGACCGCGAGGTCGCCGGTGTGGAACCAGCCGCCGTGGAACGCGGTGTCGGTCGCGCCGGTGTCCTTGAGGTAACCGAGCATCACGGTGTTGCCGCGGAGCATGACCTCACCGACCGTGCGCCCGTCCGCCGGCACCGGCCGAAGCGTCTTGGGATCGGCCACCATCTGGCCGTCCAGCGTGGGATAGCGAACGCCCTGGCGCGCCATCTTCTCGGCCTGCTCGACGACGCTGAGGGAGTCCCATGCCTCCTGCCACGCGCAGAGCGTCGACGGGCCGTGCACCTCGGTGAGGCCGTAGAGGTGCGTGACGTTGAACCCCATCTCGTTCATGGCGCGGATGACCTTGGCGGGGGGCGATGAGCCACCGGTCTGGATCTCGACCACCCGATCGAACGCCGTGCGCTGCTCGGGCGGCGTCTGGATCAGCATCGTGAGCACGGTGGGCGCGCCGCACATGTGGGTCACTTGATGACGCTTGATCAGGTCGAACACCAGCGGCGGATCGACGCGTCGCAGGCACACGTGCGTGCCGCCCATCGCCGTCAGGGCCCAGGTGTAGCACCAGCCGTTGCAGTGGAACATCGGCAGCGTCCAGAGGTACACCGCGCGCGGCGGTAGCGGCCACATCATGATGTTGCCGACCGATTCCAGGAACGCGCCGCGATGGTGGTAGACGACCCCCTTGGGATTGCCGGTGGTCCCGGACGTGTAGTTGAGCGCCAGCGGCGCGCTCTCGTCGGTCGGGGGCGCCCACTCGAAGTCCGGCGAGCCGGTCTGGAGGAACGCCTCGTACTCGACCTCGCCGAGGCGGTCGCGGGGGCCGTCGTAGAGCGCGTCGTCCACTTCGATGACCAGCGGCCGCGTGCCGAGCCGCTCGAGCGCAGGCCCGACCGTGCCGGCGTACTCGCGGTCGGTCAGGAGCACCTTCGCCTCGCCGTGCTCCAGGATGTAGGCGATCGTGCGCGCGTCCAGGCGCGTGTTGATGGTGTTGAGCACGGCGCCGGCCATCGCGACGCCGAAGTGCGCGTCGAGCATCGCCGGGACGTTGGGCAGCAGGGCCGACACGGTGTCGCCGGGCCCGATGCCACGGCGGATCAGCGCCGACGCCAGGCGGCGCGCGCGCTCGTCGAATTCGCGATAGGTGATGCGCCGGGCACCGTGGATCACCGCCACGCGATCGGGATGGATGGCCGCGGTGCGTGGCAGGAATCCGAGCGGCGTCAGCGGCGCGAAGTTCGCCAGGCCCCGGCCCAGGCCGGTCTGGAAGATGCTCCTGTCGGACATGTCCGTTCCTTCCGGCACCCTTCCGGGAACTGCCGCCGGGGGCGCCATACGTTCGGCTTCAGGAACTTAGCGCGCCGACCGGCATCGGGCAAGGGCCCCCCGGAAGCCGCGAACGTGTATTCTCGGCTTCAAGAACTCGACATCAAGGAGGACCGCGCTATGCGCCGTCCCATCCTGCCGGTCATTCTCGCTCTGCTCGTCACCGGCGGTGTGCCGGGCACCGTCGCTCAGGAGCAGTATCCGACGCGGCCCATCACGCTGGTCAACCCGTTCCCTCCGGGTGGTCTGGCGGACCTCACCGGACGCCCGCTGGCGGCGGCGCTCGAGCGCGTGCTCAAGCAGCCGGTCGTCGTCTCCAACAAGGCCGGCGCCGCCGGCGCGGTGGGCATGCAGTCGGTGGCCATCGCCAAGCCCGACGGGTACACGCTGCTGATCTCCGTACCGTCGATCACGCTCCTGCCGGAAGTCGACGCGATCTTCGGGCGGCCGCCCACGTTCAGCCGCGATCAGTTCGCCGGCATCGCGCGGCTGAACGCCGACCCCGTGATCGTCGTGGTGAACGCCGAGGCGCCCTGGAAGAATCTCAAGGACCTCATCGACGACGCGAAGCGGCGCCCGGGCGAAATCACCTTCTCGTCGTCCGGGCCCTACGGCGCCTCGCACGTGCCGACGGAGATGCTGCTCCAGGCCGCCGGTGGCCTGCGCATGCGCCACCTGCCGACCACGGGCGGCGGGCCGGCGATGACGGCGGTGCTCGGCGGCCACGCTCAGTTCTGGTGCTCGCCGCCCGCCGTCGCGGCGCCCCACCTGAAATCCGGCAAGGTCCGCGCCTTCGCCAGCACCGGCGCCGCGCGCCACCCCTCGTTCCCCGACGTGCCGACCCTGAAGGAGCTCGGCTACAACGTCGAGTATTACTTGTGGACGGCGCTCTTCGTGCCGAAGAACGTCCCGCCGGCGATCCAGCGCCAGCTGCGCGACGCGACCCGCCAGGCCGTGCAGAACACCGAGTTCCGCAACGCGATGGACAAGATCCAGACGCCGATCGCCTACCAGGATGCCGACGAGTTCAACGCGTGGTGGGCCGAGGACGCCAGGCGGCTCACCGCGGCGGTGAAACACATCGGCCGCGTCGAGGAGAAGTAACCGCCCCGGGGACCCCAAAGGGAGGAGCCGCATGATCGCCGCGATCCGCACCCACAATCTCCGCCGATGGCTGGCGCCCCTGGCGCTGATCGCCGCGCTGACGATGGCGGCTCCGGTCCTCGCGCAGGACCCGCCGTCCAGCGACCTCCTCAACGCGGTCCTCTGGATGCAGCGGTCGGTCGAATACAAGGCCACGGCCCTGGGCGCGTTCGCGCTGGCCCGGATCCGGCTCGACCAGGCGCTCGCCGATCGCAACTGGACCGGCGCCCCGAAGGAGCAGACCGGCGCCTATCAGTCGCTGCCGCCGGCCGTGATCCTCGACATCGACGAGACCATCCTCGACAACTCCGGCTATCAGGCGTGGATGGTCCTCAAGGGCACGTCCTTCGATCCCAAGACCTGGAACGCCTACGTGAACACCGTGACGTCCGTGGCGATCCCAGGCGCCGTGGAGTTCGCCAAGTACGCCGACTCCAAGGGCGTCAAGGTCTTCTACATCACGAATCGCACCGCGGAAGAAGAAGCGCCCACGCGCAAGAACCTCGAGAAGTTCGGCTTCCCGATGGGCGGCGGCGTCGACACGATGCTGATGACGCGCAAGCAGCCGGACTGGGGATCCGCCAAGGGAACGCGTCGGGCCCACGTCGCGAAGAGCTACCGGGTCCTCCTGAACCTCGGCGACAACTTCGGCGACTTCGTGGACGAGTATCGAGGCAACGAGGCCGAGCGCTTGAAGGTGATGGACGAGCACAAGGACCGCTGGGGGCGCGAGTGGATCATGCTCGCGAACCCGAGCTACGGGTCCTTCGAGTCGGCGCCGTTCAAGCACGACTTCAAGCAGTCCGACGCCGATCGGCGCAAGGCCAAGCGCAACGTGCTGGACGCGTGGCCGGGCCCGTGACGTCCGGGGCAGCCGCCGATATCTAGTGCTATAACTGGCGCACCAACTTTTTGGTAGGCGCGCCTCGGCCGGCGGGGCCCCAGCCCTGCAACGGCCTGCAGCGCGCACTGCCTCCAGGAGGATGGCAATGGCTCCAATGGTAGGATTCATCGGCGTCGGCAACATGGGCAATCCGATGGCGTACAACGTGCTGAAGGCGCCGTTCCCGATGACCGTCTTCGACATGAACCCGAAGGCGACCGAGAACCTCGTGCAGGCCGGCGCCAAGCGGGCCGGCTCGGCCCGTGAGGTCGTCGACAACTCGGAGATCGTCTTCACCTCGCTGCCGGCGTCGCCCGACGTCGAGGCGGTCTACCTCGAGCCCGGCGGGCTGGTGGAGCGCGCCAAGGCCGGCACGATCCTCATCGACCTCAGCAGCGTGCTCCCGTCCACGCCGAGGAAGATCGAGCCGCGCGCCAAGGCCAAGGGCGTGCACTTCCTCGAAGCGCCAGTGAGCGGCGGCGTCAGCGGCGCGCGCGCGGCGACGCTGGCCATCATGGTCGGTGGGGACGCCGCGGCCCTCGAGCGCGCTCGCCCGGTGCTCCGCGCGATCGGCCCGAACATCTTCCACGTCGGCCCGGTGGGCGCCGGCAACACCGTGAAAGCGATCAACAACATGATGGCGTCCGTGAACTCGTGCGCCATGATGGAAGGCCTCGCCGTCGGAGTGAAGGCCGGGCTCGATCCGATGACGGTCTACGAGGTCGTCAAGGCGTCGAGCGGTGGCAGCAAGGCGCTCGAGCGGATCCCGAAGGCCCTGATCCCGCGCGACTTCGAGCCCGGCTTCAAGGTCGCGCTGATGAACAAGGACCTGGACACCTTCAACACCATCGCCAAGGAGCTCCACGTCCCGGTGAGCTTCTCGAACGTGGCCCAGCGCTATCAGCAGGCGGCGCTGGCGGCGGGGCTCGGCGAGCAGGACACCAGCGTGGTGATGACGGTCATCGAGCGGCTGGCCGCCGTACAGGTGCCGAAGGGGAAATCGGCCTAGTCGTAGGACGCCGGCGCGTACTTCAGCCGCTCGCTCTGCGCCTTGTCGTGGCCGATCCACAGCTGGGCCTTGCGCTCCGCGAGCACGTCGGCGATCCGCTGCATCGACGCCAGGGTCTGGTCGCGGTTGACGTTCATCTGCGGCACGCGCCGGTTCGCCCAGTTGTCCTGGAAGTGCACGGCGTCACCGGACAGCACGACGAATCCGGTCTTCGGCAGCTGCACCAGCAGCGACTGGTGGCCGGGCGTGTGCCCCGGCGTCGACAGGATCGTGACGCTGCCGTCGCCGAAGACATCGTGATCGCCGGCGAGCTTCTTGACGGTCTGCGACGCCGGGTAGGCAGGCTTCACCGGCGCGTTCAGCGACCACTCGTACTCGGCGCCCTGGATCAACAGCGTGGACGCCGGGAACATCGCGATGTTGCCGACGTGATCGCCGTGCGTGTGGGACAGCGCGACGTACGTGATCTCGTCGGGCTTGACGCCGAGCTGCGCGAGCTGCGAGGCGAGCGTCTTGGCGCGGCGGTACGTGATCGCGCCGTTGGCGACCACCAACCCGTCGGGCATCCCGGCCACCGCGTCGGGCACGCCGGTGTCCCACAGCACCAGGCCCTTGTCGTGCTTGATGAGATAGCAGTTGTTCGAGAACTCCATCGACTTGCCTTCGTTGACGCCCGGCGACCAGCGCGACTGATCCTTGCCGACGTTCAATCCGCAGTCGAGGACGTAGAGCTTCTGGACGCCGGCCGTCGCCCCTCCCGGCTCCACGCCGACCATCACCGCCACCAGCGCCGCGATCGCCGCCAGGCTCTTCATGGTTTTCCCTCGCTATCGATGCGGGTGAAAGTAAGACTCGATCCACATGGCAAGCGGCGATCGACCTCCGAGAGGAAATCCTGCCAGAGCGACGGAAGGTCACGCGTAGCGGAGGGCATTGACAGTCCAGTCCGTCAGGAGATTCCAACGCCGAGCGTCGTCGGATCGGTTGTGCTGAAGCCAGCGGCGCTCGGCCTCTGGTAACGAGGCTCGGCACAGGGTGTCCTCGCGAGCCAGGCGGCTTCGCTCGAGGCTAGCTTCGAGCGCCGCGAGGGCAGTTGCTTCGTCTCGCGCTCCGACGCGCTCCGCGAGCCCCCGTGACAGGCCGACGACGAATCCCAAGCGATTTTGCAGATCGCGGACCTTCGCTTCGCGCACGAGCCATTCTCGATCGAGCGGCGCATAGTGCAGGAGAAGCCACGGGAGCGCCTCGACGAGACGAGGCTCCAGATCGTCCTGAGCCAGGGCCGCCAACAGAACTTCGGCCGGATTCTTGAGGGCCCAGCGCCGGGGTCGCATATGCGTGAATCCGGGATAGCCGAGGGCGGCGAGATCGCTTGTCAGTTCGGCCGCTCCGCGGCTCTCGGCAACGGCGCTGGAGGGCGGAACTGCCGTAGGAGAAAGACCATAGAGACGCGCGACCCGCCGAGCGAGCCGAGGTGTGAGTCGCCGCTCTCCCCTTTCGAGCATGGCGACATACGGCTGAGAAACGCCAAGACGAACTGCCGCCTGGGCTTGAGTCAGCCCCTTGCCCGTCCTCGCTGTCCGCAGCTCTGTGGAGCTCATCGCACAGGGGATATTATCACATTATCTGTTATATCAGACACGGCCAATATCTTCATCGGATTAGCCGTTTACCACGCACCGACTAATTCGATTCGACCGGCGCAAACCCGCGCGTCTTGACAGGAGCGCCGGCCGCAGACCAGTATCTGCGCCACACCACACTCGGTACGAACACGGAGCGATCACCATGGATCTCGGACTGAAGGGCAAGGTCGCGGTCGTCGGTGGAGCCAGCAAGGGTCTGGGCCGCGCGTGCGCGCAGACGCTCGCGGAAGAAGGCGCCACGGTGGCGCTGTGCAGTCGCTCGCAGCCCGACCTCGAGAAGGCGGCGAAAGAGATTCACGACTCGACCGGCGCCGAGGTCATGACACTGGCCGGCGACCTGGACAAGCACGCCACGATCCAGCGGTTGATCGCCGCGACGGTCGAGCGGTTCGGGCGCTTGGACATCCTCGTCAACAACTCCGGCGGCCCGCCGCTGGCCAAGGCCGTCACCGCCACTGAAGAGCAGTGGGCGACCGCCGTCGACCGGTCGCTGATGTTCTTCGCGCGGATGGCCCGCGAGGCGCTGCCGCACATGAAGAAGCAGGGCGGCGGTCGCATCATCAACATCCTGGCCAGCACGGTGTACCAGCCCATCCCGAACCTCGTGCTCTCCGGCGTCACCCGCATGGGCGTGGTGGCGTACATGAAAACGCTGGCCGACGAGGTCGGGCGCGACGGCATTCTCATCAACAACGTGTGCCCGGGATCGATCCTGACCGAGCGCATGCTCTCCAACGTGACGGCGCGCGCCAAGGAGCTGAAGATCTCGGTGGACGACGCGCTGGCCCAGCGCGGGGCTGAGACGGCGGTGGGCCGCATCGGCGACCCCAAGGAGTTCTCGCCGCTGATCGCCTTCCTGGCCTCGGAGCGATCCAGCTACATCACGGGGACGACGATGCTCGTCGACGGCGGCCTCGTGCGGGCCGTGCTGTAGCGAGCGCGCACCGCTTGCGGCAGGTTCAACGGCGGCTCGCCGCGCGCCGGCCGGGCGATGTTCACGGCGGTCAGCTTCGCCCGCGCCGCCAGCATGCCCTCGGTCCACCCCGAGACGTGCGGCGTCATCAGCACGCTGGGCGGCTCGTGGGACGGCCGGCGCGACGGCAGCGTGGGCCCCGCCTCCCTGGGATAGCGATACCAGACGTCGAGCGCGGCGCCGGCGATCGTCTTGCCGACCAGCGCCCGATAGAGCGCGTCCTCGTCGATGATCTCGGCGCGCGTGACGTTGACGACGATCGCGGTCGGCTTCATGAGACCGAGCTCAGGCGCCGAGCAACGCGAGGCCGCCTGGCCGCCGTCAACCCTCCGGCGTGAGGGTGATCGCGGCTCTCACGAGTTCGCCCGGCTCCAGCACGCGCAGGCCGGCGTCGGCTCGGCCCGCCGCGGCCTGATTGACCGCGTCGGTCATGTGACTGACCGGTTCGACGCAGAAGTACGGTCGACCCGGGGGTGTGTAGACGACCAGGAAGTCGAGCGGCGCCTCGGCGGTCATCGTCAGGCGCGCCCCGAGCTCGGGCCACTCGATCACCGCCCGGCCGCTCCAGCCCGTGAAGCAGTTGTCGAGCGCCACCGCGTCGGCGGCCACCCCGCGCCCGAGCGCGGCCACCGGCGGCTCGGCCGCGAGCGCGGTCGGCATCATCTCGCCGTCGGTCAGCCACATCGCACGAACGCCGGCGGTGATCGTCGTGTGCGGCGTGCGCGGGAAGTACGGGTGCCAGCCGAGCCCGGCCGGCATCGGCGAGTCGCTTTCGTTGGCGAGCGTCAGCTCGACGCCGAGCCCGGCCGGCGTGAGCGTGAATCGCTGAGTCGCGCGGTAGGCCCACGGCCACGCGTCGGCCGGGTGCCGATACTCGAGGAGCGCGGCGCTCGCCGACGTCTCCAGCGCTCGCCACGCCGCTTGCCAACCGTGGCCGTGGATGCTGTGGCGCTCCGGCGGGCGATTGAGGGGCAGCGCGACCGCGCGGCCGCGGAAGAGGAATCGACCGTCGCGAATGCGGTTCGAGTAGGGCACGAGCGGAAACGCCGCGGTCTCGTACCGATCGCCGCGGCTCAGCGCCTCCACCGCTGCCGGGCGGAGCCACTCTCGTATTGGCGTGCCCTCGCGCCAGTAGCGCGCGACCGCTCCGCCGGCCGCCGGCACCAGGCGAAGCCGCGATCCATCCGCCTCCAGCTCCACGACGTCCATTGGGAATCGCCTCGCCTCGCGGCCGCTCGCGGGCCGTCACCACGCGCGGGAGCGTAGCACGCGCCAACCTGTGCTAGCGTGACAGCGCTCGCCGAGCGAGCGGGAGGGAATGCATGAACGGCAACGCGCAGTACCCGAGTCTCGAGGCGCGCGTGGTCTTCGTGACCGGTGGCGGCAGCGGGATCGGCGCCTCGATCGTCGAGCACTTCTGCGCCCAGCGGGCGCGGGTGGCGTTCGTCGACATCGCGCACGAGCCCTCGAAGAAGCTCGTCGAGAAGATCGCCGCGCTCGGGTACCCGGCGCCGATCTTTCTCCCGTGCGACCTGCGAGACATTCCCGCCCTGCGGTCGGCGGTCGCGGAGGCGCGCCGGCAGCTCGGCCCCATCCGCGTCCTCGTGAACAACGCGGCCCACGACGAGCGCCACACGATCGAGAGCGTGACGCCCGAGTACTGGGACGACCGCTTCGCCGTGAACCTGCGCCATCAGTTCTTCGCCGCTCAGGCGGTGGCGCCCGACATGGCGGCGGCCGGCGGCGGGTCGATCGTCAACCTGGGCTCGGTGTCGTGGCTCGTGGGCCAGGGCGGAATGCCGGCCTATCTCAGCGCCAAGGCCGCGGTCGCCGGCCTCACGCGGGCGCTCGCGCGCGACCTCGGACCGAAGAACATCCGCGTCAACTGCATCGTGCCCGGCTGGATCATGACCGAGCGGCAGATCCAGCTGTGGCTCACGCCCGAAGGCGAGCAGGAGCTGCTCCGGCGCCAGTGCCTCAAGCGCAAGCTGGTGCCAGAGGACATCGCGCGCGTCATCCTCTTCTTCGCCGCCGACGACAGCTCGGCCTGCACCAACCAGAGCTATGTCGTCGACGGCGGCTGGGTTTAGCCCATGGCGTCGACTCCGGGCGCCGGACGAACCGGGAGCCGGGCGCGATGCGCGTGTGGATTCCGCGCGGGCCGGCGGCCGCGCGCTAGGGCGCCGGGGTGACGTAGCGCGGCATCACCTCGGTCGCGAAGAGCTCGACCGAGCGCATCGCCTGCTCGTGGCTCAAGTCACCCCACTGGAACGAGCAGACGAAGTAGTTGGCGCCGGTCGTCAGGTACTCGTCCAGGTACTCGCACACCGCGCGCGGCGAGCCGGCGAGCGCGACGCCGCCGATGCGGTTGGGATGCGGGCGCGATTTCTGCTGGTCGAAGCGCTCGAGCTCGGCGTCGATGTCCCGTCGCGTCTCCCGCGCGGGCAGGCCGGCCGGGCGTTCGCCGACGAAGCCGAACGAGCCGTCCTTGGTCTTCATGAACTGCGTGAGGTTGCGCTTCTCCGCTTCGAGGCGGCGCGGGGCCGCCAGGTTCCAGCGATATTTCTCCCAGGCCGGCTTGGCGGCCGCCAGCGCCTCGTCGTCCGTCTCCGCCACCACCAGGTGCACGACGAGCCCGATCATCGGCTCTTCGCCCTGTACGGTCTTCGTGCCCGCGCCCTGATGCTCTTCCCACGCCGCCCGGTAGCGCGGCACCGCCACCCCCAGGCCGTCGAGGGAGCCGACGATGATCGTGTGCATCCCTTCCATCGCCGCCGTCACCGGATTACGCATGTACCAGAGCGGCGGATACGGCTTCTGGAGCGGCCGCAGGTACATGGGTAAGTTTTCGAAGCTGTGGAAGCGGCCGGCGTACGTGAGCTGGTCGTGGCTCAGCCCCTCCCGGATGATCGCGAGCGTCTCGAGGTAGCGCTCGTAGTTCGTCTCGGAGTCGGCCTCCTGGCCCCAGAAGTACGCTTCCATCACGCCGCCGCGGCCCACGCCGATCTCGAGGCGCCCGTCGCTCAGGTTGTCGAGCATGCTGATCTCTTCGATCAGGCGGAGGGGATGGTGCAGCGGCAACACGTACACGCATGGGCCGAAGCGTAGCCGCCGCGTGCGCTGCGCCACCGCGCCGAGGAACACGTTCTGCGACGGCGCCAGGCTGTGGATCGCCGGCGTGTGGTGCTCGGCCAAGTGGTAGGCGTAGAACCCGGCTTTGTCGAGACGCTCGATCTGCACCAGGCGCTCGCGATAGATCTGATCCAGGCGCTGCCCCGGCACCGGCTCGATGTGGTCGAAGATCCCGAATCGCATAGGCGCTCCTTGTCGTGTCGGCAATCTTACACCGCTTGACAGCCCCGGCGCCCTGGCCTAGCGTGGCGGCATTCACGACGGCGTGGAGGATTCGATCATGCGGACAAAGGCGTTTTTTCTCGTGCTGGCCCTCGTGCTGTCGTCCACCGCGTCGCCGGTGTGGGCACAGCAGGGCAAGAGCATCACGCTCTCCATGCTGGCCGGCTACAAGGAAGACGTCCTTCGCGCGAGCCTCCCGGAGTTCGAGAAGAAGACCGGCATCAAAGTGGTGGTCGACGCCTCGCCGTTCGGCGATCTCTACAAGAAGCAGCTCCTGTCGCTGAGCACGGGCGGTCGCTACGACGTCCTGTTCATGGACGAGCCGTGGATCGCGCCGCTCTCGGAATTTCTCCTGCCGCTCAACGAGCGGATGAAGAGTCTCGATCTGGCTGACTTCGTCCCCACTACCGTCGCGTCGGGCGCGTTCCAGGGCACACAGTACGCGGTGCCGGTCGATCCCAACGTGCAGCTGCTCGTGTACCGCAAGGACCTCTTCGAGCAGAAGGGCTTGAAGCCTCCAGCGACGTGGGACGAGCTGGTGGCGGCGGCGAAGGCGTTCCACGATCCGTCGAAGCAGCAGTACGGGATCGCGATCACCGCGAGCAGCGACATCCAGACCGCGCTCTACATGCTGCTGGCGATCTGGTCGTACGGCGGCGAGCTCGTCGACAACGGCCGCGGCAGCCTGAACAGCGCGGCCGGCAAGAAGGGCGGCGAGGTCTTCCTGGAGCTCCTGAAGTTCACGCCGCCCAACGTCAAGAGCTACAACTTCGCCGACGTGAACAAGGC
>Ga0209058_1000655_pt1 | contig 30145 bp, 31 predicted proteins | sample GraSoiAngelo_147_FD_185904 | JGI IMG/M metagenome (GOLD analysis project Ga0209058, IMG submission 185904) | Grasslands soil microbial communities from the Angelo Coastal Reserve, California, USA - 14_1009_05_40cm (SPAdes) (version 2) | ecosystem: Environmental > Terrestrial > Soil > Grasslands ... | reverse complement strand
GTCGCCGATATGCGGGAGCGCCGCGCGGCGCACGCGGCCCTCCCGCCGCTGCGCTTCGGCGTCGCCGCATACGTGATCGTCCGCCCGAGCGACGCCGAGGTGAAGAAGGAGCTCGCGCGCATCACCGACGTGCGCGCGAGCGCCCGCGGGTACGCGAGCTATCTCGACTTCATCAAAGGCTCGCACCTCGAGACGCAGGTGTCGCTCGAGGACTACAGCGTGTCGAACCGCGGGCTGCGGACCGGCTTGGTCGGCACGCCCGAGCAGGTCGCGGACCGGATCCGCGAGCTCGAGCGCGTCGGCATCGACCTGGTGCTCCTCCAGTGCAGCCCGCAGCGCGAAGAGATGGACCGGTTCGCCCAGGAGGTGTTCCCGCTGGTCGGAAAGGCGACGCCGGTCGCCGCGCCTCGGTAGGATCGCGCGGCCGACACAGGTCGACGGGGAGGATGACATGCAGCGCTGGCTCAGCTCATTCGTCGCGGTCCTCATGCTCGTCTCCGCACAACCGGTCCTCGCCGCGCAGCCCGAGCAGGGCGTCGTCAAGGACTTCGTGAACCCGACGCCGCCGCCGTGCAATAACCCGGAGGGAATCGCAGCGTCACCGGACGGACTGCTCTATGCCTCGGGGCTCTCGGGGAACGTCTGTGTCTACACGCTCTCCGGTGAACGAGTCCGCGTCATGCCGGTCGGGGCCGCGCTCCTGGGCGACCTCTTCGTCGCGGGCCAGGGTCTCTATGTGACCGACTTCGGCACCGGGCGCGTTCTGAAGGTCGATCCGCGCAGCGGCGCGGTCACGACGCTCGCCACCGGCTTCGGCGCGCCGAATGCGATCACCCAAGACCACCAGAGCACGCTGTACGTCTCCGATTCGTTCGCCGGCGCGATCTACACGGTGAGCCCGAATGGTGGCGGGAAGACCCTCTGGAAGGCGGACCCACTGCTCCTTCCGAACGGCTTCCCGCCGTTCGGCGCGAACGGCGTCGCGTTCGACCGTACGGAGAGCTTCCTTTACGTGGCGAACACGTCGACCGACCGGATCCTGCGCATCGCGGTGAACAAGGACGGCTCCGCAGGTGACATCTCCGTGTTCGCGGACGGCGCGACCGTCCACAACACGAGCGGAACGGCGCGCCCGCTCGACGGCGCAGACGGCATCCAGTTCGACGTGCGCGGGAACCTCTGGGTCTGCGCGAACCAGGCGAACGAGATCCAGGTGCTCTCGCCCGACGCGGAGCTCTTCGCGAGCTACGGACACAACCCGGGCGACGATCCGCTCGACTTCCCGGCGAGCCCGATCTTCCACGAGCGCGGGCTCTACATCGCGAATCTCGCGTTCTTCACCCCCGGCGGTGGCAAGCTTTCGGTCCTCGGCGTGCCGACGCCCGGCGCACCGATCGGCCACTAGCGGTGACGAGGGAGCGGCGCGAGCCGCTCCCTTTCCTTCTCCTCGTAGCATCGAAGGCATGCGGCGCTCCGTTCCGTTGCTCCTCGCGCTGATCCTCGCCGTCGCGCCGCAGACCGCCGTTGCCGAGGAGCCCGCCGCGATCCACACGCTCCTCGACCTCTCGTTCGCGGCGTGCCACAACCCGAGGGCGCTCGCCGTCGGCTCGACCGGCTGGATCTACGCCGCCGGACTCTCGGGCAACGTCTGCGGGATCGCCCCGTGGGGCCAGCTCATGGGGGTCATCCCGGTACCGCCGGGGCCGGCGGGCGTGACGAACGTCTTCGGCGCGCTCTACGAGTCCCGCTCGGCGCTCTACCTGACGGACATGGCCGACTATGGCGCGTCGCACGCGGGCCGCGTGCTCGTGGTGAGCCCGCGCACCGGCGTCGTCCGCACGCTCACGGGCGGCCTCGATGGGCCGAACGGCATCGCGCAGGACCGCGATCGGATGCTGTTCGTCGCCGATTCGTTCGCCGGCATGATCTACAAGGTCAATCCGGACACCGGCCAGCGAGCCCTCTGGACCCGCGACCCGCGCCTCGCGACCGGCGGCTTTCCACCGCTCGGGGCGAGCGGGCTCGCGTTCGACCCGAGCGGGGCCTACCTGTACGTCGCGAACCCGGGTGACAGCGCGATCCTCCGGATCGGGATGCGGCCGAACGGCAGCCCGGGCGACGTCGAAGTGTTCGCGCGCGGCGCGACCGATGCCGATCCCGGGCTCCTTCGCGGCGCGGACGCCCTCGCGTTCGACGTGACCGGGCAGCTCTGGGTCGCCGCGGACCAGGCGAACGAGATCCAGGTGCTCTCGCCCGCCGGCGCGCTCGTCGCGCGGTACGCGGAGGCGGACGGGGACGCGCTGGACTTCCCTGCGGGTCTCGCCTTCTTCGGGCGTCGGCTGTACGTGACGAGCTTCGCCTTCACCGCGCCGGGGGCCGGGAAGGTGTCGGTCCTCGACACGCCATATCGCGGAGCACGCGTCCGCCGCTAGTCAGCGCTCCCGGCGCAGGTATTCGAGGATCTCTGCCATGACGCGGCAGTCGACCTCGTTGTAGCGCGCGATCTCGCTCATGATCGGCGACTCGCGCAGGCCGCGGCCTCGGGCGCGCGACTCCGCCGCCGCGGCCCACGCGCCCGCCATCGCCCCGGCGCCATCGGCCAGGCCCTCGCCCCATTCCGTCTCGATGAGCCCGGCCGCGTGCATCGCGCGGGCGACCTGCTTGAGCGAGAAGGAGAAGGCGCCTCGCACCACGACCGGTTCCGCCCGGAACACGCGGTTCAGGAGGTCGTACCACTGGAGCGGGGGCCAGTGGCGGTCGGGATGGCGCGACCGGGCGGACTCGTACGCCTTCTCGAAGTTCGACTCTTCGGCGGGCGACCAATGCACGAGACGCACGTCGCTCGCGGACCGAAGACCCGCCGCGCCGGCGAGCGCCTCGAGGTGGGCGAGCCAGCCATCGACCATCGCGCCCTCGGCCGCGACCGTCAGGGCCTCGACGGTGAACTGGCTGAACCGCCACTCGCGATCGCGATAGGTGCCGCAGCCGATCTGGAAGATGAGCGGCTGCCCGCCCTTTCGCGGGAATGCCTGGAAGTCGTCGTCCATGTCGTGGGCGAATTCGAAGTCCACGAACGCTTCCCCGGCCGCGACCGTACGCCATGCGCCGCCGTCGGCCGTGACGCGCGCCGGCCGGACGATCTCGCCCGTGTCCCGATTGACGGAGATGATCGCGTCGAGCGACGCGGCGTACGCGCCGTCGATCGCGAAGAAGCCCGCGCTCGTGCGGCCGTCGTCCCACCTCGTCACGCCTCGCGCGTGCGCGGCCGCGCGCAGCTCCGCGTTCACCCGCGGGAGGATCGTGAGGTCGCCGAGCTGCGCGGCGATCTGCGCCTTCGCGTGGTGCCAGGGAAAATCCCCCTCCGCCTTCATGTTCGGCCAGAGCTCTGGCACCGAAGGGACCGGCAGGACGCGCCACTCCGCGCCCTCCGTGCGGACGCGGCGGATCCAGGCGAGCCCGTCGGCGACGATGTCGCCGAGGTCCTGGTCGCGCGAGCGCACGAACGCGTCGCGTCCGACGCGCGCCAGGCGCTCCCAGCAGCGGTCGCCGCGGTCCGGTCCCTGCCGCCACCCTCGGCCGGCGACGTACGCGGCGGGCGGCGTGTAGCGCTGGATCCGACCGAGGGCCTGGTTGTAGATCCAGGCCTGCGCCATGTCGTCGAGATCCTTCGCGCCGAGCCCCCCGTCCTTGAGGAGCGCGAGCGTCGAGAACTTGAGGTCGATGACGCGGTAGTGACGGCCATGGGCGAACGCCGAGATCGGCAGCTCGAGCTGGTCGCCGGCGAGCGCCCCCGGGCAGAGCTCGCCGAGCACGTCCGAGCGCAGCAAGAGGTCGGCGACGCCGTAGGTCCGTGCCTGCGGGTCGCGGAGGACGGCGGCCGCGATGACGGGGGCGCCCGCGGCCATCGCGTCGAGCGTCGCCTCGGCCGCGGCGAGCGAGCGCGCCTGATCCGGCCGCTCGGCGATCCGCGCGATCGGCCAGCGTGTCCCGAGGTCGGCGAGGACCGCCCGCTCGAACTCGCGGCCTTTCTGCATGAGGAAGCGGGGAAGATCGAAGGCGCGCTGGTAACCGGGCTGCTGATCGTCGCGACGGAACCCGTGCTGCTCGCCGTACTCGGCGAGCCAGTCCACGACCAGGTCGCCCGAGCACCAGCTCCGCAGCGCGCCGGCCGGCACCCAGTCGAGCCAGTCCGCGTCGCTCGCGGGGTCGCAGATCGTTCCATCGTCGCGCCGCGTGATCGCCTCGCGGCCGAGCGTCCCGCTCACGCGCCCACGACTTCGAGCAGCGCGCGGAAGTCGGGCTCCTCGCGGTCCGCCCTCGCGTCGGCGGGCGCGGGAGCGCCGCCGCGATTGGCCCAGTACACCGGCATGCCCAGCCGTGCGGCGCCGCCGACGTCGTGTGCCGAGCCGGCCACGAAGAGGACCTCCGACGGGTCCAGACCGAGCCGGTCGAGCGCGGCGCGGTAGGGGCGCGGATCCGGCTTGTATGCGCCCGCCTCCTCCGCCGTCATCACGAGGTCGAAGCGGCCGGCCCTTGACGCCGCGAGCGTGCCAAGGCGGCGCGAGCAGTTGGTGACGATGAAGCGGGTTGTCCGATCGAGCTTCTCCAGCACCGGCGGCACGTCCGGCCAGGGCGCCGACTCGCCCCAGCGGCGCAGGAGTGTCTCCGCGCGCTCGGAGCTGATGCCCACGTCGCGCGCCGAGTCGCGTACGACGTCCTCGAACGGCCGGTACGCCTTGCCGCGGAGACGCTCCTGCGACGCGCCGTGCCAGCGCATCCCGAGGTCGCGACCGCCCGCGACGTCAGACCAGACGGACCAGCTGTCGAGCAGCGCGGTGAGCAGGTCGAAACCGACGGCGGCGAAAGGCACGCGCGTAAGGGTAATCAGCGCCTAGACTCGCGCGCGCGTCAGGGGAGGTTCAGCCGTGCCGCGGTACATCTCGCTCATGAGCTTCACCGATCAGGGCATCAAGTCGATCAAGGACTGGGACAAGCGGATCGCCGCCACCCGCGAGCGTCTCGCGAAGTCCGGAGGCGCGCTCGTCGAGGTCTACCTCACGCTCGGGCCGTACGACGCGGTCGCCATCACGGAGGCGCCGACCGACGATGCGGCGCTCCGCACGGCGCTCGAGAGCGGCCTCGTCGGCAACGGCCGAACCCAGACGATGCGCGCGTTCGACGAGTCCGAGGCCGCGCGCGTCATCAAGACGATCGGCGGGTAGACCCCCGTGTGCTCGAGCGCGACCGGGATCGCGATCGACTCGGTACGCGCAGCCCGCGAGCGCATCGCCGGCGTCGCGGTCCGCACGCCGCTCATGCGCCTGCCGGTCGACTCTCCGGCCGAGGTCTGGCTCAAGCTCGAGAACCTCCAGCCGATCGGCTCGTTCAAGATCCGCGGCGCGGCGAACCGTCTGCTCCAGGCCGGGCCGGGCGAGCTCGCGAAGGGGGTCTGGACGGCGAGCGCCGGGAACATGGCCCAAGGCGTCGCCTACATGGCCCGCCGGCTCGGCATCCCGTGCAGCGTCGTCGTCCCGGACACGGCGCCGGCGACGAAGCGTGCGGCGATCGAGCGGCTGGGCGGCCGGCTCGTGCCGGTGCCACACGACGAATGGTTCGAGGTCTTCCGCACCCGTCGCTACGAGGGCCTCGACGGCGTCTTCGTGCACGCGTTCAGCGACGCCGAGGTCATGGCGGGAAACGGCACGATCGGCCTCGAGATCCTCGAAGACCTGCCGGAGGCCGACGCGATCGTCGTCCCGTTCGGCGGCGGCGGGCTTTCCTGCGGGATCGCCTCGGCCGTGCGGGCGATCGCGCCCGGCGTCCGCGTGTACGCGGCCGAGGTCGCGACCGCCGCGCCGCTCGCGCCCTCGCTCGAGGCCGGCAGACCGACCACGGTCACGCGGACGCCGAGCTTCGTGGACGGCATCGGCGCCGCCTTCGTGTTCCCCGAGATGTTCGCCCTCGCGCGCGAGCTACTCGCGGGATCGCTCGTCGCGTCTCTGGACGAAGTCGCCGGCGCGGTCCGGATCCTCGCCGAGCGCGCGCGCATCGTGGCCGAGGGCGCCGGGGCCGCGCCGGTCGCCGCGGCGCTCGCGGGGAAGGCCGGCGGGCGCACGGTCGTGTGCGTCGTCTCCGGCGGGAACATCGACTCGCCCGTGCTCGCGGCGATCCTCGAGGGGCGAACGCCCCGGTCCTAATCGCCGAGGCGTGGGTCGAGGACGTCGCGGAGCCCGTCCCCGACGAGGTTCACCCCGAGGACGGCCGTGGCGATGAGCACCCCCGGGAACACCACGATCCACCAGGCGCTCCCGATGTAGTCGCGGCCGGTCGCCATGATCGCGCCCCACTCGGGCTGCGGGATCGGCACGCCGAGGCCGATGAACGACAGGCCGCTGCCGGCCAGGAGCGCGCCGCCGAACCGCGTCGCCGACAGGATGATCACCGGCGCGACGACGTTCGGCAGGATGTGCCGCAGCATGACGCGGCTCGCCCGTGCGCCGATCGCGCGCGCCGCCTCGACGTACTCGCGCTGGCCGGCCGAAAGGACCGAGCCGCGGACGAGGCGCGCGTACCCAGGCCAGCCGAAAAGGCCGAGCGCGACGATGAGGTTGTCGAGGCTCGGCCCGAGGACGGCGATGATCGCGATCGCGAAGAGCTCGCCCGGGAACGCGAGCACGACCTCGAGCAGGCGCGAGATGAGGTTGTCGACCCAGCCGCGGTAGTAGCCGGCGACGAGTCCGAGCGCGACGCCGCCGGTCGCCGCGACGAGCACCGACAGCGTGCCCAGACGCACCGCGAGGCGGGATCCCCAGACGACGCGGCTGAAGAGGTCGCGACCGAAGTCGTCCGTCCCGAACAGGTGCGCCGCCGACGGCGGCTGGAGACGCTCGCTCACCTGGATCGCGATCGGGTCCGCCGGCGCGATGAGCGGCGCGAACGCGGCCATGAGGAGCAGCGCGCCGAACAGGACGAGCCCCACGACGAGCGGCGGCGAGCGCCGGACGCGGCGCAGGAGCGGCGTGACGCGGCGGCGCCGGGCCGCGGCGGCGAGGACGGCGCTAGCCATAGCGGATTCGCGGGTCGAGCCAGGCGTAAAGGACGTCGACCACGAGGTTCGACAGCAGGTACGCGACCGCGACGAGGAGGACCGTCCCCTGCACCAGCGGGAAGTCGCGGTTGAAGATCGCCTGGACCGCCAGGCGCCCCACGCCGGGCCAGCCGAAGATGTTCTCGATGATGAACGCGCCGCCGAGCAGGGCGCCGAATTGGAGTCCGACGATCGTCGTCACCGGGATGAGCGCGTTCTTGAGCGCGTGCCGGAGGATGACGAGCCGCTCGCGCAGTCCCTTCGCGCGCGCCGTCCGCAGGTACTCCTGCCCGAGGACCTCGAGCATGCTCGAGCGCGTGATGCGCGCTTTAACCGCGGCCGAATGCAGGCTCAGCGCGACGATCGGCAGGATGTAGCTCTGCCAGGTGCGCGCGCCCGTCACCGGCAGCCAGTGGAGCGCGAGGGAGAACACGATGATGCCGACGATCGCGAGGAGGAACGTCGGCACCGAGAGCCCGACGATCGCGATGCCCATGGTGACGTGATCGCCGGCGCGTCCGCGGTTGATCGCCGCAAGGATGCCGAGACCTACGCCGACGACGGTCGAGAGCGTGACCGCGCCGAGCGCGAGAGCGAGCGTGTAGGGAAAACGCTCCGCGATCTCGAGGAGCACCTCACGGTGCGTGCGAGTCGACTCGCCGAGGCTGCCGTGCGCGAGGCGCTCGACGAAGCGGAGGTACTGCACCGGAAGCGGCTGGTCGAGCCCGAGCTCGTGGCGGATGCGCTCGACCTGGTCGGCCGACGCCGTGTCTCCCGCGAGCACCGTCGCGGGATCGCCGGGGACGAGCTCGATCATGAGGAAGACCGCGACCGATACGCCGAGCAGGACCGGTAGCGCCAGGACGAGACGCCGCAGGACGTAGCGGCCCACGAGCTCAGCCCGCTACTGCTTCACCCATGCGTCGTGCCAGTAGAGGCCGCCGGCCTGTCCCTGCTTCAGGTCCTGGATCTTCACGTTGATCGCGGTCTTCGACACGGGCATGTAGAGCGGTTGCCAGGGCGCCTCCTGCATCGTCAGCTTCTGCGCGTCGAAATAGATCTTCATGCGCTTGCCCTGATCGAGCTCGGTGCGGCCGGCGCGGATGAGCGCCTCGAGCTCCGGGTTGCAGTAGAGGACGCGATTGGAGCTCGCGATCCGATCGCACGAGAGGAAGAGGCTGAACATGTCCGGCTCGTTCCACGAGTAGCCGTTGAGGTAGAGGTCGTGCTCGGCCTTCGGCGTCGCCGCGAGGAGCGCGCCGGCCTCGAGCTGCTTGATCTGCAGATCGACGCCCACGGCCTTGAACTGCGCTTGCAAGAGCGTCGAGATCTTTCCGTGCGTGTCCGAGGTGCTCGTGTAAAGCACCGGCTTGAAGGGCTTGCCGTCGGGCGTGGCGCGGAGCCCGTCCGCTCCGGCTTTGTAGCCGAGCTCGTCGAGACCAGCCTTGGCCTTCGCGACGTCGTAGCCGAGCTCGAAGTCCTTGAGCTTGGGGTCGTACCCCTGGATCGATTCGGCGATCGGACAGCACGACACCTTCGCGAGCTTGTTCTCGAAGACGACCTGCACGATCTCGCTCTTGTTCACGGCGCGCGAGAGCGCCTGGCGGAGCTTCGCGTTGTCGAACGGCGGGCGCTTCGCGTCGAAGCCGAGGTAGGTGAGGCCGTACGTGAAGCTGTCGTAGATCTTGAAGCGGCCGTCCGCCGAGTACCTCGCGAGGTCCTTCGCCGCGAGGCCGAGGACGTCCACCTCGCCGGCGTCGAGCGCGGCGAGCTGCGTGGCCGGCTCCGGGATCACGCGGTAGCGCAGCTCCTGGATGTAGGGCGCGCCGCGGTTGGCGAAGAGCGCCGGCGGCCATTTGTAGTCGGCGTTGCGCTCGAGCGTGATCTGCTGGCCCGTCTGGAACTCCTTGAGCTTGTACGGCCCGGTGCCGACAGCGGCGCGTCCGATGTTGTCGTTCGCCGCTTTCACCGCCGACGGGGACAGGATCCCGGCGTACGCCGTCTGGAGGTCGTGGAAGATCGGCGCGGACGGCTCCTTCATGTTGAGGACGAAGGTCGTTTCGTCCTTCGCCTCCGCGCTTGCGATGTTCTTGAACGTCTCGAAGATGGGCGACTTCGCGCCGACGCGCACCAGGCGCTCGAAGGTGAACTTCACGGCCTCCGCGTTGAAGGGCGAGCCGTCGGTGAACGTCACGCCCTTACGGAGCTTGAACGTGATCGCCCGGTTGTCCGAGCTGACGGCCCAGCTTTCCGCGAGGAGACCCTTGTACGTGTTGTCGAGGTCCTGGTAGATGAGCGGCTCGTAGATCCAGCCGAAGATCGTCGACGAGACCGGGTTCGAGGTCTGATGCAGGTCGAGCGTGTCGGGATCCGTGGTCGCGACGAAGGTCACAGAGCCGCCGACCTTGCTCGCGGGCGTTCCGCCTTGGCCCGTGGGTGCCGGCGCGGCGCATGCGGCGGCGGCCAGCAGCAGCGCGGGAACGAGACGCACGATCCTGTTCATCGCGACCTCCGTTCAGTCGCCGGACGCGTATTTCGTGACCCACTCCACTATGCGGCGATTGAAGTCGACGCGGTGGCTCGGCCTGCCGTTCAGGGGGAAGAGATGCGAGCCGCCGGGATAGCGGACGAACTCTGTCGGGACCTTCCCCGCGGCCACGAGCCCGACGTAGAGCTCCTCGCCCTGGCCGATCGGACAGCGCTCATCCGCCTCGCCGTGCAGCACGAGCGTCGGGGTGGAGACCCGGTCGACGTAATTCATCGGCGAAAGGCGCCGATACGTCTCGCGCGCGCCGGCGATGTCGCCACCCAGCTCCCAGGGCGCGAACCACATACCGATGTCGCTCGTCCCGTGGAACGACTCCTGGTTCGTAACGGGCGCGCCGACCACCGCCGCTTTGAAGCGATCGGTGTGACCGATCGTCCAGCTCGTCATGAAGCCGCCGTAGCTGTAGCCGCTGACTGCGAGGTGGTCGGGATCGACGACGCCCGCGGCGACGAGCGCGTCGACCGCGGCGAGGTGCTCGGCGAGGTCGCGCTCGCCCCAGCGGCCGCGGATGCCGTGCGCGAACTCGCGCCCGTAGGAGCCCGACCCGGTCGGGTTGAGCGCGAGCACGGCCCAGCCGCGTGCCGCGAGCACGTAGCGGTAGAAGTAGGTAAGGCTCAGGAGGTTCCCGGCGAAGCCTGCCGGCCCGCCATGGATGTCGACGAGGAGGGGCGCCGGTCCGCGACGCTCCGCCGGCAGGAGTAGCCAACCGTCGACCGTGCCGCCGTTCGGGTTCGCGAAGCTTCGGCGCTCCGCGCGGGGCAAGTCGAGGCGGGCGAGGAGCTCGCGGTTGAGCTCGGTGAGACGGCGCTCGGAGCCGCCGTCCCAGTCGCAGACGTACACGTCCGCGGGGTTCGCCAGATCGCCGGCGACGAACGCGATCCGCTTGCCCGGCACCGCGCTCGCGAACGTGAGTTGACGCTCGCCACCGACGACCGCGCTAGTGTCGCCGCTCGCGAAAACGCTGCGGACGAGGTGCGCGCTCCCGCGATCGGCGGCGACGAAGCTCAGCCCGCTGCCGTCCGGCGACCACACCGGTCCCGGCGTCACGGCGGGCGGGGGCAGCAGCACGGCGCCCCGGTCGTAGCGCTCGGTCACCTTGCGCGGCGCGCCGCCCTGGCTCGCGACCGCGTACACACGCACCATCGGATCGCCGAGCCCGTGCTCCTGCAGGTCATAGCCGTAGCACGCGAGGGTCGTGCCGTCGGGCGACCACGTGGGAGAGACGGCGCGCGGGATCGCGTCGCTCACCCGCCGCGCCTCGCCGCTCGCGAGGTCGAGCACGTGGAGGTCGGACCAGCTGTAGTCGCTCTTCCCGGTTCGCGTCCGACTGAAGGCGAGACGGCCGCCGTCGGGCGACCAGGCCTCGCCGCGGTCCTCGCAGTCGCCGTCGGTCACCTGGCGCGGCGCGCCGGCCGCAAGGTCGACGACGAAGAGGTGCCAGCGCCCGTCGAACGTGTAGCCCTGGCCGTCGGCCTTGTACTGCGCCCGCGTGACGCGGCGCGGGCGCTGCTCCCAGCGCTTCCGCGCCTCCGGATCCGCGGGCGGTGGCTCGAGCCAGACGCGTGCCGAGAACGCGATGCGGCGCGAGTCGGGCGACCACGTGGCGGCGCTCGCGCCCGCGTCGAGCGACGTGAGCTTGCGCGGCTCGCCGCCGGCCGCGGGCATGACATAGAGCTGCGGCTTCTCATCCTCGCGATCGGAGAGGAACGCAAGGTGCTCGCCGTCGGGTGACCAGCGCGGGGCGCTGTCGCGCTTGGGGCCTCGCGTGAACCGGAGCGGGCGGCCGCCGTCCGCGGCGAGGACCCAGATCGCCGAGCGATACTCGTCACGCTCCACGTCGATCTCGCTCACGACGAAGGCGACGCGGTGGCCGTCGGGCGAGAGCTGGACGTCGGGGATGGTCTTGAAGGCGAGGAGGTCGGCCACGTCCATGGGCAGGCAGCGAAGAGTACAGAAGTCGGGGCTCCGCCCCCCATCGTCGGGGGCTACGCCCCCCGGCCCCCAGTTGATCTTCGTGGGCGCCCCGGTACCCGGTTGATCGTGGCAGAGCGGAGCGAGTGGATCTTCACGCGGACCGAGGCGGTCGCGCCCGAAGGCATGATCACCGCGGATCCGCGCGCGGCCGAGGCCGGCGTCGAGCTCCTGCGCGAAGGCGGGAACGCGCTGGACGCGGCACTCGCGACCGCGTTCGCCCTCGGCGTGACCTCGCCGGTCGGAAGCGGCCTCGGCGGGATCGCCGGGCTTGTCGTCTCGCGCGACGGCGACGCGAGCTCGTTCGACGGATCGACGCTGGCTCCGATCGCGGCGCGGCCGGACATGTTCGAACTCGCGGCAGGCGACGCCCGCACCGGCATGTACGGCTGGCCCGCCGTGAAGGGCGACGTGAACATCGAGGGACCGCTCTCCGTCTCGGTCCCCGGTGCGGTGGCCGCGTACCAGCTGGCGCATCGCCGCTTCGGCAAGCTGCCGTGGCGCCGCCTCTTCGAGCCGGCGATCCGCCTCGCCGCCGACGGTCTCGTCAGCGACTGGTACGGCACGCTCCTTTTCGGGGCGTACGCGGCACGCCTCCATCGCAACGCCGAGGCGAAGCGCGTGTATTACCGGGCCGGCGGCGCCCCGTACCGGCCGCAGACCGGATTCGAGGCCCCGGAGCTCATTCGCCAGCCCGAGCTCGCGCGCTCCCTCGAGCTCGTCGCCGAGCGCGGCGCGGAGGTCCTGTATCGCGGCGAGCTCGCGGCCGCGATCGTCGACGACGTTCGGAACGCGGGCGGGATCCTCGCGCGCGACGATCTCGCGACATACCGCGCCCGCGAGCTCCCGCCGATCGTCGTGGACTACCGCGGACACCGCGTCCTCACCCTGCCCGGCCTCACGGGCGGGCCGACCGTCGCGCGCGCGCTCGAGCTGCTCGCGCGCGTCGACCTCGGCAGCTGCCCGCAGCTCTCGGCGGGGAGCTTGCACGAGATCGCGCGCGCCCTCCGCGCCGCGTTCACCGAGCGGCTCAGCTCGCTCGCCGATTCGCCGAACACGACGCAGGTATGCGCCGTCGACCGCGACCGGATGCTCGTGTCGCTCACGGCGACGCTCGGCGGGGGGTTCGGCTCGGGCTTCATGCCGAAGGGGACGGGCCTGCTGCTGACGAACGGCCTCTACTGGTTCGACCCGCGGCCGGGACGGCCGAACTCGATCGCGCCCGGCAAGCGCGTGCTCTGGGCGGGCGCGCCCTCGGTGGTCCTGCGCGGCGGCCATCCCTTCCTCGCGCTCGGCGCGCCGGGCGGCCGCCGGATCATGAGCGCGGTCGTGCAGACCCTCGTCAACGTCATCGACTACCGTGACGGCCCCCAGGAGGCGACGAGCCGGCCGCGCATCCACGACGAGGGCGAGCGCCTCCAGGTCGACTCCCGCGTCCCGATCGCGGTCCGCGGCGAGCTGGCGCGGCTCGGACACGACATCGAGGCGAAGATCGAGGACGTCCTCGCGACCAACTTCGGCCGGCCGGCCGCGATCCTCGTCGACGGCGACGTGCTGCGCGGCGGCAGCGAGGGCACGAAGATCGGGCTCGCGGTCGGGTACTGATGCCCGAAGGACCGCCGGAGACTCCATACGCGCGTTTTCGCGGGCTGTTCCTTAGTGCGCGACCGAACGACCTGCACATAGCGCCGACGACCGATCTGCCACGCGTCTGGGCTGGGATGATGGAGCTTGGAATGCCCGGTGGCGTCGCGTCGATGGTGGCGATCGCGGACGGCGCGGCCTCGCTCTACTTGAGCACGGGCGGAGCGGTCATCGGAGGACACGCGCACGAGAACGTCCGTGCCGCGGTCCGGCGGTTCCTCGTCACGCTCGAGCGGTCGCTCGAGGTATTCGCGGTGGCGACGACCTTCGCCCCGCCGACCGCCGGCAAGGTGAGCTTCACCGTCCGTTCCTACGAGGCCGATCTCGCCGCTGAGGCTCCGGAGAGCGATCTCGCGGCGGGAGGCCATCGTCTTTCGGCAGCTTTCCTCGGGGGCCACGACGTGCTGACCGAGTTGAGGTTGGTCGCGCAGGGGACGTCCAAAAGATCCTAAGCAAACGGTTGACTGGCGCCCTACTCTTCGTCGGCGCACAAAGGGGGGAGGCCGGGGAATGAAGCGTCTTGTCGTCCTGTTCGCGGTCGCGGTCCTCGCGTGCACGCCTACCACGCCCGACGGACGGGGCCAGTCGCCGAGCGGCACCGCCGCAGAGGCGCAGCGCTCGCCGCTCTCGCGCATCACCAAGCTCGTCGTCGACAAGGTCGAGTCCCCGACCTTCGAGGGACGCGCCTTTGGCGAGGTCGGCCAGTACGAAAAGCTCACCGGCCGCGCGTTCGGGGTCGCGGATCCCAAGGACCCCGTCGACGCGACGATCGTGAACATCGAACGCGCCCCACGCAACGCGCAGGGCCTCGTCGAGTACGACGTCGACTTCTACATCCTCAAGCCGATCGACATGACCAAAGGCAACAAGTCGCTCTTCTACGACGTCGTGAACCGGGGTAACAAGAATCTACACACGACCTTCAACGTCGGCGCCGGCGGCGGGAACAACCCGACGAAGGCGGCCGACGCCGGCGACGGGCTCCTCATGAACATGGGCTACACGCTCGTCTGGAGCGGGTGGCAAGGGGACGTCCTGCCAGGCGGCGACCGGCAGACGGTGCGCTTCCCGATCGCGACCGCGTCGAGTGGCGGCCCGATCACGAAGAAGATCTGGACCGAGTTCGTCTTCGACACACCCTCGACGTACACCGTTCCCGTGAGCTGGGACCGCGGACCCGACGTCAAGCCATACCCGGCGGTCGAGTCCGCGATGTCACAGGCCGCGCTCAGCAGGAGGAAGGGGACCGACGGCGAGTCGCAGCCGATCGCGCGTAGCGATTGGTCGTTCGGCAAATGCGCCGACGGGAAGGCGGTCACGCCGACCAACGTGGACGTCTGCTACCCGGCCGGCTTCTCGGGCGACTGGGTCTACGACCTCGTCTACGAAGCTCGGGATCCCATGGTCATGGGTCTGGGTTTCGCGGCGACGCGCGACATCATGTCGTTCCTGCGCTTCGACACGAGCGACGGCAACCCTCTCGTCACGAAGAGCTCGAACAAGAACCCGATCGAGTGGGCGCTGGGCTTCGGCAGCTCGCAGTCCGGCCGCTTCCTCAAGGACCTCATCTACCAGGGGTTCAACCAGGACACGAACGGGCGCAAGGTCTTCGACGGCGCGATCCCGCACATCAGCGGGTCGCGCAAGACCTACACGAACTATGAGTTCGCGATGCCCGGCCGCTTCTCGACGCAGCTCGAGGGGCACCACTACCCGGGCGACCAGTTCCCGTTCACGTACGCGACGCTCACGGACTCGGTGAGTGGCAAGACCGATGGCGTGCTCGCGAAATGCGCGGCGCAGAAGGCGTGCCCCAAGATCATGCATTGGGACTCGGGCCTCGAGTTCTGGTCGGCGCGCAGCTCGCTCGTCGTCACGGACACCAAGGGCGGCGCCGAGGTCCCGATCCCCGACAACGTCCGGCTGTACCTCTTCTCCAGCACACAGCACGGCCCCGCGGCGGCGCCGGCGAAGGGCATCTGCCAGCAGCTCACGAACCCGCTGCAATACCGCGAGACGCAGCGCGCGCTCATGGCGGATCTCTTCCAGTGGGTGACGAAGGAGACCGCGCCGCCCCCAAGCCGCTTCCCGAGCCTCGCGAAGGGCGAGCTCGTGCCGTCGCTCCCGCAGAGCGGTCAGGGCTTCCCGGCGATCCCGGGCGTGACCTTCAGCGGACGCGTCAACCACCTCTCGGTCATCGACTACAGCCAGCTTCCGGCGCGCCATGTGCCCGGCCAGGACTACCACGTGCTCGTGCCGAAGGTCGACGCCGACGGCAACGACATGGCGGGCGTGCGCTCCGCCAACCTCCTGGCTCCGATCGGCACCTACACCGGCTGGAACCTCCGCGCGAAGGGCTTCATGGAGGGCGAGGGCTGCTATCTCAACGGCAGCTACGTGCCGTTCGCGCAGACGAAGGCCCAGCGCAGCGCCGCGAACGACCCGCGGCCCTCTCTCGAGGAGCGGTACGGCACGCGTCAGAAGTACGTCGACACGATCAGCACGGCCGCGAGGCAGCTCGTGGCGGACCGGCTGATGCTCCAGCAGGATGCGGAGCGGATCATCGGCGCGGCGGCCACTACGGACCTCGGGACCGCGGTGAAGTGACCGCGACCTAACTCGTACGCACGGGTACGACATAGCCGACTGGCGGCGGGCATGGCACGCCCGCCGCTAGTGTTCTCCCGCGATGGCGCGCTTCATCATCGAGGGCGGCACGCCGCTGCACGGCGAGATCACCCCGGCGGGAAACAAGAACGAAGCGCTGCCGCTCATCGCGGCGAGCCTCCTCACCGACGAGCCGATGACCCTCCACAACGTACCGCGTATACGCGACGTGCGCGGCATGCTGGAGATCGCGAGCGGCCTCGGCGCGACGGTCGAGGAGCTCGACCCCCATACCGTGCGGATCGTCGCCGCGGGCGTCCGCACGACGGACGTGCCCACGTCGCTCGCCAAAGAGATCCGCACCTCCCTCTTGTTCGCCGGCTCGCTGCTCGGCCGGCACAAGAAGGTCCGGCTCGGACGGCCCGGCGGGGATGTCATCGGGCGGCGACGTAACGACCCGCACTTCCACGCGCTGCGCGCGCTCGGCGCGGAGCTGGACACGTCGTCGGGCGGCTATGGGATGCACACCGCCGGCCTGGTCGGCGCGGACATCCTGCTCGACGAGCCGTCGGTAACGGCGACGGAGAACGCGCTCATTGGCGCGGCCCTCGCGAAGGGCCGTACGGTGATCCGGAACGCGGCGAGCGAGCCGCACGTCCAACAGCTCGGCCTCGCGCTCATGAAGATGGGCGCGCGCATGGTCGGTGTGGGCACGAACACGATCACGATCGACGGCGTCGACCGCCTCAGGGGCATCGAGCACACGATCCTGTCCGATCACATGGAGATCGGCTCGCTCATCGGAGCGGCCGCGATGACGCACGGACAGGTCACGATCAAGAGCGCCGTGCCCAAGCACATGCGGATGACCCAGATGGTCTTCAAGCGGCTCGGAGTGGCCACCGAGATACGGGGCGAAGACCTCTCCGTTCCCGCGCAGGACCGCTTCGTGATGGAGCCGGATCTCGGCGGCGCGATCCCGCGAATCCAGTCGCAGATCTGGCCAGGCTTCCCCTCGGACCTCACGAGCATCGCGACCGCGATGGCGACGCAGTCCGAGGGCATGGTGCTCATCCACGAGTGGATGTACGAAGGCCGGCTCTACTTCGCTGACGCTCTCTCGCGAGAGATGGGCGCGCGGATCATCCTCGCCGACCCGCATCGCGCCATCGTGACGGGGCCGAGCCAGCTCTACGCGGCGGAGCTTCGCAGCCCGGACATCCGCGCGGGCATGGCGCTCCTCGCGGCGACGCTCTGCGCGAAAGGGACCAGCGTCATCAACAGCATCGAACAGATCGATCGCGGTTACGAGGAGCTCGATGTGAGGCTCCGCGCGCTGGGCGCGAAGATCGAACGCGCCGCTTGACCGGCTTCGCGACCCACGTCGAATGCGCGCGCTGCAACACGGATTACCCGGTAGACCAGATCGCGCAGGTCTGCAAGCTCGACGGCGGACCGCTCCTCGTGCGCTATGACCTCACTCGCGTGCGGGCCGCGGTCACGCGCGAGGCGGTGACGGCCCGACCGGCGACGCTCTGGCGCTACCGCGAGCTCCTGCCGATGACCGGCGAATCGATCGTCACGCTCGGCGAGCCCGTGACGCCGCTCGACGAGGCGCCGCGCCTGGGGGCCGCCCTCGGCGTGCCGAGGCTGCGGGTGAAGGACGAAGGCCTCCTGCCGACGGGGACGTTCAAGGCGCGGGGCGCGGCGGTCGGGGTCACGCGGGCGAGGGAGCTCGGCGTGACGGTGCTCGCGCTGCCCACGGCGGGGAACGCGGGCGCGGCGTGGGCGGCCTACGGTGCGCGCGCCGGGCTGCGCGTCGTCGTCGTCATGCCCGAGACCACGCCCGAGGTCATCGTCCGCGAGACCTCCGCGTACGGCGCCGAGACGTACCTCGTGCCGGGCTCCATCGCGGACGCGGGGAAGGTCGTGCGCCAGGCCTGTGACCGCTACGGCTGGTACGACGCCTCGACGCTGCGCGAGCCGTACCGCATCGAGGGGAAGAAGACGATGGGGTTCGAGCTCGCCGAGCAGCTGGGCTGGCGCCTCCCCGAGGTGATCGTCTACCCCACGGGGGGCGGCGTCGGGCTCATCGGCATGTGGAAGGCGTTCCAGGAGCTCCGCGCGATCGGCTGGCTCGCGCAGAGCGCGAAGACACGCTTCGTGGCTGCGCAGTCCACCGGCTGCGCGCCGATCGTGCGCGCCTTCGAGGAAGGGTGGGACGAGTCGGAGGCCTGGCCGGACCCGCGGACGTTCGCCGCGGGGATCCGCGTGCCGAAGGCGCTCGGTGACTTCATCGTCCTGAAGGCGCTGCGCGAGTCGGGAGGCACGGCCGTGGCGGTCAGCGACGACGACATCCGTGCCACCATGCGCGCCGCCGGCGAAGCCGAAGGGATGCTGGTGTGCCCCGAGGGCGCCGCGGCGCTCGCAGCCGCGGAGGGGCTGCGGCGCGACGGCTGGATCGGCGAGGACGAGCAGGTCGTCGTGTTCAACACCGGGACGGGTCTCAAGTACGCGGAGTCGCTGCCGGGCGCCACGCCCCGCCGCCTCGGGGCGAACGAGCTGCCGGAGGAGAGCGCCGCGCTCCGGCGGGCCTAGGCCCGACGGTATGCTCCCGCGGACATGCGAACGGCCACTATGGCGGCTTCGCGGCGCGGCATCCTCGGTGGCGCGGTCCTCGTCGCGATCGGTCTGGCGTTCATGCTGCAGGCGGTCGGACTGCCCAACGCGGCGTCATATCTCTTCATCACGCTCGGCATCGCGTTCGCCGCGGCGTGGTGGACGGGCACGCGGCAGTACGTCTATCTCGTGCCCGCGGGGGTGCTCCTGGGCTTCGGTCTCGGCCTCGTCATCCCGACCTGGCTCGGCCTTTCCGCCGAGACCGCCGCGCCGATCTTCCTTGGCACGCTCGCCGCGGGTCTCGTGGCCGTCTTCCTCCTCGCGCCCGATCGACCGCTCCCGCTCGTCATCGCGGGCATCGTCATGCTCGTCACGCTCGTGCAGCTCTTCCTGCGCATCGACCTCGTCCCGCCCATGGCGCAGCCGTTCTTCGTCCCGGTCATCCTCATCGTCGTCGGCGCGTACTTGCTCGTGGAGCCGCGCACCCACTAGCCCAGGGCGCGAGCTGGGGGCCCTGCGTCGTGCTCCGCCGTAGCCGACGCGGCTGCGCCATTCCCGGGTCACCGGCTGTTGGACCGAATTCTGGTCTACGTTCGGCTTGTGAAGACTCTCCCACTGTCTGAAGCCAAGGCCACGCTGAGCCGGCTCGTCGACCAGGTCGCGAGCCGCGACGAGCAGATCGTCATCACGCGGAACGGAAAACCCGTGGCGATGCTCGTCAGCCCCGACGAGATCGAAGGCTGGAAAGCGACGCTTGAGATCTGCGACTCCGCCGCGACCGAGCGATGAGGCGGCGCGCCCGGTGATGGCCGACTACCATCGACGCGCGACATGACCATCGCCGCGGACGTCCTCGGTCTCGTCGGTCACACGCCCCTCGTGCGCCTCTCGCGGGTCGGCAAGGGGCTGCGGCCGACGATCGTCGCGAAGCTCGAGCACCTGAATCCCGGCGGCTCCGTCAAGGATCGGATCGGCCTTCTCATGATCGAGGACGCCGAGCGGCGCGGTCTCCTCAAGCCCGGCGGGACCATCGTCGAGCCGACGAGCGGCAACACCGGCGTCGGCCTCGCGATGGCCGCGGCGATCAAGGGCTACCGCCTCATCTGCACGATGGCCGACAAGCAGAGCCAGGAGAAGCGCGATCTCCTCCGCGCGTACGGCGCCGAGGTCGTCATCTGTCCGAGCGCGGTCCCGCCGGAGTCGCCGGAGTCCTACTACAAGGTGGCCGAGCGGCTCGCCCGTGAGGCCCCCGGGGGGTTCCTGCCGAACCAGTACTACAACCCGATGAACCCCGAGGCCCACTACCGCACGACCGGCCCCGAGATCTGGGAGCAGACCGAGGGCAAGCTCACGCATCTCGTCGTCGGCGTGGGGACGGGCGGCACGGTGACCGGGGCGGGGAAGTACCTGAAGGAGCGGGACCCGAAGATCCAGATCGTCGGCGCCGACCCGCGGGGCTCCCTCTATACGGGCGACATCCATCCGTACAAGGTCGAGGGCATCGGAGAGGACTTCTATCCGGGGACGTTCGACCCGGCGCTCGTCGATCGCTGGGTCCGGGTGAGCGACCGCGACTCCTTCCTCACCGCACGGCGCGTGACGCGCGAGGAAGGCATCCTCATCGGCGGCTCGTCGGGCACGGCGATGTTCGCGGCGCTCGAGATCGCCAAGGAGCTCGACGAGCGCGCACTCATCCTCGTGCTCTTCGCGGACTCGGGACGAAGCTATCTCTCGAAGATCTACAACGACGAGTGGATGCGGCAGAACGGCTTTCTCGGCTTCGTCGTGCCCGCGACCGTGGGCGACGTCGTGAAGGATCGCGCGGGCACGCCCGAGCTCATCGTCGTGTCCAAGAGCGAGAGCGTGCGGAGCGCGATCGACACGATGCAGCGCTACGGCATCTCGCAGATCCCCGTGACCGGCGACGGGCGTGCCGCCACGCTCACCGACATCGTCGGCAGCGTCCAGGAGAAGACGATGCTCGATCGCGTCTTCCGCGAGCCCGCCCTCGTCGACGAGCGTGTCGAGCGGGTCATGGAGGCGCCCTTCCCCGTGGTCCAGGCCACCGACGACATCGAGCGGCTGTACCAGGAGCTCTCCGGCGGCGCGCCGGCGCTGCTCGCCGCGCGCGACGATCGTCCGGTGTCGGTGATCACGAAGGCGGACCTGCTCGAGTTCGTCGCCCACCAGCGCCGCGCCACGCGCTCCCGCTAGCCGCTTCGGCCCCGCTGAGCCGGACATACTTGCGCGCGATGGCCGACCGTCGTCGTAAGCCCGGATTCGAAACGCTCGCGATCCACGCCGGGCAGGAGCCCGAGGCCGTGACCGGTGCGGTCGTCGTGCCGATCTTCCAGACCTCCACCTTCGCTCAGGAAGCCGTCGGCAAGCACACCGGCTACGACTACGCCCGCACCGCGAACCCGACCCGCACCGCGCTCGAGACCTGCCTGGCGGCGCTCGAAGGAGCCCGCTGGGGGCTCGCGTTCTCGTCCGGTATGGCCGCGAGCGACGCCGTCGCGCACCTTCTCTCCGCCGGCGATCACGTCGTCATGGGCGACGACGTCTACGGCGGGACGTACCGCCTGTTCGCGCGCGTCTTCGATCGCCTCGGCGTCGCGCTCTCGCCGGTGGACATGCGCGAGCCCGCGCGCGCGCAGCGCGCGATGCGAAAGAAGACCAAGCTCGTCTGGATCGAGACGCCCTCGAATCCGCTGCTCAAGGTGCTCGACATCGCCGCGCTGGCGGAGATCGCGCACAAGGGCGGCGCGCTCGCGCTGGTGGACAACACGTTCGCGAGCCCGTACCTGCAGCAGCCCCTGAAGCTCGGCGCCGACATCGCGTTGCACTCGACCACGAAGTACATCGGCGGTCATTCCGACGTCGTCGGCGGGGCACTCGTCGGCAACGAGCCAGAGCTGCGGTCCCGGCTCGCGTTCGTGCAGAACGCCGCGGGCGGCGTGCCCGGTCCGCTCGACGCGTGGCTCGTGCTGCGCGGCGCGAAGACGCTGGCCCTGCGCATGGAGCGCCACTCGGCGAACGCGCAGGCGGTCGCGATCTGGCTGCACGAGCATCCAAAGGTGCTCCGCGTCAACTATCCGGGTCTCGCCTCGCATCCCCACCACGACCTCGCGCGACGCCAGATGCGCGAGTTCGGCGGCATGGTGTCGTTCGAGCTCCGCGGCGGCGAGGCGGCGGCGAAGCGCATGGCCGCACGGACCGAGATCTTCACGCTCGGCGAATCGCTCGGCGGCGTGGAGTCGCTCATCGAGGTGCCGCTCCCCATGACGCACGCCTCGGTCCGCGGGACCAAGCTCGCGCCGCCGGCGGGCCTCGTGCGCCTCTCGGTCGGCATCGAGACGGTGGGCGACCTCATCGGCGACCTCGCGCAAGCCATCGGGTAGTGCCCATCCCGCTCGAGACCGAGCGTCTCCTCATCCGCCCCTACCGGGAGGGCGACGCGGTCGGGCTCCACGACCTCTTCAACTCGGCCGAGGTCATGCGCTGGACGCCGAGCCCGCCGTCGAAGGATCTCGCCGAGACCGCGCAGCGGCTCGGGCGCACGATGGCCTTCACCGCGCGGCAGCCGCCGGGCCTGGGGCTCTGGGCGCTCGAGCTACGCGCGAACGGCGACTTCCTCGGCCAGGTCGGCCTCTTCCCCGTGGAAGGCAAGGGGCCGGAGGTCGAGGTCGCCTACGAGCTCGCGCCGCGCGCCTGGGGCAGGGGCTATGCGACGGAGGCCGCCCGGGCGCTCGTGGAGTACGGACTCCGCGAGCTCGGGCTCGCGCGGATCGTGGCGCTGATCCTCCCCGACAACGTTCGCTCGCGACACGTCGCCGAGAAGGCCGCGATGCGCCTCGCAGGGCCGGCGCGCCACTATGGCCTCGACCTCCTGAAGTACGCGATCGGCGCGGAGTCGGGTCCTACGCTAGCGACGTGAACGTCGCGATCGCGTTCGGGGCAGGGATGCTCTCGTTCCTGTCGCCGTGCGTGCTCCCGCTCGTCCCCGCGTTCCTGGTCGACATGGCCGGCGAGGCGGCGCTCGCCGGCACGCAGCGCGCGCGCACGCTCTTGCACGCCTCCGCGTTCGTGGTCGGTTTCTCCGTGGTCTTCACGCTCCTCTGGGTGGCGGTCGCGCTCGCGGGCGCGCTCGCCGGCGAGCTCGTCGTCTGGCTCCAGCGGCTCGGCGGGCTCCTCCTCGTCGTCCTTGGGATGCAGATGCTCGGGCTCATCCGCATCCCGCTCCTTGCGCGCGAGCTCGATCTGCGGCTCGAGGGCGGCACGACGGGGCTGGCACGGAGCTTCCTCATCGGGATCGCGTTCGGCGTGGGGTTCACGCCTTGCGTCGGACCCTACCTCGCGCTGATCCTCAACCTGCTGCTCAACGCGGACCTCGGCTCCGGCGCGGTCCTCCTCCTCGCGTACGCGCTCGGTCTCGGCGTCCCGTTCCTGCTCATCGCCGGCGGCCTGGGCGGCGCGCGCCGCGCGGTGCGTTTCCTCGCCCAGCACCTGCGGGTCGTGAACGCGGTCGGCGGTACGCTCGTCATCGTGATGGGTCTGGTCATCGCCTCCGGGCAGTTCGCGAAGCTGCCCCAGCTCTTCAACTTCCTGCCGCTCCTTGGGTGAGCAGATCGGGGGGCACCGCCCCCCGGCCCCCGCCGCGGCACTGCCCTCCGTCGCGCTGCCGCGCTGGATCGCGGCGATCTTCATCGGCGCGATCGCCCTCGCTTCGCTGACCGCGCTCGTCTGGCCGTCGCTGCCGTTCACGCGACCCGGCGCCGGCGACGGTGACGTCCCGGTCATCGCCGCACAGATCGAGGACGCCGCCGCCGCGGGTCGGGTCGGCGCGCCCGCTCCGAATTTCACATGGAGCGGCTCGGGGGGATCGACGCGTCTGTCGGATCTTCGCGGCGGGGTCGTGATCGTGAACTTCTGGGCGACCTGGTGCGTGCCGTGCCGCCAGGAGATGCCCGCCCTCGATCGCATCGCGCGCAGCGAGCCGGACGTGACGGTGGTCGAGGTCGACCTCCAGGAGTCGGGCGACAAGGTCCGCTCCTTCATCGATCAGCTCGGGCTCGACCGCCTCGTGCCGGTGCTCGACACTGACGGCGCGACGACGCGCCGCTTCGGCGTCCTCAGCCTGCCGAGCACCTTCTTCATCGACCGCGACGGCCTCATCCGGCACGTCGAGCTGGGCGGCCCGCTCTCCGATGCGCAGATCCGGCAGGGCCTGGCGAAGGCGCGCTGAACAGGTCGGGGGCTCTGCCCCCCGGCCCCCGAAGCCCGGCCCCGAAGCCCGGCGCCCCAAGGGCGAAACGTCGCCGAGCGAACGTTCCGGGGGTAGCGCGGTTGGTCGTCTGCCGGCCCCCGGCCCCCCAGGCTTCCGGCATGAGCTGGGAGGACACGTTCAACGTGGACCGCATCCGCGAGCACTTCCGCCCGCACGGCTCCCCGTACACGGCGGAGGAGGCGAGCCGCAAGCGCTCGAAGCGCCTGCGCTACTTCCTCACGGTCTGGGGCGCCATGCACTGGGGGGAGCGCGTCGAATGGCGCCGTCGCCTCGGCCTGCCGCGCCGGGGGAACATCGCCCTCTAGACGTCGCTCGCTAGCATCCCTCTGACCGCTTTCAGGGGGAGGACAGCAGATGGCGACAGAGCTCACGGTGAAGCTGCCGAATCGCACGGGCCAGCTCGCGGCCGTCGCGGGAGCGCTCGGCGATGCCGGCGTGAACATCCGCAGCCTCGCGGCGACGACCGGCGGCGGGCAGGGCACCGTCCATATCCTCGTCGACGACAAGGACGCGGGGAAAGCGCGACGAGCCCTCAAGAAGAAGAAGTACCGGATCTCCGGCGACCGCAAGGTCGTCGAGGTCCGGCTCGCCAACAAGCCGGGGACGCTCGCCCGCGCCGCGGCGCGGCTCGGAAAGGCGCGCGTCAACATCGACTCCGCGTACATGAGCGGGCAGGGCAAGCGCAGCACGTCGCTCGCCCTCGGCGTGAAGAACGCCAGCGCGGCGAAGAAGGCGCTCGGCCGCTAAGCGGTACCGCGGTACTAGCCGGACCGACCATCGCGCCCTCGTAGCGCGCGAGCGAGCCTCCCGCCAACACGTGCGGGAGGTCTCGCAATGCGGCTACGGCGCTTCTTACGCGCGTCGGACGGTCTCGCGACGATCGAGTACGTCATCGGCGCGGCGGTCGTGCTCGGCACGCTCGTCATCGGCGTGTCCGCGTGGAACAACGGTCTTGTCTCGCGGCTCCAAGCGCTCGTCACCCAGATGCAGGCGGTACGTTGAAGGGGCTTCGCCCCCTCAGACCCCCGCGCGTTGCCCAGCTCGACGACCGGGGCCTCGCGACTCTCGAGACGACCCTCGCGATCGTCGTCCTCGTGCCGATCCTCTTCTCGATCCTCGAGTTCGGCGCCGCGCTCGAGCGCTGGCTCGGCCAGGATGCGGTCGCGGTGCAGGCCGCGCGATATGCCGGCGAGGTCGGCGGGGATCGGCCCGAGGTCCGCGCGCTCATCGGCGACCAGCTTCGTCTCTCGGGCATCGATCCCGCGCGCGTGAGCGTCTCGATCGTCCCTCCGACGGTCGGCTGGCGCGAGCCGGTCCAGGTCTCGCTTGTCTCCGACTATCCGATCGCGATCCCGTTCCTCTTCTCGACGACGCTGCCGCTGCGCTCGAGCGCGATCTCACGCGGCGAGGTGAACCGATGAAGCTCCTGCACGACGACGCCGGAAGCGTCGCGCTCACGACCATCGCGCTCCTTCCGCTCTTCCTCGTGGTCCTCGCCGGGGTGTTGCAGCTGGGCGCGCTCCGTGTGTCGGCGGCCCGCGTGCGCGCCGCGGCCGATCTGGCCGCGCTCGTGGCCGTGAACGATCAGGACGACGCCGAGCTCGCGCGGACCGGGACGCTCCGACTCGCGGCCGACGCCGCGGACGTCGCACGCGACTTCTTCGCGCGCAATCTCGATCTCTCGCCGTCCCTCCTTGCGTCCTCAGCGACAGACGTCGCCCGCGCCGCAGACGTCGCCGCGTTTGCCACGGCGCCGTCCGTCGACCCGCGGACCGGTGCGCGCTACGACCGTCCCGCGGTTCGGATCGCCGCCAGCGTGCCGCTCCGAACCCCGGTCCTCGGCGCGCTCGTCTTCCAACCGGTGACGACGGTGAGCGTGCTCGCGGTGAGCTCGCCGCGATGAGCAGGCGCCGCACGCTCGCCCTCGCGATCCTCGTCACGCTCGCCCTCGCGCGTCCCGCGGCGGCCTGGGACCCCGAGGCGTGGGATCCCGGCGCCGACCCGGCCTCCGATCCCGAGCCCCAGACGGCCGACGCCGCCGCGCCGGCGGAGGGCGGTGAGCCCGCGGGCGCCGACGTCACGGGAGGCGATACGTTCGTCGTCCCGGACGGGCTGTACTCGGTCACCGACGTGTATGCGGGCGACATCGTCACGCACGACGGTCCGCTCACGACCTACGAGACCGCGACCGTGCACGAGTCGCCGGGGACCTACGCGCGCGCCCTCGAGACGGTCGGCAGCGGCGATGCGAGCCGCTTCGACGGCGCGGCCTTCAACGGCAGGGCGTCGCTCAGCGACGGCCGGCCGGTCGCGGGTACCTACTACGAGACGTTCATCAAGACGGATAGCGGCTACGTGAGCGTCAGCGTCGTCTTCTTCCAGGACGACGCCGAGCTCGCGAGGCAGCGTGCGGGCGCCGGCGCCGGCAGCGCACCGCCGGCCGAGCCCGCGCCGGCGGCGCCGAGCACCGGGCCAAGCGAGGCGATCGACGCCGAGCCGCCGTCCGCGTCGCCGAGCGAGCCGATCCTGCCGTCTCCGCCTGAATTGCGGGACCGACCGGATGCGCCGGGCGCGATGCGGCGCATCGTCGGCCCTCCACCCGTCTCGCCAGGTCGCGGGATCGTCACGCTGCGCCCTGTCGGTGCCCCGATCACCACGCTCGAAGTCCTTCGTGGGCGAACGGTCGCGCTCTGGCTCCACGCGTATGCGGGCGACGTCGAGGTGCCGGTCCGTTCGTGGTCGGTCGTCGCCGGGGATCCCGGCGATGCGGTGGCCCTCTCGGGAAGCGGCACCGAGCCGTTCGTGACGTCGTGGGACCGGCTGATGCCGCCGGGCGCGGCGAACGTGCTCCGGTTCTCCCTTGTCGCACGGGGCGAGCCCCCTTCCACCCCCCGGACGAACATCGACGCCGCCGTAGAGATCGTCGTGCGGTCTCCCGCGCTCACGGCGTGATCGGACAACGCGGCCTCGTCGCCCTGGCCCTCGCGGCCGGCGCGCTCGCCGGAATCCTCTACTACGCGGGGGCGCGGCGAACGACGGTGATCGTTGCGGCGCGCGACCTGGACGCGACGCACGCGCTCGCCGTCGACGATCTCACGACGCGGGAGCTTCCCACGGATGCGATACCCGCGGACGCGGTCACCGAGCTCGCGAAGGCGGTGGGGCGCACGCCGCGCGCGCCGCTGTGGCGGGGGCAGCTCCTCATCGCGACCGCGCTCGCGGACTTCCCGGCGGCGTTCCACACCGGCCTGACACTCCCGTCGGGCTTGCGAGCGGTCGCGCTGCCGGTCTCCGCCGCGCAAGCCGTCGGCGGTGCGCTCGTCCCGGGCGCGCGCGTCGACGTCCTCGCCGTCCCCCTCCTCGGCCGGGCACCGGCGGGCCGTACGACCGAGCTCCTCGCCCAGAGCGCGCTCGTCCTCGACGTGCGCGCGGAGACCGGCGCACCGTACGGGGCGACGGCCGGCAGGACCGGGCTCGTCACCGCCGAGCGTATCGGCAGCGTCGTCGTCGCGATCGCCCCGACCGAGGAGCTGCGGTTCGCGGACCGGATCGCGACGAGCACGTTCGTCCTCGCCGCCATCAGCGCCGGCTAGTGGCGGTGCTGCGGCTCGAGCGGCTCGCCGCGGGCGGCATCGACGACGCCATCGCGGCGCTCGGGGCGATCGTGCTCGCGCGGTGTCGCGACGGCTCGTTCGCGGAGGTCGATGACGCCCGTGTCGACGCGACGGTCCGCGCGTTCGCTTTCGCCGGCGTGCGCGCGAGCGCGGCCGCCGTCGTGCTCGCGCCGCCCGCGGGGACGCGCGTCGCGATCGGTCGGGACCTCGCGGCGCTCGCGTACGACCTCGTGGCGCTCGACACGGTGCACGTCCGCACGCTGCCGCTCGGGCCGGAGACGCGCCGCCTGCTCCGGACCTGGCCGTGGCGCCGTCCCGCCGCGGCGCGGCGCGCCCGCTGCCGCGACCTTCTCCGCGGCGAGGACGCGATCCTGGGCTGGCGCCGCCGCGCCTGGGCCGCGACCGGCGTCCTGCGCGCGGCGGAGGTGCGCCGCGTCCTGCGACCGGTGGTGTTCGACCACGCGGCGATCGGCACGCCCCCCGAGCGGCGGACCTTCGCTCGCGAGCGCGCGCTCGGCGCGTGGCTGTTCGCATGAGCCGGGTGCGGGCCTGGCTCGACGCGTCGCCGCTCGCCGCGCTCGGGCTCGCGCTCATGCGCGAGGCCACCGGCCAGGTCGAGCCGCTCGCGCCGCTCGTGCCGACGCGGCCGGCCGCGCTGCGACGGGGAAAGCGCATCGCGTTCTGGTCTCTCGCCGCCGGCGGGGGGGCGAGCACGGTCGCGGCGCTGCTCGCCCATCGTTCGGCCGCGGGCGGCGAGGCGCCGCTCCTGGTGGACCTCGATCGCTGGGCGCCGTCGCTGGCGCTCCGCGCGGGCCTGTCCGCGGCGACGATCGTCGATGCGCTCGTGCAGCCCGGCCGCGAGCGCGAGCTCGTCTCGCGCTGGTCGGCCGTGCCGTTCCTCCCGGGCTCGCCGTCGTTCCACGCGAGCTTCGATGCCGCGCGGGTGTGCGCGCTGCTCGAGACGGTGGCCGAGGGTCGCGCGCTCGTGGCCGACCTCGGCGCGGGCGCGGACGCGCTGGAGCACGAGCTCCTCGCGACGCTCGATCGGCTCTGCGTCGTGAGCGGCACGCACACGGCCCAGCTCCAGGCGCTCTTCTGCGCCGTGCCGCTCCTCGAACGCGCGCCGTGCGCCGTCGGGCTCGTCGTCACGGCCGCGGACCCCGAGGACGCGGCGCGGATCGCGGGACGGGTCGGCTTCCCGCTGCTCGCCGCGATCCCTTCGGATCCGTACCTGGCGACCGACGACTTCGCCGCGCGGGCGCCGACCCTCCGCGCGGTCGACGAGCTGCTCAGATCGCTCCACTGATCGACGCGAGCCTTCTCGCACGCGTGCGGGCCGAGGTCGCGGCCGGCGTGGACCCGGCCGGCCTGCTCTCGCTGTATGCCGAGCCCACGCGCCGGACGATCCTGCGCGAGCGCGTCCGCGTCGCATCGCGTCGACCGCTCGCGGACGAAGAGGTCGACGAGCTGTGCGCGGAGCTTTTCGGCTTCGGCCCCCTCCAGCGCTATCTCGACGATCCCGCGGTGACCGACGTCCTCGTGAACGGTCCTCGCGATGTGTTCGTCGAGCGCGCCGGACGCCTCGAGCGCGCGCCGGTCGAGTTCCGCGGGCCGGACGCGATCGGCGAGCTCGCGCACCGGATCGCTGCGAGCGTGGGCCGCGAGCTCACGCTCGAGCGGCCGTTCGTCGACGCGCGCATGCGCGACGGCAGCCGCGCGAACGCGGTGATCGCGCCGGTCGGTGGGCCGACGCTCTCGATCCGCAAGTTCGAGCGCATCGCGGTTCCGCTCGAGGGCGCGTCCGGCTCCTGGCGCGCGAGCGGACTCCATCCGGACGCGGCCGCCCTGCTCCGGCGCTGCGTCGTCGCTCGCGCGTCATTCATCGTGAGCGGCGCGACCGGGTCGGGGAAGAGCACGCTGCTTCGCTCGCTCGCCGACGCGATCCCGCACGACGAGCGGCTCATCGTCATCGAGGACACGAACGAGCTCGTGCTCCCGCATCCGCATGCGGTGCACCTCGAATGCGTTCCGGCCCGCGAGGGCGGGGGCGTCACGGTCGCGGATCTCGTGGCGAACGCGCTGCGGATGCGTCCCGACCGCATCATCGTCGGCGAGGTCCGCACGCCGCGCGAGGCCTCGGCGCTCCTCGAGGCGCTGAGCACCGGACACGAAGGATCGCTCACCACGTTGCACGCGGGTTCGGCGGCCGGCGCTCTCGACCGGTTGGAGCTGCTGCTCGCACGCGCGGGAGAGGTCGCGCCGGCCGCGATCGCCCGCCACGTCGCTCGGGCGATCGACGTGATCGTGCACGTCGCTCGCGGGCGTGACGGCCGGCGCGCCGTCCGCGAGATCGCCGAGATCGGCGACGCCGGGGCCCGCCCCCTCTGGCGCGCCGGGGACGCCGGCGTCGCGGAGCCCGCCGGCCGGCTCGCGGCGCGGCTGTGACGCTCGCCGGCGCGCTCGCCCTCGTGCTCGCGGTGACCGCGCTCGGGCTCGCGCCGTTCGCGCGAATCGCGCTTCCGCGGCCGCGCGCGGCGCACCCGGACGCCGGCGCTCTCGGCGAGGCCGGGTGGTCGCGTCCGCTCTGGCAGTGGGAGGGCGTGCGCGCCGCATCCGCCGCGGCGCTCGCCGCGCTCTCGCTGGCCGTCGGCGTGCTGCCCATCGTCGGCCTCGCCGTCGGCGCGGCGCTGCCGTCGTTCGCCACGCTGCCCGAGGCGCTCCGCCGCGCGTGCGACGGCATCGACGACGCGCTCGCGCGGCGTCCGTTC
>Ga0209058_1000653_pt1 | contig 30168 bp, 30 predicted proteins | sample GraSoiAngelo_147_FD_185904 | JGI IMG/M metagenome (GOLD analysis project Ga0209058, IMG submission 185904) | Grasslands soil microbial communities from the Angelo Coastal Reserve, California, USA - 14_1009_05_40cm (SPAdes) (version 2) | ecosystem: Environmental > Terrestrial > Soil > Grasslands ... | reverse complement strand
GAAGAACACAACGTTCGCCGCGATCACATTCGATTTGGCATACCTGCTCGTCTTTACAGCCGTCGCAATGACCGCCGCAACTCTGCTGTTCAAAAGAACGTTATAGGGGAGGTACAAAATTGTAGCTTTTGGCCCGCTGTTCCGCCTGACGTCTTCATGGACGGGGACCACTGCGATAAGGAACCACCATTCCTTACGAAGCTACGATCCGTTCCAGTTGGATGTGCCAAAAATCTTCCTGATGTTTGTTCTCAAATAAGACTGTGTACTTGTGCAGCGTCAAGGGTTGCCGCTTCGTGTTGATTCCGACAATCTGACCGGTTTGTTCCGCATAACGCGTCCAGATGACATTTCTGATTCGAACTCTTTCACCGAGTACGTAGGCTGGTGCAGGTGATGTACTCATACCGTCTTCGCTCCCATGCATGACCACCGTTAAAAGTCGCATTGGATAGAGGCGAGTAAGATAAGATGACCGGCGAGTAAACGCCATTCGGGGAAAACCCGAGGTAGCTCATGAAAAATTCCTTACTCGTTTGACCGTAGCCGTCAAGGCGGTTGTGAGTGAATTTTGAAATTGCACGATTCCCTGAATCCTGAATCTCAAATTCGAAATCTCAAAATTGCACCTCACAAACGCATAATCGCGATTTCCCGCCGCCTGGTCATCTGGGACCGGGAGCTTGAAACGCGTATTCTTTCGGCGGTTCGGCGCCGAGAAGATTCTTCACGAAATAGTCCCAGCGTCGCCGGATCATATAGGGGTCGTTCGCGAAGCCGTGATTGCGATTCGGCAATAACAACAAATCGAAATCCTTGTTGGCCTTGATGAGGTCATTCACGACCAGAAGCGTGTTATCGGGCGGAACGTTGGAATCGGTGGTACCGTGGGCAAGGAGCAACTTGCCTTTGAGATTCCGGGCAACAAGTTGATTCGCCTGGTTGTCGTAGTTAGTGGCGCCGTCGGGCCGGCGAACGAGCAGGCCTTGCCACTTCTCACCCCAATCGTCTTCGTAGTTGCGATTGTCGTGATTTCCGGCTTCAGAGACGCCGGCTTTGAAGAAGTCCGGGTACCGGAACATCGCATCGGCCGCGGCGTAGCCGCCGCCGGAATGGCCCCAGATTCCCGCCCGGTCGAGATCGATCCACGGATAGCGTTGCGCCAGCTCCTTCATGCCTGCGACCTGGTCGGGAAGTGTGTTGTCGCCCAGATTTCCAAAATAAGCGTCCTGAAACTCTTTTGATCGCGACGGCGTTCCCATACCGTCAATTTCAACCACGATAAAGCCCAGTTCGGCGAGCGCCTGGGAGTCACCGCGGGCTGCGGAAAAGTTCCGGGGGCCGACACTGCCGGTTTGCGGTCCGGGGTAGATGTGATTGACGATCGGGTATTTCTTTGCGGGGTCAAAGTTCGACGGCTTGTACAAAAGGCCGTAAAGATCGGTCACGCCATCGCGAGCTTTTACGGTGATGGGCGTTACCGGCTTCCAACCTCTTGCGAGGAGGCGTGAAACGTCGGCCTTCTCCAGCGTTTCGAGAAGGTTTCCGCCGGTATCGCGAAGGACCAATGTGGGAGGCACGTCCGGCTTGGAATACCGATCAACGAAGAAACGCCCGGAGGGAGACATCGACACGTCGTGCGCCGCGTCTTCCGGTGTGAGCATGGCGAGGTTTTTTCCGTCGAATCCGATGCGGTAGAGATGAGCGAAGTATGGATCGCGTCCTTTCTCTTTTCCGACCGCGAGAAAATAGACAATCCGATTTGTCTCGTCCACCCTCAGGGTTTGCGAAACGTTACCCTCCCTTCCGGTGATCGGATTCTGGAGGTTTCCGGTCTGGAGATCATAGAGGTAGAGATTGCCCCAATTGTTACGTTGCGAGAACCAAATGATCGCGTTGGAACGTGGAAGGAATCTCCAATTCGGACGGTTTGTTCCTCCTTCGAAATAGGTCGTGACCTTTTCGTCGATGACATCTCGGACGGTGCCTTTGACGGCGTCAGCCACTCGAAGAGTTGCGCGCTTGTGATCGCGTGAAGACGAAATGAACGCCAGTTGTTGGCTATCAGCGCTCCATTCCACATCGGCAAAGGGACCTTCGCATTCGACGTGGTCGCAGAGTGACGATCGGTGGGGATCTGGAGGCATCCGGAGACGGATGACGCGCGCGTTATCCACATCGATAACAACCCGTTCGATCTGGAAGATCTTGTCGTCACCGGGCAGCGGATACTTCCAGGCTTCGAGTGTAGGATGGCCCACAGCGGTATGGACCAGATACATTTCACCGGCACCGCGGCTGTCGTGCTGAAAAGTTGCAATTTTTCTCGAATCGGGGGACCACAGGAGGACCGGACGGTTGCTTCGTGTCCAACCGGCATTGTTGGTCGCGTAGCCGAAATCCTTCATACCGTCCTTCGTGAGCTGAGTTTCCTTCCCGGAGACGACGTCGCGGACCCACAGGTTGAAATCACGAATGAATGCGGCACGCTTGCCGTCGGGCGAGAGAACGCTGTCGGCAACCCCATTCCGGTTGGCAGAAGCGCATTTCGAGCCCTCGGTGTCGCACTTCCATCGGCGGTTGCCTATGTCAAACGAGATCGCGCGGTCACCATCTTCGAAAGTAAACTGAGCGAAGGGAAGCGAGAACGGTTCGTAGTTTGTGCCAATTGCAGAAGACAGCGCAGCCGCAAGCTTCGGCTGGTCGAATGCCGGCATTCGTGCTCTTCGCGCGGGATCGACCAGCACGAATTCGGTTCCCCTCTCCGTGGTCAGGCGATACCAAAAGCGATCGTCAGGTAACCAGACCGGCCTGGCAGGGGAATGCAAGACGAGCGGATTCGCGTTATACCCCAGTAAGGTTTCCGCGCGTTTGTAGTCATTTTCGGTGAGTGTTAGCGTTTGCGCCGTGCAGGGAATCGCCAGAGCCAGGATGAATATGGCGGGTGCAATTCGTCGGAAAAACATGCGAGCGCCTCCGCACCGATTATCACCTCATTGGGCTTCGGACCGGAAGCGTTGCCGTATCAGGAAGGCCGGCGGTCTCTGAGCACAAACGTCAGGAACAGTCGTCCCAGTCCAAGTGCGGAAACCCCGGAAACCACCAACACCACTACAATTACAGCAATATTTTCGATGACCACGATCATTTTAGTTCCTATCCCTCTCAGTAAAAACGCCGGGTGAGGTCGCAAGTAGGAGTCACTTCTTGGGCCCTCACCCGTGTTAATACTTTATTCGAACCCCTCCCGAAGGAGAGGGTTTCCCAACCCGCGCGAGTAAGAGCACTTGACGTTCCATTTATTTTTCGGTGGAAATATCAGAGAATGAGGCCCTCCACGGTTGAAGAAAAACCTGCGAAATGTGTCAAGTAGTGGCGGAATTGTCAATTATTCGACGAGTCATGGATTTGGCGTGCGGGGGGATATTGCCTCGCGAAATGAATGGAATTTTTCTAATATGAAGGCTCGAAAGGACATCAGGTGTCTCGACCGCCAGGACATCCCGTTTCCCTCGCCGAATTCGAGGCCGACGTACGCCGAGGGTTAAGCAACGCAGGTCAAAAAGAGCTGTATTCAAAGTATCTTTACGATGATCTCGGAACGGCGTTGTTCGAGGCCATTACCCTGTTGCCGGAGTATGGCCTGACGCGGGCGGATCTGCGGCTGCTGGATGGGCATGGAAGAGAATTGCCCAACTGGTGCGTTAATCTCTCCACGGTCGTCGAGCTGGGCAGTGGTTCGGGCGAAAAAGCGCGGCGGATTCTTCCGCATCTGGTGAAGACCGGTCCGGTGACCTATTGTCCCGTCGACCTCTCTGGTGCGGCCTTGAGCCGATGTGTGCGCGACGTGGACGATATCGCCGGACTGAAAATTATCCCAATCGAAGACTCCTACATCAGCGGGCTTGCTTCCGCTTCCAAGCTGCGCGAAGTGGAAACATCTATGCTTGTGTTGTTTCTCGGAAGCTCGATCGGAAATTTCGATCCGCCGGTCGCGGAGCAGTTTCTCGTTGCAGTGAGAGAAAATCTGAAGTCGGGTGACGTCCTTTTATTAGGAACGGATCTGGTGAAAGACCTCGATCAGATTCTAGCCGCGTACAATGATCCGCTGGGTTTGACTGCAGCATTCAATCTCAATCTCCTTCTCAGAATCAACCGGACCCTCGGCGCGAATTTCGACGTGCGGCAATTCGAGCACGAAGCGCGCTATAACCTCGCGGATCAACGCATCGAGATGCATCTGCGATCGAAGTCCGATCAAGTGATTTCGATCGGCGCTGGTTTTACCGTGACTTTAAAGAAAAGCGAAACGATCTGGACCGAGAGCAGCTACAAGTTTCGCCCCGAGCAGATCCGGTCGATGTCGGAGCGCTCCGGTTTCTCGTGCGAAGCGCAATGGATCGACGAGGAGTGGCCGTTTGCTCAAAGCCTGCTGCGAGCCAACGCGCGTTAACAGTCACTGCATGGGGATCGGCTTGCCGGACTGATCGAATAAGCGCATCACTCCCCAGGATGCTGTATTCGCCCGGCCGCTGAATAACACGACCTGAGTCGTGAAACCGCCGCCAGTGACGAACTGTGGAAATGCAAGCGCGGTCCGCAGCGTCGTTGCGGTTTCGTCCACAGGCGGAAATGTAGAAACAACCAAATCCCCACGTTCATTGACCCTGACCCGGAAGACGCCGGCGGCAACACTTGAAGCCGTGCCCGTTGAAATTCGGAGCACGCCTTCGAATGAGGCCTCGATTTTCTCGAACCCTGGAATTTGCCCTTCCAACGTCAGAATCTGGCCGTTGCCGGGAATCGTCAGCAGGCCGGTCAAGTTGGCTGACGCCCCCGATAACGTCGTCGCTTCCACGGTAACCGTAACCGGATCGACTGAAGGATTCGCGATAATGATGGCGGTCTGAACAGTTGGAGAATTTTCCGTATATACCCGATACGAAGTTGAGCCGGCCGTTGCCGGTAAAACTGTTTCAGTAACCGTGATCCCGCTTTTTCGCGCAGAAAAAATAGCGAACGTGCCGGGCGCGTTCCCCGAATTCAGCGGAACAACGCGGACGAAACCGGACTGGGTCGAAAGTCCCGTTCCTGCCGATTGGAAACTGTAGTAGCCCTGCGGCGCGATGGAGTAGCTGAGGGAATTCGTGACTGCGCGCGTTTCCTGATCAACGAACTGCAGGTCTCCGCGCATGATTTGAGTGGAGGAATTGATCATGACGATTTGGGTAGTCCATCCTCCGCCGTCCGCAAACTGCGGGATGAGAATGGTGCCCTGGGAGATGTTCGAGTCGATCACGGGCAAAGCGCTCGCAATGAATTCGGAGCGTTCGTTCGTCAGCGCGCGAAAGGCTCCGACGAAGACGGGACTGGAAGAATCGAAAGTCAGCACGGCTTTCCGTGGACCGAAGTCTCCCGGGCGCACATCAACAAATTGCGCGATCTGCGTTCTGGCAGGCACAACGATGCTGCCTTGTCCGCTGGTGGTGCCGTCCGCAGCGGTGAAGGAGAACGAGATTATCGCGTCATTTGTACCGGCATTGGCAATGGCGAGGCCAGTTCGAACGCCGCTGGCGGCATCCACATAAATGGAGCCATGCTGAATCGTGGCACTCGCGCGCGAAGCCGTTTCACTGATCAGGATTCCATTCTGCCGGTTGGTAAGGATCGCCACACCGTCTGCTGCCGGACTGCCGATATCGCTATCAACCAACGCATATCCCGACAGGAGCCGGGAGGCATTGGTGAGTGACACTCCTCCGCGTGCGTTAAACGCATACATCTGTTCCGCAGAAAGCGCGACAATTTGATTTAGTGCGTAATCGCCACGTTGGCGCGCGAACTGGAGGTTGGCGGTTACCTCGTCTTCGAAATTCGCATTCGTGCAGGTAAATGTCCCGGCTCCCGTGAAGCACTGCTTTTTGGTGTCATCGCGTGCGGCGGTACGAATCTGGTTGTAGATTCGTAAAATTTCAGACTCGAGCCATCCACCCGTCCCTGTAATCTGGCTCAAGCTGCGGATCGTGTTGAAATACGCATTGCGCGCCGCGGCTACATTGAACGCCCGCCGGATGAGGACGTTCCTGGCGGCGCCGGCGAGAAGGGGCGTTTGCGGCCGGTTGAGATTCGAAGGGGGCCCGCCGAAGGTGAGGTCTTTATCGTTGGGTATCACTTGAGAGGTTCCATTTAGGAACCGGTAAAGATCGAAATTGTTCATCCCGGTGAGCATGCCGTCCATTTCGGCCATGAAATCTTCGATAGCCAATTGCTTCATGAAAAGGGAGATGTCGAAGTACGGAGCGATAGCCGTGGGAAAATCGGCATCCGATGCCAGGTTCATCGTGCGAATCATCGCCACCAGCGGACCCGGTTGGGGCTTATTCTCATGGGTCTGCGGCGAGAAGAAGCGAGGCGAATACAGCGCGGCATCAGGTCCCAGATATTCGAAGTGGTAAGGCCCGGCCAGTTCAAAGCTGTAGAGATAGCCATCGTTTTCGTTGAAGACGCGTTGCAGAAAAGTCTTATCGACGGTTTCGATCAAGCCATACACGCCGTAATAGTCGCCGTTCACATATAACTTTGCACTGACGTGCCGCTGGACCGGCACACCGAACCGGGAATAGACCTCCATGACAAGCCGGTCTTTCATCATTGAAGCGTCGTGGACGTTATTTTTCAGATTGAATGATTTCAATCCCAGGAAGGTTTGATCCTCGTATCGGTTGATATCGACGTGAAGCGAAGGTTTTATACCGCTGCGCGTAGAGCCGCCCCGCTGGCGAATGCCGACTCTGCCGACCGTGATGTTGCGCCAATGAAGATCTGCAAGGTAATAAGCATCTGATGCCGGGTTATCCTGGATCGCCTGCCAGTCCGCAGGGTTTACGTCCAACCGGATCTCTTGCAGCACGTTGACATCGAATAGATCGTTACTGGTTTGGGCCAAAGCCCGAGTGCACGAGCTAATAACAATTAACAGCGTCACAATAATGCGCATCTCAATCCTTGCGTTAGTTCTTGTAACCGATTCCGTTTGAGAATGTTGTTAAATTCTTGTAAATCACCGCGGTTATTGCAACCAGGAATAGCCACAAAAAGGCGCAAAAATCACAAAGATGTTCCCAGTGCATTCGTGCTATTTTTTCGGAGTCTTAAACTGTCGAGATTCAGCGGAGGTTGAATGCGCCAGACATTTTTCACGTTTTTTTGTGTAGCTGCCTCTTTGATGCTCTCGTTGCCGGCCGTCGCGCAGCAGAACGCAGCATCGGATCCGATTAGCGGCACATGGTCGGGTGACTGGGGGCCCACTCGGTTCGATCGGAATCCGGTGACCTTGAATCTCAAGTGGGATGGGAAGGTATTGACGGGCAACGTCAACCCGGGCCCGAACGCCGTCGCGATCAAAAGCGGAACCTTCGACGCGAAGACCAGCACGCTTCATATGGAAGCGGACGCCAGAGGCCGCGGCAATCAGATCCTCCACTACGTCATCGATGGGAAGCTTAACAAAGATACCCTGAGCGGCAGTTGGAACCACGATAACCGTAAGGGAGACTTCAAAATCACGAAGAAATAATTGGGAACAAATTTGAAAATTTATTTCTTTCCCGTCCGCCAACCTTCTGCGTACGACTCTCTGGCGTGTTGGCCGTAGGGCACAGGGCCCACAGTGGCCCGAATTTCAATCTGTTTGTGGCGCTCGACCGTAGGTTTTGCCGATCCGCCGCTTTCCTCGCCCCAAACGAGCGTGACCTCAGTGCCGGGCGTGGTGTATTCGTTTTCGAGGATACCCAGCGACAGCATAGAGCGTTCGTTGAAGCTGTAGCTGCTGAAGGTGGATAGCCCGACCATTTTGCCGTTTTTCACGACTTTGTCATACGAGAGCGACGCGTAGTTGGTCAAAGGCAGATCGATGCATTTATAGGGATCCCCCTTCTGGAACAAAGAGGCGATCACACGCGTGACATCCTCGCCATTCCAAACCAGCGTCACTTTCTGCCGCCTGGGATTCCTGGCTATTTTCTCTAGGGCTTCTCTTCCGGTGAAGTCATGGTCGAACTTCGCCATAAAGCCATATCCGAGATCCCACGGTGTGAGGTAATAATCTTCGACATTGTCGGAGTAGTAACTGCCGCCTAGCGATGCCGTCGCTTCGTACCCGATTCCAGGCAGCCATTGCCTGTAAGGTTTCATTTTTTCACCCGAATAGACCGCCGGCATTGGCGAAGGAATCCATCCCGACTCCAGCGTGTTGGTCGCGTACGCCCTTGCGCCCGCTTGCCTGAGCCCAAAGTCCTTGCCAGCCTCAACAATGGCAGCACGGATCTCTTCGCGTTGCTCGTGAGGCCCCCAGATTTCCAGCCCCGGCGCGCCCGACATTCCATGACGCAGAGCTCGCACCTTGCAACCGCGTATGGTGATTTCCCCCATGTTGAAGAATTTAATGTCCGGCACTGGACCGCCGTTGAGCTTGTTGATGACTTGCGGAGCAGTGGGTCCCTGGATCTGATATCGGTATAGTCTGCGGACAATGGGCACGTCTCGGGCAATCGACCTTTCGTCTCTGGAGAGGGAGACGTTATAACCATCCTTCTCTGCGTGGTACTGAACCCAATTGTGAATGGAGGGGCGGCCGACGAGAAGCAGTTGCTCTTTGTCGAGGTAAAAGAGAATTCCGTCACCAATGACGTATCCGTCGTAATTGCAGCCGACAAATTGCTTGGCCTTGTTGACGGAGAAATTCGCGAAGCTATTGATGCCCGTAGCCGACAGCAGTTTGATAGCGTCCGGGCCGTTAATCCACATATCCGCCATGTGATAAGACTGGTTGAAAAGAACGCAGCTTTCCTTCCACGCACGTTGTTCATCTCTCCAGTTCGAAAACTCGGAGGGAACCACCGGATACACGTAGGGGCCCAACTGGGAATTGCGCAGCATCCGGACTGGATTGCCGGCCGCCTGTATCGCTTCTTCTAAATTCTTATAGCTCACCCTCGTTGACCTCCGTCTTAGCGTCGGGCCCACCGGCCAGATCGCTTCGGTACGCCGCTTTTACTTGAGGCTGCGCCCTATCGGGCTTGCGCTCCGCGGCGGTCTCTTTACTGCCGGCCGGTTCCCCCACGCCTCAAAAGCGTTCTAGATTAATATCAGCTTTCCGCCCTCGGTCACCTCAAAATTCCCACTGGCGATTTGATTCGCCCACGCCGCCGTTCTCTCGAATCCACCGAAAGTAAAGAAGTGGACGCCGGCGATCCGGCTCTGAGGTGTGTGCTCTTTGCAGCGCGCCAGATCCACGATCATTTCGTCCGGTCGAGCGATGGTTAACAGTTTGGTGAGGCTGTCGTAGCGTTTCGAGAATGCCTTGAGCGATGCGCCGATGCCGCATTCGACTGCGTATTTCAAAAGCGTCCGAGCCGTGGCCAGTCCTGGAAGACCAACAGTAATGGGCAAAAGGCCGATGTCGCCGGCATGCGAGATCTCCCAGTCGATAACGGGAGCAGCTGAAAACGTAAACTGTGTGACGATGTAAACGGTGGTACGTGTTTTCTGCGCGTAAAGATTTTTGCGCCTCAGAGCATCGCGAAGAACAGCCTCACCGATATCAGGATGACCTTCCGGGTGTCCTGCCACACCGACAGTCCGGATGCCGTGCTTTTCCAAAACACCCGATTCGAGAATTTGCAGCGCACTTCCAAGCACGCCACTGGGCTTCGCGGCATCGCCCGCAACAATCAGTACGTGACTGACGCCGGCCTCACCGCTCAGCCGTGCCAGGAAGTCATCGAGGGCGGGGAAATTCTCAATACGCCGGGCGGCGAGGTGCGGTACCGGTTCCATTGTTTCCTTGCGGAGGCGCGTCGCAAGCTCTACCATGTCGCGCAACTCGGTGCGCGGCGTGTGAGGGATGTATAGGCGCTTACCGGCAGCCACAAGTCCGGCGAATCTCCGAACGCGACGTGCCTCGAGCACGGTCGTCTCGATGGAGTAGTCTCTGAGGAGGTTCTGAACCGAAAGCTTGTTTATTCTGGGACCTGCTTGAGCAGCCTCTTCAGCCAGAGGTTATTTTCCTGGCAAATGTATTCCATGATCTCGCCGTTCGGATTCCAAGAAAGGTCGAAGGCGATCGTCCATGGCCGAGTGTATGCGCCTGGGTCATCGATGGTGGCTTCGTAGTGGAGCGTCATTAAATCTGGACGCAAAAAACGTTCGATCACGTGAAGTTGGTCCGTATGCGGATCACCATAGCCATCGATCCACGTTCCTTCATTGAATCCCACGACGTCGACCACAAGGGTGTCACCTTCCCAGTGCCCGACCGAGTGGCCTGTCCAGGTTGGAGTGAGCTTGTCTCCTTCCGGGTGCGGCCGTCCATCCATGTAGATGTTGCGCCAGATGTGTGTGCCGCCTTCGTATATGATCAGAATGCGCTTCTCCTCCGGCAGTTGAATGAACTGGAAAGGAAACGGTGTAGTCATCGCCCGCGGCCCACCCGGTGGAAGGCAGTATCCTTCGGGATCGTATTTGGACAGAGTGCCCTGACGAAATTCCCTCAATGCCTTTGCCCATGGTTGGTAAGGAATCCCTTCCTTCGGATCTTTTAAAACTTCTTCGTAGCCCCAATGTTGACGGCCCGAAAAAAACCCTCTGTTGGGTTCGATGCTTCCGAGATTCACCGTCCCGTCGGCGCGCCGCGGAGTGGGTTGAGGAGGACCAGCGGGCCTGGCCTGTCGTTGCTGAGCCACAATCGGCAGTGTCATCATCAGTGAATACAGCAGGACTGCGGCCACCAGGGTGACTCGTCTCAACCCACAACGTATCCGCATTCGAGACCTCCGTTAGATCCGTTATCCTTATATTGCTGTTCGAAACGACGGATGCAGCAGGATTCGAGGAGATTAAACTAAGGAGCTTTAGACGATGTCAACCGAAATAGCGAAGGTCCTCACTTCACGCGCCGTAGAAAAGTTCGGCGAAGAACGCGCCGGGCAGTTGCGTTCGGACATCCAGCAAGTTGCCGAGGACCTCGAGCAGGTTCGCACGGCGTCACTGGAGAACGACGATGAACCCTGAAAGTCTTACGCTAACGGCAGCGAGTCAGGTCATCCGCGATGGGCAGTTATCGCCTATCGACTACGTACATGCTTTGCTGGCGCGAATCGATCGGGTCGAGGGACGAGTTCGGGCGTGGGTGACAGTCGATCGCGAGGCGGTCTTGGCAGAAGCCCGGCGATGCGAAGAGGAGGCGCGCAGAAAACAGTTCCGAGGCCCGCTCCACGGCGTCCCAATCGGTGTCAAAGACCTCTTCTTTACGAAAGGTCTCCGCACGACCGTGGGTTCCGAGGTTTTCCGCGATTTTGTGCCGTCCGAGGATGCGCGTGCCGTCCAACGTGTGAAGGCTGCCGGAGCGATTATCCTGGGCAAAACGGTAACGACGATGTTCGCGAACCTCGATCCTGGTCCAACGAGAAATCCGTGGAACCTGGCACACACACCCGGCGGCTCCAGCAGCGGATCGGCGGCGGCGGTTGCAGGGCGAATGTGTCCTGCGGCGATCGGAAGTCAAACGATAGGATCGGTCGGCAGGCCGGCGGCGTTTTGCGGAATCTCATCGCTTGTTCCGACGCAACGAAGGATCGGGCTTAGCCGAACCTGGCCGCTGGCGTGGTCCCTGGATCACGTCGGCCTCTTGGGCCGTTCGGCCGCAGACCTGGAGATCATGCTCGATGCCATGTCGGAATCCGCCGTGGAGCGGACAAGGCGGCCCAAAGCCTATCGCATCGGCATCATTCGTGATTTCTTCTACGCACATGCGACCGAAGAAGCGCGGTCGCTCAACGATGCCCTGGCCAATAAGCTCGGGGGCGCGGGTTTTCAGATCGAGGAAGCCCGCCTTCCGGCAATCTTCGAAGTCGCCCCTGCAACATTGCGGACGATCATCCGCGCCGAAACAGCGTCGGTCCACGAACAGATCTTTCCGTCAAACCGTCACACTTACGGACCCAAGATCCGCGCGGTGGTCGAAACCGGGATGCTTATCGACGCCAGTGATTATGTGCGCGCGCGGCGCATACGGCGGAAATATCAGAGCGAAATGGCAAAGTTGTTTGAGCGATTCGATGCTCTGATGACGCCCGCCGCCCCGGGTACCGCGCCCGACCTTTCCACTACCGGCGACCCCGTGATGAACGGCCCATGGACGCTCGCGGACTTTCCGACAATGACCTTGCCACACGCGCTCGGCGCGAATGGCTTGCCGATCGGTGTCCAATTGTCCGGCCCGCCATTACAGGAAGGATTGCTGTTGGAATTGGGCAAAGCCGTCGAAGCCGTGATCGGCTTTCAGGCCCAACCAAGCCTATAAATTGGAAATTGCAGATTGTAAATTCCGAAATTTGAGATGCGATTTGAAATCTTGGAATCTCCAATTTGCAATTTCCAATTTTTTACTTCAGCTTATCCGCGGCTTTCGCAATTCCTTCTCGAGCACAGGCGGCGTCCTTATCTCCACCGGGAGCACCACTAACCGCGATTGCGCCGATCGTCGATTCGCCAACTTTGATCGGCAGCCCGCCTTGAGCGTTGATCGTGCCTGGGATGGTTGCGGGCGGCGCAGCCTGTCCGGCCGGCGGGGGATTGACGGGACCCGAAGGACGGTTATAGAGCATCGTTGCCGTGGCCTTCATTTTGGCGACTTCGGTTGTCGACGCCGGAGCGCCATCATCGCGCATCATGGCCTTGGGAGCGTTAAGCCCGTCGACGACGAGGACGGTGACCTTGTAGCCATCGGCTCTGCATTTGGTCATGGCTCCCTGGGCAATGCTTTGTGCGACATCCATCGTGAGTATTTTGGTAGTCGGCAGTTGGCCGAACGCATTCATCGAAACAGCCGCGATTGCAATACTGAGGACGACAAATCTTGTGAGCTTCATCTTTGACTCCTTCGAATTTGGAATGCCCGGTATTCTACAACCGCAGTCGATGTGATAGAAACTCCCCCTGGAGGTTTAATGCTGATCCTGGTTGTGCGTTTAACAATTAAAGCAGGACACGAAAATGAAGTCCTAGAATCGTTCCGGAAGCTTCAAGAAGAGACCCGGCGGGAACCCGGGTGCCTCATGTACGTCGTTCAGCGCGGGATCGAGAATCCGCGGCACTACCTTATCTATGAGCAGTACAAAGACCAGGCCGCGCTCGATAGGCATCGCGCGTCCGCGCACTTTATCGAATATGCGACCAACGGGTTCTACCGCTTTGTCGAGGAGCGGCAGGCGGAACTGTTTAATCCGCTGTAGCGGCGGTCCGCGAAGCGCAAGCGCGATAGCGCGATATTCCCCTCCTCGCAGAGGAGGGGAATATCTACCGCATTTCTCGGCATTGCCAATTCATCCACACCTTGATAGTCCGCCGCTACAGTTGGACAGCCCGAAATCGGGCAATGTAGAATGCAGGCATCCCAGGGAGGTCACATGCGGAGGATCGGATTTTTCGTCCTCGGTTTGGTTTCAGCAGCGCGCATGATTTCTGCTCAGGCCCAGCAAGAAGGCCTTCAACCGCTCGCCACGATGAAACAACTCATGGTGGAGATCATTCACCCGGCTTCGAATGAAATATTGCTTTTCGTATCTCGCGGTTCGTCCCAAGACGAAAAAGAATGGGACCGCGTTCGGCGCAGTGCCATCACTCTGGCGGAAGCCGCAAACTTGCTCACCATGCGCGGCCGCGCGCGGGATCAGGGCGAATGGGTTAAGGATGCAAAGCTTTTGGCTGATGTAGGAGCCGCGGCATATAAGGCGGCAGAGGCCAAGGACGCGAAGGCGCTTGCCGCACTGACCGAACCGCTCGATGCTTCGTGCACAACTTGCCACAAACAATATCGGCCGAATGTGTTTCCTCGTGCAGGAGATTCAAAATGAACTACTCGCGTCGAAACTTCCTGAAAGCCGCAGGATCGGGCATTGCTCTGACCGCTATCGGAGAAGGATCAATCCTCGCTGCGGCTGCGGCACCTCTGGCGTTTCCGGCGCCGATCACGAGTGAGAAGTCTACATTTCTCATCAACGGAAAGCTGAACGCCGTCGAATACGACATGCGGACCACGTTGTGGGAGGTGATCGCGGTCAAGCTGGGTCTCACTGGAACGAACAGAAGCTGCAACAAGGGAAGTTGCGGCGCGTGCAGTGTCCTGGTTGAAGGCATTCCGCTGTATTCGTGCCATACGTTGGCCACCGAAGCCGCAGGTAAGAAGATTCTCACGATCGAAGGAGTAGGGGATGAGAAGAATCTCCATCCGCTCCAACGTATCGGGCACACCCGTGTAGCCGCAGATTGCGGCTTCTGCACAGCCGGCTGGGTCGTCACCGCCAAAGGCCTTCTCGACAAGAATCTCAATCCTTCCGTCGATGAGGTGAAAGCGGCCCTGGCCGGGCATATTTGTCGCTGCTCTGCTTATCCAAACATTATTCGAACGGTTGTCGATGCCGGCGCAGTTTTACGTGGAGATAAGAAGGCAGTCGAAGCGGAGCCGGATTCCATCATTCACGTCAAGACACCGATGGTGCGGGATCACTCCACCAGCGGGGGCCACCTGCCCGGCGACGAGGTGATCGAGCTTCCGCAAAAAACCAGGACGAAGAAGTGGCAAGGCTACCCACCGGAAAATCTCAACGTCGTAGGTAAGACGATGCCGGCGCTGCCCGAAGTCTCCGTCCCCAGATTCACCGGCAAGGCTCAGTATGCGAGCCGCGTGTGGTTCCCGAACATGTTGTATGCGGCATTTCTGACCTGCCCTCATCCGCACGCGAGGATCAAGAACATCGATACCTCTGCCGCAGAAAAAATGCCGGGTGTCGCCCACGTCCTGACGTACAAGAACGCTCCGAAACGGCAAGGCAACATGCCAATTGGATCCAGGGGCGGTTCGCCCGCCGTTGTTCCCGAGCCGCTGGGCGAAGAGCTGAATCTTCAGGGTGAACCTGTCGCGATCGTCGCTGCTGAAAGTGAGAATCTCGCGCAAGACGCTGTCGGTGCCATCCAGGTGGAATATGAGGTGCTTCCGTTTGCATCGACTCTCAAAGACGCCATGGCTCCCAATGCGCCCGACCTTCGCGGCGGCAAAGGAAATCTGCTCCGGCCTCCGAACGCGCCGCAGAAGTATCCGAATGCGACATGGGCCGATGAACAAGGCAACATCGAGCGAGGCTTTGCCGAAGCCGACATCATCAAGGAATTCACATACCGGTTTGCCGGAGCCGTTTCGGTTCCTATGCAGCCCAGCGGCAGCGTTGCGAAATGGGACGGCGACAGGCTGACGCTCTGGGGCATGGGGCAGGGCATCTATCCTGTGCGTTCGGCTTTGGCTTCAGCTCTGGGGATGGATCCTGCCAAAATCCGCTTCATCAACAAATATAACGGCTCGACGTTCGGCGCGGCCCGGCTGGCGGCAGAACGGTTCTATCCTTTGATCGCCCACCTTGCAAAGGTGACCGGCCGGCCGGTGAAGGTCATGCTGCCTAAAGATCAGGAACTGGCGCAGCTCCTGATCAAACCGGAAACGATCACGAAATTCAAGGTCGGGGCCAAAAAAGACGGCCGAATCACCGCCATCGATCACGAGGTTTATGTGAGTTGCGGGGACCTGGAAGGCAGCGGACATGCCTCGAATCCGGGAAGCGCGACCAATCAGATGGATTTGTATACGTCCACGGTTCCCCATTGGCGATCGCTCTGGTGCGCCTACCGGACGAACGCGAACCGGCCCGGTCCTTCCCGGAGTTACTACCAGCAGGAAACGAAGTGGTCGTGGGAAATCATGATGGACGAAATGGCCGAGACGCTTGGACTCGATCCCATCGAGTTCCGGCGGATGCACGTCACGAAGCTCAAGCCCGGTGATACGCGCCATCCGTACGAAACATTGCCCTCCGTCGAGATATTGGAAGAGGGAGCCAAGGCATTCGGTTGGGACAAGCGGAACGCTGTTGCCGGCGGCGCAACGGGAAGATTCAAACGGGGGTTCGGCGTAGGCATGTCGCAACACCACGGCGGCCTGATGGGTTATCACGAAGGCGAGGAGGCCTTCGAACGGCTCGCATCCGCACGAGGCGCTGCAGTTTTTGGCACCGAACTGGAATTGACTGCCGACGGCTATGTGACGCTGAAGGTGGCGCTTCCGGACAGCGGGTCGAATCACTGCACCGCCCTTGCGCACCTTGTAGCAGAGATGTTGGGATTCACGACGAGAGATCGCATTCGCCTGATGTGGGGCGACACGGATATCGCGCCCTCCAGTGATGAGTGGTTTGGAGGACGAACGATTACGCTTCAGGGCGCAGCGACCTGCAGCGCCGCCGATAAACTAAGGAAAGATCTTCTCGATCGCGCCTCGAACGCCCTGAAGGTCGACTCCGCAAAGCTCCGGATTCGCGATGGAATGATCTTCTCGACCGAAGATCCCAAAAAGGCGACGACTTTTGCGGCTTTGGCGAAGGAAAACAATGGTGCCATTCGCCAGTTCGGCCGCGGAGTTGCCGGTGGTGAAAGAGGAGCAGCGAATAAAGGCGTTGGGGCCTGTTTTGTGGAAGTAGAAGTGGATACGTGGACCGGCAACTGGCGTTTCATCCGGGCCGTGTATCCGCATGACACGGGACTTGTCATCAATCCATTGGTCGCCGAAGCCGACATGGTCGGATCGCTCGTTGAAAGTACGCAGGTGGCGACCGATCCGATTCCTTGGGATAGAGAATTCCCCGGCACGCGTCATTACAGCGTCGGGTATTTGTCGTACCGGCTACCCACAATTATGGATATTCCGAAGGTGACGCAAGTCTACGTGGACAGCCTGGAACCCCGCTGGTTCTACGGAGTGAAGAGCTTCAGCGAAACCAGCATTGGTTCCGTTCCTGCCGCAATCGCGAACGCTATCTATAACGCATGCGGCGTCCGAATCCGGGAGCATCCCATCACGAGAGAAAAGATTTTGGCGGGCCTCAAGCGTGTTTAACTGATGCAAATCATTCATGGCATTTTGTTCGAGCCCGTCGGTTGTCTTGCAGAATTTTCACCAGAGCCATTCAATGAGATGGCTGTCCTGGTGTCCGGCCGCGGAACTAAGGCGAGCAGATCGGCCAGCCGCACTTATTGGTACTTGCTCAATTTGATGGAAACAACGGGAATGCGATTGTCCGAATCCCAAATCGCACAAATTGAGGATCTCGAGCTGCAAGCCGTGGAAACAGCGAGCGTGTATGAAGATGTCGTGCCTGCGCTGTCTGAACTGGGCGCGATGCGCATCAACCTGGTAATGGCATCGTCGCTTTCAAGGGCAGCAGCTATGAGATTCATTGAAAGAGCGGCGCTCGACGGGATGTTCACGGTTGTATCGAACCGCGGCCGGGCAGAAGAGGTGCGAGCGGCTCCCCTCAGGAATGCGCTTACCACGGCGGGTCTCGAGCCTGAACACGGCATGTTTATCACCGACACGGCAGACGGGTTGCAGGTGGCGAATAGTTTAGGTCTGAACTCGATCTTGATGATGAATGATCCCGATGAAGCGATGCGCCTGGCAGTTCACGGTCCGTCGGGGGGAATTGTGTCGCTTCATGAGCTGCCCGATTTCATCCGTCTGGTTGCCGCCGAGAACCGGCGGGTTTGACTCACATTATGACTGAAGCTGTTAAGTTGGAAGTATTCACCGACTTCGTTTGACCCTGGTGCTATCTCAGTACCGGGCGTATTGAGCGGCTAAAACGGGATCACACCGTCGATGTGCAGTGGGTCTACTTTCCTCTTCATCCGGAGACGCCGTCCGAGGGTCTTTCGCTGAAGGATCTCTTTGCAGGCCGCGGCCTCGATCTGGACGCCATGCACGCGCGCATGAAAGCATTGATGGATACCGAACATCTTCCTTATAACCGGCGCACGCACACGTATAACAGCCGGCTGGCGCAGGAGCTCGCGAAATGGGCCGATTCCAAGCCGGGGTTCGAGAAGATTCACGACGCTCTCTACAAAGCTTATTTTGTCGAAGGCCGTAACCTCGCCGAACAGGAAGTGCTCCTGGAGATCGCGCAATCTGTGGGGCTGCCCGTGGAGGAAGCGCGGTCGGTACTCGAAAACCGCACTTTCAAAGATGACGTCGATGCGGATTGGCAAAAGGCGCGCCGCTATGGCATCACTGGTGTTCCGACCTTTGTCGCAGGCGGATCGAAAGTCGTCGGCGCTCAACCTTACGAGGTCCTGGCCCAGCACGTTCGCGCCGCCGGCGCCCACCCAAAGCTCTCGCAACTGTAGGGGCGGTCTATGGTTGAATGTGGAGTATTCCCCTCCTCGCAGAGGAGGGGAATACTCTGCCCGAGTTCAAGTCATTCACACCACAATAGACCGCCCCTACAGCGCATTCGTGGTTTCGAATGGGTTTTTAGCAGCCCGCTACTTAGTGTATTTTCTCAAGTTCATGGAGTTGGCTTCGCCGCCGTAGATGTTGCCCGAGGCATCGGCCGCTATGCCTTCGGTGGTTGCGCCGCGAAGCAAAACTTCAAGTCTCGGATCGCCGGGAGCGTAGGCCGCAATGGCTTCCGGGGTAGGCTTTTGCGCTGGTCCGGGTGACGGGATCAGGCTTTTTACAGATCCATCCTTGGCGTTACCGATCCGAATGCCCCTTTGAAATCCGGGATTTGTTTTCTCGTCCGACTGCGAATCGGTCACATACATGGTGTCGTTTGCATCAATGAAGATACCGCTCGGACGGCCAAATTGTCTCCATTCGTCCAGGAACTTGCCCTCCTGGTCGAAAATCTCAATACGGCTGTTTCCGCGGTCAGCCACGAATAACCGGCCCTTGGAATCAATGGCGATGGCATGCAGTTCAGCGAACTCGCCGGGACCCGATCCTTTCTTCCCCCACGCCTTGAGGAACCGTCCGTATTTAGAAAACTTCACGATTCGTGCGTTCGAATCCCCGCCGTGTCCGTCGGCGACGAAAATGGTCCCGTTGGGAGCGACGGCGACGGCGGAAGGGCGATTGAAGGTGTCCTCGCCAGCGCCGGCGACTCCCGCCTTGCCCAGCGTCAGCAGAACCTTCCCGTCCGGACTGAATTTGAAAACCTGCTGGCCCTTGCCGTCTTTGCCTTGGCCGTCAGTGGCCCACGCGTTTCCGTCCTTGTCCACAGAGAAACCGTGCGGAAAAATAAACATTCCTGCGCCAAAGCTGTTGACGAGCCTGCCGGAAGAATCGAACTTGAGAATGGGCGCCAGCTTCGAGCCGGCGCACGTGTCTCCGCCGCATCGGTCAAAAGCCCAGATGTTGCCTCCACGGTCAACCGCGACGCCAATCACCGCGCCGAACTTCCTTCCCTGGGGAAGCTTCGCCCAGTTCTCCGCCAGGTGATAGGGATTGGACTGCGCGCGTGCGGCGCTTCCGGCGATCGTGAGGGTCGAGATGAATGCGGTCAACAAAATGATTCTCGCTTGATTTACATCTGGCTTCATGGCTCCTCCTTTTGTCAGAAGCTTAAACGGGGCAGTTCTCCACACTCCCTCGACAATTACCGCAGCTGGTCTTGCACTTTAGCAATGCCTGCCTTTGCGCAGGCCTCCTCCATGGGCTGGCCACCTGGCGCCCCGCTCAAGCCGATGGAGCCGATTGCCTCTTCACCGATCATGATCGGAACCCCGCCGCCGAGCGGAATAACGTCCGCAAGACTGCGTTGGCCGGTGACATCGCCTTCGGCGGTGCGTTTCGCCCAGTCGGCGGAGGTCCGCCGGAACGTCAACGCTGTATAGGCCTTGCGGCGGGCGAGTTCGAGATTGTGCGGAGAGGCTCCGTCGCCCTGGAGAAATACGCGCAGCCGGCCGGCACGATCGAGAACCGCGACTGATACGCGGGGCGTGCATTGGTTCAGAGCGGTTTCCGCAATTACCAAGGCCATCTTGATCGAAATGTTTTTCTCCGAAAGCACTTGTGCTTCTGCCGACGAGGATGCTGCAACGAGTGCCGCCAAAACAGTCACGAGGCCCAATCGAACCGACATAGAATCCTCTCTTTCCACTGCCCGATGTCCTTCCACGGCTAATTGCTGCCGCGGCGCATGGCGGATTATGTCACACCCCCAGCCCATTTGATAACGGGCCACCTGCTACGAAATTGGGAAACAGACACCGCAGTGGCTTGTACTTGAGAAATTCGGTGTCTGTCCCCGAATTTTCCCCTAAGGATGCTCCGCCGACCGAACAGTTGATCCACTTCGATCGTAAGGGACTGCCGAGATGATCATCGATTCGTCCGCCTTGATCGCGGTCTTGCGGGGAGAGCCAGAGGAAGCTGCGTTCCAAACAAAACTGGAAGTTCCGCAAGATAACCATATATCTGCCGGCACGCTGATCGAAACGCGAATGATGGCGATTAGTCTCAATGTTTGTGTTGCGCACGTATATGCGTATCGCGTAGCAGTAGGATCTTGTCACTGGCAGCGAACCTCGAATCGACGAGCGGACGTGGAGCGACGCCGAAGGCGATCAGCGCGATCACGAGCGCCACAAATGTCCATGTTTCGCGCCTCCTCAACCCGAACTGCACACTGGAATGGGATGGCGCATCCGGTCTCCCGCAAAACAGCGAGAAGTACATGCGAAGGACCGCGAGGCCGGTTAGCGCCGACGCGACTACTACAGCGAATCCCATGGTCGGAAATGCGTCCACGGCGCCATTGACCAGGAGTTCCTGTCCAACGAAACCGAGCGTGCCCGGAAAGCCAGTGCAGGCCAGTCCCATGCACAGGAAACTGATCGCCAGCAATGGCATACGCTCATAGCCTCCGTGATAGGTGTTCAAATCGAGCCGCCCACGGCGGGCTTCGAGAACGAGAAGGCAACGAGCGAGTCCAGCAAACGCGAGGCCCGCCGACAACCACACCAGCAACCCGCCCGCCAGAGCGCTTGCGCTCGTGCAGTCAAGACCCGCCATGACCAGGGCGGACTGACTCATGAACAGATACCCGCACGCGCGGCGCGCACTGGTCTGGACCAGAGCCAACGCAGCTCCATAAACAGCCGTCCCAAGCGCCAGGATTGCGATGACACGCAACATTTCGGGCGTCGCCCGGGGCACGACTAGAACCACCGTCATATATGCGCCGACTTGCGGCGCATTGAACAGAATGGCGGGGCCCAGCCGCCCATGGTCGAACACCTCGGGCACCCAGGCGTGAAACGGGACGATTCCCTTCCGCATCAGGGCAGCAGTCACAATCAACCACATGCCTGCCGTTTCCAGCTTGGCGTTCCCTGCCCCCGGACCGATCAGCAGCGCGACGCCGATGCCAAAGGCCAGCGCCGATCCCCCTAGATATACCGCGACGATTCGACGCTGAGCCCGATGTGCGGTGTCCGACAGGGCCGATAGAAACGTCCAGACGGAAGCCAATGACAATAGCACGAGTAAGACGGCACTTTCGGTAAGAAAGGATGCGACCGTCATCAGCGTGGAGAGCGCTGTCCGGCGTAGGCCTCCTCGATCGAGCGCTGCGCGCGGTGTCACGGCGACGGTGAACACCCAGAGACCCGCTGCAAATGGCAGGAGGACCGACGAGAGCGCGTCGATTCGGATGATTGCTTCTCCTTCTGTAAGCCAGCTAAGAGCAGTGGTCCGGATCGAGAGCGCGCGCAACTGCGGCGAAACAGAAATGACGAGAGTAGCGAGCAGCATGACTGCGGCAGATGCGACCGCCAGCCGCCGTAACCGTTCCACCTCAATACGAAAGTACGAGGCTGCAATCACGAGCGCCGGCAGGACTGTGATCCCCGCGAGCCATAACCGCGCGTCACTCATCCTGGTTCTCGCTTGCCTCGATTGGGACCGGCCGCGGCGTCACCACGCCAGCGTCGCACAGCCAACGATCAAGACGGGATAAATGACCTGCGATTCGCATGAATGGCTCGACCAGCACACGATCGATGATGCTGTCGAGGAACCCCCGCTCAAGCGCGACCAGATACAGAAGGCGACGCACGCGGTTTGGAGCCAACGTCTCGAAATATCTTCGACCTCGAGACGGCCGTTCGCCGATCGCGTTTTCCAACCCATGCAGATCGTGAAGGACGTTCGGCGCGCTCAGAAACTGCAGGAGTCGAAAGCAGGCGTGACCGGCGAGGTGGATGAACGCGACGGTATACAAGCCGACCGCTATTTCCATGACGATGATACCTACTTGTGTCAGCGATGCGTAGGCGAGCGATGATTTCACGTCGCTCTGCACGCGTGTCGTGATGCCAGCGAAGATTGCTGTCGCGGCTCCGAGTCCACCTACAAGGACACGGGCGACGGGCGCGTGTTCGAGCAAAGGCGCCGACCGCAATAATAAGAAGCACCCTGCATGAATCGATAGCGATCCGTAGTACACGGCGCTTGAAGGCGTCGGTCCCTCCATCGCTCGCGGAAGCCAGCCCGAAAACGGCAGCAGTGCACTTTTCCCTGCGACCGCAACGATGAGGAGCATGGCGATGAGTGTGGCACTGCTTCCGGTCAGGGCCGCTGCCGAGCCCGACCGCCCACCGCCAAAGAGCAATGAGAGGCTGTCGGTGCCGGCAATATGCCGCAACAGGACTGCTGCCGCAAACATGGCCGCGTCACTGATGCGATAGACCGAGAGTACGCGCAGTGCGTTCGACACGGGTGCCGGCCGCCCGTGGAAGAACGCAACAAGCAGCGCCGAGCTGAGGCCAACGAATTCCCAGCCGACGAAGAGCACCTCCACGTTGCCGGCCAGGGCGACGAGCAGGAACCCAGTAACGAACATTGCGAGCAGAACGAAGTAGCGGTTGTAACCGGATTCCCGGTGCAGATATCGATTCGAAAACGCCGACACGATCCCGGCGATAGCCGCCGAGAGTGCTCCGAACGCCAGCGAGAGCCGATCGACCAGAAACTCGATCGCGATACCACCTTCGTGAGAGGTAGACCATGCGCCGTACGACACAAGCTGCTGGCCCGTTCCTGTGACACCATACACGACGAGCGCTACGGACAAGGATGCACACGCGGTCATCATCGAACCGGCTGCGATTCGGCCTGTCCATCGCTCCGGCAACGGTCTATTGAGAAGCGATGCGCAGCCAAGCACCGCCAGTAGCACTGTTGGCGATCCGACTCCGACGAGCACGAGCAACGTGAGAGAAAGGCTCGGCATCATACTGAAGCTCCCACGCCGGGAGTCTCTTGAGGCTGCGCGCTATCGCGCTTGCGCTCCGCGTGCGCGTCCGCTGCGATGGCGGCGGGAGAAAGGAACCCGCGCTTGCCCTGATACCACGTGGCAGACTCGCCCGTAACTACCGGAAGAGGATTTTTTGCGGTGTGGCGAAGAAATCCCATCGATCGGAATTCCCACAAGGCGTTGGATTCCACGTCGAGGCAGGCCAGCCAAATCCACCGATTGCGCACGAGCCGCTCGATTGCGGCGTTGTTTAGTACGACGCGCCGGACGCGATCCGGCGTTCCCTCGACGATAATCGCTAATCGTGCGGGCTCATGGATCTCGACCATCTGCCACGGGAGCCCAGTCCGCAGATCGCTTTGCGCGCCGTCCATAACGCCGAGAAGTGATGTGACATTGTGGGGTAGTTTGGTGCCGCAGCCGTAGCCGGTCGGATCGACATAACCGAAGTAGTACTCAAGGCTGATGCCGGCGACCACCGGTACGACCGCCGCCATGATGCGCGCGAGGATTGCGCTGTCGTCATCACGAACTGGATCGTAAGAAACCAGAAACGCGCGCCGATCGAGGAATAGGCCTCGCGTACGGGCCCGGCGGCCGATGATGCAAAATGCATTCGTCGCATGGCCGTACTCCGGTCGTGGTTGCGCCAAGTCCGCGGCACGTCCCTCGACGTGCGCCAGCGCCGCAAGCGGGGGATACCACCCCGGCGCGCTGTCGAACCGCCGGCAGCGCTCGTGCGCCTCACGCCGGCGCGCGGTCTCGATGGCATCCTTCACTCTCTGAAATAACCCCTCGTGGTCCGCCGGAACAAGATCGTCATCGTAGAGCGTCACTGCGTTATTGCATGTATTCCGCTGGGCGCCGACGAACCATGTATTGTCTGGGATGCGCAGATCTTCCGTGGCCAGGAGCTGGCGGACTCTTGGGTCGTTGGCCATTTGTGCGAATGCACGCGCGTTGGGCCCACCGCGCCCCCCACCGCAAGCGCCGCAATCGTGGGCCGATTCATGAGGGTTATTGAGACTGATCGATCCGTGCCCTACCACAAGTACGAGGGGCGCCAGACGGTCGCTGATACCGATATCTTCCAAAACGCGTCGCACAATGTCCGCCATCTCGCGCACTGTGAATCCTGAGTGCGCACCGATAGGCGGCGCCGTCTCTTGCCGGTCCAGTTGCAAACGTGTTCGCAAGACGCCGGCCGATACCTCACGCACGCGATGCCATCGCGACGAAAGCCACGGAAATACGACTCGCAAGATTAGCGGCAGAAGTGCCAGCCAACCAAACGCTGTCATCAACACCGCACCACGAAACGCCAATCGGCTTCCTAAATGAACGTTGTACCCAAGGAACCCCGCCACGCGCCGCCGCAGGCGTTGCGAGTGGCCGGCCAGGCGCTCGCCCCCGGTATCCATTTCTGGCACGTAATGCTGGGGACGGATCGCAACCGGACAGAGGGGTCGTGGGTGGGCGTCGGTTGCGCCCTGGTGATACATCGCCACATTGAAGAAACCCGCACTACTCAAGGTTTCGCACGCGGGCTCGACCTCTTCCAGGTGGCGGCGGAAGGATTCTTCACGCTCGTCGAGGCAGAACACGGCCTGGAACGCTGGTGGTGCCTCAAGGTCGTGAGGTGCATGATGGATAAGGGCGTCATAGACGCGATGACGGATCGTTCGTTCGAAGGCCTGGTGCAAGATTCTTCGCTGGCGAATGCTGTTGAGTTCGCGCAACTCGGATTCCAGATCCGCTACGTTCGCAGCGGTCCACTGCTCCACAACTATCGTATCGAGACCGCAAAGCTGTGCCACATGAAAGAGCGGCCACGCGCGCTCCACCACGGTCGGACCCGGCGGAATCGGCAACCGGCCCTGCAAGGCGCTTCGCAGGTTTGAAAGCGCACCCTCGAAAGAAATTTCTGGTGCAACGTGCTCCAGCGCAGCGCGTTCGAAGAGCAGGCGAACCGCCAGGTATCCGCGCAACGTAACTGTGAGGTCATGCGCCGGCACACGGTCTGGCCGTTCCTCGATCTGTCGCACAATGCCGGCCCATCCCCTCAACGCCAGCAGCTCGGCGCCCAGATAGTCCTCATACTCTGCATCGGCGACGCCGAGTCGAGCGAGGGAATTGGCGATTGAGCTGAGTGCATCCCGACCGGCAGTGTAGTCCTCGGCGACGAGACGCGGGAGCGCTCGCGCCCAAGGCCCGCACTGCGCCGTCAACGAGGTGCGGTAGATCTCCAGAAAGCAGCCGTGGATGCCACGACTCCTGTCAGGCATGGACCAATGCGCCAGACCCTGATCCAGATAACCGGCCAAGAATCGAATAAGCGGCGGATGAATCCAGGCATCGGTATCAAGCCCACAGACCATTTGCACGCAATCACGATGGCGAACAGGAATGACGACCGGCGTTACCGGAGGCTCGCCGGCTCGGCGAACCGCTTTGACGCAGGCACTCCACAGGCGGCGCACGGCTTTGTGTTCCTCGCTCGCGCGATCGTTCTCCTCGCTAAGGACGTAGACTGCGGACCGAGCAGTCGCCGGCAGATCCCTACGAAAACGCGACAACACCGGCGTTTCTTCCAGAAGCCAAGAAAGCTCTCGTCCCTTCGCCTCGGGGATGCCATGCAGCACCACAGCTCGCCATAGATCGAAGCGGGTACCGACACCAGCCACGTCGCGCTCACTTCTCTCCCCAAGCTGCTCGTGGAGCAGCGCCTCCACGTCACGTGCCAGAATTCGGCCCGATGCTAACTTGTCGCGATAGCGTGATTCGGCCAGGAATGGCTCGCATCCCAGCCGTTCGCCGGCGCGCTCAACGGCCTCCTCAAACGGCAGATGCTCGAACGCATGAAGCGTGTTGTGATGGATGAAAATGCTGATCGGGCCTTGTGCCGGCAGCACATGCGCCAACTGATCAATGACACGAGCGAGAGAATGCGGTGGATTAAGTTCGGGGGCACTGAGATCCTGGCGCATCGAGATGAACCCCTTTCCTTCGGGATCGGTATCGTTGCAGTTACGAAGAATCCGGCAAACCAAGACTTGCCATTATAGATTGATGTCACTGCAGCGAAGTCCAACGATCCGATCTAATGCCAAGCGGCCAGCTTCAAACGCCGTAATGCCTTTATGCGATGATGCCCTCTTCCTTTAACGTTTGTACTTCCGCGTGGGTCAGCCCGACGACTTCTTCAAAGACATAATCGCGTCGCGAGACTGGATCAAAATCAAGAATCCAACCTATTCACAGTCAGCAGGGTGTGAAGAGCTATTTGACCGAACTCACGCGTCAGCGGCGCGCGCGGGGCCCCATCGTTAACCTTTAGCATCAGACCCGCCTCGCAGGTATAAAGGAAGCCGCTCGGAACGAATCATGACGGTGAGTTCCAATGTGCAAATCGTCTTCAAAGACTACCCGCTAATACTCTGGCTCATGGGGGTGCTGTTTCTCTTTGTGGGAGCAGCCTTCCCTTTTGGACACGACGCTGAGGGGGTTCAGGCGCGTGTCCTGATGTTGCTGGGGGGCGGCCTTTTTATCGCGTTCCCTTGCATCCTGATTGTTACCGTAGATCGCACGCGGGGAATGCTCAATCTCCGCTACCGGTCACTGATCCGTGGTTCAACAAAGGCGTATCCGTTGAACGAGATTTCTCTCGTAAACGTTGCCCAAGACTGGGAGGGCGAACGGATGTATCGTCTGGAACTGATCTTATGGTCGGGCCAAGTGGTTCCTTTACGAACGTTCTACTCCGTAGGCAAGGGGCATCATGAGCGCCGGGCGCGACGACTACGGTCCGAGCTGCGAGTTGGCGGCGAGGTATCGGGACCGGGCTCCAACATAAGGATCACTATCTCGAATCGCTAAATTCCCTCGCCAAACATCGATCGACAGCTTAGAACAGCCGAGTGAACGATCAAGTCGGTTCGCTACGCGCCGAGATGGACCAGCGTTTCGATGTGTTCAGTGTGAGGAAACATGTCCACGGCTTCGATGCGCTCGACGGTGTACCCGTATTTGAGGATCATGCGTAGTTCGACCGCCAGCATCTCCGGGTTACACGAAACATAGACGGCTCGAGGCGCTGCGATGCCTCGAAACACGCGTTCCAGCACGCCTGCAGGACAGCCTTGCCGAGGCGGATCGAGGATGACGGCGTCCCACGCATCGCGGGCGACTGTTCCAAGCCCATCTTCCACGCGAACGGCGATGAAGCGTGCGCGATCGGGCGGAATGCGGTTGAGACGCATGTTGGCTGCAGCGTCCCGCACCGCCTGGCGATTCTCCTCGATTCCGACAACGCGAGCGCCTTCGGCTGCGAGCCGCAGCGAAAACAACCCGCTGCCGCAGTAAAGATCGAGTACACGCTGCGCGCCATGGAGGGTTTCCACAACACATTGCTGTAGCACAGAAGCGGCGCGGACGTTCGTCTGAAAGAACGCGTCCGGAGAGATCAAATAGGAGAGGCTTCCAATAGTCTCCCGAATGTGGCTGCGGCCGTAGATTTTGATCGTCTGAGGCCGAGCATGAACGGTCCCAGCTTCTCATTAATGTTGATGAAAAAGCCGTCGGGACGGTCATCCGATTCCAGCAGCGAACGAATCGGCTTGCGAAGGGATTTGTCGTTTCGGGTAACAACTAGCGTGGCGACGGCTTCGCGATCGTTTTGCGTGGTGCGGATGATTAAATGACGCAAAATTCCCGGAGCGACTGGCGCGCTTCGCAGGCGATCACGCAACGCAAACGCGATTTGATTCCCACGATCGCTGTGGACCGGGCATTCCTCGACCGGCACAATGCGATTCGATCCAGGTTCGAAATGCCCCATCACCCCACCCTGGAATACAAATGCGACTTTCTGACGGAACCGCGAGGGTTCCTCAGAACCGAACTCGATCGGAGCGAATCGCGGCGAAAAGCCGGGCAGCAGCTTCCGAAGCACCGCTTCCTTCGACGCGATCTGCTGCGCATAAGAGAGATGTTGAAGGGTGCAACCGCCGCATATGCCGTAATGACGACAGATCACAATGGCTTAAGCTTACCCTGTCCCCAAAACAAAAACCCCGGCGAGCCTTCCAGCTTGCCGGGGTTTTAATCCTAGAAACCTCTTTCTTCGGGACGGCTAAGACAATTCCAGGGCGCGGAGGAGATAGATATCCAGTGGATGGCCCGTGTATTCGTGGTAGGCCTGGATCGCTTTGGGCCATCTCGATCACCGATGTGGCTCAGGATGGACCGCCGGACCCGGCCTCCCGTGCGAGACCTCCAACGCATAAACCTTTTGTCGAGGAAAGGAATAAAAGTATCGCGACTTGCGCGATCGCCATATTCCAATAGAACGCCTCCCGCGCGCGACCCAACGCAGGCACGGCTATTGTGACCGGCGGGTCCGATAGCGACGTCCGGGCGAGATCCGGCGGCGGGTCCCCTTCACTCACAGCGGGCTTCTTACGCACACTCTTCACCTGCAACGGCGGAATGAGCTGCTGCTTTCGGGCGCCCGCTCGCGTCTGCCCAGCTTCGTATCGGGGGATACTATTGTTTCCGACCTTAGTGTGATTCCCGCCGGTGGACTCACAGCCCGACGTACACGCTGGATACGTACATTCCATCTCATTATCCAAGAAATGACTTACAAAATTTCCGTTTGACAGCCTTGTGACCCGACTCTACATTCGCGACGGTCTATGAAGATTGCGTATGGGCATACATACTGAGTGATGATTCACCTGCAGCCCTGAGAACTCTCGAGGTTCTGGATTCCACAAACGTAAAAACGTGAGACTTAAGGAGCGGTATATGAAACGATTGTTAGGTGTGATGGTAGTAGCGGTTGCGTTCTCTCAATTTTCATTGTTTGCTGAGGACGGGCCAAAGACCCAGTTCTTCGGCGGACTTTCCGTCCTGAGCGGTAAAGCCGTTGATCGAGTGCAGGCTCTTGGATGGCAAGCCGGTGTTACGGGAAATGTGAACAGCACCCTTGGCATAGTCGGCGACTTCGCCGGCCAGTACAAAGATAGTGAGCATTACTATGAGTACCTCGGTGGACCGCGTTTTCATGCCCGCCGGGAAAAGACCACACTGTTTGCTCATGCTCTGTTCGGCGGTCTGACTGCAGGCAGCTTCGGTAGCTCAGTCAGCGGCTTCACGATGGGTTACGGTGGTGGCGTGGACATTTCTGCCAACGAAAAGATGTCCATTCGCCTCGTCCAGTTCGACTGGCTACCGACTCATATTGGCGGCGTTTGGGATAAAAACACACTTCGCTTCGGCTTCGGGGTCGTCTTCGGACGATAGCGGATTCGTTCGCCGCAAACCGCCGGAATTCCCCTCCCCGCACGGGGAGGGACGATCGTTCTGGGCAAGCACGGAACTCGACGTAACGCTCGGAGAATAAAATGCTGACTTGCAATTCGGTTATACGCCAGGCACCACGGTAGTCATTGCCAACTACCGTCTCTTTAAGGTACGGGGTCCTTGAAGTTGGCGGCAACTGCGAATGTAAGATGAATCCGGAGCAAATCAAAAGGAGGGATTGTGCGGCCGTCTTCTTGAATTTTGGAGAAATGTCATCGGGGCTTTTAATGGGCAATCAACAGTATGGTATTGGTGTTAGCCGGTCTTGTATTTCTCGGCGTTCTGACCGGAGTCCTTTTGGTTACTCACGCGGTCGTTCGAATATTTCGGCCACGAAAATCGGAACCTGCCGTAGAGGTTCGCGAAATTGAAATGTCGTCATGAATATTCTTCTCTATAACCCGGACAACGGCGTCACGCGGAACTTCATGCCCCATTTGTGGATGTTCCTCCTCCAATCCCTCACACCGCCCGAGCACAAGGTTTTCCTGATTGATGGAAATGCTCAACCGCTAACGCCAAACGAACTTGCACTTTTCGTCAAGGAGAATGACATCCGGCTTGCAGGAATCGGTTTCATGACGCGGATGGCGGTTCG
>Ga0209058_1000651_pt1 | contig 30179 bp, 26 predicted proteins | sample GraSoiAngelo_147_FD_185904 | JGI IMG/M metagenome (GOLD analysis project Ga0209058, IMG submission 185904) | Grasslands soil microbial communities from the Angelo Coastal Reserve, California, USA - 14_1009_05_40cm (SPAdes) (version 2) | ecosystem: Environmental > Terrestrial > Soil > Grasslands ... | reverse complement strand
TGATGCGCCCGCGCCGGCGCCGGCGGTCGCCGCCGGGCCCTCGTGCGCGAGGAGTTGGAGCAGCTCCTCGATCAGGGTCGAACGGTTCAGCGCGTCCTCCTTGGTGATGAGGCGGCGCTTCACCAGATCGGCCAGCGACTGGTTCATCGTCTGCATGCCGAACTTCTGTCCGGTCGCGATGGCGGAATACACCTGGTGGATCTTCTCTTCGCGGATCAGGTTGCGGATGGCCGGCGTGGCGACCATGATCTCCAGCGCCATCGCCCGCCCGCCGCCGATCTTCGGGATGAGCGTCTGCGACAACACGCCCTCCAGCACCAGCGCGAGCTGCGCGCGGACCTGCGCCTGCTGCGTCGTCGGGAACACGTCGATGATGCGGTTCATCGTCTGGGCGCAGGAGTTCGTGTGCAGGGTGCCGAAGGTCAGGTGGCCGGTCTCCGCGATCGTCAGCGCCGCGGCGATCGTCTCGAGGTCGCGCATCTCACCGACCAAGACCACGTCCGGGTCCTGGCGGAGGATCGACTTGAGGGCCTTGGTGAACGAGTGGGTGTCGGCGAAGACCTCGCGCTGGTTCACCAGGCACTGCTTGTGCGGGTGCACGAACTCGATCGGGTCTTCGATCGTCATGATGTGCTCGTGGCGCTCGTTGTTGACCTTGTCGATCATGGCCGCGAGCGTCGTCGACTTGCCGGACCCGGTGGGGCCGGTCACGAGGATCAACCCCTTCGGCCGGTCGGCGAGCTGCTGCACGATCTGCGGAAGGCTGAGCTCGTCGAACGTGCGGATCTTGTAGGGGATGACGCGGATCGCGGAGCCCACCGCGCCGCGCTGCCGGTAGACGTTGCAGCGGAAGCGCGCCAGTCCCTGGATCCCGAACGAGAGGTCGAGCTCGTTGTCCTCCTCGAATTTCTGCTTCTGGGCCTCGTTCAGCACGCTGTAGGAGAGGCGCTGGGTGTCCTGAGGTGCCAGGACCTCGAACTGCGTGAGTGGCGTCAGGCGGCCGTTGACGCGGATCTGCGGATACGTCCCACTCGTGATGTGAAGGTCGGACGCCCCGCGGTCCACCATAATCTGCAGCAGATCGGCCATGTTCGCGGCCATTGTGCCTCCCTCGTCGCAAAACCCCTGCTCATGACAGGGTAACCCGCAGCACTTCCTCGATCGTCGTAGTTCCTTCAATGACCTTCAAGAGCCCGTTCTGGCGCAGACTCTTCATGCCTTGCGACTCGGCGAGCGACCGCAGTTCGGCGGTGCCCACGTTCTTGAGGATGGCCGCGCGGATCTCCTCGGTGACCGGCATGACTTCGTAGATCGCGACGCGGCCCTTCATCCCCGTGAAACTACAGGTCGCGCAGCCCTTGCCCTTGTAGAACTGCACCTTGCCCTTGCCCGACGGTACGTGGCCATACGCCACCAGGCTCTCCTCGTCGGCGTCGTAGGGCTCCCGGCATTGCTTGCAAACTTTGCGCCCCAGCCGCTGGGCCAGGACGAGCAGGAGGGAGGACGCGACCAGGAACGGCGGGATCCCCATGTCGAGGAGCCGCGCGATCGTCGAAGGGCAGTCGTTGGTGTGCAGCGTGGAGAACACGAGGTGGCCGGTGAGCGCGGCGCGGATGCTGATCTGCGCGGTCTCGAGGTCGCGCGTCTCGCCGACGAGGATCACGTCGGGGTCCTGCCGAAGGAAGGACCGGAGCGCCGCGGCGAACGTTCGGCCCACGCCCTCGTTGATCTGGACCTGGTTGACGCCTTTCAGGTTGTACTCGACGGGGTCCTCGGCGGTCATGATGTTGACGTCCGGCGAGTTGATGGTGTGGATCCCCGAGTAGAGCGTGGTCGTCTTGCCGGAGCCGGTCGGCCCGGTGATCAGCACCATGCCGTAGGGCTGGTGGATCGCACCGTTGAACTTCTCGAGGCTCCACTCGTCGAACCCGAGCTGCGTGAGGTCGAGCTTCAGCGCTTCCTTGTCGAGGATTCGGAGGACCGCTTTCTCGCCGAAGATCGTCGGCAGGGTCGAGACGCGGAAGTCGATCTCGCGGTTGTTGTAGCGGAGCTTGATGCGCCCGTCCTGCGGGAGCCGGCGCTCGGCGATGTCGAGGTTGGACATGATCTTGAGACGCGAGAGGATCGCCGGCTCGAGCCGCTTGGGCGGCGCCAGCATTTCGTGCAGTACGCCATCCATCCGGAACCGGATGCGGAACACCTTCTCGTACGACTCGAAGTGGATGTCGGAGGCGCCCTTCTGGATCGCGTCGACGAGCACCATGTTCACGAGCTTGACGACCGGCGCTTCGTCAGCTGACTCCTTCAGCTCGAAGATGTCGACCTTGGAGCCTTCTTCGCCTTCCTCGACGACCTCGACGTTCGCGAGGTCGGTCTGCATGTCCGACAGGACGTTGGTGATCGCGTCGGTCTTGGAGTCGTAGTTGCGGTCGACGGCCTTCTTGATCGCCGTCTGCGACGCCACCAGCGGCAACACTTGTAGATTCGTCATGAACGCGATGTCGTCCAGGGCGAAGACGTTCGTCGGATCCGCCATCGCCAGCGCGAGCGAGTTCCCCATCTTGCGGACGGGGATCACCTCGTACTTCCGCGCGATGGGGGCCGGCACGAGCTTGAGGACGTCCTGATCGATGTCGAGCTGCGCGAGCGTGATCGAGGGCACGCCGTACTGCCGCGACAGGAAGCCGATCAGCTGGTCCTCGTTGATGAGGTTCAGGCGGATGAGGACCGTGCCGATTTTTTCGGGGGAACCCTTCTGCTCCGCGAGGGCCTTCTTGAGCTGCTCGGCGGTGAGCAGACCATCGGCGACGAGGAGGTCCCCGAGGCGCCGATTCACAGGCTGCCCGAGCTTCACTTGCTGGGCCATCGTAACTTTTTACTGTACCCCACCCAGGCGCTTCAACGTATCGGTAAAGGCCCGGTACGCGTCGTCCTGATAGAGCACGAAAATCACACGCTTGAGGCCCGTCGGGCCCGATTTGAGGTGGGCGACGACCGCGTTGAGCATCGCGTCGGCCGAGGTGGCCGGCGGCACGTGGCCGACCCCGGTCCCGAGCGCGGGCAGCGCCAGCGATGTGATGCGATGCTTGGCGGCCAGCGCCAGGACGGCGCGGGTGGTCGCCGCGATCTGCGGTCCGTCCGTCTTGAGGTCGGGCCCCATGACCGCGGCGTGGATCACGTGCGTGGCGGCGAGGTTGCCGCCGGTGGTGAGCACGGCCTCGCCGACTTCCACCGGACCCTGCCGCATCGCCTCTTCCTCGATGATGACGCCGCCCTTGCGCTTGATGGCGCCGGCGACGCCGGTGCCCATCGCCAGCGTGGAGTTCGCCGCGTTGATGATCGCGTCGACCTCCCAGTCGGTGATGTCACCGCGCTCGATCGCGATGGATGTCTGGCCGATCCGGAGTCTCATGGTTTCTTCTCGCGGCGCTCGTGGGCCTTGGCCGCCTCCCACGAGCGCTCGAGCTCATCGGGTGCCACGGTGGCGACCGACTTGCCGCGCGCGACCAGCTCCTTTTCCATGTCGGTGAAGCGCCGGCGAAACTTCTCGATCGCGCCGTGCAGCGCCTCTTCGGCGTCGAGCGCCGACAGGCGGGCCACGTTCACGAGCGAAAAGAGCGCGTCGCCCAGCTCCTCTCTGATGCGTCCGGCATCGCCCGAGGCGAGTGCCTGCGCGGCCTCGCGGATTTCTTCCTCGACCTTTTCCCACGCCGCGCGCGCATCGGGCCAGTCGAAGTTGACGCGCGCGGCCTTGTTCTGGACGCGCTGTGCCCGCAGCAACGACGGCAGCGCGCGCGGCACGCCGTCGAGCACCGAGCGCCGTTGCCCGCGGGCGTCGGCCTCGCGCTGCTTGATCGCTTCCCACTGCGTGAGGGCTTCCTTCGGCGTGGCGACCGACGCATCGCCGAACACGTGGGGGTGACGGCCGATCATCTTGTCGATGAGATGACGGAGCACGTCGTCCATCGTGAACTCGCCGAGCTCCTCGCCGAGCCGTGCGTGGAAGATCACCTGGAACAAAAGGTCACCGAGCTCTTCGCGCAGCGGACCGGCGGCGCCGGACTCGATCGCCTCCAGGACTTCGTACGCTTCTTCGATCAGGTAGGGCTTGAGCGATTCCCGCGTCTGCTCACGGTCCCACGGACAGCCGTCGAGGGCGCGCAAGCGTTTCATGATGTCGAGGAGCCGTTCAAAGAGAACACCGGGGGACTCGGTCATGTCCGTTCCTGGGGCTAAGCGATTATACAACAAGGGTTTTCGCGTGTGCTAGGCTCGGCCCGATGGCGCCGAACGAGCCCGAGGACACGTTCAAGGTCACCGACCGGCGGAGGCGGCAGGACGCTGATGAGCTGCCTCGCCCGGCCGCTTCGGCTCCCGAGCCACCGCCGCGTGTCCAGTCGAGCGCGGCGCCGTCCATTGCGCCACCGGCTGCTCCCGCGGATCCGGCGTCGGGGCCGGATCGGAGTCTGGCCGGGTTGTTCATGATGCTCGCGAGCTCGGCGGTGGTCGCGCTGGGTGACGCGCCGGACCCGGTGACCGGCCAGCGCCAGATGGATCTGGCCCAGGCCGCCGACGCGATCGACCTGCTCGTTCTGCTCCGGGAGAAGACCGAGGGCAACCGGTCGGGTGAAGAGAGTCAGATTCTCGAGGAGCTGATCTACGATCTGCAGCTTCGTTATGTGCGTGTCACGAAGCGGTCCTGACCACGACCTTCTCGCTGTCGATCGTGATCGCCTCGACGGCCGCCGGAAGCGGCCAGCGGAAGAGGTCGTGGACGCCGCGGCTCAGTAGCGGGCGAACCACGACTCCCGGCAGCCACTGACGGCCGAGCGCAAAGCGCTCGACGTCGAGGCGAAGGTAGCGCCGGTGCCCCCGAGCGGCCTCCACTTCGAGGCTGACGCGCGCCTGGACGTGGAGCCAGACGGGGCGATCGAGCCAGGCGGTCGGCAGGAGGAGCTCGGGTCGCGGCATGACGTGGCGAAGTGCCAGTCGTCCCTTCAGTTCGACCCGTCCGTCGCCGAGCAGCCTGACGGTGCTGGACGTCAGCGGAAACTCCGGCGCCGCGGCCAGATGGCGCGAGAGGAAGCCGTTGAGCTCCCGCTCCGTCAGCGCGACTTCGAGGGACCGGCCACGGGAGCGGCCGGCTCCGGACCGGAACACGTTGAAGACCTTCTGCTGCGCTCGAAACCCGTCATCCGCGGTTGGGACATCCACCTGGACGTCCGGCTCCTGAAGGCTACGGAAGCCCACCCAGGCGGTCCCGGCGGCCAGGCCGAGGCCGAGCACGACAGAGACCAGACATCCCCCACAGCCTAGCCGCATCGAGTCACCCTATCACCTGGGCTATTGGCGACTTTCAGGTCGCTTTCCACATTTTAGGCTGATCAGATTGACAGCTCAATACTCACCTGATATATAAACAGTGTGCTTAGATTAATTGCCTTGAGAGGCAGGCAGGCGAGAACCCAGGGAGGGTTTTATGATCGAGATTGAGCGTTGGCGCCCGTTCGGATCGGTTGCGCGATGGGATTCCGAGGTCAATCGTCTTTTCGATGGCTTCTTCGGAAGGCCGGCGGCCTCGAACGGGGAGCGGATGTGGGTGCCCGCCCTCGACATGTACGAGACCAAGGACGAGATCGTCCTCAACTTCGAGCTTCCGGGTGTCCGCGAGAAGGACGTGACGCTGTCGATCACCGGCGACGTGCTGACCCTGAAGGGCGAGCGCGCATTCGACTCTGACGTCAAGGGCGAGAACTACCATCACGTCGAGCGCGTCTTCGGGAAGTTCGAGCGGAGCGTCCAGCTCCCGATGGAAGTTCAGGCCGACAAGGTGCAGGCGACCTACCGCGACGGCATGCTCGAGGTGAAGTTGCCGAAGGCCGAAGAGGTCAAGCCGCGGGAGATCAAGATCAACATCGTCTAAGCCGTCCGGCTCGGTCCGGATCGGCGACGCGGCGGAGCGGGGGCAACCACCCGCTCCGCCGCGATGCGACCCAAGAAAGAATGGCGAGAGGAAGGGAGACCTGACATGGCGAAGGTGATCGGCATCGACCTCGGGACGACCAACTCGGTCGTGGCGGTCGTCGAGGGCGGCAACCCCACGGTGATCGCGAACCAGGAGGGCAGTCGCCTGACGCCCTCGGTCGTGGGGTTCACGAAGGAAGGCGAGATTCTCGTCGGCCAGGTCGCCAAGCGGCAAGCGATCACGAATCCCGAGAACACCGTGTTCTCGATCAAGCGATTCATGGGGCGTCGCTACGAGGAGGTGCTCCAGGAGCTCAAGGTCGTCCCGTACAAGGTGATCAAAGCGAGCAACGGCGACGCCCGCGTCGAGGTGCGGGGCAAACAGTACTCGCCGCCGGAAATCTCCGCCATGATCCTGCGCAAGCTGAAGGAAGCCGCCGAGGCCTACCTCGGCGAGAAGATCACCCAGGCCGTCATCACCGTGCCGGCGTACTTCAACGACAGCCAGCGGCAGGCCACGAAGGACGCCGGCCGCGTCGCCGGCCTCGACGTCCTGCGAATCATCAACGAGCCGACCGCCGCGGCGCTGGCGTACGGGCTCGACAAGAAGAAGGACGAGACGATCGCCGTCTACGACCTCGGCGGCGGCACCTTCGACATCTCGATTCTCGAGATCGGCGAAGGGGTCTTCGAGGTCAAGGCCACCAACGGCGATACCCACCTGGGCGGCGACGACTTCGACCAGCGGGTCATGGACTGGATCGCGGGCGAGTTCAAGAAGGAGCACGGTATCGACCTCTTGAAGGATCGCATGGCGCTCCAGCGGCTCAAGGAAGCGGCCGAAAAGGCGAAGTGCGAGCTGTCGACGACGCTCCAGACCGAGATCAACCTGCCGTTCATCACGGCCGACGCGAGCGGTCCGAAGCATCTCGTGCTGACCCTGACGCGCGCCAAGCTCGAGGCGTTGGTGGCCGACCTCATCGAGCGGACGATCGGCCCGTGCCGGCAGGCCATGCAGGACGCCGGTGTGAGCCCGCAGGACATCAACGAGGTCATTCTGGTCGGCGGCCAGATCCGCATGCCGAAGGTGCAGGAGGCGGTGAAGCAGCTCTTCGGCAAGGAGCCCCACAAGGGGGTCAACCCGGATGAGGTCGTGGCGGTCGGGGCGGCGGTGCAGGGGGCGGTGCTCACCGGCGAGGTCAAGGACCTCCTGCTCCTCGACGTCACTCCGCTCTCGCTCGGCATCGAGACCCTCGGTGGCGTGATGACGCCCCTGATCACGCGGAATACCACGATCCCGACGAAGAAGAGCGAGACGTTCACGACCGCGGCCGACAGTCAGACCTCGGTCGAGGTGCACGTGCTCCAGGGCGAGCGGCCCATGGCGCGCGACAATCGGACCCTGGGCAAATTCCACCTCATCGGTATCCCGCCGGCGCCGCGTGGCGTGCCGCAGATCGAGGTGACGTTCGACATCGACGCGAACGGCATCCTGAACGTCTCGGCGAAGGACACCGCGACGGGCAAGCAGCAGAACATCACCATCACGGCGTCGTCTGGCCTCACGAAGGACGAGATCGATCGGATGGTGAAGGAAGCCGAGGCCAACGCCGCCGAGGACACGAAGCGCAAGCAGGAGATCGAAGTGCGGAACCAGACGGACTCGCTCGTGTACTCGACCGAGCGGACGCTGGCCGATCACGGCAGCAAGCTTGCCGAGGCCGACCGCAAGGCGATCGACGACGCGATGGCCGAGGCCCGCGAGGCGTTGAAGAGCGAGGACCTCGAGCGGATGAAGCGCGCCCAGGAGAGCCTGACCCGCGCCTCGCACAAGCTCGCGGAGATCATGTACCGCGAGGCCCAGGCGCAGGGCCAGCCCGGCGCGTCCGGAGCGCAGCAGAGCCAGTCCCCGACCGGGCCGAAGGAGGGCGAGGTCGTGGATGCCGACTTCGAGGATCTGGGCGAGAAAAAGAAGTAGGGGCGTGATGCGGCGCGACTACTACGCGGTGCTGGGCATCGCGGCTACGGCTCCGCCGCGCGAGATCCGCCGGGCGTACCAGCGGCTCGCGCGGCAGTACTCGCCGGACATCAACTTCTGGGACGCGCAGGCCCGGGCGCTCTTCGACGAGATCGCCGAGGCGTACCGAGTGCTCGCCGATCCTACCGCGCGTGCCATGTACGATCGGTTCGGTCAGGCGGTGGGCGCGGGCAACGCGCTCGATGCGGGACGTCGCGGCGACGACGCCCACGCCGTCGTGGAGCTGTCGTTCGCCGAGGTGGCGCGGGGTGCGCGGGTCCGCGTGGACGTCCAGCGCTTCTCGCCCTGCGCAGACTGCGGCGCCAGCGGCGCGGTCGGCCCGCGCCGGTGCGGCGCCTGTCTCGGCCGCGGCGTGCGCCGCGCCGTCGACGGGGTGGACGTGGCGATCCCGGCGGGGGTCGACTCCGGCGCGCAGATCCGGGTGGCGGACGAGGGAAGCGCCGGCCCCTTCGGCGCCCCCCGCGGCGATCTGATCGTGAGCACGCGGGTGCGCGAGCATCCGTTCTTCAGCCGGAAGGGCGACAACGTGCACTGCGAGGTGCCGATCAGCGTCTGGGAAGCTCTCCGCGGCGCCCGCGTCCGCGTGCCGACACCGGCGGGCGAGGCGGCGCTGGTCGTGCCGCCCGGCACGACGGGCGGCACGGTGTTCCGCTTGCGCGGTCAGGGTCTGCCGAAGCTCAGCGGGGATGCGACGGGCGACCTCTACGTGACAGTGCGCGTCGAGGTCCCGAGTGGCCTCGACGCGCGGACGCACGAGCTCGTGCGCGAGCTCGAGCGGCTGATGCCGATCGATAGCCGGGCCGCGCTCGAACGCTATCGGGGAGGGGCACCGTGACCGACCGGAGCAAGCCGCTCTACATGATCGGTGTCGTCGCCGAGATGTTGAACGTCCATCCGCAGACGCTGCGCTTCTACGAAAAGAAGGGGCTGGTGCGCCCGAGCCGGACCGTCGGACGCACGCGCATGTACTCGACCGAGGACATCGACGACCTGGCCCGTCTGCTCCGCCTCTCGCGCGACCTCGGCGTGAATCTCGCGGGCATCGAGATCATCCTAAAGATGAGGCGACGGATGATCGACATGCAGAAGCAGATCGAGGACCTGGTCACGTACCTCCGTGAGGACGGCGGCACCACGGCCGGGACGCCGGCGCGCGAGCCCCGCGAGGCGCTGGTCCGGGCCGCCTCCGGCCAGCTCGCCCCGGTCGATCTGTTCTAGGTCGAGCCCGAACCGCGGGCTCAGGGAAGGAGTCTCATGGCTGCCGAGCGCGACATCAGCGATCTCACGATCCCCGACGTCCTGTCGATCCTTCCGCTACGGGGGACCGTGGTCTTTCCGAAAGCCGTGGTGCCTCTCGCGGCCGGCCGCCCCGCGTCGGTGCGGCTCATCCAGGAGGCGCTCCAGGGTAGTCGGATCATCGGTACGGTGCTGCAGCGCAATTCGTCGGAAGACGAGCCACGGATCCAGGGGCTGCACTCGATCGGGACGGCGGCCGTCATCCACAAGGCGCTCCAGCAGCCTGACGGCACCCTGCGGCTCGTCGTGCAGGGGCTGGGGAGATTCCGCATCGTCGAAGGCGTTCAGGAGACGCCGTTCCTGCGCGCGCGGATCCAGCACATCGCCGACGCCGCACCCTCGACGACGCTCGAGGTCGAGGCGCTCGCGCGCAACGTGACCGCGCTGTTCCAGAAGGTCGTCGTGCTGTCACCGACGCTGCCGGACGAGCTCGCGAGCATCGTCGGCACCGCCGAGGGCCCGGGCGCGCTCGCCGATCTGATCGCCGCGTCGCTTCCGACGCTGCCGATGACGCTGCGGCAGGGGCTGCTCGAGACGCTCGGCGTCGCCGAGCGCCTGCAGCGCCTCGTGGCCGCCCTCACCAAGGAGGCCGAGGTCCTGGAGCTCGGGTCGAAGATCCAGTCGGAAGTGCATTCCGAGATGTCGAAGACCCAGCGCGACTACTATCTGCGCGAGCAGATGAAGGCGATTCAGAAGGAGCTCGGCGAGAGCGACGAGCGCACGCAGGAGATCGACGCGCTCCGTCAGAAGATCGACGGCGCGGGCATGACGGAGGAGGCGCGCGCCGAGGCGACGCGCGAGCTCGATCGTCTCGCGAAGATGCCGCCGGCGGCGGCCGAATACACCGTCGCGCGCACCTACATCGACTGGCTCGTGTCGATGCCGTGGCAGCAGGAAACGACGGACAGCGTGAACATCGCCGAGGCCCACGCGATCCTCGACGAGGACCACGAGGGCCTCGAGAAGATCAAGGACCGCATCCTGGAATATCTCGCGGTGAAGAAGATCCGCCCGTCGGGGAAGGATCCGATCCTGTGCTTCGTCGGCCCTCCCGGCGTCGGCAAGACGTCGCTGGGGAAGTCCATCGCGCGGGCGCTCGGGCGCAAGTTCCACCGGATCTCGCTCGGCGGCATGCGTGACGAAGCGGAGATCCGCGGTCACCGCCGGACGTACATCGGCGCGCTGCCAGGGCAGATCATCCAGGGCCTCCGCCGCGCCGGGACGAAGAATCCGGTCTTCATGCTGGACGAGATCGACAAGCTCGGAATGGATTTCCGGGGCGACCCGGCCGCCGCACTGCTCGAGGTGCTCGATCCGGAGCAGAACGGAGCGTTTCGCGACCACTACCTGGACGTGGCGTTCGATCTATCGCGCGTGCTCTTCATCACGACCGCGAACGTGATGGACACGGTGCCGGCGGCGCTGCGCGATCGCATGGAGATCATTCCGCTGGCCGGGTACACCGAGGAGGAGAAGGTCGCCATCGCGCAGCGGCACCTCGTGCTCAAGCAAGCCCGCGAGCACGGTCTCGAGCCGGTGATGGACGTCGAGTTCACGCCCGAGGCTCTGCGCCTGTTGGCCCGCGGGTACACGCGGGAGGCCGGCGTGCGGAATCTCGAGCGCGAGATCGCCAGCGTGTGCCGGAAGATCGCGCGGCGCCGGGCCGAGGGGCACGGCGAGTCGGTGCGCGTCACGCCCGATTTGATCACGGCGTTCCTCGGCGTTCCGCGCTTCGAGCTCGAGGAGGCCGAGGAGCGGACGCGCGAGCCGGGCGTCGCGATCGGGTTGGCCTGGACCCCGGCCGGAGGCGACATCCTGTTCGTCGAGGCGACGCGGATGAAGGGAGCCCGCACGCTCACGCTGACCGGCCAGCTCGGGGACGTCATGAAAGAGTCGGTGCAGGCGGCGCTCTCGTGGGTGCGCTCGCACGCCGACGAGCTCGGCATCGCGTCCAACTTCTGGGAGACGGCGGACATCCACGTCCACGTCCCGGCCGGCGCGATCCCCAAGGATGGGCCCTCGGCCGGCGTCACCATGACGACGGCGCTGGTCTCGCTCCTGACCGGCCGTCGCGTACGCCCCGGCCTCGCCATGACCGGCGAGGTGAGCCTCTCCGGGCGGGTGCTGCCGGTCGGCGGCATCAAGGAGAAGGTGCTGGCGGCCCATCGCGCAGGCATCAGGACCGTGCTGCTACCCCGGCGGAACGAGAAGAACCTGCTCGAGGACGTTCCGGCGCGCGTGCGCGATGAGATGACCTTCCATCTCGTCGACTCGGCGCCCGACGTCGTCAGGTTGGCGCTCGAGGACGCGCCGGCTTGGGCCGACGCCGAACCGTTGACGCTATCGTCTTGATTTGACGTGCCTTCGCGGCTTTCCGGGAACGCGACGATCTATCTTGAAGGACGTGAAGCGGGTTCGCTACGATAGCGGCGTGACCCGCTTCGCGGTCCTTACTGGCGCGCTCTTGACCGCGGCGATGGCCGTGAGCCCGGCCGGCGCCGAAACCTATCGCCTGTCCGCGAGCGACGGGACCGTGCACTTCACCAATGCGCCGACCGATCCCCGCTATCAGCGCATGGGCATCGCGGTCTCCGGCACCTCGGCGGGGTGGCTGCGGCTGCCCCGCACGGACACCCTGCAATACGCCTCGGAGATCCAGGATGCCGCCGTACGCTATGGCGTGCCCGAGCGGCTCGTGCAGTCGGTCATCCGGGTCGAGTCCCAATTCAATCCCCGGGCGGTGTCGGTGAAGGGCGCGCGGGGCCTGATGCAGCTGATGCCGGAGACGGCGTCCCAGCTTGGCGTGAACAACAGCTTCGACCCGCGCCAGAACATCGAGGGCGGGGTGCGTCATCTCCGGGGGCTGATCGATCGGTTCGGCAACGACCTTCCACTGGCCCTCGCCGCCTACAACGCGGGCGAGAAGGCCGTGGTCAACTATCGCGGGATTCCGCCGTTCCCCGAGACGCGCGACTACGTCTCGCGCGTCCTCTATTTCTACGATGGAAGCAACGGCTCGACGACCGCTCCGAGCCAGCCCGTGTACCGCACCGTCGGCGAGGACGGAACCCTCATCTACACGAACATCCCGCCGCGCGGTCGGCGCTAAACCCCGCCCGTCCGCCGTCGCGGCGAAGTGCCGCGACCGAGATCCCACGAGGTCCGTCCCCCTACGCACGCCACTGCCGATCGAGCCCGCGGTACTGGATCGCCTCGGCGCAGTGCTCGGCTCGCAACGTGTCGGCGCCAGCCAGATCCGCGATCGTCCGCGCGACTTTCAGCACCCGATCGTGGCCGCGGGCCGAGAGCCCGAGACGCGTGATCGCAGCGGCGAGGAGCCGCTCGGCGTCCGCGGGAACCACGCAGTAACGCCGGACCTGGCGCGCGTTCATGGCGGAGTTGACGCGGAGCCCGGGTGTGCGAAGGCGCTCGCGCTGCCGCTCACGGGCCGCGGCCACGCGCACCCGGATCGCCTCGGTCACGTCACTCGTCACCGGACCTCGAACGTCGTCCGGCGCCAGCGCCGGGAGCTCGACGTGCAGGTCGATGCGGTCGAGGAGCGGCCGCGAGAGGCGCCCGAGATAGCGCGCTCGCTCGGCAGGCGTGCACACGCAGCGATCGAGCGAGGGACAACCGCGCCGGCACGGATTGGCGGCGGCCACGAGCTGGAAGCGTGCGGGAAACTCGCTGACGCCGCTGGCGCGGGCGATGGTGACGCGGCCGTCTTCGAGCGGCTGGCGGAGCGACTCGAGGACGTGCTGCTGGAACTCCGGGAGCTCGTCGAGAAAAAGCACTCCCAGATGAGCGAGCGTCACTTCGCCGGGATGCGGAGGACTGCCGCCGCCGATCAGTCCCGAGACCGAGATCGTGTGATGGGGCGCGCGGACGGGACGGTGATACATGAGCGCGCCGGAGCGCGGCAGAAGCCCAGCGACCGACCAGATCGTGGACGCCTCGATGACCTCGTCGCGCGTCAGCGGCGGCAGGACGGCCGCGAGGCGTCGCGCCAGCATCGTCTTGCCCGCGCCCGGCGGCCCGACGAGCAGGACGTTGTGCGCCCCGGCGGCGCCGATCTCGAGCGCGCGCTTGGCGTAGGCCTGACCCCGGACGTCGGCGAAGTCGAGCTCATCGCTCGTGCTCGACGACACCGGTGTCGACGCCGGCGGCAGGGCGTCGTTCGCCTCGCCATTGAGCAGGCCGACCGCGTCGCGCAAGGTGGCCGCGGCGAGCACGCGAAGACCGTCGACCGCGCGGGCCTCGACGCGGTTGTCGACCGGAACCAGGAGCGTCCCGACCTTCTGCCGTCGGCACGTGAGCCCGACGGCGAGCACGCCCCGGACTGCCTGGATCTGGCCGTCCAGCGCCAGCTCTCCCACGACCGCGAACGGACCGATGTGATCGCTCTTGATCGCGCCGGTGGCGGCGAGGACGCCGAGCGCGATCGGCAAGTCGAAGGAGGCGCCTTCTTTTCGGAGGTCCGCAGGGGCAAGGTTCACGGTGATCCGGTCGCTGGGGAACGGGAAGCCGGCATTGCGGATCGCCGTCCGCACGCGCTCGCGGCTCTCGCGCACCGCTGAGTCCGGCAGCCCGACGGTGGTGAAGGCCGGCAGGCCCGGCGCGACGTCGACCTCGACGCGTACGAGCGCGGCTTCGACGCCGACGAGCGCCGCGGACAGTATGCGGGCGAGCACGAACGATTGTTCAGTCCCTTCGCATGACCCGTCAATGACGCGGCTCCGATACGGTGACGACCACTCGCCCTGTCTGCGGGGCTAGACGCGTTCCCGTCCCGGCCCTCCGAGCGGGGCGCGGGCTGAGGATCTGCTCGCCCGAGGCGATTCGTTCGCTGACGCTGCGCTGGACGTAGGATCCGATGAAGGCCCCGAGGGTGAGTGGCGAGAGGCAGGCCGGACAATCCAGCCTTCGCGAAGATACCGGCGAAGCCGCCGAGGCTGCTGAGGCGGATGTACTGGTCGACGCCGCGGTCGTTGTTTTCGAGCAGGAGTCGGCTGGGCAGCTCGTAGTCCTGTCGTGGGATCACCTCTCTCGACGCCGCGCCCGCGGTCCTCAGCAATACGTAGCCGACGAGCGCCGAGAACACCGCGGCGAACAGGAGCCGCATGGGCCCGAGCAACGCTTCAATGAACCACACGCCGAGCTCCTCGGCCGCCGCGCCGCGCGGTGGTGGAGTGGACGCCTTCCGCCTGACCGTCAATGACCACACGAACGCGCCGATTGCGACAACGGAGGCGAAGAGAAAGAGTAGGCCGCCGCCCGAGAGCACCAGCGTCTGTCGCTCGCTGAGAATGCGAGCCGGCGCGGGGAGCGACTGCTGAATCGTGGGACGAGGCTGCGGACGCGCCCCGAGGCGGCGGCGATCGGTGCTAGAGTCCGGGGATGGCGCGCCCGGTCATCCTGGTCGTTGACGACGACCCCGGCGTCCGAGAGTCGTTCCGGCTGATTCTCGAAGATCACTACGACGTGCTCGACGTCCCGGACGGCCCGCGGGCGCTCGATGTGGCCAGCGCTTCCCAGATCGACCTCGTGCTGCTCGACATCCGATTGCCCGGCATGGACGGGATCGAAGTGCTCGAGCGCATCAAGGCGATCGACGAAGGGATCGAGGTCATCCTGGTCACCGCCGTCAAGACCGTGCGGACCGCGGTGGCCGCCATGAAGCTCGGCGCGTTCGACTACCTCACGAAGCCGTTCGAGGAGGAAGAGCTGCTGTCGCTCGCTCGCCGCGCGCTCGAGCGGCGGGCGCTCGAGCGCGAGGTCGCGTTCCTTCGCTCCGAGCTCGAGCGGGCGCACGATCGCGACGAGATCGTCGGCCGCCACCCGGCGACGCAAAAGCTCCAGGCGCTCATCACGCAGGTCGCCCGCACCGCCACGACGGTGCTGATCACCGGCGAGAGCGGCACTGGCAAGGAGCTGGTCGCCCGCGCGATCCACATTCAGGGCGCGCGCCGCGAGCGGCCGTTCGTAGCGGTCAACCCGGCCGCGATCGCCGAGTCGCTCATCGAGTCCGAGCTCTTCGGGCACGAGCGCGGCGCGTTCACCGGCGCCCACCAACGCAAGCTCGGGCGGTTCGAGCTGGCGCAGGGCGGCACGCTCTTCCTGGACGAGATCGGCGCGCTCCGGGCCGAGCTCCAGGTCAAGCTCTTACGCGTGCTCCAGGAGCGCGAGATGGAGCGGGTCGGCGGCACGCGCGCCGTCAAGATCGACGTCCGGGTCATCGCGGCGACCAACACCAACCTGAAGGAAGCGGTGCAGCGCGAGGCTTTCCGCGAGGATCTCTACTATCGCCTCAACGTGGTGCAGCTGGTGGTGCCGCCCCTGCGTGAGCGCGCCTCGGACATCCCGCTGCTGGTCGAGCACTTCATCCGCCGCGGCGAGCGAGAGTTCAACAAGCGTATCGACGGACTCTCTCCGGAGGCGCTCGCCGCCCTCCAGGCCTACCGGTGGCCGGGAAACGTGCGCGAGCTCATGAACGTCATCGAACGGTGTGTCGTGCTGGCCGAAGGGCCGGTCATTCAGCTCAACGATCTGCCGCTGGACGTGCTACTGCCGCAGCAGATGACGAAGGTGCGGGCCGCCGAGACGCTTCCGCTCAACGAAGCCACCGATCAGTTCGAGCGCCAGATGGTGCTGCGGGTGCTCGAGCGCGTCGGCTGGAACCTCACCGAGGCCGGGCGCATCCTCAACGTGCATCGCAACTCGCTCCGCGTGAAGCTCGCGCGCTGGGGAGTGCGCGCGCCGGGCACGGCCGCGCGATGAGCGCCCAGCCGCTGGGCGCCCAGTGCTTGGGCGCTCCGCACAGTTACTGTGCGGCGGCGTCGCGAGGCGCCACCACCGCACGCGGGGTTCACATCCGAGAAACAAGGACTTGGATGGAACGCGCCAATCGTCAGCCCATGTGGCGTTCGAATTGCTCTCTCTTCGCCGCGGTTACGCTACTGAGGCTCTCATGGGGAGAGCCTTTCAACCGCGGAGGAGAGGGCAATGACGAAGGTTTGGACCAGCATCGTCGTCGTGGCGGCAATCATCGGGTCGTTCCTGCTCGTGGCGCCGGTCATCGAGTCGGTCTCGAGCTCGACGCAATACTTCCAGGCGGTCGGCACCGCTGACGGTGGAGGCGACTAACACTCGTACGGGAATGAGAGCGAAGGGGGGCATCAGGCCCCCCTTCTGGCTCGCCCTTCTCCTCAGTGTGCCGGTGTGCGCCGGCGCTCTGGTGTCGTTTCTCGTCGGAGAGCCGGTCAAGCACGCCTCGGTCGTGGCGAGCCAGCTCGAGGACACCGAGCGATCGTATCGGCGACCGCTGGCCCACGACCCCGAGACGCTCGATCCGGCGCGGATCACCGATGTCTACAGTCGCTCGGTCGCGAACCAGATCTTTGACGGCCTCGTGTACTTCGACGCGACGGTCAACGTCGGTCCGGCGCTCGCGGAGTTCTGGCGAAGCTCGCGCGACAACCTGACGTGGACCTTCAATCTCCGGAAGAACGTGAAATTCCACCACGGGCGGGAGCTGGTGGCGGACGACGTCGTGTTCTCGCTGATACGTCTGCTCGATCCGAAGACCGGCTCGAGCGTGTCCGAGCTGTTCATGAACGTCCGCGGCGCGCGTGAGTTCGCGGACGGCAAGGCGAAGACGGTCTCAGGGCTCGTCGCCCTCGACCGCCACACGGTCCGGATCTCGCTGAACGCCGTGCACTCAGCGTTCGTCTCGTTGCTCGCGGTCGGGCAGGCGAAGATCCTGCCGCGGGACATCGTGGAGGCGCGCGGCGACGCGTTCGGCGTGCAGCCGATCGGCACCGGCCCGTTTCGGTTCCTCCGCTGGGACCGCGGAAAGGAGCTGGTCCTCACCGCGAACCCGACCTACTTCCAGGCGCCGCCGAAGCTGTCGCGCCTGGTCTTTCGGATCTTTCCGGGTGACCAGCGCCACGCCATGGACGACGAGTTTCGGAGGCGCAACCTTGAGGACGCGCCGATCCCGCCGGGTGCCGACCGGGCGCGTCTGGCGCAGGATCCCGCGCACGTCTACGTGAAGCGTCCGATGAACAGCGTGCGCTTCTACGGGTTCAACACCCGGATCAAGCCGCTCAACGACCGGCGGGTGCGGCAAGCCATCAGCCATGCGATCGATCGCGAGACGATCATCCAGGACGTGTACCCGGGCCAGTACGTGCTCGCCAACGGGGTCATCCCGCCGACGATGCTCGGCTACAATCGGGCACTCGCCGGCTATTCCTATGACCCGGCGCGGGCCCGCGAGCTGCTCGCCCAGGCGGGCTATCCCGGAGGTCGCGGGCTCGGACCGCTGGTCATCTGGTCGAGTGTCAAGCGCGACGACATCCTCCGAGAGCACGAGCTGATCAGGAAGTCGCTGGCGACGGTTGGCGTCCCCGTCGAGATCCGTTACCTGACGGATTGGCCGACCTTCTCGAAGATGATCGACGAGGGCAAGCTGCCGATCTTCCTCTACGCCTGGTACGCCGACGTTCCCGACCCCGACAACTTTCTCGGCTGGTTGTTCCATTCGCGAGGGCCGCGCAACTTCTTCGGGTACCGGAACGCCGAGGTCGACCGGCTCCTGATGGGCGCTCGGACCGCGGGCGACGTCCAACTCCGCGTCGACCAGTATCGGAAAGCCGAGCAGCTGATCCTCGAAGACGCGCCGATCGTGCCGATCTTCCACCACACGTACGAGCGGCTCTTCCAAACCTACGTGCGGAACGTCGAGGTGAGCGGCCTGGGCGACGCCTACATCCCGTTTCGGAAGATCTGGCTGGAGCGCGCGCGATGAGGCCGCGCTCGCTGCGGGCCAAGCTGCTCCTGGGCACGTTCCTGGTGATCGCCCTGGTGATGACGGCTGTCTTCGTGGTGGTCGAGCACCGCCAGAGCGCGGCGATCGTCATCGAGGTCCAGCGCCGCGGCGAAGTGCTGGCGCGCAGCCTGGCGACGATCTCTCACGCCCCGATCCTGCTCTACAACTTCACCGCGCTCGAGCAGAACGTGGTGCGGGTCGCCGAGGAGCCCGACGTGGTGTACGCGTTCATTCTCGACGCCGACGGGACCGTCGCGGCCCACAGCAGGCACCCCGAGCGGGTGGGACTCTCCCTCAAGGGCGGTGTGCACGAGCGCGCCGCCAGCGCGGTCGAGCCCCTGACCCAGGAGACCGTCACCAGCGCGGGCGAAGCGGTCTTCGACTTCGCAGTGCCGGTGATGGTGGAGGACCGCAAGTGGGGCACCGTCCGTCTCGGCCTCTCCAAGCGCCGGATGGAAGCTGAGATCTTGCGGACGCGGCTCGAGCTGGGGGCCCTGACCCTCGCGACGCTGCTGGTCGGCGGCGTGGCCGCGGCGCTGGTGGCCCGGCGGATCGCCCGCCCGGTGCAGCTGCTCGCCGAAGGGGCCGCCGCCATCTCGCGCGGAGAGCTCTATCAGCGGATCGAGCCGTCGACCGCCGACGAGCTGGGCCGTCTCGCCGCCGCGTTCAACCACATGGCGGTGCAGCTGCTGCAGCAGCGGCGGGCCCTGGAGGAAGCGCACGACGGGCTCCGGCAGAAGTTCGCGGAGCTGATCGACCTCAAGAGCTACACCGACAACATCCTGGGCTCGCTCACCAATGGCATCGTGACGATCGACCTCGACGGCCGCATCGTCACGCTGAACCCGGCGGCCGAGCAGCTGACGGGCTTCTTCCGCGGCGAGGCGGCCGGCCGCTACTGCACCGAGCTCTTCGCCCACACGCCCGAGGTCAGCGACCTCCTGACCGACACGCTGGCCAGCCACGCACCGCTCACGAGCGTGCCGCTCACGCTGCGGCGGCGGAACGGCAGCTCGCTGCCAATCGAGCTCAGCACGGCCCCACTCAGGGGCGCCGAGGGCAAGGCCCTCGGCGTGGTCGCCATCCTGCGCGACGTGACGCTCGTCCGCCAGCTGGAGAACGATCTGCGGCGCTCGGATCGGCTGGCGGCCCTCGGGACGCTCGCGGCCGGGCTCGCGCACGAGATCAAGAACCCGCTCACCTCGTTGCTCACGTTCAGCAAACATCTCGAGCGGAAGTTCGACGACCAGAACTTCCGTGCCCGGTTCGGCAGCGTCGTGCCGCGCGAGCTGGAGCGGATCAACGGCATCGTCGAGCGGCTGCTCGAGCTGGCGCGGCCGGCGCGGGTCAGCTTCACCCTGGTGAGGCTGCCGGAGTTGCTCGAGCGCGCCCTCGAGCTCTACGGCGACCAGCTCGATGAGCGGGGGATCGACGTCGTGCGCGAGTACGCGCGCGACGTGCCACAGATCCAGGCCGACAAGGAGGCCCTCTATCGCGTCTTCGTCAACCTCGTCGCCAACGCGATCGACGCGATGCCGAGCGGCGGCCAGCTCACGGTGCGCGCCGGCTGGGCGGCCTCCGGCGACCCGCTGTCGCCGCCAGCGCGCCGGCGGTCGACCAACCGCGTGAAGGTGGAGATCGAGGACACCGGGGTCGGGATCGAGCCGTCGGAGACGGAGCGCATCTTCAACCCGTTCTATACGACGCGCGACAGCGGCACCGGGCTCGGCCTGGCGCTGGCGCACAAGGTCGTCCAGGACCACGGCGGGGTGATCAGCTTCAAGAGCACGCCCCGCGTCGGCACGACGTTCACGATCGTCCTGTCGCTCGTCGCCGAGCCGCCGGCCTCCGCCGACGAGGCGGTGGGCCGATGACCGCGGAGGGCGGCGAAGTCTCCGGGGCCGGCGCGGTCAGCCTCGAGCAAGCGCTGGCCGACAACGCGACTCTGCGGCGACACGCCAGCAGCGTCGCTCACGACTTCAACAACCTGCTCGCGGTCATCAGCGGCTACACCGAGCTGATGCTGAGGCGCCTGCGGCCGGACGATCCGATGCGGCGCAACGCGGAGGCGATCAAGCGCGCCGCCGAGTGGGGTGCCGCGCTCGCCCAACAAGCTTTGGCCGGAAGCCGGCAGCCGCCACCGGCGCCGTCGCCCATGGACCTGAACCAGCTGGTCACCAACGTGACGCGTGTGCTCCAGCCGGTACTCGGCGACGCCATCGAGCTCACGACCCGACTCGCGCCCGGCCTGGCGCGCGTCAGCGTGAACGCGCACCAGATCGGCCAGGTGATCATGAACCTGGTGGTCAACGCGCGCGACGCGATGCCGGATGGCGGCCGTATCGTCATCGAGACCGCCAACGTGGGTCAGGTCGTCATGCTCTCGGTGAGCGACACCGGATCCGGCATGGACGACGAGACTCGCGCGCGGCTGTTCGAGCCGTACTTCACGACCAAGGAGCCGGGGCGCGGCACTGGGCTCGGTCTGGCGACGGTCCACGACATCGTCACGCAGTTCGGCGGGCAGATTAGCGTGTTGAGCGACGCGGGGAGCGGCTCGACCTTCAAGATCTATCTGCCCCGGGTGGACGAGACGGTCGCGCCCGCCGGCGCGCCCGGGCGGTCGGCCGGAGCCCAGACCGTTCTCGTGGTCGACGACGAGTCCGAGGTCCGCGATCTGATCCGCGAGATCCTCGAGCTCCAGGACTACGTCGTCCTCGAGGCCGGTGACCGGGAGAGCGCGTTCGCGCTCGCCGGACGTCACGCCGGCGCCATCGATCTGATGGTAGTCGACGCGGGCGTGCCGCCGATGCTGGCCGACGAGTGGGTCAAGCGCGTGCGGGTCACCCGGCCGGCCATCAAGGTGATCTACGTGTCGGGCTATCTCAGCGACGAAGGGTCGATGGACGCGCCGACCCTCGGCCCGCTGCTCCAGAAGCCGTTCACGGTCGGCGCCTTCACGAAGCTGGTCCGTCTCGTGCTCGGCGGAACCCCCTAGGCCGGTCACCGGAACCGCGGCATGACCTCGCGGGCGAAGAGCTCCATGGAGCGCCGCACGCGCTCCTGAGGCAAGCCGCCGAAGTTCATCCAGCACAGCACCTCGCCGACGCCCAGGCGCCGGAACTCCTCGATCCGGTCGGCCACGGTGTCGGGCGAGCCGACGGCCAGAGTCTCGGCGACGAGCTGCTCCCAGGTGATCGTGCCGAACCGCTCGGCCATCGCCTGGAAGCCCGGCTGCAACAGTGGATGCACGCGGTCCATCCGTTCGGGGAGCAGGAAGCGGCGCAGCGCCTCCTGGTACCACATCTCGGCGTCGCGAGCCTCGGCCTGCGCCGCGGCGTCGGTCGGAGCCACGTAGACGTGGCGCGACACCCCCCAGCGGTTCAGGAGGCTCGCGATGTCGCCGGCGGTCCGGCCAGCTTTCTCGCACGCCTTGACGTACGTGTCCCGCGTCTTGGCGAGCTGCTCGGCCGGCCCGCGCAGCAGCGAGTTGAGCATCGGCACCCCCCGCAGCGCGGTCGCCTCGATCGTGTCCGGGCTCGTGCACACGACGTAGATCGGCGGATGCGGCCGCTGGAGCGGCTTCGGGATGACCCGGACCTCGGGGATCGTGAAGTGGCGACCTTCGAAGGAGAACCGCTCGGCCGTCCACGCCTTGACGATGATCGCCAGGCTCTCGTCGAAGCGCTCGCGGTTCTCGATCTGGGGCACGCGATAACCCTCGAACTCCACCGGACGATTTCCGCGCCCCACGCCGACGTCCAGGCGCCCCTCGCTCAGGATGTCGACCATCGCCAGCTCCTCGGCGAGGCGCACCGGATCGTGGAACGGCAGGATCGCGGCAGCCAGGCCGATGCGTACACGTCGCGTCCGCATGGCGGCGGCCGCGGCCAGAACCGCCGGCGAGACGGAGAGGCCGTAGTCGATGAAGTGGTGCTCGGTCAGCCAGATACTGTCGAAGCCAAGCTCCTCGGTCCACATCATCTGCTCGATCTCGTGCCGGATGACGTCGGGATGGCCGACCGCTGGAGGAGCCTGGAGGAAGTAGTAGGTTCCGAAGCGCATCGGAGTCGAATCTAGCGCATCTACTCGTGAAAATCGACCAGTAGCGCCGCGTGATCGCTCGGCGCTCCTTTGCGTCCGCGTCGCGTTCCGGCCCACACGTGCGCCGCGTCCCGCAGGCGCTCCAGCAGCGCGGCATTGACGAACGCCTGATCGATTCGGAAGCCGTTCTGGCCGTTGGGCGAGTACCACGTGTAGGCGCGCGCTTCGGCGCGCAGGTGACGGAAGGCGTCAAGCCAGCCGCAGCCGGCGAGGGAGTCGATCCAGCCCTCCTCGCGCGCGCTGAACACGGGCGTTTCCTCGTCGAGCCCGCGCCGGCCGGAGTTCGTGTCCCCGAGGAAGAGGGCCGGCCCCAGGCGCCAGCGACGGGCGCACGCCAGCACCGAGTCGAGGAACAGGTACTTGCGCCCGGTCACGCGGTTCGGCACGTGCATGGCGCCCAGCAGGAGCGGGCGCGGCGCGTTCACGGAGACCAGCAGCCACCGACCCGGCTCGCGCGGCTGAGCCCTGAGGCGCAGGGGACTCACCGGCCATCGAGCGGCGACCAGCAGGGCGTTGGCCCTCGGGTTTCGGCGACTCGCGCTCGTGCACTGGTGCGACAGTCCGTGCGAGGCGAGCGAGCGGGCGAGCTCGAGGCTGGGGGGCGTGGCGCGGAACTCGGAGAGAACGACCGCGTCCGGGGCCCAGCGCTCGAGGTACCGCGAGATGCGCCCGACGCGCTGACCGCCACCGGCCCGGATGTTCCAGGCAACGATGCGCATCGGCAGGCTCAGCGGGACTTACGTAGCGACGTCTCCAGCAGGTCGAGGGCGGCCTTCGTGAACGCCCACATGTTCTTTTCGCGATCGCCGTGCCCGGTCTCCACCGTGATCGCGCGCTCGACCGGCCCCGCCACCGCGATGCACGCGTGGCCGGCCGCGTCGCCGTACCGGTTGCCGGTCGGGCCGCTGGCGCCCGTCTCGGCCAACCCCCACGTGGCGCCCAGGAGCTCGCGGATCATCCGCGCCTTGACGAGCGCGTACGCCTCGGTGCTCGACCGGATCCCTTTGACCGAGTCGTCCGTCACGCGCAGCAGCGCACGCCGCGCCGCCTGGGTGTAGATGACGCCGCCGCCCAGGAAGTACGCGGAGGCGCCGGGCACGGCGAGCAGCGCGGCCGAGATCAATCCGCCCGCGGACGACTCCGCGACACCGATCGTCTCCTTGCGCTCTTTCAGCAACGCCCCGAGTGCCGCAGCCATCGTCGTCAGCTCGTTCATGACGCTGCGACCTTAGGTGCAGGGCGTGAGCTTGTCAAGCGGATCGGCGGATCGGATCGGCGGATCGGTGGAGGCTGGGGCGAACGAACGACGGACGATCGAGCGGCTAGCCGCGACGCGGCGACGCCAGCTGGCACTCGGTGATCTTGTTGAGGAGCGTCTTGTAGCTAACCTTGAGGATGCGGGAGGCCTCGGCGCGATTCCACTTCACGCGCTCGAGCACCTCGACGAGGGCCTTGCGCTCGGCCTCGCGGGCGCCGCGCCGCGCGATCTCACGCAGTCCCTCGGACGCGCCGGCTGACAGCACGGCGCCGTGCCCGTTCCCATTCCCATTCCCGTGCCCGTTGCCATTCCCGTTCCCGTTGCCGTGCCCATTCCCATTCCCGTGCCCGTTGCCGTGCCCATTCCGAGCGGTAAGCATCTCGAACGCCTGCTCGCCGTCGGCGAGCACCACCATGCGCCGGATCGTGTTCTCGAGCTCTCGCACGTTCCCCGACCACCCGTGCTGGGTGAGACGCGCCAGTGTGTCGGGCGAGATCTGCTTGTTCCGCCCGTACTGCTCGTTGAACCGATGGAGGAACCACGACACCAGGTGCGGGATCTCCTCCCGGCGTTCCCGAAGCGGGGGAACCATGAGCTCGACCACGTTGAGGCGGTAGTAGAGGTCCTCGCGGAACTCGCCTCGAGCCAGCGCCTTCTCGAGGTCCCGGTTCGTGGCGGCGATCACGCGCGCGTCGACGTCGATCAACTCGTGGCCTCCGACGCGAGCGAACTTGAAGTCCTGGAGCACGTGGAGCAGCTTGGCCTGCAGACCGAGCGGCAACTCCGCGATCTCATCCAGGTAGATCGTGCCGCCCTTCGCGAACTCGAATTGCCCCGCCTTGCGCCGGTGCGCGCCGGTGAAGGCGCCCTTCTCGTGGCCGAAGAGCTCGGACTCGAGGAGCCCTTGCGGGATCGCGGCGCAGTTGACCTTGATGAAGTGACTCTGGCGGCGCTCCGAGTGAGCGTGGATGGCCCGCGCGACGAGGTCCTTGCCCACCCCGCTCTCCCCGCGGATCAGGACCGTCGCGTCGGTGTCCGCAACACTCTCGATGATCGACTGAATTGCCCGCATCCCCGGACTGCCGTTGAGAACCGGTCCGCAGGTTGTGCTCACGTGCCTTAGGTCATGCTATGAGAATGCCAGAAATCGCCACGTGTAACTGCTTGATTTATCTATCCGGCCATTGCATGGTACACCACAAGTGGTCAGGAACTGTACGCCCCAAGCGGTCAGGAACTGATCGGGTGTGGCAATAAAATGGTGAATCGGCTTCCTTTGCCCTCGTGGGACTCGGCGGTCACACGCCCCCCATGAGCCTCGGCAACCCCTCGCACGATCGCGAGTCCTAGCCCTGTTCCACCGCGCTCGCGGTGCGCCTGGCGGTAAGCGTCGAAGATGTGGGGCAGGGCATCCGCGGGAATACCCACGCCGGTGTCTTCGACCTGGAGCTCGAACTCCGAGCCCGCGTCGATCACGCGGGCGACGACGCGTCCGCCGCGCGGCGTGAACCGGATCGCGTTGGCGCCCAGGTTGACGACCAGCTGGTGGAGCCGCTCTTCGTCGCCCCGGTACATGAAGTCGATGCCGAGGCGCTCGCACTCGAGCGTCACCCCCGCCTCGGTGGCGCGCGGGTGGAGCTCTTCGAAGGCCCGGTCCACGAGCTCCGCCAGATCGACTGGCTGTCGCTGGACCTCCACGAGCCCGGCCTGCAGCCGCGACATCTCGAGGATCTGGTTCACGAGCCCCAGCAGGCGAGCGGAGCTCTGCGCGATGATGTCCGTGAGGCGCCGCTGCTTGGCGGTGAGCGGTCCAGCGATGTTGTCGTGCAGCAGGTCGGCGGCGCCGCGAATCGAGGTGAGGGGCGAGCGGAGCTCGTGCGCGACGGCCGCGAAGAACTCTTGCCGGGTCTCTTCGAGCCGCCTCAGCTGATCGGCCATCGAGTTGAACGACCGCGCCAACGCCCCGATCTCGTCGCGACTGCGGACCGCGAGCGGGCCGCGGAAGGCGCCCGTGGCCACCTCGGCCGTCGCGCCGGACAGAATGTCGAGCGACCGAGTGATCCGCCGTGCGACGAGGGCCGTGCCGAGCAGCGCCAGCGCGACGGCTGCGCCCAGCGCGACCAGCACCCCGGTCCACGTTTGCGCCTCGAGCCGCGCGGCCTCGGCCTGTGCTCCGAGGATTGCGGTGTGGGTCGACGCCATCAGGTTGTCGAGGCTCTTCTGCACCTGCTCGGCCAGCGCGCGCGCTTCGGCGTCGGTGAGCCGCAGCGCGCCCGCGCGGTCGCCGCGCTTCAGCAGCGCGTGCTCTTCGGCGACGACTTGGCGATATCCGGCGAACGCGGTGCTCGCCTCGCTGAGGTGCAGCGCCTCCCATCGGCCTTGCGCGTATCCGGCGAGCCGCTCGAGATCCGCGGCGAGCTTCGCCGCCATGTCAGTCCACGCGATCGCATAGCGCGGATCCCCGAGCACGACGGCGCGCGCTTCGAGACGCAGGAGCGGCGCCATCGCTTCGCGGGCGCTCGAGGTCAGGCGGAGCGCGGGAACCGCGCGGATCGCGATCTCGCGGTTCACCGAGACCAGGCTCGCCACGGCGCGAAGGCTCAAGGCTCCAACGCCCGCGAGCACGACGATCACGAGCGCCGCCGTCAGGAAAATCTTCGAGGCCAACCGCATTTGGTTCTCCCCCTGGTGATCGTCGAGCCAATCGAGGCGCCGCCGCGAGCGGTCGCCTGCGTATCACTCGATCGATAGACGATTGGACCGGGATCCCGAGGGACCCGGCGCGTACCGAACAGCTACCGAGAACGAACGGACGAGGGGAAGAGTGCGGGCTTCAGAATACGCCGCGACCAGCGAGGCGAAATGCCGGCGGATGACTCAGCCGCATGACCAGCCGCGAGTCTAAAAGGTTGCGGCGGACGTGTCAACACCGTTCGGCGCTATCGGGAGACTTCGCCCAGTGTTGCTCGATAGGGCTCCAGATCGCTTTGGGCGAGGTGTAGCGCCGTCTCGGCCGCGGCGATCGCATCCTCGGGTCTTTTCTGGCGAACGAGGACGTGGCCGGGTTGTTCCAGGCGGCTGGCCCGTCCGGGCGCAGCTTGAAGAACCTCCCCCGACGTCGCATCGCTCCGCCTCCCTTATCCTGGGTAGCCTCGACCGCGCATGCACGACGAATACGCGCCGCGATACGCCTCGTCGTGCTTCTTGCCCTCGTTGAGGCCGTACAGCGTGCCGCCGGCCGCGCCGACCACGCCTCCGATCGCCGCGCCTTTGCCCGCCCCCTTCCCGCCACCGGCGATCCCGCCGCCGGCGGCGCCGATGGCGGCGCCGGCCACGGCGCCGATCAGTGCGTCCGTCACGGTCTCCTTCGTCTTGCTGCGGTCACCGACCTGCTCGGTCGCGAGCCGGTTGCACGCGTCAATCGCCTCCTGAGTGGGGACGGTCGCGGCCGGCGCAGGGCTCGGCTGCGGACTGACCGTCGGGGGGGCGGGTGGTGGGGGCGCGGGCGCTGCCGCGGGGGGTGGGGGCGGTGCGGGAGTCGTCACCTGGACTCCCGCAGGTGTCGCCGCGGCTTGCTGAACTGGGACCGGCTGCGGCTTCACGGCCGGTGCTGGCCTCGGCGTGGGCTGAGGTGCCTGGGCGGGCGGCACGGGTGGAGGGGCCGTGGCTTCCTTCGCCTCCTGGCTCGTGTCGCTTGCCGACCGTCGAGCCACGACTAGCCCGGTTACGATCGCGGTGCTCGCCACGAGGGCCATCACGATGACGGTCAGCTTCCAGGGGTTCATCATGGCCGCCGCTTGGTGCAAGAGCCATCCCAACCGAGCCTGCCCGCGCGCGGTGTTCTCTGCACGTCGAGTCAGAACAATGATTCCGATGCGGTTGGACACGCACGGGCGCTCGCGGCACGCAGCGACGTGAGCGCGTTCGTCGGAGTAATTTTTACCCGTGGTGTTTCCGGGCTGACAGTCCGGCGGGAGCCGATGTGGAAGCTAGCTCGCCAACCCGATCGCGCCCGCGACGGCTTCCAGGTGAAGCTGGGCGTCGCCGAAGTCGAGGCTCGCGGCGTGGATGCGCTTATGGAAAAGGTGGAGCGGATGCTCCGCGCAATAGCTGATCGCGCCGAAGATCTGGTGGCCGCGGCGGGCCACTTCCAGGCACGCCTCGCCCGCGTACGCTTTGGCCATCGACACGTCGACCTCGGCCGGCAATCCCTCGGAGGCTTTCCAGGCGGCGGCATAGAGGAGCGCGCGCGAAGCGTCCACGTGGCGGACGAGGTCAGCGCAGGAGTGCTGGATGGCCTGATAGCCGCCGATCGGCCGCCCACCTTGGACCCGCGTCTTCGCATGCTCGACGACCAGCTCGAGCACGTGCTGAGCGGCGCCGACCATCTCGGCTGTCCGCGCGAGCGCGCCCGCCTGGAGCGCCGCAGGCAGCGCCGGCCGGGCACGGCCGGCTGCGCCCAGCCGGTCGTCGGCGCTCACCTCGACACCGTCGAAGGCCACCTCGAAGAGCTTCTCGCCGCTCAGCGTGTCGAGCGCCACGCGCGTGATCCCCGGACGATCGGTCGGAAGAATGAGCAGGCTGAGCTCTCCACGCTCGCGCACCGCCACGATCAGCTCGTCGGCGACGTGAGCATCCTTGACGAAGAGCTTGCGACCGGTCAGCCGACCGGGGACCCGGCAATCGAGCGCGACCGCGCCGGGATCGAACGAACCGGTCTCCTCCACGAGCGCCAGGGTCGCGAGACGCTCGCCGGCGGCCAGCGGCGGGAGCAGACGCTTCTGCTGCGCCGCGCTGGCCACCGAGATCAGCAGCGAGGTGGCCACGACCGCGCTCGCCACGAAGGGGCCGGGCAGGCCGGCGCGCCCCATCTCCTCGACCAGCACGATGACGTCGAGCAGGGAGCCGCCGCTGCCGCCGAAGTCGGGCGGGACCAGGAGCCCCGGCCAGCCGAGCTCGGCCAGGCGCTGCCAGAGCGCGTCGTCGAAGCCGCGCGCGTCGAGCGCCAGACGCTGCGCCAGCTCGGGCGGGCAGTGCTGACGAAGAAAGGTGCGGGCCGTCGAGATCAGGATCTGCTGTGAGGCGGAAGGGCGGAAGTCCATCTCAACGCGCCCTAGGCTCGGCGGGCAAGCCGAGACCTCGCACGGCGATCGTGGTGCGGAGCACTTCGGCCGTGCCGCCGGCGATCGTGTGGCCGAGGCTCGTCAGATACGCATGCGAGATTCGCCCGCCGAGCTTCGCGCCGGGTGAACCGTCGCGCAGCGGGCCCCAGAGCCCGAGCAGATCCATGCCGAGCCGCGCGAGCTTCTGGCCGGTCTCGTCGGCGTAGACCTTCGCCATCGCCGTCTCGTAGGTGAGGGGGACGCCGTCGCGAATGAGGCACCCGGCGCGATAGAAGAGGAGACGCAACGCGGCGAGCTCGGCCGCCATGGCGGCGAGCCGCCGCCGCACGCCGGGGTCGCGCGCCAGCGGTCCGTCACCGGCGCGCGTGGTGTTGGCGTGCTCCACCAGCTGCCGGAGCACGCGCTGGAGCGCCGGCGCCTTGTAGAAGCGGCCCCAGAAGCGGTCGGCGTCGAGGCCGTTCAGCAGCGCCTGGAAGCCCTCGCCCTCGGGCCCGAGCATGAGATCCGCCGGCACGCGCACGTCGTCGAGGAACACCTCGTGGTGGTAGACCTCGCCGGTCAGGCTCCGGATCGGGCGGATGTCCATGCCCGGCGTCCCGTTGCGCACGACGAACATGCTGAAGCCGCGGCTGCGCCGCGCCTCGCGGCTCGTGCGCGCGAACACGAGCCCGTACGAGGAGATCCCGGCGTGGCTCGACCAGATCTTGTGGCCGCGGATCACGTAGTGATCGCCGTCGCGCCGTGCCTCGGTCTTGAGCGCCAGGAGATCCGAGCCCGCGTCCGGCTCGCTGTAGCCCTGCCAGAAGGTCGCCTCGCCACGGGCGATCTCTGGCAGCACCTCGCGGCGCAGCCGCTCGGTGCCGAAGCCGATGATCGCGTCCGCGGTCTGCCACACGCCGGCGAGCGGCCCGAAGGGCGCGCCGGCGAGCGCCAGCTCCTCCATCAAGACCAGCTTCATGAAGATCGGCTGCTCGCGGCCGCCGTAGGTCTTGGGCCAGCACATGCTGATCCAGCCCTGATCGGCGAGCGCCTTCAAGAACGCGCGCGAGTTCGGACCCGAGCCGTAGCCTGCGTCCATGCCGTCGATCGGGAACGACTCGGGCGGGTGCGCTCGCAGGAACCGGCGAACCTCTTCCGCGAACAGGCGCTCGGTCTCGGTCAGCGCGAAATCCATTTTTTTAGGCGCGCCTCGGCCGGCGGCGGGCTTGTTTGGATCGCTCGCCTCGCGCAGCCTGGGGGCCCCAGCCCCCGGGCGGCTCTGCGGCTCGCACGACACCCCGCGACGGCCGGCGCGCGCACTACTAGCGGCGGAGTATACTCCGGCGCATGCGCTACGGGTTCTATCTGCCGACGCGCGGCGAGACGGCGACGCCGGAGGCGCTCGAGGCCCTCGTGACGCGTGGCGAGGCGCTGGGCTTCGCCTCCGTGATGATCGCCGACCACCTGGTGTTTCCCCTGGAGATCAAGTCCAGGTACCCGTACACGGTCTCGGGCGTCTTTCCGGGGCAGGGCGCCGCGCTCGACGATCACCAGGACGATCACGAGCACCGTCGTGCCGCCGAGCGC